>Ga0315277_10013877_pt1 | contig 10028 bp, 8 predicted proteins | sample YL17G05_15_MG_FD_203695 | JGI IMG/M metagenome (GOLD analysis project Ga0315277, IMG submission 203695) | Sediment microbial communities from Yellowstone Lake, YNP, Wyoming, USA - YL17G05_15 | ecosystem: Environmental > Aquatic > Freshwater > Lake > Sediment | place: USA: Wyoming | collected...
GCGCCGCCCACATCTGATTCTGGCCCACGCCGGTAACGATAATGGCATCGCCTTTGGTGACCTCGTAAATCTTCCTAATCACAAACTGCGGCAGCAGTGCGTCTGTTTCGCGAATGACAACTACCGGATGGTCACGGCGCCATTCCTCAACCTGTGCTATCCAGTCGAGGTGCGTCTGAACATCAACGTGTTTGTTCAACTCACAGAGCACATTCTTCACATCACCCACGATGGGTATATCCACTCTCACGTTCTTTCCGATCTCAGCGGGGTCTATGTCTATGTGTATGATTTGAGCGTGAGGCGCGAAGCCGCTTACCTTGCCTGTTGCCCTGTCATCGAACCTCATCCCTATGGCGATAACAAGGTCGGAAGCGCTCACAGCCATGTTGGCGTAAGCCATGCCGTGCATGCCTATCATGCCCAGGCTGAGTATATGGTCTTCAGGGAAGCACCCGATACCCAATAAAGTGGTAATCACGGGGATTTGCGCTTTCTCCGCCAATTCCTTGAGCTCGGGGAACGCGCCCGATATGATAACGCCTCTTCCTGCGAGGATGACTGGCTTCTGGGACTCGTTAATAAGCTTGGCTGCTTTCTTAATCTGAGCCGGATGTCCCTGGACGATCGTTTTGAAGCCGCTTATTTTAACCTTTTCCGGATAATGAAAATTCGCCTCCTCGACAAACACATCACGCGGTATGTCGATGAGGACTGGCCCCGGCCTGCCGGTCCTGGCGATATGGAACGCTTCCTTAACCACGGTTGCTAGTTCATCCGCTTTGAGAACCAGATAGTTGTGCTTGGTTATAGGGACTGTAATGCCTGTGATGTCTATTTCCTGGAAGGCGTCCTTGCCGATAAACGGCCTTGCTACCTGTCCCGTGATGGCAATGACCGGCGAGGAATCCAGGTGAGCATTAGCTATGCCGGTCACCAGATTGCAGGCGCCGGGCCCGGAGGTGGCCAGGCAGACTCCTACTTTGCCGGTAGCCCTGGCGTAGCCATCAGCCGCGTGGGCAGCGCCCTGCTCATGGCGCACCAGGATGTGCCGCAACTGCGGGTATTGGGGCAAGGTGTCATACAAAGGGAGCACGGAGCCCCCGGGGAAGCCGAAGATAACCTCCACCCCCTCTTTTAGCAGGCTTTCACACAAGATTTGGGCACCAGTACGTTTCATAACGGGCTCCTACTTGAACACTGCCCCGGTTGATGCCGAGGTCACCTTTTCTATATATCTCCTTAAGTATCCTGTTTTTATCTTAGGCTCGAATTTGGGCACCTGGGAGAGGCGCTGGGCGATTTGCCTCTCGCTGAGCTCCACATCTATTCTATTATTCGGGATATCTATCTTTATGCGGTCTCCGTCTCTCAAGGCAGCAATAGGGCCTCTCTCCGCTGCCTCCGGCGAGACATGGCCTATGGCAGCGCCGCGGGTAGCTCCGGAGAACCGTCCGTCTGTAATCAGCGCCACTTCTTTGTCCAGCCCCATGCCTGCGATGAGCGAGGTCGGGGTAAGCATCTCAGGCATGCCCGGGCCGCCTTTAGGCCCCTCGTAGCGGATGACTACCACGTCCCCTACTCTTATCAAGCCTGCCATTATGGCCTTGGTGGCTTCGTCCTCGGAGTTGAAAACCCGGGCCGGCCCTTTGTGCACCATCATCTCAGGGACCACGGCGGCGCTCTTCACCACAGCCCCTTTCGGCGCCAGGTTGCCGAAGAGAATGCTCAGGCCGCCTCTGGGCGAGTAGGGGTTCGACAGAGGACGTATCACATTCTTATCGCTAACCTTTGCTCCTGAGATGTCTTTACCCAGCGTTTTGCCCGACACTGTCTTTACTTCCAGCTTAAGCTGCTTTCTGAGCTGGTTCATAATCGCCGGTATACCGCCGGCAAGGTCGAGGTCCTCCAGGTGATATTCGCCGGAGGGCCTTATCTTCGAGAGATGCGGAGTGCTCTGCCCTATCTTGTTTATAGCCTTCAGGGAGAAATCAACCTCCGCCTCGTGTGCCAGCGCCATAAGGTGCAGCACGGAGTTAGTGCTGCCGCCCAAAGCCATGTCCACCACGAAGGCATTATAGATAGAGTCCTTCGTGATGATGTCGAGCGGATGAATATCCGCTGCAAGCAGCGTCATGACCTTTCTGCCTGCCTCTTTAGCCAGGCGTATCCTTCTGGCATCGACTGCGGGGATGGTGCCGTTGCCGGGAAGCGCCATGCCCAGCGCCTCGAGGAGGCAGTTCATGGTATTGGCGGTGAACATCCCGGAGCAACTGCCACAGCCCGGGCAGGCCCTGTCCTCGAGTTCCTCCAGCTCGGCCAGGGTCATATCTCCTTTGGTTACCTTGCCCACCGCTTCAAAGACGCTGTTCAGGTCGACTATGCTCTTATTGCCGAGATGCCCTGCCAGCATGGGACCGCCGCTGACGAAGATAGAAGGGAGGTTGAGCCTCACCGCAGCCATCAACATGCCCGGGATAATCTTGTCGCAGTTGGGGATAAACACCAGGGCATCGAAACCGTGAGCCTGCGCCATAATCTCGATGGAATCGGCGATAAGCTCGCGGCTGGGGAGGCTGTACCTCATGCCGATATGTCCCATAGCGATGCCATCGCAGACGCCGATGGTATCGAACTCCAACGGCGTGCCGCCTGCGCTGCGCACTCCGGCCTTCACCGCTTCAGCGATGGTTCTGAGGTGAATATGACCCGGGATGACCTCGTTGAAGCTGTTCACGATGCCCACCAGGGGCTGCTCGATCTCCCTGGAGGTCAAGCCCAGCGCCTTGAGCAGCGCCCGATGGGGGGCTCGCTCGACACCCTTTTTTATAGAGTCGCTTCTCATATTAGCTCCAGCTTGTGCAATTAAAAAACCGCCTTTTGAGGAATGTGATTATGTTCACAAGCTTTGATGGTGATTAGAACATAGCATACTATAAGTGTCAAGGGAAATGCAAGCTGGATAGAGAAATATTATGATACATGGTACACAGTTGAGATAGGAGGGGCGTCCGCCTCAGGCGGACGCCCCTAAGAGGAATCGCGGTTTATTTGCGGCTCTTCTTCCCTTTCCTTGAAGCCAGCACTTTCTGCATGGTGCTGCCTATCTCGGCAGGGCTCTTGGTCACAGTGACCCCGACGGCAGCCAGGGCGTCCATCTTGTCCTGCGCCCTGCCCGACGCTCCTGTGATAATGGCTCCGGCATGGCCCATGCGCCTGCCCGGAGGCGCGCTGGCCCCGGCGATGAAGGCGACCACGGGTTTGGTCATCTTGCTCTTGATGAACTCCGCAGCCCGCTGTTCCTGATTGCCGCCGATCTCGCCGATGAGCACCACTGCCTCGGTATCGGGGTCTTTCTCAAATAGCTCTAACGCATCAATGAAGACTGTGCCGATGATAGGGTCGCCGCCCAGGCCGATACATGTAGTCTGACCGATGCCCAGCGTGGTTAGCTGGCTCACGGCCTCATAGGTGAGGGTTCCGCTCCGGGAGACCACGCCAACATTCCCTTTGAGGAAGATGTCGCCACTCATAATGCCTACCTTGCATTTCCCTGCGGAAAGCAGGCCGGGGCAGTTGGGGCCGATGAGCCTGGCCCCTTTTTGCTTCAGATAATTGCTGACCATGACCATGTCAAGCGTGGGGATGCCCTCGGTGATGCAGACTATGAGCGGTATGCCGGCGTCGGCAGCCTCCAGAATAGCGTCGGCCGCGAACGCAGCAGGGACGAAGATGATGCTGGTGTTGGCTCCGGTCTCAGCCACCGCTCGCTCCACGGTATTGAACACCGGCACCTCGTCCATCTTGGTGCCACCCTTGCCCGGGGTGACGCCTGCAACCACTTTGGTGCCATAATCAATGCAGCGGCGCGTGTGGAAACTGCCCTCGCCGCCGGTGATGCCCTGTACCAAAAGCCGTGTCTTTTCATCAATCAGAATGCTCATGACAACACCTCGTTAGGATTTTTGGGCTGCTGCCACTGCCTTCTGGGCAGCCTCTCGGAAGTTGTTGGCTCTGATAAGCTTCAAGCCTGACTCGTCCAGTATCTTGTCTCCCTGGGCAACGTTAGTGCCCGCAAGGCGGACGACGACAGGTACTTTTATCTCCATTTTCTTATGTGCAGCGACCAGACCCTGGGCGATGACGTCCGTGCGCGCCATGCCGCCGAAGATATTTATCAGCATTGCCTTAACGTTGGGGTCTGAGTTGATGATTCTGATGGCCTGAACCACCCGCTCCGGGTCGTTGATGGTGCCGATGTCGAGGAAGTTGGCGGCGTTGCCGCCTTCCTGCTTTAATAGGTCGAGAACGGCCATGGCGAGTCCCGCGCCATTGACCAGACAGCCGATGCTGCCATCGAGCTTTATATAGTTTTCGATGCCTTTGCTCTTGGCCTCCACCTCGAGGGGGTCTTCCTGGGCAATATCGCGGAGAGCCTCCACAGCTTTCTGGCGGTAGGAGGCATTATCGTCGAAGTTGAGCTTGGCGTCTGCTGCCAGCACCCTGCCATCGGCGGTAACTACCAATGGGTTTATCTCGGCGAGCGAGCAGTCTTTGGCCTGGAACAGCTTATAGAGGTTTGCTATCAGCTCTGAGCCAGCCTTCATTTGCTCCGGAGCCAAGTTCAGGCCATAAGCAAGTTTTCGCGCCAGGTAGGTGCGGACGCCCTGCCCCGGATAGATATAAGCCTTCAGTATTTTCTCAGGGCTGGTCCGGGCTACCTCCTCGATGTCCATGCCGCCGGCCTCGCTGGCCATGATGACGGGGAGGCCAGCAACGCCGTCAATGACTATGCTCAAATAGAGCTCGCGTTTAATATCAATGGCCTCCTCAACGAGGACAGCATTGACCGGCACACCTTGAGGGCCGGTCTGGTGAGTGACCAGCCTGCTGCCGAGCAGCTTCTTAGCCGCCTGCTCCGCCTCGTCCGGCGAAGAGACGACCTTGATGCCGCCAGCCTTGCCGCGTCCCCCGGCATGGACCTGTGCCTTGACCACTACCTTGCCGCCGAGGTCGGATGCTATTTTCCTGGCTTCGGCAGGGGTCCTGGCCACGCTGCCGCGAGGAACAGGGACTCCGAACTCCGCCATGAGTTGCTTTGCCTGGTATTCATGGGCTTTCATACTACGTTCTCCTTCGGGCTATTCCAGAATTCCATAGTCAAGGGATTTCGCATGGTGGTAAATGCTGGGCCTCTGGATTGAATGAAGGTGCTTGATGAAGTGAGAGGGTACTGCAGGGTAGGGTTTATCGAAGCAGACAAACACAATGATATATTAGCACATGCGGTGGCGAGGCGCAATTGAACCGTTGGCCAGGAGGAGTAATCATCTCTCATCTAGTTATCTATCTCCCCCTTTTATAAAGGGGGATTGAGGGGGATTTAGGAGTTGGTTTAATCCGCTCGCCCTGAGTCCTTCGGCGAGCTCAGGACAGGCTTGTCGAAGGGCGGTTCATGGTTCGACAGGCTCACCACGAACGGCAAAAAAATATCTCAACGGGCTTTGCCTTGACTATGAGCTATTTGCGATGCTACAATGGCCTCGCTTGAAAGGCAGGAAACTGTCTGTTGTGGTGGGCGTAGCCGAGTGGTTTAAGGCGCCAGGTTGTGGCCCTGGAGAACGAGGGTTCGAATCCCTCCGCTCACCCCATTGTCTCGATTCGAGAAGAAGGCCTTCCCTGTCAAAAGCCGTAGCGATGCGCCCGTAGCTCAGCGGATCAGAGCATTGGTCTTCGGAACCAAGGGTCGAGGGTTCGAATCCCCCCGGGCGCGCCAGTGTTTGAAGCTACAGTTGAGCCTTTGACTGTCGGGAGAGGTTCGTTTTTTGATTTTTTCTAATCTTTTGCTAATCCACACAGCGGTGAGGGCAGCAAAGAACAGCCGCACGGCGGCCCGCCCACGCGCATAGTAAACGCTCCGAAAACACTTCCTTTTAGTGTGTAGTGCAGCAAACGGGTGTTTGATTACACTTCCTACAAATTTCACAACTTTTTAACCTTTTGCCCTCCCATTTTATGACTTCTTGATGATTACCGGTTATTGTTTAGTTTAGGAGGATGGAGACGCAAACCAAGGCAGATGAAGCTCAATCGTTCCAACCACTAATCGAGGCCCTGGGGAGAAAGAAAGGCCATATTCAAGGAGGTGTGTTCTCCCGGGCAAGTAGCACTATTGCTCGTTACCCGTGGCGTAGCGTGGGAAGTACTCCTTATGAAGTCGTTGTTGGTGAAATGTTGCTGGAGAAGACCACATACGCCGTTGCTAACCGAGTCATCTGGGAGGTGTAACATGGTGGAAGGCAGGGAACACATGGCCCGAGATGAGTTCCGTGGTGCTCGACTCCGAATCTTTGGGACTGACCAGGACAATCCGGATGAGGGAAGGATTTTCGTCTGGACCAAAGTGGGTTGGTTTGAGCGTATAAAAGGCCAGTCAGAAGATGTGGCTTTTACTCCTGTAGCCCAGTCAGATGATGAATTGCGCGAGTTGGTTTTACGTGATGACCCCTCAGCTGACTTGGTTCAACTAGGTCGTGAGTACAGGAAAAGGGTCTCTGAGGAATTCATGGAGCAGTCGCCGTCATATCTGGATTCTCCTGAATACTCGAGTGAAGAGCACTTCGAGGAGGATGACCAACAATACCACCAGCATGACTCATGACTAGCTCTCCCGCAAGACTGCGATGACAGCGCTTGGCTATCGCTCACCGAATGACTTTGAGGAGCTACTGCTTATTCAGGAGGTTAATGGACTCCCCCGCCATCCTTCCCATGAAGGACTAACCATATCTGTCCAGTCATAGGGTGCAGTCCAAGTTCACAGCAAGGGGATAATATAGTATTGATGTTGCACTAAGTCAGTGCTAAAAGGGGGTAATAACATGGACGTTCCGAGTCGTCAAGTTACAAAGGAGGTTTTGGGTGTGACGGATGAAGAATTAGACGAATTACCAGCCGACAGTCAGGAATTCTTGATGGAAGTAGCTGGTATCTTGAAGGAAACACTGGGAGACCAGCCGAGACTTCTAAAGAAAATACAACCAAGGTTACAAGCAGTTTCTAAGAGGTTTCTTAAACAACTACGAAACATAGAAGCAGATTGAAACTATTAAGTGAGAGCCTGGTCTTTGAGATGGGAGAAGCCTTGGTCGCTAGAGCAACAGAAACTGACTGCATCTTCTCCCCTGATAAGCTAGCTGCAGACGGCACTCTGGGGCACATATTAACACGAAGCTACTAAAACTTCGGAACCAAGGGTCGAGGGTTCGAATCCCCCTGGGCGCGCTAGGTTTTGAACGTAAAATTAAGCCCCAAATCCCGTGACACAAGTAGGGGCATTCTTCTTTTAACTTACCTAATACTTCCCCCATAGTCTTCTGTTAGAGGATTAGTGCGTCAATTTTACTCTCAGCTCCTTGCATGGTTCATCATCTATCAGTAGAATGTCGCAGCCTAGTAAATGCCGTTTGTGGAATGAATGGCTGAAGAGGCGGGTGGGTGGCAACGATAGTATCGGTAAGTGACTTCTATATCCATGATGATTCAAAGGTTGACATAATCAGGAAATTCGTACGGAGAATGGATGCTTTAAAGCCGGACATCCTGGTCTACCTGGGCGATGTGGGAGACCCCTGGGAGGAGACCTGGGATGTGATAAGGGAGACGCAATCATGGAAGGAGTTGGGCGAATTGAACCGCCGCAGGAGGGGACAAGGACTAACTAACATCTGGGTGAAGCGAAACCACGATTACTCGGCGAGGCGAAAATATCTGGCGGGGGCCTGGATGAAACCCGAATATCGCGCAGATGGGTTCTTCTTCAAGCACGGGTGGGAATTCGACTGGATCTGGAACGGGTTCGACTGTATCTGGAATATGCCGCTGTTCCCAGGTATCTCGCCGGTGGCTTACTGGTTGTCAACTAAATTCCCCCGTTTGTCCATAAGGTTATGGTCTTGCCTCAGGGCGCTGCCGTGCTTCAACAAAGGGACTCCATATCAGCAGAAAGCCAGGGGAGCAAGGGACGATTGGAATAGGCGTGTGGGACTGATTCATTTGAGGGCAATGGACTATGCGCAGAGGGCGAAGGTCAGGCTGGTCATCGGGCACACCCACTGCCCGATGGTTTACGATGACCTCCTGGCAGACGACGGCGACATGGTGGACTCATTCTCATTCCTGTATATTCAGGATGGCAAGTGGGAGTTGAGGACACTGGAAACAGGCTGAGTACAGTATAAGACACGACGCTACATTCTAGGGGTGTGTACCCAGGTGTCTGCTCCTGCAATGGGAGGTTTGAGAGGAATGGTTAAGACCATTTCGCCCCTCCTTGATAGATACAATTAACTATGGACTGGCTGCAAAGCCAGCGTTATCTTAGGCTTATAGTGGGTTAGAGACTAAGATGAATAATCTGAATGGCCTTGACATAGTTATCATAATCTTTCTAGTCATCACTGCGATCATCGGCTTAAGCAAGGGATTCATAAAGACCGTCAGTACCCTGGTAGGAATAATCTTGGGTGTAGTCCTGGCAGGACGCTTCTCTGGACCCATAGCAGATTGTCTATCCACTGCGCTCCATAACCCCGTCCAGGTTAAGATTGCTGGCTTCGCCATCATCATCATCGTGTTTTTGATAATATCGCTGATAGTAGCTGCGCTGCTCAGTAAATTGCTCAGTCTGTTGCTTTTGGGCTGGGTCGATAGACTGGGGGGAGCGGTCTTAGGCTTGGTGATCGGCGGGTTGGTCTGCAGCGCTATTCTCACTCCAATCACCAAACATAATTTTGCAGGGATTGAAGGAACTGTCCAAGGCTCTGTCCTTGCCTCTTTTTTCGTGCATCACTTCAACATCGTGCTGCCTGTGCTTGCCCAAGGGTTAGATTCCGTGCATCATTTTTTCGGCTAAGGTGTGTATTGGTCAATACATATCGGACTGTACGCAGCCAGAAAAAGTGCGACACTCTTGAGACAGAGGTTAAGGGATACTTTGGAGATTGCCGCTGACCCCGACAAGATGTCACCGAAAGGTAGTGGTTTCACAACACTCACCATCTAAGAAGCAGACCGCTCTGTCGGTTAAGGTGTGTTCTAAATTTCGCTATTTGAACTATTTACCGCTGCATAATGGAGAGCTTGGCTATCCATTTCTTCTTCAGGCGGTTGCACGTCGGTCCAAGCATTGATTTCTAATTCGTGGACATAGCCGCATTGCAGGCACTGCTGGTACATGCCATGCGCGTCTTTCTCTAGCATCAAGAAGCCTTTGCATTTTGGACAGCCGCTCAACTGCGAAATTCTCATGGTGCTCCTCTGCAAAAAGCATTAGTCTATAATGACAGGATATGTTCACGAAAGCCGATGGTAAATAGACGAATAGTACCAGCAGCGGTGAGAGAATAGTCCCTATATTGTGAGCCGTTGGACTTCTCTCATCTCGGTTCTCACTTTAATTACCTGAAGACGAATAAGTATGTAGATAATAAGCATCAGTAACAAAATAGGTATCGAACCAAGTATGAATATAACAAAGTCCAGTGCTACAAAGACGCAGAACGACATGGCTATTGGGATAAAACGTCCATAGGGTTCGATTAAGTCTTTAACCTGCTTGTCGAATTTCGCTATGAATTCATCCTTTGCGTCTGGTTCAGGATTTTGTATTCTCACAGCAATTTGAGTTACGAAAGACGGGGTTGAAAATCCTCGTTGATCAAATTGCTTTGAATATCCAAGGTAGAAACTGGCGGTTATGGCTACAAGTAATATTAGAAATAGAATAGTCTTATGCTCCGATATGGATCGTGACGAAAACTTGATTCGCTCGTCCAGACTTCTTGACACACCTCTACAGAACAATAGACCTACAAGGAAATATAAAACCACTGCCACCGTACTGGCTATGCTGAATTGCCAGGCAAGAAATATCGTCAGACTGGAAAGGGCAAAGGCCACAACGCATGTCCAGAAAGGACGAAGGAGCACTGCCACAAGGCCAGCAGTTATTGCCATAATTCCTATTG
>Ga0315277_10013880_pt1 | contig 10028 bp, 7 predicted proteins | sample YL17G05_15_MG_FD_203695 | JGI IMG/M metagenome (GOLD analysis project Ga0315277, IMG submission 203695) | Sediment microbial communities from Yellowstone Lake, YNP, Wyoming, USA - YL17G05_15 | ecosystem: Environmental > Aquatic > Freshwater > Lake > Sediment | place: USA: Wyoming | collected...
GCGGCCGCGCCGCCAGCGTCTCCCCCCACGCTGGCGGGAATCCTCAAGACAGAGCAGAATGGAGCATTGAGTTCTACGAATTTCGTATCAGCAATCGTGCGGACTTAGGGGGCAGGTCACAACAAGGGTTTGCGCTCGAATAGCGGACTGTTTGTCACTCTTGCCGTCGCGGAGATGCCTCCCCAGTGGCAGGTGTGTCGGCTTTCGACAGGTCCTGGGAATCACCCCTTGCAAGGATTTCGGGGGTGCTATCATTGTCCCTTGCCACGCGGGTTGACACACAGAATTCGTGTTATGACCGAGCAAGTTCTGGCTGTCGGCTTCTCGTTGGCGCCGGCTCAAGCCTCCCTCCCATCGAGAATTGTCGCAGGGGAAAAGGCGGGCCTGGATGGCTTCTCACAATTTGCTGGCCAGGCGGTTCAAGCCCAGCGCCCGAAACCGTAGCGTCCATTGCGGTGGTTCCCGACTGTCCGCAAGCGAGCGGTTGATTTGAGACCGTGTTGAAAAAGCCGTGTTTGGTCGAACCTTGCTAGCTCTCGTGGTTCTGATGTTCCCGCCAGCAGCGTGGGGGGACGGGCAGGCAGCACGTCCGCGTGATCCCAAGGCTGTCTTCGAGGCGGCCCAGCGGGCGCTCGCGGCGGGTGACTACGCTCAGGCGGAAAGGGGATTTCGCGAGGTCCTGCGAATGGCCCCGCGGTCCGCGGCCGCTTACAGCAACCTGGGCGTAGTGTACCTGCGGACGGACAAACTGGATCCTGCGGTCGAAGCCTTCGAGGCGGCGCGCAAGCTTGCGCCTAACGTCGCCGGCATCGACCTCAACCTCGGCCTAGCCTACTATCGGAAGAAGCAGTTCCCCAAAGCCCTCCCGCATTTTGATCGCGTGCTCCAGACTTACCCGGACCACGACCAGGCCCGCTACCTGAAGGGCATGTGCTACTTCGTGACCGACGACTACGAGCAGACCGTTCGCACGCTCGAGCCCCTCTATGAAAGGGAGAAGACAAATCTCGATTTCCTCTTCGTGCTGGGCATCTGCTATGGCAAGCTGAAACGCCAGGCTGACTCGGCGCGGACGTTCGACGAAATGGTCCGTGTGGGGGGTGACACGGCCCACCTGCACCTACTCCTGGGGAAGGCCTACCTTGATCTGTATGAGAACCAGAAGGCCCAGAAGGAGCTGGAGGCAGCCGTAGCCCTCGACCCCAAGTTGCCTTATGCACATTTCAATCTCGGCGTGGTCTATCAGCGGCTGGGTGACTTCGAGAAGGCCGGAATGCACCTCGATCAGGAAATCACCATCAGCCCCCGCGAGCCCTGGAGTTACGAGAATCGCGGCACAGTGTATCTGGCGCAGGACCAGCCCGCCCCGGCCATCGTGATGTTCCAAAAAGCTCTGGCGCGCAATCCCCGGATGCCCCTCTCACTCGGCGGGCTCGGCAAGGCCTACGTCCGCCAAGCCCGCATCGCCGAGGCGATTCCCTATCTTGAGAAGGCCGTGGCCCTCCAACCTGATAGCGCCAACTTGCATTACCAGCTGGGCCAGGCCTACCTGAAGATCGGCCGGCGCGAGGACGCCAAGCATCAACTGGCGGAAGCGGAGCGCCTCCAGGCCGAGGCGCGCGACAAACAGGAAGAGAGAATCTCCGGCAAGCTCCCGCCCCCCGAGGCTCCGGCGCAGTGAAAGATTACAGTGATGAGTGACAAGCCAAATCTCAATTGCAACTCTTGCCTTTGGGGCTTCAGGATGCCCTCCTCCGCCTCCCCCCGCCCTTCCAGGACCTCCTGCGCCGCATGAAGTTCCCGCCGTAAAACCTCTCGTTGACTCGCCTGCAGGCAGGAACTAGGGTGGGGTGGCTCGCTCCCGCGCGGCGACGTGGATTGAAGCCAGCGTCAAGCAGAGTTGCGTCGCACGCGCCAGCGTCTCCCCCCACGCTGGCGAGACTCCTCATAACAAAGGAGAATGGAGCATTGAGTGCTACGAATCTCCTATTACCCAGTGTGCGGACCTAGGGGGCAGGTCAGGCGGAAGGACAGTCCCTTTCGGCTTCCGGCACATCCACGTTGACACTCATATTTATTTCAGGTAGGTGTCGAACCATTCCAGTACTTCCTTGTTGCCAGCCTTGGGTGGTATGTAGTGCCCTGTCTCATACCAGACTTGGCGCTTGGGCACCCTGAGGATTCCCATTATCTCTTTGGCAAGCTCTGCGCGCGGGGGTTTGTCTTTTGTCGCATTCACTAAAATGACCGGAGCACCGATCCGAGGCACGAAGTTGAGTGTGTGCTGGTAACGCAACGCCGGATCGCTAGTTCCCCCGTCGCTTTCCTGCGTTACGACCAGGGCCACCGCAGCCAGGCGGTGGTCCAGCCCGGCAACCATCGCTCCAATCCAGCCACCACGACTGCCGCCTAAGAGTCCAATTTTCCCGGGATCGACTTCAGGCCGCGTGAGCAGGTAGTCGATGCCTCGCCGTTGATCGATGACCGTTTGAACGACCAAGTCACGTTTTTCATAGGGCAACAGCTTTTCCCCATCGACATGTTCATCGTGCATTCGCTCACCGAATCCGTAGTTGTCGATGGCCAGCACGCAACGGCCCGAGCGCGCAATTACGTCGAGCCAATCCAGTACCCAGTCTTCGTTCTTGCCCCAGATGCCATTGGACCCGTGAATCAGCAATACTGCGGGATAGCGTCTGCCCTGCTGCAAAACGGGATGGGCAAAGTAAGCGGGCACGGTCTCGTTGTGTGTGCTGCGATAAGCAACTTTCTCGATGATATAAGGTATCCGGTACGGCCAGGATCCAAGTGTGACAGCCTTCAAGGGGAGTCCGCGGTCGTACTGAAATAGATCGGCAATCTGAGCGAAGTTGGCGTCGTCAACAGGGGCGCGGCTGGTGTATTTGGGATCCTGCCCCTGAGCGGTCAACTGCCCGGTGGTAGTAAGAACCAGGAGGATGGGGACGAGATACAACGCCACAGGCGTTCGAGTTGATGGGCGCCTATCGTGTGCGAGTTTCATGTGAAAGCCTCCCGGCGAGATGGCAGATGGTCGCTGCCGTGCTATATGTGTTTGGACTCCCTATGGCAGACGCGGAGGGAGGTCTATCTCCGGGCTTTGTTCATGGTGGATAAAAGCCTCGGCGTATTTGCAGCCAAACTCCATGCCGCGGAAGCGGTTCATTTCGTCGTGAACGCGGTAGAACTCATCCGGCTCCTGGCTTGCATGAGCGAAACATGCCGCACGTTTTCGGGGCTCGACCGGAGAAATATCGACAAAGTGCGTCGGCCAGAACTGCGAGGTCTGCATCCCTGTCATCACCTCGAAGTAATAGAGGGCGAATCGCCGTCCCATTCTCAGCCAGGCATCGTAGACCAACAACGAGTTGGCCCGATGATCCTCGTGCGTGTCAATGGGCCAGTGCGCAAACACCGCGTCCGGCTGCTCTGCTTCCATAATTGTCCGGAATTGATCGTAGCGATCGTAGTTTACTTCGACTCTCCCATTTACCTGGCCGGCGAATACCGGACGGGCTTTCAAGATCTCACAAGCCTTTCGCGCCTCTGCCGAGCGGACGACAGCGGCCTCCTCATAGGACTTACCTTTAATGCCTCTTTCCCCCCGGGTAAGATAGAGGATCACTACTTCGTACTGAAGATCGGCGAACCGGGCGATCGTTCCTCCGCACCCGGTTTCAGGATCGTCGGGGTGGGCTCCCGCCACGATAATCTTTGGTTTGGGCTTGCTGCTTGATGATCTATCGGCGGCTCCTACAACGGTCATTCCCGCGGCCAGCGTGCCCGCCAACTGAATTGACTGCCCGAAGAGGTGTCGGCGTGTGATGGGTTTCATTGCCTATGGACTCCTCTCGAGCATCGCCGGCCAGAAATGTCCTGTCGCTGATCTCTGATCAATACGCTGCACAGGTCACATCTGTAACCACGGCACCAAGCGGCTTTTCGTCATGGCATCAGGAACTAAAATCAAGAATCAAAAGTCACTCCACTTCAACCACGCGTCGACGATATCCTTCCCCCGGTAAACGGTGGTCCGCGCGTTTACGGGTTCTACGCCGTCCCGCGGACGGATGATTCCCTGGCCTTCAACCGTGACTTCCACCTTCACTTCGACCGGCCCCTCAACCTTGTAAGGCTTGAACTCCGACAGGCGCTCCATGGCGCGGCGCGCTTTTTCACTAATGAGTTTACAGGCGGCCGGGTGTGAAAGCAGGTATCCGCCGGTCCGACTCACACCGGATTTCACTTCCGCGCACTCCGCTTCGGGAACAAGCTGGTGGATTTCCTTGCAGGCAGCCGCATCACCGGAAAGCATAATCACTGGTACTCCGAAGTAGCCGGCGAGCATGACGCGGCCACCGATTTCACCGGTCGGCTTGCCGTTGACCCAGATATTCTGAATCTCGAACGCGTACGAATGGCTCAGAATGCCATTCTCCGCTCCCGCCATGGCATGTTGTCCGATGAAAATCACTGCGGCGTACGATGAGTCGAGCTCGATGGTGGGTGAGATGCCGGGCCCCTGAAGTAGTCGGACTCGTGGCTCAATATCCACGACAGAGAGTGCGCGACTGCTGTCATGGAGATCGGCCACAACGACATCGGTTGCGCCGCCCTGAAAGAGGCCCTCGGCAGCAGCATTAACTTCATCGGTGAGTAACTTTCGGGATTCTGCCCAGCGAGGGCTCTTAAATGGATCGACTTGGTCTTCCCATTTTCCGACGATGCCATCTACGCCTTCCATGTCGGTAACCACGTAAACCTTTTTGCTTTGTGCAGGCTGTGCAAGAGCCAGGCCAGCCCACGCGAGAAACAAGAGGGTGAGAGTTACTCGTGATATCCAGTGCCGTAAATTCAAAGTCATATACTCCTCCGTCGAATGCGATTGGGGATTTTCACAGATCATAGAAGAGGGGTGCATCGCGGTGCACCCCTGGACGCTGTCATCGTGGCGCGGCAGGATTTTAGGACCTTGCTTGCGCGAAGCGCGGTGAAGCAATCCTGTGAGGCGCAAGGTTAAACACTGGAATATTTCTTGCACAAGGTTTTAATCTTCTCCACCAGCTTGGGCACGCCAGTCATTGGGTCCTCTTCGGACTCATATTCGGCGGACATGTACCCCTGATACCCCCCGTTGGCGAACATTCTCCAGACACGCTCAAGGTCGATCGGTTCCTTGCTCTCGCCAAATCGATCGCGAATGTGGGTGTGGGTAGCATAAGGGATTAAGGCTTCGATTTGAGCATACTGATTTTCCTTGAAATTGCTGATGTCGAGGTTGCAGCCCGCATAAGGTGAATCCACTCGCTTGAGGATCTCGATGATATTCGAGGACTTCGAAGTAATGCCGCCGTGGCTTTCGATGCCCAGGATGACCCCTTTGGTCGCGGCATAATCGCAGGCGGTTTTCATGGCCTCCACCACCCACTGGATGGCTTGTTCTTCCGAAACGCCATTGGGTACTTCTCCTCCAAACACGCGCAGGTGTGAGGCGCCCAGCGTGTCGGTGGCATCGATCCACTTCTTCATCTTCTGAATTTCGTCGGCCCGCTTGGCCGGATCCTGCTGGCACATATCCGTTCCGATTGCCGCTCCGGAGAACGAAACCCCATGCCGGAAGGCAAAGCGGCGCAGGCCGAACAGGTATTCAGGTTCCGTGGATTTGAACCAATAGGTTGTCATGTCCACGCCGTCGATGCCGAGTTCCACCCCTTTGAGGATGAAGTCCTCCATGGTCATTTGACCCTTTTCCAGGTACTTGCCATAGGAGTAGGCACAGCATCCCGAAAGCAGGCGCGGCGGCTTGTTCGGGATGGCAGGGCTTGTTCGAGCTTCCGCCCCCACACTGAAAGAAAGAGTAGTAGCGGCTGCAGCGCCGGCCATCTGCAGGAATTGTCTTCTAACCACACCATCGTTGTTCATTGTCATCAGGCTCCTGTCTGGTGCTGTCCACCCTGTAGACCCTGTCTCCGATTCAACAGCCTTCAAAGACAGGTCTTGCAATTAGCGGAATCTCTTTACGTATTCGAGGAACTTTTTTGCCGTGCGGTCGAGGTTTTCAACCGACCCTCCACCTTCCGTCACGGCGCAGATCTCATAGGCAATGTAACCCTGGTAACCGATCTCCTTGAGCGTGCCAATGAAAGTGTCGTAGTCAACCACCCCCGGGCCCATCGGCACCTCAAGGTTCACGGGTTCGTCCCTTGAGTAGTGCACCAAATCAGGCAGATAGTGGAAGCGGGGCTGGCGCACGTATTGAGCAGCAGTCGTGTGAATGATGAAGGGTTGCATCTTGAGGACCGACTGACGGATTTCCTCAGGAGACAAACCCTGCATCGTGGGACTCCAGGCATCCCAGGCGGCTTTAATATTGGGATGATTAACCTCTTTCAGCAACCAATACATGGCTTCGGGGCTCACGCCGATGTCGTGATGATTCTGCACAGCCAGGATGACGCCGTATTCCGCTGCCTTCCGACCGGCCAAACGGAGCGCTTCCACGACCGTGGCGTATTGCTTGTCGTAGGGAATGCCCTCTCTCTCGTAGCCGGTGAAAATACGTACTACGTTCGTGCCCAGGTCTCGTGCCAGACGCGCCAGTTCGCCCACGTAGGCAGCCTGAATTTCGACTTGGGGAATGCCCGGCTTGTCCATCCCGGCCGTAAAATCGGTATAAGCCGCCAGTGCCACCAGTTTGAGCCCGAGTTCGTTGATCCGGGCCCGGAGCTTTTTGCGCGCTGCGTCATCGTAATCCAGCGGCGAAACATGTGGCCGCTTGGCCATCAACTCGACACCGTCAAAGCCCAGCTCCTTGGCCTTGACCAGGAAATCATCCACCGATAGAACGGCTTGCCCGCGCCAGACTCCCGCGTAGCTGACCGAATGGAGGCAGGTCTTGACTTTGAAATCCTTGGGATTACCTGTGGGAAGTTGTTGCGCTCGCGCAGAGGAGATCAAGACCATCGTGGCAAGGGCAAAGACTGTGAAGAGACTGGGTAGTAATCTGCGCATTCCAATTTCTCCTCTCGCGGGCCAGGACGGCGCCGGCCGATACACGCAGAGGCGCGGGCTCCTCCCCTTTCGACTTTCGATTGGAAAACTGGAGCTACTCGTCAGCGGCGGCGACCCGCATCCGCACGTCAAACAATGTCTTCCGTCTTGAGATCCCAGCGCACCGTTCGCCCCTGTCGGTAGGAAGCGATAGCCATCTGACAGGCAATGGCGGAGCGGAAACCGAGCTCGAAGGGGCAGTTGGGTTGTTTTCGGCTGCGTACGCAGTCGAAGAAATTCTGCATGTGAGCGTCCGTTGCATCCGAGCCGCCGACGATGTCCGCAGGTTTTTCCGATCCCTTGGGCGCTTCCCCTGACCCTGCAGCCTCGTCGCCCTGGGCATAGCGGAATCGCTCGTTCTCGTCCCGGAAAATGGTCCCCTTGTTTCCAAGAACCAGGTCATAGCCCTCGCCGAAAAGACGGTTGCCGAACATGGAGTTCCAGGTGAAGAGGATCTTTTCCGAATGATCCATGGAGACGTCCATCGTGTCGGGCAACTGCATGTCAGGGGAAAAGTAGTTATTTCCGCTCATCGTTACCTTCTGCGGAATCTTGAGGTCCAGCAGCTTGTACCAGAATCCCACTTGGTGGACCATGTTCTCAAAAACGTTTCCACCGGAGTAATCCCAGTAGAAGCGCCAATTGATGACGCGGTTGGGATCAAAAGGATGCGGCTTTACCTCTCCCTCAAAAGTTTTCCAATTGACGTGCTGCAAGTCACAGTCAGCCGGAATCTTTCGCTTCCACCCACCGTAAGGCTCATTGCGATAGTGGTGCGTGTGAATTTGGGTAATCATACCCATGCGTTCAGGCGTTAGGTATTCGCGCGCCTTTTCTACCCCGGGCCCGCTGGTGGACTGAATGCCGACTTGTACAATACGACCCGAGCCCTCCAGCGCCCGCCGCATTCGCTTGGCATGGTCAGGGTTGAACGCCATGGTTTTTTCCTGATAAACGTCCTTGCCGGCCTGGATTGCGGGAACGAAATTCAGGGCGTGCTGGTGCTGTGGAGTGGCAATCAGCACAGCATCGATGCTCTTGTCATCGAGCAACTGCCGGAAGTCGCGGTAGGTTTTGATGTTGGGAACGGAGCTTTTCACCTCGTCGAGGCGGCGGGTGTAAACGTCGGCCACGGCGACGCCCTCAACGTCTGGGCAGCGCAGAGCGGCCTTGAAGATCTCTTGACCGCGGCCTCCACCCCCGATCAGACCAATTCGGACGCGGTTGTTGGCTCCTAAGACGTGGCTTGATGGAGAAAAGCCGTAAGCAGCGAGGGCGGCAGACCCGCCCAAGGCTTGTTGGATAAAAGTACGGCGACTGGACATAAAAGATTTCTCCTTTTACAGCGATATGTACGAACCCATCCACTGCTAACTTCTTTCCTGGAAAGCAATTTCCCTTTTGAGCTGCTTGCTCTCTGGCGGAGGTTGGTTGCCTGATCATCAAGTGTCGAGGGGCCTCGCATTCACATGCAATAGTGCGGTCGGGCATTCCGGAGTCACTGCGGAGAGGGAATGTTGATCGTTAGAGTATTTGCCCCCTCCGAGCAGTGTCGGCTCCTTCGGCAATCCTGAGGCCAGACTGCTCAGAGGGGGCGGTTACCTACGTTTCAGAAGTTAAACGCCAGGCCTAATTGAATGACCCGGGGATTCCAAGCACCAGATACTTCTCCCAGGCCCAGACCGGCAGCGTTGCAAGGCTGGCCGAAGCCAATTGAGCCGCTACAGCCAGCATTAACGCCACTCCACTGCGGGTGGTTAAACGTGTTGAACGTTTCGACACGGAACTGAAAGTTAGAGCGTTCACCGCCCACCCAAGGCATTGAGAAGTTCTTGAGCAAGGCCAGGTCCCAATTGTTACGGCCCGGGCCGGTCAGCGGATTGCGTCCCATATAGCCGAACATTCCGGGTTGGCCGTTTGCCAGGAGTTGGTCAAAGGTCACTTGTCCGACAACGGCCGGATCATACCAACCGGGAACGGGGCCATAAGTAGGGTCGTTGATCATGCCTTTCTTGATTTGGAGTTTTCCCAGGGAGTTACAGCGGACCCCCTGCCCCACTCCACTACTGAAGCCGTCGACCCCGCAAGTAAAGTCCCTTGGCGTTCCGGTGAAGAAGGAGCTGATGCCGCTTACTTGCCAACCTCCAATGTAGTTCTTCAGGATGGAGTTGGATGAGTTCCTGAAGAACGGCAAGTCGTACACATAGTTGATCATGAGCACGTGTGTCCGGTTCAGGTCGGAGGTGGCCTTCCAACGCGAGAGGTTCGAGTCATCCACGCCGGTTTGCATATAGGTGCTCGTAGAGTCGTCGATCATGTGGGACCAGGTGTATGCCGTCTGCACGCTGAGCCCATGTCCAAAGGGATGACGGAAGCTCACCTGGAATGAGTTGTAGCTTGAGACCGCGGTTTGCTCCTTCATGCCGATGGTCTGATAACCACGGTACGGCACAAAGAAGATACGCTGGGTTTCGTTGTAAATCATCGCGGTTTGGACATCGCAGTCTCCCGAAGCGTCGCACAGAGTCTGACCCAGGTCTCCAGGCACACCGTTCGCGGGGTCAGCGGCGACGGTTCCAACCAGGCCAGCGAGAGGCGGTGCATTCCTTGTTGTCGTTCCCATCCGGACCTGGTTCAAGTCGCGGTTGCGAGCCAAGTGCCGCCCCAGGCTGCCCACCCAACTCATGCCCAGGACATTGCTGCCTGGAAATTCGTGCTGAATGCCCAAGCTGAACTGATGGACGCTGGGAGACTTCTGATATGGAGGGATTGCCTGAAGGCTTCCGGTCGGGCCATAGGCGCCGGGCGTGATGTTCTGATAGCCGATGATGTCAAAGCCTGAAGGGGATTGCGTGGAAGGCGGGTTTCCTTCCAGTCCCTCGGTGTTGGCTTCGTTGCCATTACCGGGCTCAAAATAGAGGCCGTATCCGCCACGAATAACGGTCTTTCCCGTACCCCAC
>Ga0315277_10013883_pt1 | contig 10027 bp, 10 predicted proteins | sample YL17G05_15_MG_FD_203695 | JGI IMG/M metagenome (GOLD analysis project Ga0315277, IMG submission 203695) | Sediment microbial communities from Yellowstone Lake, YNP, Wyoming, USA - YL17G05_15 | ecosystem: Environmental > Aquatic > Freshwater > Lake > Sediment | place: USA: Wyoming | collected...
ATTACAATGAATGAAGATGCTCGATTGGCGTGAAAAAAAGCTCTGGATGCCTGCGCTATTGATTTCACGAGATGGAAAGGAGAAGCAGCCACATGAAGGCCATTTGTAAAACCGCATTCGGGATTCTTTTCTGCCTGATCCTGTGTCCGGGCTTCAGCCTGGATATTCCCATCATTTATGAAAAAATCCCTGAACCGCAGGATATGGTTTTCCGACCCCAGGGATATGGATATTTCGAAAAACTGTTGAATCCGCCGGACGGCCAGTGGAAGATGCCGGAATTCATACATAAGATCCCTGTCTATGCCTTCCTCAAACTTGGAGAGACCCAGCGCCTGATCATTCTGGATTTCCAAAATTCAACGGATCAGTTTTATTCCCGCCTTTATTTTGATGCAAACAATAACAAGGATCTGACGGATGATCCTGTTTTCCAAGCCCTGAATATCAATGTCCAATCCAATTATTATTATTCTTACTTTCCTTTGATTGAGACATCCTATGAAATGAAGGGAACGATCCTGCCCTATCGTTTCAATGTATCAGTCAACTTTTTCACTCAAAACCCGCAGAGTCAAGGAGATGCCCTGACGAAAGAAAATATCCGAAATACCCTCAACATTCATTATCAGGTCAAATGCTATTACTACGGCAGTTTCCAGCTGGATGGGGAGACCTATCATTTCGCAATCAGCGACAATAATGGCAATGGCAGCTTCAGCGATTCGGCTTCTTTGCCGGAATTTGCATTCAAACAGACAATGAGATATCCGATCTATCCTCAAGGGGATCTCATTTATCTGAAGTACAATGGAAAACCCTCCTGGGATGACGATCAGATCCTGACAACAAAAATCATCCTGAAAAACAAATTATACGATCTCGCGATTGATGAGACAAAATCGCTCATGACCCTTGTGCCGGCGCTTGAAACTTCATACAGCGTAAATCTCCCCATGGATATCGATCGCATCACATTTTACAGAAAGGATGGGAAGTCAAGCGTTGGCGTTTACAATTCCACCAGGACACTGAATGTTCCTATGGGGGAATATATCTTTATCGCGTATACAGTATCCCGAAAGGATCAGAAGGGCGGCCAGTGGCTTCTCAAGGCAGGAGCCACAAAAGACACCCCCTGGTTCACAGTGGATGGAGAAAGGACTGTTGATATTGTACTCGGAGAACCTTATACGCCCCTTGTGGAAATCCCGGAATGGTCCAGGCAGCAGTTTCAACAACTTTCTTCCTCTATTCAACAAGTACAACTGAGCTTTAATGTGGAGGGCAAGGGCAAAGAATTGATTTCAAATCTCAGCAATCTGTCCGGCAATCTTTCGGACATTCCGATGTCCGCACGATATACGAATCGCCCCAAGGAACCGATTTATACCATCACGAAGACAAGCGGCGCCATAGTCGCCCAGGGCGCATTCGAGTATGGCTGAGGCTTCAGCTGCACGGCCACATGGGGTGGCCCCCAAATTGGTAAAAAAGGACTCGTGAACAGCTTCAAAAGCATGTTTGAAGAACCTTCAACCGGCACGACGGAAATTCCGCAGAAAAATACTGATTACCAGGTGATGTGCAAATACCAGGTTGGGCCATTTCAAACAGAGTTAAAGACGCAAAATATCAAATTATAGAGGTGAGCGGGATGAAAAGAAAACTTCTCGGTTTTTTGATTTTCCTTGTGATCCTCTTCAGCGTTTCCGGATGCTGAATGGGGCGCTGAAGAGCCGCATGGGCCGGCTCGGAATCAGAATTTACCCGCGAATAACACGAATTTACGCGAATAAGGAGAATATTATTATAAGGATATCTTATTTGTTCTTATATGATTTATTCGCGATTATTGGCGTGATTCGCGGGCAAAAGATAAATATTTTCTTTTCAGTGCTACATCTCCTCCGCAAGCAGTGCTGCGCCAAGAGCCACCACCATCTGCGGATCTTCAGGACGTTTTATTTTCTTTCCGATCTTCTTCTCGAGCAGCGCATGAAGACAGCTGTTCTTCGCCCCTCCGCCCACGAATAGAATCTCCCCTTCGGATGAAAAACGGCTCAGCATGGACGCCAGCCTGTCCGCTATGGACACATGCACACCAAGAGCGATTTTATCCTTTGGTTTCCCGGACGTGATAAGGGAAACCACCTCGGACTCGGCAAAGACCGTGCACATGCTGCTGATGGGAATGTGTTCTTTTGCCTTTTGCGCCAGAATGATAAACTCCTCCAGGCTCAGATCAAACGTCGCTGCCATGACCTCGACAAACCTGCCTGTGCCTGCTGCGCAACGATCATTCATCTCGAAATCCATCACCCTGCCATTCTCTCCCAGATGGATCAGCTTGCAATCCTGGCCGCCCATATCGAGAATTACGCGGCACAAGGGGCACAAATGAAACGCCCCGCGCGCGCACGCCTTGATCTCAGTCACATGGAGCGCGCCGAGATTCTCCCTGAGAAGATGCCTTCCATAACCTGTGGCAATGATCCGGGATGCGCCGAGTTTTTTAATCCTTTCCCTGACCCTGGGAAGGGGATCATGACCTGTATCGAACAGCTCCGCATGGTTCATTGTTCCGTCCGCAAGCCGCACGATCTTTGTTGTGCGGGAACCGAGGTCTATGCCCAGGACTTGTGTCATGACTTCTGATCCAGGATCTCAGAAAAGGCTTCCACCCTTGTCTTGATCTGGCCTGTATCCTCCTCGGAATAATCCGTTTCCACAATCAGGGATGGAATCCCCCGTTTTTTCAGTTCCTTCTCGAGGAAACGGGCTTCAATATTGTATCCGTGACAATACTGAAGGATATGGTGAATCACGGCTTGAACGTTAAATTCATGTATTAAAGTCAGAAGATTATCCAGCCGCTCTGTATTGGGAGAAAAACAAGAACAATCTATTTTCATATATCGATCCGCCAGAGCCAGGATCATGGAATCCATGTCCCCATCCTCTTCCTCCACCAGGTCGCGGAAATACCGCGTGCCTGTGCAGGATTCATCAGCCACAATATGAAAACCGGCTGATTCCACAATATGGTGCAGCTTGGCATAACCCAGGGGCGAAGGCGATCCTGCTATGAGGATGCGTTTCCCTCCTGCCTTGTATGCTGAAATGCCGGACGCAACGCGCTGCTCGAGTTCCTGAGCAAGGGCTTCCGCATTCCGGATGAACTCATGAATATCCTGGCTCAGCGCGACCTGGGATACAAGAAGGGCATCCAGCCCGCTCAAGGGAGGATTGGGAAGGATGCGAAACGCATTGATCCGCTGGAGCGCCTTTCGTTTCCGATTCAGGAGGCTGATTCCATCGCGGAGTTTTTCCTTAGTGATCTTCGTGCCTGAAAGGGTTTCCATCATTCTATGGAATTCCCGCACCTCGCCGAGCCAGAGCGCTCGATCCAGGGGGGTTTTCTTCTGAGGAACTTCCATGACCTTGAATCCGAACAGATCCCACGCCTTTTTCTTTGCATCGCATGTTGTCTCGCCTACAGCAAGGTCCTTGAATTTTTTGAAGGGGCATGTGCCGCTCACTGCCATGCCGAACGTGGAGCGGATCAGGGGGCAGATATCGCGCGGAAGCATTTTGTCCGCATACGGCACTGCCCATCCCGAACCGCCGCACAAAGGGATCGTGATCACATCCGCAGCATAAGCGATCTCATCCGGAACATAGATGCAGAATGTTCCGATTGATTTCCCGCCGTTGTTTCTATGTTCCTTGATCTGTGCAACGCGTTTTCCATGGCTTTCATGAAACGCCTCGTCGAAAAGGCGCATTGTTTCAGGCCGATTTGTCTGGCTGAGATGCGTCTTTTCATGGAGCCGTGAAAGACTTTGTATGAGTTCCTCATGCAGCCCCATATTCACCCCAAGATCGGTAAGCATTTTCGAAAAATCCGCCATCTCATTCCCTTCACATGAATAAAAAATACATGACATTAATTCCATCATTGAGGGGAAAGTCAATGATTTATCTCAATGAGACCCTGCGCTGCATCCAAATTGGGGATACTGGATACTAGTTGCTGAATATTTGATCTTTGATCTTAGATATGAGATAATCTATTCGCTTTGGATCCTTCTTTATCGCCTGTTCTAAAAGTATATCTTCATCGTCTGGTTTATATTCACTAACAGAATAATCATTTTCATCTATCAAGAATATCCATAAATTAATTGTTTTTATCAGGAATAAAAGACTTGAATCTGGAACTCAGAAAATCAGGAAAAGAATAAACAATCCGGAACTTATATTCGTTTGTGATCCTGTTGATCTCGTCTAAAAAATATTTTCTTTTTTCTCCCTTTCATACAATCTTTTGGAGAGTATTCACGAACTCTTTACTGGATAGCGGAGAAAGAATCTCTTTACCCTTTCTCCTATTTATGTACTTCAACCCGATGTAACAGGAATAAACCGGATGTTTGTATTATACCAAGACTTTTAAAATCTCCCTAAGAAACTCCGGTGCCAAGTCAGCGCCGTTCTCCCAAACAATGGTATCCAATTCCGGATCGACTTTGAAGGATTTGAATTTCTTTACGTCTCTCAGCGACTCGAAGACTTCTCCTTCCAGTTCCCCCGAGAGATCAACTTCTCCCTCAGCCCCATCATTGAAGCGCATCCAGATCACATAATCCCGGACATATCTTGCTTCTGTTACATGAAGAATCATAGTATTACTCCAAAGGCTTAATATATTTTAAGGACTTCTTCTTTTCTGCAAGTTTCCAGTTATCTAAAAGATCTCCCTTGGCGTCCTTGGCGACTTGGCGGTTATATCTCTTTCTCCTCCCTGTTATTCCATCTTTTAGAGAGCATTCACAAATTCTTTCCCTGATAGCGGAGAAGAATTCCCTTTACCTTTTCTCCTATAAAGAGCTATTATCGCGGTTCACCTGCCGGGTTGAATTTCTTATCGAGTTCATTAGTAATTATGAGGCAAGGAGCTGTTTTCTCAGGATGTCATTTGCAAGCTTTGATGCCGGCACCTGTTCCGAATTAGCGCGTTTCTCCAGGGCTGTAAGGATATCCTTATCAACTTCAATCTCAAAATGTCGCTGCTCAAGGCGTGCGTCCACTTCCACTGTAGTCATGCGATCTAAATATTTGGTGGAATCATGAGTGTCCCAAAATTCCCCTGCCTCCTCGTATGTGGAGAAACTCTCCGGTATCTCGTCCTTTTTACCTTTTGTGTTTTTCATAATAACGCCTTTCAGAATCGGTCATATCTCTTGCCGATATGGGCAAGGCAGACCCAGATTTATTGATAAAAAATACAACAAGATATCTCCCCTCTGCGGTTTGTCCAAAAGCCTCGTACACATCCTCATCCCTGACCCTTCCCGTCTCAATATGCAATGTATGTGGTTTTCTATAAATAATATCCTCCACTTCCTCTGTATTGACATTATGTTTATGGAGCATCTTTTCGATGAACTGAAGTTTCCAAATTATTCCTCTGAGCTTCACGACTTCCCCTTATTTCAAGGTATAGATATTATATCATCCTTGCCGATGCAAGCTGAATAGTTCCGAACAATTTAGACTTTTCTTGTCCCACGATTCAAGGGATTCTTCTATAGCGGAACTTTCATTTTGAAATTTATTAATGAATCATCTTGAAAAAGGATTATAAAAAACCGAGGGGTGATTTGTCAATTCCCGAAAAAAGATTGTTCCAGTCCGGTCATTTCTGAACTCTAATAGAAGATTTGAATCTGGAACTCAGGAAATCAGGAAAAGAAAAGAATAATCCGGCATTTTTATATATGGATTCAGTGTGAGATTGCCCTATGATAACATCTCCCTTGGCGTCCTTGGCGTCTTTGCGGTTATATATCTTTCTCCTCCCTGTTATACTACCTTTTGGAGAGCATGAATGAACTATAGAACAATAGGCAACTCGTTTCATATCAAGAGTTCAACTTCCATATATTCCGGGGCAGCCGCCTTGATAGCCTCCTCACGACTATACTGGAGCGCTTCCTGAAGCGTGGTCCGCAAACTCTCAAGGAGTTCCTTCTCGCTTCTCTCCTGACAATTAACTCCTGGAACCTCTTCCACCCATCCGATCTACCAGTCGCCCTCTTTCTTTATGATTGCCGTATAGCTGTTGGCCATTTCTATCACCTCCGTTTGATGGAACATTCATAAAGATCATCAATTCTTCACAAAATATATTGCCAGGGAGGTTCATTCTCTGCGATCTTTGCGTCTCTGCGTGATAAAATCCTCAGTTGGCAATTTCTCTGATTACCCTTTTGATTTTTTGTTCAATCCTTTCAGATTCCGAACTTGATCATTGATACCTGCTTCATGCTGTTCGTGTGTCAGGTTCGGATCTTTCAATTCCCGCCAGATTTTTCATGGAACTTCAGAACACATCCCGCAATGATCGAGTTTTTTTCCGACAGTTACGCAGCTGAATATCGGGCAAACCGGAAGAGAGACGTATTGCACCCACCAGACTTTCCCCCCGGCTTCCCATCAGCCCGGACACTGGGATTTTTTGAAATATTCGCACGCTGCGCAATCACACCCGCATACGGATAATGCTTGATTAACCTTCAGGCGGGAGATCCACCCTGTTCACTCATCAAGCGCCACACCATCAGAACCAATCGCCTTTCCACTTGATCCTGGGTCCCTACCATTGACTCGTTTCCTCCATGCAAACATTCCGATAATCATCAGAATCGACATAACAGGTAAAAAGATCGTAGGACCATCATGGGCATCGCTCCTCATGTAGATATCAAGCGTGGCAGATGCAAGAATAAGAGGCAGGAGTAGTTCGCGTTTTCTAACACCAATGATCAATCCAATCACAGCCAACACAACTCCCAGCAACGAAATCGCAAGGATAAATCCTATATGAAAGGGGTTCGGTTTTCCCACTGATGTTGGAATAACCGAATCTGTCCAGAAACGCCAGACATCAAGCCAGACATCGCGCCATTCTTCCCGGCCAATCCAGGCCAAGGACGCCAACCATACTCCGGCAAGGATGTAAAAAATAATCCGCCAGATCGTAATAGTGGGTTTTGATTTTATCATGGACTCAATATCATCATTTAGCGATTCATCATTGAAACATCTTAAAAGCGACCATAATAAACTGTCATGTGTTTTGTCAATACCTGGTGATAGATTATTTTTCGTATGTTTCGAGTCCCGCCAAGGCGGGATTCGTAGTTAAAAATCCTCTCTTTTCTTTGTCTCTTCAGCTCATTATTTTTTCGATGTCAATCTTCACTTGTTGACAAAGAGAGGGAAATTTTTTACGGTTCTCAGTTCTTTTTCATAGAATGAAAAATGGAGGGCGAAACATGAAAGCTGCGATATGGACAGAACCAAACAAGATGGAGATGAGGGATATTCCCGTGCCCGAGCCACAACCAGGAGAAGTTCTCATCAAGGTTCTGGGATGCGGGATATGCGGAACGGATTGCCATATCTTTGCAGGCGAGGTGCCGCTTGCGAAACCTCCGCAGGTCCTGGGGCACGAGATCTTCGGCGAGGTGGTGAAGCTGGGATCCGGGGTGAAGTCCGCAAAAATCGGGCAGAAAATCAGCGTGGATCCTGTGATCGGATGCGGCGTATGCCCTTACTGCAAGAACGGAAAAACGAATCTGTGCGACCATCCCACAATCATCGGGTATGCGCGCACAGGCGGCTTTGCCCAATATACCACAGTCCCTGAAACGCATCTTTATCCCATGTCGGATAAAATGGGACCCAAGGACGGCATCCTTGTGGAAACCCTGGCGTGCGTGATCAACGGGTATGACCGCCTGGGATTCAAAGCCGGGCACACAGCGCTGATCATGGGCGCAGGATGCGTGGGGCTTCTTTGGACCGGGCTTATCAAGCACAGCGTGTGCACGCGGATCATCCAGACGGATGTTGTTCCTGAACGACTCCTGGTTGCCCGAAAACTTGGCGCGGAGCTGATCATCGATGCTGGGAAAGCCAAATGGACCAGGGACGTGCTGAAGAGCGAACCGGAAGGCGTGGATTATATCATTGACGCCACGGGGAATTCCAAAGCCATCCAGGAAGGTCTTGCGCTCCTGAAAAAAGGCGGGACATTCATGGTATTCGGCGTCACGCCGGTAAAGGAGCGCGTGACAATCTCGCCTTATGAAATGTTCGACAGGGAGCTCGCGATCGTCGGATCCAAGATGCCCCCCCTCATGATGGGCCGCGCGGCTGGCATCATAGAGGCGGGAATCATCGATTCCAATGCCCTTGTAACCACCACTCTTCCGCTTTCACAGCTGGCACAGGGGATCCATATGTTCCATGAGGAAAAACAGAAACACATCAAGATCATGATCGATCCCCATAAGATCTGACCAGGTCAAAGGCTGCGTTCATGGTGAATAAATTCATTCATGTCTGTTTGATCCTGTTGACGGTCTTTCTCTTCATGATCATGCTGTCATCCCTCAGGTGGCAGATACAGCATGATTCGCCCATCATGCTTTATATTGCCTGGCTCATTCACGATCATGATTATGTTCCTTATAAAGACATCTTTGATTTCAACTTACCCGGAAGTTATATGGCATACATCCTTATCGGCATCGTATCCGGCTATACGGATACAGGATGCCGTCTGGTGGATATTCTGATCCTTGTGGCAATATTTTATCTGACCTGGTTATGGTTAAAGAATCTGGGGACAGCAGTGGCATGGTGCGGCTGCGTGCTTTGGGGGCTTATTTACCTGGGATTCGGTTCTGCCATGAGTTTGCAGCGGGAATACCTGATCATTCCGATTATCCTTTTAGTTCTTAATGTGGCAGCGCACTGCCGGCGATTAAAACCTGCAATAAAATATGCCCTGATCGGATTCTTATGGGGAATATGCGCAACGATCAAGCCCCAATCCATCATTGCGTTTCCTCTTGTCATGCTTTACATCTGGAGGGAAATCCGGGCGGAGAACACGGGCGCGGAAGGGATGCCGGGGAAAACCACAATGATATCGATGATTCTGCCTGCTGTTGCCGGATTTTTCGTGCCTGTTTGTCTCATGGTATTGTATTTATGGATCAGGGGCGCCCTGGGAGCGTTTTGGGACATGGCAATTCATTACTGGCCGTTATACAACAACCTGACCCGTAACCACGAAACCATCTCAGGGCTTTCCCATGTGAAATACTTGATCAAGGAATATCGAAGTCTTCGGGGATATGGGCTTTGGCTTGCCCCTGCAGGACTTGGAACATACATTGCCCTTTTCGATTCGCCCCTGTCCGGATCCCAGAAACGTCAGGTCATCCTCCTTGCAGGATTAAGCGTATGTTACAGCATTTATCCGGTATTGACGAACAAGTTCTGGTATTATCACTGGCTGTTTTATCTCTTTTTCATCAGCCAGCTCAGTTCAGTCTGTTTGATAAAAGCGCTTCCTGAATCAAAACCCGGAAGGAGATGGTTTCCGGTTCTGTTTCTCTTTATGAGCCTTTTTTTCATCGAAGGCGCGCTTTCTGGACCTCTTGTATATCTGGCAAATCCATCGCGTTACCTAGGAGAACTCATGGGGACGAAAAAATCCCAGCCTCCAAAAGTGGCGCGGGTGGAACAAATCGCAGCATTTTTAAAGGAGAATCTCGAACCCGGGGACAAGGTTCAACCACTGGATTGGGCGGGAGGGGCGCTGCACGCCATGCTGATTACCAGGGTGGAGCCTGCCACGCCTTTTATCTATGATTTTTACTTCTATCATCATATCTCCCATCCCTACATTCAAAACCTGCGAAGGAAATTCATTCTCCGTCTCCAGGAATCCCGGCCCCGTTTTATCATCCAAATCGTTGACCAGGGAAAACCCTGGGTCTCAGGCAAAGATACAACCAGGGAGTTTCGTGAATTAAAGGCGTTCATGGAGAATTCTTATACCGTTGTCAATAAGGGAAGCGGATATCTCATCTATGAATTGAAGCAATCCTCGGCAAGATAACGAGATGGAGCAGAACGGGCAGAAATTATTTTGGCGTGTTTT
>Ga0315277_10013890_pt1 | contig 10024 bp, 18 predicted proteins | sample YL17G05_15_MG_FD_203695 | JGI IMG/M metagenome (GOLD analysis project Ga0315277, IMG submission 203695) | Sediment microbial communities from Yellowstone Lake, YNP, Wyoming, USA - YL17G05_15 | ecosystem: Environmental > Aquatic > Freshwater > Lake > Sediment | place: USA: Wyoming | collected...
TGTATCAATGTCTTTTTCCTGGCAAGAAGTGCGTCACAGTTTGAGGAGATGGGCGATCCGGCTGCAGAGAGCACCCAATCGCGTTTACAACCTTGAAATGTTTTTCCGGCTTTGGAGATCCCGATCCCCGCGCGGGTTTCCTGCCAGCGCGCCCCAGAATGCCGCCTCCACGATCAAATCGCATCCAATCTGCCCCTCATTGAGGCATTGCCTTTCGAAGAACCCCTGGCGCAGGGTTCGAGGCGCGAACATCTTTCGGCGGCACGATCAGACACGGCAGATAACAGACCAGGCACCCCGAGGACAGTGTGCAGCCACCTCGTTTGCGGTATGATAAAGATGACACTCGGGCGTGTAGCTCAGGAGGATAGAGCATCGGATTTCTAATCCGGCCAAGGGCTAGCCGCTCTAGTGGGCGAGAGAGGGCCTGACACTGAAAAAAAAGATGGTTAGCCATAGACAGAGTTCTCGTCAGGGGGCGAGAAACCGCGTTAAACGGCAAAGGAACAGCCATCAGAACAGCCACCATCAAACGGCCCTCCGAGGAAGGAACTGAGGGCGTGGGCGTCGAGGGATAGCGTTGTCGGAAGCGTGAAGATGTTCCCTCACCGCCCAATGCTCGACTTCCATACGTTGCTCGATTGTCCAGCTTTGGATAACCTCAATCACGGGCGGATCCTCGACCAGGCTGATCAAGTCTTGCAACGCCTGGGGCACGAGCGGTTTGACGATATTCTTCCGAATCATGTCAGTTCCCTACTACGAGGTTAGAACTTCCGCTTCTTGGTCGGCTCCTGCTCCGAGTAGACCTCGATGCCGGGGATGTCCGACTTGTCTTTCAGAGCGTTCACCCGCGAACTGATCGTCCGCTCGTCAAGGCTCACAATCTTGTATGCCGGGGGAATCTGATCCATGTTCACCAGCCGCCACTTCCAGACGGTTCGAAAGCCGATGTTGTTCAGCTTCGGGGCTTCGGGAATGATCGGCGAGATCGTGGGAGCCGCGGCCACGGCGACCGGGACCGGGACGGAGATCTCGGGAGGCGGAAGCTCATTGGCGGCGTCCAGAATGAGGTTCGCGGTTTCCTTGTCGCCTTCCTCTTCCCGCCTGATGGCTTCCTGCAAGAACCGCTCGTCCTGGTCGGCCTTCGCCCTGGCTTCGGCCGCCTCGCGGGTTTTGGTCGTGAGCAGGTTGCGAAGGGTGCTGAGTCCGCCTTCTTTCACTTCGTCGAAGCTCGTCCCGATCATCTCGGAGAGCTGCGCTTCATTCAGCTCGAACTTGGCTAACTCGGCTGCCAGCGCCCGCGCCTGTTGTGTTCGGTTGATCTGCTCCTGCTTCGCGCGCAGAGCCGCCTCAGCCTCCCGCTTCTTGCGGTCCCATTCCGTTTTCCAGGACTTGAGCTTGTTCGAGAGGATCATCTCGGCCTGGGCGTAGGGTGAATCAACCTCTTTGTAGAGTTCAAGCGCCCTCTGCCACGATTGGTAGATCGGGTCGGCGACTTGCACCTTGAGCCGGGTCTTGATCTCCTCGCGCTTCCTCACGATATCGCTGGTGAGCGTGCCGGCGCTCTCGTATTCCTCGGGAGTCGCAATCACCAGGGATTGGACGTTCTGCAACATCCGTTTGGCATTCGACTCCATCTCCTGCTTTTCCGTCTCCGGCACTTGCCGGATCGTGATGGCCTGACTCTCCACAACCTCGAGTGTGACGCTTGGGGGTGTGGGAGTGGCCGTCGTGGGTTGGGTTGCCATGATACAGCCTCCAAGCCTGATAGTTTCAGGCATAGATATGCTAGCATACAGCTAGCGTACTGTCAAGAGCAAAGCGGAGAGGCGGCAAAGAAAAGTGCGGACTACTCCAGCTTCTTGCCGTGTCGGATGGCCCAATAAGCCAGGTGGAGGGCGCTCTTAAACACCCCAGGATCGTCCGGGTCGTCGAAGGTGTGGAGTTTGTAGGTCCCGTTGGGCTTGAGGATCACCGCGTAGCGAGTGTATTGGAAGGGGGGGAGCACCGGACGGGGGAGGCCCAAGGCGTAAGCCGCGGTCTGGATACCCCAGGATGGCTCAACTTGCTCGGCCGTCTTGATGTCGAGCACGACAGGCTCGCGGCCGAGCACGCCCTCGCGGTCGAGCTTCATACCGTACTTCATGCCGGTGACAGCGGCAACCCGGTGATACTCGATGAGCCGGGGCCTGAAGCGGGTGTCGAGAAGGAACCGGCGATAGCCTTCGACGTAGCCCCTCGACTCGCCCAAGGCGCCCCAATCGAGGTCGTCGCCCTCGTCCAAGATGGCACACGCATCGTGAACGAGAACGCCGATCGCCCGCTTTCTCTCGAGATCTTCGGGGTCGACGCGCGAGTAGTCGGCGCCGATGTGAGGTAGCAGTTTGATGGCCTGGGTGACCGAGGGAACGCGCAGCCCGCGCGAAGTGTAGATGTGAGTGGACGGATCAAATGAGAAGTCGCCCATCGGCTCGATGCGAAGGCTGCGCGGGTCCACGCCGGCCAGCTCCCAGGGAAGGCTGCCGGTGCTCATGCTTGGGCCCCGTTCGTCTTGGGCTTGCGAATGGCCGAGCCGACCTGGTTGGAGGTGCTGGCGCCGGGCGTCTCAGTCGGAGAAACGTAGTCCGTCCACTTCGAGTTGCCGTCCCGGATGCTGACGTAGATCGAGCGCAGGCCGGCAATCTCCGCAGGGGAGCATTGAGCAACGGGGTGGGTCAAGTACCGCTCCAGATCCTCGACCGAGATGTTGAGTTGGGAGAAGCCGAGCACGATCGCCTTACGCTCCGCGTCGGGGTCTTTCGAGGCTTTGTCGGAGAGGGTCTTGTAGACCTGGGCCATCGCGTCCTCAACGAAGTCGGCGGGGATGAGCTGGAGGATGCAGTTGCGGACGCAGATCGCGCCACGCCGATTGATCAGCTCGCGCAGTTCCCGTTCGTCGTCTCGGACGTCCTTCCAGTAGGTGCCGCCATCGGACTTGCGCTGCACCCGCTTCTGAAACTCGTCGTCGGCAAAGACGCGGGAGTTGGTTTCCTTGTCCCAGGCCCAGGCGCGGATCACCACGAAATCATCGCCATCTTCGAGGATCTCGATGCCGTACTCGATGTTGCCCCACACGCGCGCGGCTTCGCGGGCTAGCTTCACGGAAGGGCCGCTAACCTTTTCCTTGCCTCGGGGGTACTCGTAGCGAGCCTCGTCCGCGAACGCGGGACGGTTGCACGCCCGAATCAGACGGCGATAGGCTTCGTCCTCGTTGCGGGGGAACTTCTTGGCGACGATGATCGACGCCTGGATCTCCGCTATGCGGGCGGCCCGCTCGTTGGCGTTGACGGCTAGTTCACTTGCGTTTCCGGGTTCGTCCGGTGGGGGGACTTGGAGAAACTGATTTCCCATGACTGACCTCCTTGGTCGGATGAAGTTTTTGCAGCGTGGACAGGCCCACCGTGCGCTGGCAGCTCCGGCAAAAGCCGGATTGGTTGCGGCGCGTCAGCGGGTTATGCCCACAATGCCTGCAAATCCCGATCTTCTTCGTGGCCTGCGCGATCACGTCGCCGTCCACAACGCCCTGGAGGTCCGACTTGGCTCGGTCAAAGGACGCTTCCAGGCAGTAGATGTTGACGCTTCGGCGCGCGCGCGCGGCGGCGGCGGCGATGATTTGCTTTTCTTCCGCCGTGGGTCGAAGGAAGATCACGTTTAGGTCAGTCATGGCTGGCAACATGCTAGCACCGCTCCTCGGGAATGCCTTCACTTTTTTTTGACAGCCAAACGGATGTAAGGTAGGCTGACATTAACGTGATCTCCGATTAAGTAGGGGGCTCGGATGCGTGGGACCGGGCCCCCTTTTCCTTTTGATCCTCAGCCTTCTCCGAAGAGCGGAGCGGTTTCGGGGATGATCAGCTCCGGGACCTGGATGCCAAGGTTGTTCTCCAGCCACTCGGCGACCACCCGGCGATGGCAGTATTCCCCAGGAGCTTCAAAGCAGAGCAGCACCGCGTCCTCGCCAAGCTCCTCATAGACCTTCTTCGGGTCGAGCCGGCCGAGGATTTTCTCCTTGAACACCTTGTCGTACACCGCCATATCTTTGATCTTGAGCATCCAGGGCTCGGGGGCGAGGTTGAAGTAATGGCGTCCCTTCCAATTCCTCGGCGGGAAGCGGGCGATGTTGACGGCCTTCGGGTGCTTCCAGGCGCGTTTGAAATTGGAAGTCGTCATCAATAGTCTCCCTGTGACTTCTCGTCAAAACAGTCTGTGTGCGCCAGGCCCTCGTGGAGCTGATAGAAGGGCCGGTCGAAGCCGATCGGCTGGCAACAGATGAGGCAATCTGCTGCGGCAAGGAGCCAGGTGTCGGCGGTAAGCGCCGGCTTGGGCCGAGAGAGGATAGGTTGGCGTGCAACCATAATAAGCTCCCTGTGATTACACTAGCACGTTGCTAGCTCAATGTCAAGGGGAAATTAGAGGGCGCGACCCTCCCTCACGCAGAAGCCGCTAGCAGGTGCATTTCGAGCTTCATCAACGCATCCCGAAGGCTGGCCCCGGTGGATTGCTGCGCGAGGGCTCGGAAGTCCGGCGCGTTGCCGTTCACGCTGCCGAACTCTTTGATCCAGACCCCGCGCAGGTAATCGGCAATCTGCGCTGTCGTCAGCGGCGAAAACTTGAGGACCATGCACCGACTGAGGAAGCGTTTCTCGAACGCGGCCGGGATCCCCGTACCATTCGCACCCAGGCCGTTGCAGGTGAACACCCAAATCACCGGAGGGGCCACGCCCTGCTCGAAACCGCCGCCGAACTTGGGGCGCAGCCAGGATGAGGAGTCGAGAAGCGAAAGGCAGCGGAGCTGCGCCTTCTCCGTCATCTGGTCGGCCTCGTTGACAACCGAAATCCAGAAGCGCCCGCGCGCGGGGTAATAAGCGAAGCGGTCTTGCAAGGAATCGAATGTAGCGACGTCGGCCCGCTGGCTGGAGATGTCGAATAGGGTGCCAGGGAGATCTTCCGCAAGCGCCATCCCCATCGTTGTTTTGCCCACTCCTGGGGGGCCGATGAGAAGGAAGGCGCAGGGGCGCGGTGCGCGGATCAAGCCCTTGAAGATCTGCTTCGCTTCGTCCAGGCCGGCGAAGTCGTCCACGTGGCGCGGCCGATATTTCTCGTAAAGCGGAGTGGGAAAGGATAGCCCGGACTGTTCCGGGCCGAGCTTCATTGCGGTCTGCATCAATCACTCCCCTGGTAGGATTTGAGTCGTTCATTCGGCCAGAGTGCGACAACGGATTCAGAGGCCACGCCTTCCCAATCGCAAGAGACGCAGTTCGCCAGAGAGTCATCTTTCCACTCGGGGTCGTGGGCGTTCCAGCTTGCATCTGGAGCCAGCGTGACAACGCAGAATGCGGAAATCGTCACTGCCGAAAAACACTCGGGACAGGCCCATCCGTTCGTGGGTTTGTGATTGTTAGGCATTAACCCCTTCCCTTCCCCGCTCTGCGAAGTTGCCGGCGCGGTACTCGAGGACGGCACCCACCGGAAAGGGCTCGATGGCTGTGAGGAGCGCCTTCACCGTCTGTTCGCAATCGGTGCGGGTGAGAGTCGTAAAGCCGGCCTGGTTGTGGGAGAACAGAACCAAGTTCGTGAAGCTACGCACGTCCATGTGCACGTCCTCAACCTTGGCGGTCGTCGTGCCCTTGCGAGTCTGCAAGCCGCACATCGCGCGCGCACAGCCGCAGACGCCGTCCGGGTCGCCGTGCTCGCTGTCGCATTCGAATCCAGGCACAACCAGCTCGCCAGGGTTCGTGTAGCAGAAGTCGTTCGGTCGCTGGCCTTGCGTCTCTTTCGTGGAAATGAGCAGCTTCATCGTCCGTGTCCGTTTCTCCGCGCCTTGCGCTCTGCCAGCCGCTTGTCGCCGGCGATGATGGCGGCGCGGTTGTAGATTTGCGCCCAGGTGATCTCCACGGAGTGAGAGCATCCCTTGAGCCGCAGCTTGAGGCCCCAGGCTTCGACGTGGGCCACCACAGCGCGGCCTTGAATGGTGAGGGGTGTTTCGAGCGTCAGCTTCGTCTTGCGTTCGAGAAGCGCGGTCATTATTTAACCTCGTCAATGGGGGCCAGCTCGGTGTCAAACCCAAGCTCGCGCCGGCCGTCAACCTCTCCCATGAGATAAGGAAAGGGGACGGCGAGAACTGCCTTCACCCGCGCGAGAACCAAAGAGCCGAACAGGGTCACTAGGGCTGTCATCGCGGCCTCCCAAGTTGGTTTATCGTGCATCATGTAAGGATACTAGCATAATGCTATCGTCTTGTCAAGAGACAAGTGAATCCCCCTTGAAAATAAAGGCGGGCGATTTGGCACCCCGAATCAGGCGCGGGCCCAGGAAGGGCCGGGGTTCGTGATCACGTCCTGAACCCACTCCACCAGGATGCCGTTGGCGTAGATGGTGCCCCGGTCCTCGGCGTCGTCGCCTGTCCATTCGATCGAGCCTTCGAGGGCATGGCCGAGAGGGGCCAGGAACTCAACAATGATGAAACGCAGGATTTCCTTGGCGGGGTAGGCGTGCTCCTCTCGGTCCCTGTCCTCGAGCTGCTTTCCGTCCAGGCTCACGTCGAACGGAAAGCTACCGTCATACGCGTGCTTCTCGATGCGGTCTTTCAGCGCCTCGGCTTCCGGGCCGAGCTTGACCTCCTCCGCCTCGTAGGCGCCGATCGCGTAGAGGAGCTGCTTGCGCTCGTTCTCGGTGAGTGGCGGTTTGATCTCGAGCTGCCCGGCAAAGTAAGTGTTGTATCCCATGACGAACCTCCTCAGTTGAATTGGTCGTGCAAAACCGTGTAGGCAGCCTGCAACTCCTGAAAGGCCCGGGTCGCTGCCTGGACCGTCAGGCCGTTCAAGGGGGCGCGGTCGGGGTGGAGCTGGAGAGCCAGCCGGCGATAGGCGGAGCGGATCTGGCTCCAGGTGGTCCCGGAGCCCAGGCCCAGGATCTCCAGGGGCGTGCGCTTCTGGCCGTGAAGGACCTGGTCGGCCTCTTCCCTGCTCATGCGGGCCCGGAAAGCGGAGCGCCATTGAGCGGGATTCCCGTAACCCTCGCGCTCGGGATCGTATCGCTTGTAGCCGTCCATGAAGCCGCGCTTGCTCATAGCTCCATCACCCTCGCAATGTTCTGGCGGTGAATCGTGCAAGCCTTCCCCTTCCTGGCGTAGCCAAGGGAGAAGAAGGTCCTCCCCTTCAAGTCGCGCAGGGGAACTTGGTGAATCCAGCGCGTCGGGCTTTCCAGATCTTCCCTGGAGACAATCGATTTCCGGCCGTAAACGTCCACGACGGCAATCAAGGTCATGTCAGCAACGCCTCGTAGGGAGTCTCGTTGGGCGGGATGCCCAACTCTTCCAGGTGGTGACAATGGCGGAATCGGCGCCAGCCGGGGCAGGAACAGCCCCAATGCCGCTTTTCCTTGTGCTGCGCGACGACGTACACGCGGTCGGACGTCGCGGAGTGGATCTCGAAGCGGTTCGTCCAGTCGCGGTTATCGGGCAAACGCAGCGTTCCAGGCGTGATGGAAATGATGTCAGGCATGGCTCACGCCTTCCTCGACGGTGGCGCGGCCGAGCAGCCACGCCTTGATTGCCGACTCGTCGATGCGCCGCGACTCGCCCTCTTTCAGACGGGTCGTGGCGATGAACTTCTCCTTAAAGGCTTGGTGGTGACGCACGGCGTCGTCGGCTGCGCGGAACTCGCCGGTGAGCGCGAACTCGCCGCCCATCGAGTAGAGCGCGTCGTCGTCCGTGAAGGCGTGGATGCGCGCCTGCATCGCCGCATCGCCGGCACCGTAGAAGTCCGCCAAGATCGAAAGCGCCAGGTCCGCGGGCCCGCTGCCGGGGTAGCCGCACTCAAAGCCGGTGGGGGAGTGATATACGATATGCGGGAGCGGATAGCTTCGCAGCGTACCCATGTCATTGACGATGCAGACCACGTCGCCATCGGCCTGCCGGATGATTTCGTAGAGCTTATCCATCTCAATCCTCCAGTCGTCGAAGTGGGCTGCCGGACTCACAGCCTGAACAAATCCACTTGCCGCCCTTCCAGGTGGGAACGCCCTTCCACCAGTCAGGGTCCACGGTCTGCCTTCCGTCCAGCTTGCGGCCGCAATTGGGGCAGTTCCCGCGTGGCTCGGGGATGCTTGCATCAGCGTGTTCCCGACGCGAATCTCAATCGCCATTGCCGTTCACCCCCTGCTTGAAAACCAACTGACTCACCGTGCACTCGGCTTCGGTGATGTCGTCGCGGCGTCCGAGGAGGACGGATTGGAAAAGCTGCCGGCCCTCGGTCGCGTAGAGGTAGCGCACTTCCACCAGGTCGCCGACCTGGTAGGGCCCCTGGCCGATGGCGGTCGTGCGGCCGATCGTCAGCCAGCCGCCGTTCTCAGCGAGCCCAAGAGTCACGGAATCCTTACCGTTCTCGCGCACCGCCAGCACTTTGGCGGTCAGGGTCTTGACGAACTTGAACTTCTTGTGCTGGCCGTTCTTGCCGACGCGGTAGGGTGCGCCGAGCAGCTTGAACACCACGCCCTCGGCGCGGTCTGCTTTCAACTCTTCGTAGGCTTTCTGCTTCTCCGTCGTCCCGAACCAGTTGGGCACGATGCGAATGTGCTGGAGGGCCCCGCCGCTGATGAACTGGCGCTCGGTATCGCCGAGAACGCGCGCCAGGGCGTCGAACCGGCTGACGTAAGAGACCGACCTGCGGTCGCCGTTGGCGTCGAGCAGATCGAAGGCCCACAGCTTGTCGCCGACCAGCTCGCCGTCAATCAGGAAAGTCTTGAGGGGGATGAGCTTCAACTCCGCGAGCAGCTTCGCCTCGACCGGCACGACCAGGCCTCGGCGGTTGATGCCGACGATTTCGCCCGTGGCATCCTTCCGCACCTGTCTCCGGACGCCATCCTTCTTCGTCTGGAGCGAGTACACGTCGTCACGAATCAGATGGCGAGCCTCTTCCTCGGTGACTTCCTCGAGCAGCTCGCAGGGTGTCTCGCCGGCCGACTCTCCGGCCCCGACCGGAGTGGTCGGGGCCGGAGAGCTACCGTTCGTGGAGGGCTTGTACCCCTTGCCGGTTTTCTCTTTGAGAAGGCGCTGGAACACCTTCTCGCCTTCGGCCAAGGGTACAGGGTTGGGGGTCTTGGTTCCGCTCGTCAGCGGCCCACCACGGCGCCCGTACTGGAAGTTGACCAGCACCAGGCCGTCCGTGGCCGCGGGAACCAATTGCAGGTGGTACTCCTTGTCGGACGTGCCACCCGCTGCGATGTCGGAATAGAACAGATCAGCAGTTTGGATCATACGGTTCTCCTCTGTGGGTGAATTGACTTGTCATGGCGCACTTCCCTTCTGAAAAACTTCACGACCAGGGGAATGAGAAGGGCCAGGGCGAGGTCGTCAAGAGGACTACTGATGACGAGCGCGGCCAAGGCCCAGGGGCCGAGATGGTGAAGGAAGGAAGCCATCAGAACTGCACCAGAGCGGGCTGCGCGGGCTCGGACGCCTGGACAACCTCTGCGAGCACCGCATCCACGGCGGACCGGGTAGCGGTTTCCGTGACGAAGCGGCGTTGCTCGTTCGCGTTGGCGATTTCGACCAGTTGGCGGTGGTACTTCCGAATCCGACGCCCGACCAGTTGGGTCTGTTTTGGAGTGAGGCTCGCGTACTTCTCGGACTTCTGCGCGATGTCGGTCAGCAGGTCGGCGTCAAACTTCGTGAAGCCGCGGCCGTTCTGCTCGTGGCTCTCGTGCGTCTCCTGCTCGCCAACCGTCTGCCGCTCGTAGAGAGAATGGAGGGCGCGGAACATCGCCTTGCCGTTCTCCTGGCCGGGGATGGTCCACTGGTCGAGCAGCCCGAGAATGCTTTCCTTCGTCCAAACCTTCGGTCCCGCGATGACGGTCGATTTCTCCGGCATCTCAGTTCACCTGCCCTTTCCGAATGTGATAGGCGGACATCTCAAGGGCCAAGGCCAACTCGGTCTTGGTCGCATTGATGAGCCGCGCTTCCTGGTCGAAAAGCAGCTCGGCC
>Ga0315277_10013892_pt1 | contig 10023 bp, 7 predicted proteins | sample YL17G05_15_MG_FD_203695 | JGI IMG/M metagenome (GOLD analysis project Ga0315277, IMG submission 203695) | Sediment microbial communities from Yellowstone Lake, YNP, Wyoming, USA - YL17G05_15 | ecosystem: Environmental > Aquatic > Freshwater > Lake > Sediment | place: USA: Wyoming | collected...
TCGACGACATGACCCTGATCGTACTCAAGAGGACCGGATAAGAGCCGGTGTCCGGCCCAAGACTCGCCTCGCTGGACGCTTTTCGCGGTCTGACCATCGCCGGCATGATCCTGGTCAATGACCCGGGTAGCTGGCAATTTATTTATCCTCCGCTGCGCCACGCCGAGTGGCACGGCTGGACACCCACCGACCTCGTCTTTCCCTTCTTCGTCTTCATCGTGGGAGTAGCGATCCCCCTAGCCCTATCCCGAAAGAAGGAAGAAGGGGTGGGGAAGGGCGACTTGTACCTTAAGATTTTCAGGCGGAGCGTCCTCATCTTTGCCCTCGGCATGGTGCTCCGTCTCATCCCGCGGTTTGACTTCGCGGCCGTCCGCGTCCCGGGAGTGCTGCAGCGCATCGCCCTGTGCTACCTCTTTGCGGCGCTTCTCTATCTCCATTCAGGGAGCCGGGTGAGGCTTGGCGTTGCCGTGCTGATTCTGGCCGGGTACTGGGCAGCCGTGAAGTTGGTTCCCGTGCCCGGTTATGGCGCCGGCGTCCTCGATTACAAAGGGAACCTGGCCGGCTATATTGACCTCAAGTTCCTGGCCGGCCATCTTTATGAGCCGATGTTCGACCCGGAGGGCATCTTGAGCACCTTCCCGGCGATCGTGACGGCGGTCCTGGGAACGCTCACCGGTGACTGGCTCCGAACGGACAGACGGCCGGTGACCAAGACGCTCGGGCTTTTTGCCGCCGGGGTGGCCATGACCGCCCTCGGGCTGGCCCTCCATCCTTATTTTCCGATCAACAAGAAGCTCTGGACGAGCACTTTTGTCATCTTCACCGCTGGGGCGGCGCTCCTCCTTCTGGCCCTGTTCTATTTCCTGATCGATAACCGGGGATGGAAAAGATGGGCGACTCCATTTTTCGTCTTTGGGACGAACGCCATAGCTGCCTATGTCGGCTCGATTCTGATGGTTAAGTTGTTCGCGCTGGTGAAGGTTTCCTCAGGAGGAGAAAAGAGCACCCTGCTCGTCTGGGTCTATCAGCACGCGTTTGTCCCCTGGGCGGGAAACCTCAACGGGTCTCTGGCCTACGCCGTCTGCTATGTGCTCCTCTGGCTGGCCCTGATGACTCCGCTTTATCGAAAGAAAATCTTTATCAGAATCTGACACGGATGGGAGTGAGGGGATTCACGAGGTCAAGATGAAGATAGCCAATCGCCGACAAGTCTTCTTGCGAACGCTCCTGCCTGTTCTCTTGCTTGTGGGAGGAGTGACTTTTCAATTTTCCTGCGGAAGAAAAAAGGAAGTCCCCCAACAGGCCGCTGGGCCGGGGCGCGCAATCAAACTCGGCCTCGAAGTCTTACTGGAAAGCCGGCTCGACCTCGTCAAGGGGAAAAAGGTCGGGCTCGTCACCAACCCAACAGGCGTGGACAGCCGCCTCCAGAGTGATATCGACCTCCTGCGGCAGTCGGGAGAGGTCGAGCTGGTCTCACTCTATGGTCCCGAACACGGCGTCCGTGGAAATGCCCAGGCCGGAGAATATATCCCCTTCTATTTCGACGACAAATACCGGATCCCTGTCTTCAGCCTTTATGGGCAGTCCTTTAAACCCGACCCCGGTATGCTCAGGAACATCGACGAGTATATGCGTTCGTTCGACACCGATGCGAAGGGCCTGGGGAAGATCCCCGAAGGGATCATGATCAAGGACGTTGACGCCCTGATCTACGACATCCAGGACGTCGGGACGCGCGTCTATACTTATGCGGCGACGATGGCCTATGCGATGCAGGCGGCCGCCCAAAGCGGGATCGCCTTTATCGTGCTCGACCGGCCGAACCCGATCAACGGACTGGATATGGAGGGACCGGTACTGGAATATCCGGAGTTCAGTTCGTTTATCGGTTTGTACCCCATCCCCGAACGTCACGGGATGACAGTGGGAGAACTCGCCCTGATGATCAATGACCTTTTCCTCGAGAAGAAGGTCGACTTGACGATCGTTCCGATGCAGGGCTGGCGCCGGGAGATGTGGTTTGATGAGACAGGCCTGCCCTGGGTTATTCCGTCGCCGAACATGCCGAGCCTGGACACGGCGACAGTCTATCCGGGACAAGTTTGCCTCGAGGGGACGAATGTATCCGAGGGGAGGGGGACGACGAAGCCGTTTGAAATGTTCGGGGCCCCTTGGGTCGATGGGTTCGCACTTGCCAGAAAGCTCAACAAGCTCGGGCTGCCCGGCGTTTCCTTCCGCGAAGCCTGGTTCACTCCGAGCTTCTCGAAATTCGTCGGAGAGCTTTGCGGAGGGGCCCAGGTCCATGTGACCGACAGGAATTCCTACCGTCCCTTTGAGACGGCTTTGCATGTCGTCAAAACGATCCGGGAGATGTATCCGGATAAATTCCAGTTCCACGCTGACTATTTTGACCGGGTCATGGGGACGGCGAAGGTGAGGGTGGGCCTCGAAAAAAGACTTGGAGTCGCCGAGATCCTAATAGACTTCGAGCCTGGACTCAAGGCTTTCGCCGAGCAACGCAAGCCGTATCTATTGTACGAATGACAAGAGTGGAGGGGGGAGTCGGCTGAGGGCACGCTCTCCCCTCAGATCCGAGCCTTTTTCCTGGAATGACATCCCGGTGATGGGAATTTAAGGTAAAGACCAGTCGCCTTCTCGGCCTCGCCGTGTTGCAAAGTCGGCCCTTATTCCGTAGAATAAGGGCTCTTAAGATCGCGCCTGATCCGAATGCCCAAGAAGCCTAAGCCTTTGACCCAAGGAGATACTCCTGTGTCTAGAAATGCTTTCACCTACGCCCTGGCCAACCCTCTTTCAGTCCTTCTCGATAAGAACCCTCAGGACTTCACCCGGGCGGATTTCCTCAGAGTGATCGACGATAAGCACCTCGAGCGCATCACCTTCCATTACACCGCCTTGGACGGCAAGCTCAGGGAGCTGAAGCTTCCTGTGGCCAATGCCTCTCAGGTGGAAACCATCCTGGCCGAGGGGGAGAGGGTGGACGGCTCTTCCCTCTTCAGGGGGATGGTGGACACGTCTCTATCCGACCTCTATGTCGTCCCTGTCTACAGGACGGCGTTCCTCAACCCCTTCGACGAGGGCAGCCTCGACTTCATCTGCCGCTATCTGACGAAGGACGGCGACCTCGCGCCATTTGCCCTGGACAGCATCCTGACTAAGGCCTGCCAGGTCTTCCGCCGCAATTCCGGACTGGAGTTCAAAGCCCTGGGCGAGCTCGAGTTCTTTCTGCTCAGTGACCGCAACCCGCACCTCTATCCCGCCCAAAAACAGCACGGCTACCATGCCGCCGCCCCATATGCAAAAAGCGGTCAGATCCTGAACGAGATGATCCGCTCCATCACCCAGATAACCGGCGCGGTCAAGTATGCCCACAGTGAAGTCGGGTTCGTCGAGAGCGTCCGCTCGGACCTCGAGGAGATCCGCGGCAAGCAGGCCGAGCAGCTCGAGGTCGAGTACCTGCCCCGGCCGGCCGAGGAAATGGCCGACGCCCTCGTCCTCGGCCGCTGGCTTATCCGGAATATCGCCTACAAGTACGGCTGCGTGGCCACCTTTACGCCTAAGATCGAAGAGGGGGTTGCCGGGAACGGCTTCCATTTTCACACGGAGCTTGTTAAAAACGGAAGGAACATCATGGTCGATGAGGGAGGGAAGCTGTCGGTCCCGGCGCGGCGGCTGATCGGCGGGCTGTGCACCTATGCCGACTCGCTGACCGCCTTCGGAAACACGGTTTCGTCAGCGTACTTAAGGCTTGTTCCTAACCAAGAGGCGCCAACGCGCATCTGCTGGAGCGACCTGAACAGAAGCTCGATGATCCGTGTTCCCCTGGGCTGGGCTAACCTCCGGCATCTGGCCAAGCGGCTCAATCCCCAGGAGACGGCCGCCTTCTCCGATGTCCAGAGCCGGCAGACGGTCGAGCTGCGTAGCCCCGACGGCAGTGCCATCATCCATCTCCTCCTGGCCGGGATCGTGATGGCCGCTGATTGGGCCTTCCGCGAGGACGATTCTCTGTTCAAGAAAAACCTGCCTCTTGAGCTGGCTGATAAACTCTATGTCCAGGGCAACATTTTTACCGACCAAGCTCTGCTCCGGAAGCTTCCCACCCTCCCCCGGAGTTGCGTCGAATCCAGCCGCATTCTCCTCGAGAAGCGGGATCTCTACGAAAGGGACGGCGTCTTTCCTTCCAGCGTCATCGATTATGTGGCCAAGATGCTCCAAGCTGAGAACGACGAGGGCATGAACCAGAGGCTGATCGACCTTCCGGCCGACGACCGCCTCCTCGAGACCCGGAAGATCATGCACAAGGACCTCCACCGGCATTGAGGTGGGCGCCCATGGCCAAAGAGACCATGACCCCCCGGGAGCGCTGGCTGGCGGTCATCCAGCGCCGCAAGCCCGACCGCGTGCCCATGGACTATTGGGGAACCGAGGAGTTTTCCGCGATGTTGAGGAAACACCTCGGCTGTCGGACGATCGACCAGGCCCTGGCCAAGCTCCACGTCGATTATGTAGTCAAGCTTAAACCCGAATACAGGGGCCCCCGGCTTCCGCGGCGCACCGATGTCTTCGGCTGCAAGTACAGCTCGATGGACTACGGAAGTGGGGCCTATGATGAATGTATATATTCTCCCCTGGCTGGGTTGGATTCGGTCGAGGAGATCGAACGCCATTATCAATGGCCGAATCCGGACTGGTGGGATTACAGCGGGATCCCCGGCCAGATAAGGGGAAGGGAGATGTATCCTATCCGGGGCGGCGGCTCAGAGCCTTTTCTAACCTATAAGTACCTCCGCGGCCAGGAGCAGGCCTTCATCGACATGATCGAGCATCCGGACATCGTCCACTACTGCCTGGGGAAGCTTTTCGACCTGGCTTACGAGAATACTGTCCGAATCTATGAACAGATCCCCGGAAAAGTCATGCTGAGCTATGTGGCCGAGGATATGGGCGGGCAGAACGACCTGATGATTTCCCCAGCCCATATCCGCGAATTTCTCCTGCCCGGGATGAAGCGGATTATTGACCTGGCCCATGGGGCCGGTGTCTATGTCTTCCATCACAACGACGGCAACGTCCGGCGGATCGTCCCCGACATGGTGGCAGCCGGCATCGACCTTCTCAACCCGATCCAGTGGTGGAACACCGGTCTCGACCGGGCTGAACTCAAACGGGAGTTCGGCGACCGGCTCGTCTTTCACGGCGCCATGGATAACCAGAACACGCTTCCCTTCGGGAGCCGCGAGGAGGTCATCCGGGAAGTCCGCGAGAACATGGAAATACTCGGACAGGAGGGGGGCTACATCCTGGCGCCCTGCCACAACATCCAACCCATCACTCCGGTCGAGAATATCATTGCCATGTATGAAGCCGGCTATGAGCTGGGTTGGACCTGATGGTCTAATGATACCCCCGTGAGTCACTCGCCTTTAGCTCTTAATTTTCCGATGGGTTTTGAATTCCTCCGTTAATGCCTTCCACAGGGAATTGAACCTTTCCTGGAGTGAGTCATAAAGCGCGAGGTTTTTCTTTTCCGGTTCGACAGCCGTTTTGGCCGTCCTGACTCTCTCTGCCACGATATCGGCAATTCCGGCGCCCTGCCCTTTTTCATTTTCATATGCCCAGATGGATTGGAGGGCCGCTCCAAAGGCTGCTGCCTCGTTCTCGGCCAGGGTGACGACCGGCGTCTTGAAGACGTTAGCCACGATCTGGAGCCACAACCGGCTCTTGGCGCCGCCGCCGGTCGCCCGGATTTCTGATGGCTTGAGTCCGAGCGATCGCATTCGGGAAAAACCGTAGCCGAGGTTGAGGATAGTCCCTTCCATGATTGCCCTGGCCATGTGGGCGGCGTTGAAGGTTCTCTTATCCAGGCCAAAAAACACACCGGAGGAAAAGGGGAGGACGGGGACCCTTTCGCCGTCGAGAAAGGGCAGGAAAATCAGGCCTTCTGCGCCAGTCGGGGCCCGGGATGCCAGCGTCTCCAGTTCCTGGTTGGAGAGTCCGTGCATCGACCTGAAATATTCAGTCGTGTTGGTGACGTTCATCGTACAGAGGAGCGGGAGCCAGCCGCCGGTGCTATCGCAGAAGGCGGCGATCTCTCCTTCCGGGTCGACAAAGGGCCGGCTGAAATAGGAATAGACGGTTCCCGATGTCCCCAGGCTGGCGGTGCAGACGCCGGGACTGACGTTCCCGGTGCCGATGGCTCCCATCATGTTGTCACCCCCGCCGCTCGAGATGAGGACGTTTGCCATTCCGAGCCGCGAGGCAATTTGTTTCTTAATATGACCGAGAGGTTCCGCGGGATGATGGAGCGGCGGAAGTTTGGCCTCGAGGCCCGGGTCGATGGCTGCCACGGCTTCCCGGTGCCAGAGGCGCCGGCGGATGTCCATCAGTCCGGTCCCGGATGCGTCTCCGTATTCCATGGCTGCTTTCCCCGTGAGCCAGAAATTGAGGTAGTTGTGGGGGAGGAGGATGGTTTTGACCCGTTCAAACTGCCGCGGATCTGCCCGCTTGAGCCAGAGGATCTTCGAGGCCGTGAACCCGACGGCCAGGCTGATGCCGAGCTTCCGGATGAACCTCTTTTTTCCGCCCAGCTTCTCGACGATGAATTCCGTCTCGGCGATCGTCGAGGTGTCATTCCATAGCTTGGCCGGACGAACCGGCCGGCCGCTCTTGTCCAGAGGGACAAACCCGTGCTGCTGGCCGGAGACACCAAGCGATACTATTTTTCTGGGATTGACCTTTGATTCCGTGAGGGCCGCGGCCAAGGCCTTCTGCAGTGCTTCCACCCAGACCCGGGGGTCCTGTTCGCTTTCGCCCGGCTTGAGGTTAGGGATAGAACGGTGCGGCGCAAAGCCGCGTCCCCGCACCTTTCCTTTGAAATCGATGATGATTGCCTTGGTTCCTTGCGTCCCTGAGTCTATCCCGACGGCATACATCATTTCCTCCTTAGCCCATTTTGCCAAGCAGTTCGAAATAGGGCGAATAGTCGATCGGCTGGCGCAGCCCGATGCTTTTATAGAGCTCCAAGTATCCGCCCTGGGTTCTGCGCTTTTTTCGGTGGGCGACAATATTCTTGATGATCCGGGCCTGGGACGAGAATTCTTTGATCGCATCGATGACTCGCTTTTCATCCTCCTCAGTAGCCAGGATTCCGAGGTCGGCGCGGACATCCCGCCCTTCTGTAGCGGGTTCGAAATCGCCCCAAACAGAGTAAGCGAGATAACTCTTGGCGGGAAAGGGCTCACCGAGGTCGGCCAGGATAGGGTCCTGCGCTTGGGGAGACGTATAGACTCCGGCATAGAAGACAGCCGTATGGTCCCAGTGCTCGAGGTGGCCGCTCGAAAAAACAATCCGGGAGATCCGCTCGTGACGAAGCGTAGAGATGATTCTGTCAAAGACTCCCTTTCCCCAGGGCGGCCGGCGGTCGAGACGGGCCAGCAGGGAGAAGTCGGGGACGTCGAGAAATCGGATATCCTGCTTCCTGACGCCGAGCAGGCCGTAGGCGCCCACGGCCTCCCTCTTTCTCCTCTGGACGATTCCCTTTTTCTCTCCCGGGGTTGAATAACCGGCGTCTCCCCGGCAGAAGACGAAGACAGACGGAACCCCTCCCGACCTCATAGTGGCCTGGATCAGGTGGCCCGCGCCAAGAAGGGCATCGTCATCGTGAGGGGAGAAGAAGGCCACTCGCTCCGCTTTCTTCCAGCCGTGGAAAAGTAAGTGGATCCGTCCGCTTCTTTTGTGATTGATAAAATCGACAAATTCCATCAGAAGACCCTCAATGGATGATGCAGCTTTTTCAACAGCAGGTCGAGTTTTTGCGGCCAGTCATCGCTCAGGCGCAAGACGATATAGGCGTTCTGCTCATAGAAAAAGCTGCCCTTGGGGACATAGGCGAAGTGGCTGTTGGTGAAATAGTCGGCCCAGGTATAGATGAGAGGCCTGACCCAATAGACATAATTGCCGTCCGAGGGAGCATAGAAGTACGTGCCCGCCTTGTGGAGAAATTCTCCGGGAATCCCGAAATTCCCGTTAGCAGTCTGAAGGCGCAGGCTGAAGAACCCGAAACCTTCTCGACTGTTCACCAGCCCGACGCAACTCAGGTCCTCGGGTGCGATATGGACGAGGCCGAAGGGCATCCCTTCTTTCTCCTTGAGGGGGAGCTTGATGATTTCTCCCTTCTTGTCTCTATAAAGGAGAGAATCAAAGAGTTCCCGGGAAAGGACCATCTCATCGTTGCGGACGGCGATGACGCCCTGGCCCTCCTCGAAATTCAGCCGTGTCTCGGAGAGAAAATACGGGGCGTCGGCCTCGAGCGTGTACTTCACTTCGAGCGTGACTCCCTTGATGCGCGGCAGCGGCCCGCGCCGTGAGTTGAGATAGAGGTAGGCTCCCGCTTTTTCTTCGAACACTGCAGGCGGGTTCCAGTCGAATGAATGGTCCCAGGCGACACCAGGGACAAAGACATCGGGGTTCCAGTGAATGACGCCGGCCTTGTTGAAGAGCTTAACCTCAGCATCGAGCGATTCGATGGTGTTGATCTGGCCGCTCTGGGGATGAAGTTCGATGGCGAGCCTCGATCCCTTGATCGTCTTTCCCAGGCCCTCGCCGGAGACGGCAAAGCCTTGGACCGGCGAAAGTCCTTTGTCGCCCTTGAGTATCAAGAGCGTTTTCTTATCATAGGCTTTGGCATCGAGAGGAAGGACAATCTTAAGGGTCGATGTCATCGGATGAGAGGCCGAAACAGTTTCTGGTGGGACGGACTCCATCCTCTCCATGATCTCGAACGGGACCGCTTTCGTGCCGTCGAGGATAATGATTTCCGGAGGATCAAGCTCAGCTTTGGGGGCAATCAGGTTGAGAGTAACAACCTCCTGATTTCGCCAAAAGCCTGCCTCTTCCTCCACTTGATAGACGCGATAAAAACCTTCTCTTCCTCCTGGAATCCCTCCCTCCTGGGGCGAAAGAGCGGCCATTTCCAGCGTTTTTAGTTGATTTGACTTTTCCGGCTGGTAGATAAGTTTCACCTGATATTGTTTCTTTCCTGCCCATGCATAGTCGAGGACAAAGGCATAGGTCCCTTCTTCAAGAGGGGAGGATACTGCTATGTTTTTTCCCTCTTTAAAGACCAAAAAAGGAACCGTTTTCGCCCCGTTAAGCTGCAGGTCTTTTATCAAGACTTTTTTCCCCCTGACTTCGAACGGGAATTGAATCCGATAATACGGTTCCTCGAAGGTAGGTGACTGGAATTTCAGGCCGTCAGCGGGCAACGCATCGAGTGATGGGCTCAGCCAAGAGGCAACGAGAAGGACGAAAAGTCCTATGATCCACACTGGATTTGATAATGCGGGTCCGAGCCTTCGAAGTGCCCGAATCATGAGACTTCTCATCATTTCTCTCAAACCGGCTTATAGTATGGATTAACTCTTCCCGCCGGGATATCGGGGAGGTCCTTGGCCACGAGGTCCTGGACGGACAGGGGAACGCGATTGTAGACGCCGATGTCTTTTCCTTTTTTCCAGAACGAGTCCTCGATGACCGCGTATTCAACCGGGAAGACCAATTCATGTTTTTCGTCGAACCCCATGAAGGCGACGTCGATCATCAGGGCAGCATTCTTGGCCAGCCGGTTTTCCGAATAGGGTGTTACGGCGCCGTATCCTTCCTGGCACTCTGAGCAGCCGGTGTTATGGATGAAGGTGTATGGTTCGCGCGGGGTCAGCCGGCGGCCGCGGTTGTCCCTGACTTTGGTCTCCTCCAGGTATTTCTTCCCTTTCCGGTCGATGGACAGGGACGGCAGGCCCTTGCGGGCGGCCTCGGCCGTCGCCCCGATCACAACCTGATAGAGGCCTTCCAGGGCCTCCATGAATGCTTTCTCTTGCCTGGTCCAGGCGGCACCCGCCTTGACCGTCCTCCGCATAATGCCATGATAGCCGTTGAAGGTCGGGCTGAGGCCAAGGGAGACGAATTCCCCCTTCTTAATTATGCGATTGGTGGCCGGCCCGAGCACAG
>Ga0315277_10013893_pt1 | contig 10023 bp, 12 predicted proteins | sample YL17G05_15_MG_FD_203695 | JGI IMG/M metagenome (GOLD analysis project Ga0315277, IMG submission 203695) | Sediment microbial communities from Yellowstone Lake, YNP, Wyoming, USA - YL17G05_15 | ecosystem: Environmental > Aquatic > Freshwater > Lake > Sediment | place: USA: Wyoming | collected...
GGAGCCTGGTGGAAAGTAGAGAACGCTGCGAAAATGCTGGCGCTACGCGTAAATCGCACTAATGGTGATTGGGAAAAATATTGGGCGCAAGCGGCTTGAAGTGAGTCCCACTTCCGATTGCACCCGACAATGCCCGGGAAATCGAAGACATTATGCGCCTGTGCTATGATTTTGGTTTCGATTCCTATACCCTCTATCCCAACGTTCCCGCCAAAAAAACGAATTGGGATCTCGTGCTGCCCTTGGACAATCAGCTGGAACTGTTCGATCATTTATTTGCTGTTTATCATGACCTGTGTCCGACGCGGCTCATCGATTTGAGCATTCCCTGCTTCCAGTTTTCGGATACTTATGCCCGTTGGAACAAGCTTCTGAACATCCGGCTGCATCCCTGCGGCGCCGGCCAATTCAATCTCAAGATCACCAGCGAAGGCAGGGTGTCCGCCTGTATCTGTCAGGACGCCGCGGAGTTTATTGTTGGGGACCTCCGTGAGAGCACCATCGATGAAATCTGGAACTCCCGGGAGATAGAAAAATTCCGGTCCCTGTACAAAAGCCTCCCCGAGTGCCAAGCCTGCCAGATTCAATCCATGTGCCGCGGGGGCTGCCGCAACGAAGCCTATGTTGCAGGCTCTCAGGGAATCCTCTCGCCCGACCCTCATTGCGAGTATTTCAACAAAAATGGATAATGACCGTTCCGAGGCATGGGAAGTCTCCGAAGGCGCTTTGCGCGGCACACCCGAAGTTCGATCGATCTGGATGCTTAGCCTCGGAGAGATTTTTTTTGGAGCGAGAGGGATCCCGAAAATGTCCCATCTCTGGCTCCCCCTGGCTTTGCTTTTCGATTCCACGACCCAACCTAAAACCGCTATGGACAGGTCTCTATTTCTGATCTTAGCCGTTCTCTGCAAGGTCCAATTCAGCATCCTGATTAACGATCTCAGCGATCGCAGGTTCGATTCGGCCGTCGGGAAAGAGAGGTGGATCGGCCGGCTGCCCGGACCTGTCGGTTATGCCATTGTTTTTTCGTTCCTGGCCGCGGGCCTGGTTGCGGTTTTTCTCGGAGGCGGATCTCTTCCAACAACCGTGGCTTACATGGCGAGCGTTTTCTTCGGCCTGTTCTATTCCCTAAGACCGTTGAGATTCAAAGAGCGGGGAATCGCGGGACTCGTTGTTTATTCGTTGTCCTCGGTGATGATTTATGTCGTGGTCCCCTGGACATGGTTCGATGCAGGACTCTGGCCGCTGATTTTCCTGTCGGCTGCCGTCGGGTCGGATAAGTGGATCCAGATTCATTTTCATCAGGTCATTGATTATCGCGCCGATGTGAAAAACGGTACCCGGACCTATGCATTGCAGGCCGGATTAGACCGGGCGCGGTCGTCACTGAGGCAAGCCGCCCGCTTCAGCTCGCTCTGCATGCTCAGCCTGATCGGGTTTATCGTGGTCTTCGCGGGCCGAGCCTTGATGCAAGCGATCGTCCTCCTGGCCTTGGCGGCGGCCGTGGCCGTCTCTAAAATCTATACGGACAGGACCAAAAATCACCCGTCCCCACGCTCATCGGCGTTGGTCAGGGAATTGCCCTGGATCTACCTCGGCCTCTCGTTTCTGGTTTTCTATGTGTTGCCTCCCGTGCTTTTCTTTTTTTCCGCCCAGCAAGAACGCCGGTTATGGATTTTGGCCGTTTTATCCTTTCTTTTCCTTGTGGGTATGTCTAGACAATCCCTCCGTTATCAGTATCGATAAGGAACAGGTGCCGGATGAGAGTTTCGCTGGAACGGGTTCTCTCGCTGAAATCGTCGCTGGATACACTGTGGAGAGCCGTGCGTCTGTATGTTCTCAATCGCTCTTTCCCCGCCCTGATCCAGGCCCTCTCCTTTTTCTGGCGCAAGGCTTCAGGCCAGGCTCCTCCGATCACCGCCTGCCTGGCGGTGACCTATCGCTGTCCATGTCAGTGTCCCCAATGCTATTCCTCCGTGGAAGGCCGGACGATCCGCCGGGAATTATCTACGCAGGAGTGTCTGAGGGCGCTGGATCAACTAAAAGCGATCGGCACACTCCAAGTTATTTTCAGCGGAGGCGAGCCCTTATTGCGTCAGGACATCTTCGACCTCGTGGCCCATGCCCACCGCATCGGCCTGCTCACCCGGATGAGCACGAATGGCCATCTCCTGACTCGAGCCTGTGCCGCGAAGCTCAAACGGGCGGGGCTCAATCAGTGCGGGATTTCAATCGATGATGTCGATCCCGACGTGAACGACCGACTCCGCTGCATGCCGGGGACATTCGCCCGGGCCCTGCAAGGCTTTGGCTATCTTCGTGAATTCCACATTGACCGGAGAATGCTCGTCTATGCTTCTCATGCCAATGTCGCCGCCGGCCTTGAGCGTTTTATCGAACTGGGCCGGACGCTCAAGGTGAATTCGTACAGTTTCAACATCCCATTCATTATCGGCCGCTTGGCCGGCACCAGCCAGGAAATGCTCTCGGAAAAGGAAATGGCCAGCCTTCGCCGTCTCCAGAAATACTCCTCCGTGAGCATCGAGTTCTTGACTCCGGAAACCAATTGCTGCTCTTATGACAAGAAGATCCTCAGCATCAATCCCCTGGGCGAAGTGAATCCGTGCCCGGCCGTCCCCTTCACTCTCGGCAACGTGAACGATGAACCGCTCGCAGCCATCTGGCGCCGCCATGTGTCGGCGTTGCGGCTGGAGTCGAGGGGGAGGTGCCCCTTGAATGATCCCGGGGACCGAGAACGCCTGCGAGCGCACTGCGCTTCGGTGGCCACCCGCGGCAGGTCGTAAGAATACGTCAGCAGAGGCCTTTTTCCCATCCGCCGGCGAATCTCTTAGACCGTTATGCGAAGCGTAACGGGAATTTTGTTCTCGTTAGAAGCCGGAAGCAAGAAGCAAGAATCGCTGCGTTGAGGTTATCCCCGATGGTGATGCAAAACCTGCTGGATCCAAACAACAGAGACTGCTTAGCTTACGTCGCAATTGGTGCAATGTGCGCGGATCTTCGGGCGACCAGTGTCCCTGCCAGACCACGACAGGCAGGGAATCCACTTGCAGGGGCGCCGTCGCCCCCTGGTCATCCGGGGACACTGTTCCTCGCTTGGGATTGACAGCCGGAATCTAAAGTAGCTACCATGGCTACCTTACGGGAGGGCATTCATGAGCAGCGTGGGAATCAAGGAACTGAAAAACCGGCTGACCTATTACATCCGCCTGGCCAAACAGGGTGAGGAACTGGTGGTCACCGAGCGGGGAAGGCCTGTGGCTTTGATTCAAGCCCTCCATGCGGCAACCGATGTCTCGACGCTTGAAGCTAAATTGGCCAGATTGGCCGCGCGGGGTGGCGTAACCCTCCCGGATCGAAAGCCGTCCAGAAGCATCCGGGCAAAAAGACTTCGTGGAATTCCCACTTCCCGGATCATCCTGGAGGAGCGTCGATGAATTACCTGGACAGCAGCGCGCTGATCAAGCGTTTTGTTGCCGAGAAAGGCTCGGACCGCGTGCGCAGGATGATCGAGAAGGAAGGTCCGATCGCGACGGCCAAAATTGCCTACGCAGAGATCCATTCCGGATTGGCGCGCAAGAAGCGAGAAGGTGCACTTTCGGCCGGCCAACATGCGCTCATTTGCCGGCAGGTCGAGTCGGATTGGCATGCCTATGTGCGCATGGACCTGACCGATGAGGTTCTCTCCCTGGCAAGCGTATTGGTCCGGCGGCATTCGCTCAGGGCTTTCGACGCCATCCACCTTGCCTCCGCACTGATCCTCAAGGAAAGCCTCGATGAGCTGGTTGTGTTCGCCGGCGCGGATGAACGGCAATTGCAGGCCGCCCATAAGGAGCAGCTCTCGGTGATGAACATCGAGACCTGTTAAGGGACATGAGCCACGATTGTGAAATGAAGATCAGAGCAGAATGCAAAGCGGACGAGCAGGCGGTATTTGAAGTGAATGCCGCCACCTTTCCGACGCTCGCCGAAGCCAACATCGTGGAGGCTCTGCGCAAAGGCGCGTCTCCCGTGCTTTCGCTGGTTGCGGAATGCGGCGGAAAAATCGTCGCACATATCATGTTCTCGCCCATGACGGTGCCCGGGGAAAGCGAGACAAAAATCATGGGCCTTGCGCCCGTGGCGGTAGTTCCGGAGGTCCAGCGCAGCGGCGTCGGCAAGGCACTGGTCGAAGCGGGCCTGGAGTCGTGCCGCCGTCTCGGCATTCATGCCGTGGTGGTTCTCGGGCACCCCGAATACTATCCGAAATTCGGTTTCGTTCCGGCCTCGCGTTACGGCATCCGATGTGAGTACGATGTGCCGGACGAGGCGTTCATGGCTCTCGAGCTTGTGCCGGGAGCCTTGCGCGGCATCTCAGGCACTGTCCGCTATCATGAAGCATTCGGCGGCGTGTGACTATGCCCGGCGCCCACCTGATTCTGGAAGTGGCTGCTTCACCCATCCCACTGCACCGGGCGATTACCTATGCGGTTCCTTTTGAGCGTCGCCTCAAGCTGCTTCTTATACGAACCTCGATCCGATAAACAGCATGACTGGGGGGGCCGTCCTGATGCCGCTGGGATTGAGATTCCGCCGGGGCGCAATCATGAGCGCCGAAGGCGCGTTCCATGCCAGCCTGGGGCAACGCCCCAGGGACGATATGATTAGATAGACAAGGGCCGTAGGCCCGCTCCATAGACGTTGATAGGGCGGGCTTACAGCCCTTTTATTTCCATAGAATCGCCTGGACCCTGGGGCGTTGCCCCAGGCTGGTATGGAGCGGGCCTTCGGCCCTGGATTGTCGAATTAGCCTTCTGGATGTGCAGATACTCCAATGTGGACCGGTTGATGCGGATTTGTTTGGATACCATAAATTCGTATAGGGAGCAGGCCTCAAGGGCGCATCCCTGGCCCATTTATCCTGGATTCCGAAGTTGAAGTACGGCAAGCCGTTTGGAGTGCGGCGATTCATCGCCGCTCTGGGGACCGCATACTGGCTGGATCAGGCAGCTTGCTGCCGGAAATTCCATAAACCGCTTGGGCTTTACTCCCAAGCGATTTAATGAATTATGGCGGCAAGCCGCCCGGTTCGGCAGTAGATCGAACTGTGAAAGCGGCGATGAATCGCCGCACTCCAGAACCGGGCAGCCGCCAACCGGGCTCATCGATTGCGGGTCGACCCCGATACCGACCCCGACCCCGATTCGCACGCGGCGAAACCGAGTTGTACTGGAAAGAGGAATGTCGCCGGGGTTTGCCCGGAACAGGACTTAAGTCCGTCGCACCGAAGCCACCGCCTTGAGGCGTCGGAGGATTCACTTTTTCGGGACTTCGGGTTTCGTGAGATCCGGCTTCGGATCTCCCCAGAGGTAATGATTGAACCACGACAGGTTGTGCTGCATGACCGCGCGCACCGATTTGGGCTTGGTGATGCCGTGGCCGTAACCCGTATATACGACCATTTCAACCGGCACGCCGCGGTTGAGCAGCGCCAGGCGGAGTTCATATCCGTTCGGCGTTGGCACGCGCCGGTCCAGTTCGCCGTGCTGGATCAAGGTTGGAGTTTTGGCCTTCTGGACATAGGAAATGGGCGAGGTCTTCCGGTAAATCTCAGGATCGGTGACCGGATCGGCGCCGAGGTAGTTGATGGTAAATGTCGTGATGTCGGTGTTGTAGTAATACGTGGCCCAGTCCGAAATCCCCGCTCCGACAGAAATGGCCGCGAAGCGGTCGGAAGACGTGGTCAGGAAGGCCGAGATGTAGCCTCCCTGACTCCAGCCCATGCAGGCGACTTTGGTGCGGTCCACCCAGCCTTTGCCGATCAGGTAGTCGACGCCGGAAATCACGTCCCAGGCGTCGCCGACGCCCAGGTTGCGCACATTGAGCAGGCGGAACTTTTCCCCGTAACCCGCGCTGCCGCGATAATTGACCTTGAGGATACACGCGCCGCGGCCGGCCCAGATGTCGGCTGGATAATATCGTGTGTCGGGGGTCAGCAGCGCCGGCCGGTCAATTCCCGTCGGCCCGCCGTGAATGATGCACAGCAGCGGGTATTTCTTGTTCGGATCGAAATTCGCCGGTTTGATTAGTACACCCTCGATGCCCGTCCCGTCCTGGCTCTTCCAGGAAATCACTTCGCGGGTTCCGAGCACAAAAGCCTTGGCCTGATCGGTCATGTGTGTCAGCGCCCGAGGGGCGAAGCTGTAGACATCCGAGACATGGATTTCACTCAGGGAAGTGGGAGATGCAATGACCAGTGCCATGCGCTTGCCGTCGTTGGTAAGGGAGAAGGAGCCGGCCATGAGGTTATCCGGCCCGGTTACGCGCGCGATCCGGTTGGTCTTCGGATCGATCCTGAAAAGGTGCGATGCCGTCTTTTGTGCGCCCGAGAAGTAGATGCCGTCTGCGTTCCACTCGACGAATTGAGGATTCTCATCGAAATCATCGGTCAGTGATTTGGCCGTTCCGCCCGCCGCGGACACGACCGCAAGATGAGTGTTGTGGGCGAAGTGGTCTTTGTTGCCCATCGCACTGGTAAAGATGACCTGAGTGCCGTCGGGCGACCAGCGGGGTCCGCCGTCGGATCCCGGCAGATCGACGATTTTCTTCACCTGGTCATTGGTCAGGTCCAGTACATAGATATCCGACGTGCTCCCCTGGATCAGGTCCGGATTGATGGTGGCGCTGAACGCGATTCTGGTGCTGTCCGGGGCCCACGCGAAGGATCCGACGGAGAAGTCCTTCCCCTGAGTGCGCTGCTTCCCGGCGACCGGAGCCTGCAACGCTTCGGCCATATCGAATGTGTAGAGATGCGAGTGCGTGTATTCCGCGCGCACCACGAAATAATCGCCGTAATAGTCCTTGCGGTCCTTGGAGGGCTGCGGTACCGGATCCGACGCCGTATATGCTATCATCTTGCCGTTCTCGGACCATGCGAATCCGCCGACCGCGGTTTCCGACTTGGTCAGCTGGATGGCCTCTCCCCCTTCCGGGCGAATCGCGAAGATCTGGTTTTTGTCGGCTATGCGGCTGCTGCTGAAGGCGATCCAGGTACCGTCGGGCGACCATTGCGGCGATGTCGAGGATTTGTCGCCGCGCGTCAGCTGGAAGTTCGCACCCGATGCCGTGTTGACGAGCCAGATCTGAGTGACAAATGCGTCCTGCTTGAAATCCGTCTCGTTCATCGTGTAGGCGATCCATTTGCCGTCGGGAGAAATCTGCGGCCCCCCGACCGACTTGACCGCCAGCAGATCATTGATGGTCGGCACCCGGGGCTCATCCGCCCCAAACGAAATGGCTCCGCCAAGGAGAAGCACCCACAGCGCGCGCAGCATCATACGAATACCTCCATACCATCGTCGAATTGCGGATGTCCGTCCCGGCCTCAAAACGGCTATTTTGAGAACACCAGTTTGCCCGCGACACCCATGCCGCCGCCGCCGATCTTTTCCTCAATCCGGTAATGAGACAGAACCTGGCCGCGTTCCGGCATCCGTGCCTCCCGCACGATCCGGCGCTGCAAACGGAATTCGCTCCGGCTTTTATAAGGGCTTTTGACACGGCAACACAAGCAGAATGTGTCCGGACCGCGCGCCTTGTATCCACGCCCGTCTGCGCCGCCTCGCTACGAAACCTGGTGAGAAATGCGGATTAAATCCTGCAGAGAGAGTGAATGCAGGGGGGCGTATCTGCTCTGCTGTCGCGGCCGACGCATGTGGGAAAGAAGCATGGGAAAAGCACGACACTATTGACTGACCCCTTCTCTACCTGCTTTTCAGCATTTCACTCAATTCCGCCACGCGCAGTTCCAGCCGCTTGAGGTCGCTTTTGATGCTGCGCCGGTGGATCATCTGCCACCCGAAGATCTTCATCAGTCCAACGCTGTTCGCGCCATAGATAAAAAGGGCGGCGTACATGATTTGTCCTTGGCTCTGGTCCGCCTTGAAGAACTGCATCGCGCTGTAAACCGCTAGAGCAATGAAGATAATCCCCCACACATACACAAGGATGGTAATAGACAGCATTCTTCGGCTGTAAAATTCCCCGGCCATCGCGCGGAGTGTATCTTCTTTGGAGTCATCGTAACTGTCCTCGATGATTTTCCTGATCTGTTCGCTACTCATGTTGTCATTCCTTTCCAGATGCGGGACTTGCCGCCGGCGATGTTTTGCCAAGCGATTCCCAATGCTTCCTGAATTCGATTCGAGCCGCATGCAGACGGGATTTCACCGTTCCTTCGGGCGTTCCAAGGATGCTGGCGATTTCGGCCAGACTGAAGCCCTCCAGGTAATAAAGATTCAAAACCACCTGCGCGCGGGACGGCAGCCGGCGGAGGATGTCATGGACATCGCCGGCCGTTTCGTGCTTTCCCTGTTCGGCGGTCACGGCAGGCGTGTCTTCCGGCTCGATCTCGGGTGAACACTCGCGTCCGCCCCGGCTACGCCAGTCATACGCCTTGTAACTAACGATCCGGTACGCCCAGGAGCCAAACTTAGCCGGATCGTTCAGGCGAGTCAGGCCCCTCACGATGTCCAACCAGCTTTCCTGTGTGATGTCCCAGGCGGCCTCGGTGCGGCCGGTGAGATTAAGGGCGTGCCACCAGAGCCGCTTCTGCCACCGCGACACCAGCATGTCGAACGCCTCGCGGCGCCCGCTCTGGGCGTCCATCACCAGGATCTCATCAGCAATTTGCTCAGCCGGATTCTGCATCTACCCAAGTATGTCTGTTTTGATTTGCAATCGGTTCATACTTTATTTCTCACCAGATTTCTACCGCGGCGGCACCAGGTGATCTATGAATCGCCAAGGGGCATCAGACCCAAACGGTGTGCCGCCCGGCCAGCGACGAGCATCGACGGTCACGTACGGTCTCGCTGTTCCTTGGCGAGGTGGGCGACCATAAGTTCCACACGCTTGATCTCACGGATCATCGAAATGCGCTCCACCTGCATCCAATACCAGAGCTTGCAGCCGATGACCACGTTCGTGCAAAAAAAGAAACCGGCTCCCCAGCGAATCATGTCCGGCATCGCGTCGGTCCGGAAAAACTGCACGCCGCAGATGATGGCCAGGATGGTGCATGCCAGGATGTTGGCCATCATGCAGGCGCCGACCCACCACATCCGTCCTCGGAAGATCTCGGTTACCATGTCGGGCAAGCCCGGTTCAGCGGACAGGTCAAGTCCCTCCACCCCCTCGGCCTTCAATGCCTCGCGGATGAGACGGTCCACATCGGATTTTTGCGCCATTTCATGCCTCCAGGATAGCCCGCATTTGCTCACGGGTGTGATAAAGCCGGGACTTGACCGTCCCGACCGGAATCTCGAGGATCTGGGCGATCTCGGCCACAGTCAGAGCCTCGAGGTAGAACATGGCCAGCAGTGCACGGTGCTCGGCATCGAGGAGAAGGAGCGCCTCGCGCACGCTCAGCTGGCTGTCGCCCTGGCCACCCGGGGGCGCCGGCGCCTGAGAGGCGGCGGCCAGCTCGGTGGTGCGCTGCCGCGAGTGCCGTCCCCGCTTGATCCAGTCCGCACAACGGCGACTTACAATCCGCAACGCCCACGGACCGAAGCAGGCCGGGTCCTTCAACCGCAAAAGCCCCCGGGCCACAGCCATCCATGCCTCCTGAGCTGCCTCCTGCGCCCCCTCCCGGTCACCGGTCAGCCTCCATGCATGGCGTAACAGTCGCGGGTGCCAGCGCTCCGCCAGGTGCTCGAATGCCTCGACCTGCCGCGCCTGGGCGGCGAGCACCAGCATTTCATCGATAACCCGCTCCCGTGACCGCATCGATCCCTTCCCTATGTAAGGTCTATCCATCAGCCGATACGGTTCACCTCTATCGTCCGCCATCCGTGCAGACTCGAGGAAATCGCTCACCAGGAAACATGAAATAACCGGATTTCCTTCATCTTAGGGCCTGTCAATGAATAACGTTTACACTTTGGCGCGAGCGCCGGGCGGGCAGATGCAAGGCGCCGCGACGCAGGCGATGTGAGGACATCGTCGAGGAGCGGCAACGCCGCAGAT
>Ga0315277_10013896_pt1 | contig 10022 bp, 12 predicted proteins | sample YL17G05_15_MG_FD_203695 | JGI IMG/M metagenome (GOLD analysis project Ga0315277, IMG submission 203695) | Sediment microbial communities from Yellowstone Lake, YNP, Wyoming, USA - YL17G05_15 | ecosystem: Environmental > Aquatic > Freshwater > Lake > Sediment | place: USA: Wyoming | collected...
ATCCACCGTAACCGTATCTTTGGACGGATCTATTCGGAATCCCAATTACAGAGAGGCAGGAGAGTTGAGAAAAGTTGAAAAGGGTAGAAATGGCTTGAAAGGCCGCGTCTATGGCGGGGTTGCGGGATCGTGTCACGATTAAACGTATATAAGAAAAGTCGGCGTTTTTATCGCTTTATCGTTCGCGTAATGTTCGTATGCCATAATGAAATCAGATAGTTATAAACATGAGCGCACCACTTAACTTCCCACTTACTTCCCACTTACTTCCCACTTAGCTTCCCACTTTCAAGCGCTTCCCACTTTCATGGTAAGATATTGATTTATATGAAGATGTAAAGAATCTGTCTATTTTTTGGGCACCCATGTAGACATGGTTGACAAAAATCTTCGTGGTTGACAAACTTTTTTTGAGCCGCTTTGCGTCTTTTCCTTGACATGTATTTGCGGGGCTTTCGATATCCGGGGCGGCGGGGTCGGTTTCTATTGAAAGGGCGATTATTTGAAGCAACGGTCATGCCAAGCAACACACCAGGCACCAGACTTAAGGCTTCAGGCACTTGAGAAAATTCTGGCCCGCCGGCGATTCCACCGGGACCATGTTTTGAGCGCCACATTTCGGGCATTCCGTCAGACGGGCATCCCGCCCCATCCGCCAGATCGTATAGATTATACCGGGCACGATAAACGTCAGCCACAGGATGCCCTCGATCAGGCAGGAGCCCTTTACCCGAGTCCGCGGCGCGCCGACATAGCCGCAATTCAGGCAAATCTTCTGAGCCACATTCTCACCATTTCCCTTTCTACTACATTAATGGGGGCCTATAAATCGAACTTTTTTACATTCCTCGATTTGTTCAAAGCATCAAGTCCCCTAATATTTTGATATGAGATTCCCCAGTAATAATCCAATTCTCTAGTAAGTCCTGCCATTTCGATACGCTCACCCCCGATTTCCCAAGAAGCGATCATCGCCTGATCGCGGGGGAAGGACAATACCGTTAAGTCTGATGGTCTTATATAGGCTATTTTTGGGCGACCATATTTGCTGGTCAAGGCATCAAGAGCAAAATTCCCCCATCCCTTGAAACTGCCCTCAAAATGTGATATCGAATAATCGTAACTATAAAGATTGATCTTCACAAGTTTACCATCATAGAAACTGATATGGGCACGTTCAAAGACATAGCATATTTCTCTTTCCCCCTCTCCCTTGCACCCAAAACTCAACCATCTATTATCCATCCTGCTTCGATCTTTTTTTAGGGCATTTTCATCCTTTTCCTGTGGCATATCGGGCCAATCATCATTATATAACAGGTCATCATAATTTACGTTTTGTGGCCAATTCAAATAGCCCCAGGGAGTATTTTCGACCAGGTCGTTCACATCCTTCTTGGCCATCATCAGATGAAGACCCTTAAATCCCAATGTCTTGAAAGTCTCGTCATATTTTCTTATTGTGGCCCCGACCGCTTCCTTATTATATATCTTTGCCGGGATTTTTTTGTGAGGCATCTCATAGATGTCTGGCGGGACAATTTCGGGCGTGCTCGGCGGGGTGGCGGTTTCAGCCCATGCAAATGCGCCTATTAATAATATAGAAAGGAGAAATGATGCCCTTTTCATTTTACCCCCCTTGCCGGCGAGACGCCGGCGCTACCGGTTATTTGAGCCGGGCGCAGCCCCATAGGGGTCTTCGACATGCGGCGCCGCTACGCAAGCATTGGGACAAGGGGTTTAAACCCCTTGTCTGGAGATGCCGCCGGGACGGCGGCGGTACGAAAAATCCCTTTCTACTATATTAATGGGGGTTATTTGGCAAGCGTGTTCAAATAACTTTTAGGGTAAGATTCCAAGAAAATTCTTATCAATGAACATTCGGGATTTGTGAGAATAAAAATGCCCCCTGGCGGTTCGATATTGCCACACCTTAGTCCCATATCGGTTAGGATAATTTCCGCCCACTGATCCTTCACCTTCATTTTTACAGCAAAAACAACATTGCAACTTCTACCGTAAGCAGAGACAAATCTTTCGCGCGATCCCAGCGCAATAATTACGCCCTCCTCCTTGTTTTCATATTTTATGGTGTCGTTTTGAGAATGGAATTGCTCGAAAAACCACAGTTTACTTTTCTCGAAAAGAGCATCTTTGCTTTTGCCGACGATTTCTCCGGTGGCCGAATATTGGGATTCAATTTTACATGGGGGGGCAGTACTTACGCTTTTTGCCGGCTGCATCCCCGCGCAACCGACCACTATTAATAATGTAGAAAGCAAAAATAACCGTTTCATCGTTCCCTCCCTTTTCTTGCCCCATAGGGGCCTGCCGCGTTATTATTCGAACTCCCGACCCGCCCAGCGCACGCGCCCGAGGACATATTTCGAGAGACCTTCTCCGGCTGGGATTTCGATTTCCTTCGGCGGATATGCCGGGTTGTCGCTCACCAAGACGATCCGGACTTTTTCGTCCACGCGATTTAGCAAGAGCCTTTTCAAATGTATTAACCCGTCCCCTTCCGTTATCAAATAGATACGCCCGTTTTGTATATTATAGCGGCCCATATCCCACTGGTCAACCAGGACCAACTCTCCCGCATTTATCGTCGGGCACATCGAGTCGCCGGAGACCCGGATCAGGACGAGGTCCGCTTGCCGGTGTGAACTCGTCCCCGCAACCTTCTCGACCCATGCCCGTTTGAACGGATATTTGTCGAGCTTCACGTCCGTCACGATCCCGCCGCTCGGACCAGCCCCCACCGTACCTTCATATAAAGGCACCTGAATAAATTCGCCCGAACCGGCGAGCTCGCCGGACATCATCTCGCCCTCGCCAGTAATTAGCCAATTGATGTTAACTCCATAAATTGATTTAATTATGTTGAGCTTATCCGCTGGTGGGCAAGCGGTACCGCGTTCCCAAAGATAAATAGTTTGGACTGAAACTCCGATTTGGTTTGCCATTATTGCCTGGCTTAAACTCAATTTATCTCTCAATTCCCTAAAATTTTTACCGATATATTTCTTAATGATATCCATCGCTTATAATAATGTTTAGGCCTTTTGACTAAATTTTCTTTGGTTACCCCTTGACAATCTAAAAATTTTTAGATATAATGGCCACCATAACAGGTTAAACCAGATGAGTGGCTGGGTCAATAGAAAAAAGCAATCGAATTCAGGATATCCAAACCAACTCGAACTAGGCTTCGATATCTCGTTTAATATCTGCCCTGCTCTCAAGTCTGCCATGCGTGATGCCCTCCGGGCCTCCCGGTTTTCGCGGGAGGAAATCTGTGTCCGGATCAACGAGCTTGCCGAACGCGCCGGGTTACGGCCAACGGGCGGGAGAAGTCAACGGGTTACGCCGGCGATTCTCTCGAAATGGCTTGCGCCGGAGTCTCGAGATTACGAGATTCCGCTGCGTTACCTCCCGTTGTTCTGTAAGGCGGCCGAGTCAAACCAGCCACTCACTGTGTTCTCGGCCGCCTTTTTTAACATCCGAATTATATCCGAGGAAGATAGTAAGATTTTGGAATGGGCGCAAGCGCAGCTCGAACTCGACGTTGCAAAGCGCAGAACCAAGAAATTATTTGAGCGGATTAACGAGGGGGTTTCTTAGATGGCCGTGCAAATTTTAGAAGAGTGCGATACAGGGCTTTCCTTATCATTTGAACGTTGGATTTCAAAGCTGGATCGGCGTTTGGATCAGCTTCGAGGTCTGCCAGAGAATGAAGAGACTCTCGGACTAATTGAACGATATCAGGCGCTAAGGGAAGAATGTATGGGCGGTCTACGCGAAGCGCGGAAGGTAATTCCAATAACTCGACCGCCAATCTCGTTAATAAGGAATTTCTATAAATGATCCGGATCATGCAGGCGCCCTGTTTGGGATTGATTTCCGTGAAAAAGAAGCAGGTCTCCTGCTTGCATTTACCGAAGTCGTTAAACGGGCATCCGGCGACCGCCTTTAAAATTTCTTTTGGAATTTCATCTTTGTTTTTGCCCATAGGGCGAATTATATCATTCGGTTTCACGGTTGGCAAGCCGGAGGTTCCCAAATGACCGGCTATCTTTCCGCCTCCGAGATCGCCGCCCGAGCCGGGCTTACAAAACGATCAGTCAACATGCGCGCATCTGACGAATCATGGCCGTTTATCGAGCAGGCCACTCAGGGCGGAACGAGGCGGTTATATAAGGTTGCGGATTTGCCGGCAGAAATCCAAAAAAGGATTCAGGCGTCAGACGTCAGTGTTCAGGCTTCGGAGCTGAACCCTGACGCCTGCGGCCTCAATCCCGCAGGCTCTATCATTTCTCCTTTCGAAAATGGGCCCTTAGCCAAAAGGGCCAAGTCGGGGGAACCTACCACTGCCCCCGGCGCGCCTGTTTCTCCTGATGCGGGGACGGAAACGCCAAATTCCGTCCCCGCTATTTTTTCAGAATCGACCCCAAATTCGGGGACACCATGCGGAATGGTGTCCCCAAATTTAGATGCGAATTTGGATAGGGCGCCGTTGGCGCGTGCAGATTTGGTGCGCGTTTATATCGCGGCGATCGCGGCGGCTGCGTACCGCGACAAGGTCAAGGCCCGGAACCTGTTTATCCAGGGATACAATTCCGGCGCGTTATATAAGGATATATTCGATACCCTCGGCGAGGTGTCGTGGCAGACGCTCGAGCGATGGAAAAGCCGCCGAGACGGCGACGCTACGGCGCTGCAGGATCGGCGAGGGCGGGGATTGCGGCGCGGATGCGGAATTTCCGACGAGCAGCAGAAGATCGTTATCGCCTGCCTATGTCACCCAAACAAGTTGTTTTTCTCGGAGGCCATCCACATCGCCAAGATGATAATGCGGCAACGTGGCATCGAGGACGGCCATTCGGATTCCACTTATTACCGATTCATAAAGGATTGGATAAAGGTCAATTACGACCAGTTCGTTTTCTACCGCGAAGGTCAACACGCCTGCGACGAGAAGGTGTACCCATATATCGAACGCGATTACAACAAGATCGAAGTCGGCGACATCTTGGTGGCGGACGGCCACACTCTGAATTTCGAGACGATAAATCCGTGGACAGGTAAGCCCAAGCGTATGACTCTGATCCTATGGCATGACATGAAGTCAAACTATCCGCTCGGCTGGGAGATTATGCCTTCAGAAAACACGACGGCGATATCGAGCGCGTTGCGTCGGGCGATCATCCGTCTCGGCAAATTTCCGAAGGTCGCGTATCTCGATAACGGGAAGGCGTTTTCCTCCCGATATTTCAACGGACAGGACTTCTCCCAGTCTGGAATTGCGGGCCTATTCGAGCGGCTGGGCATCAAGACCATTTTCGCGTGGCCGTATCATGCGCAGAGCAAAACCATCGAGCGGTTTTTCGGGTCGTTTTCGTTTATCGAACGGCTTGCGCCGAGTTATTCCGGGACGAGCATCGAAAAGAAACCGCCCCGATTGAATCGAGGCGAGAAGATACACCGGGCTATCTGGGAGAAATTGACCGGAGGCCGCGCGTTGACTCTCGAAGAAAGCCACGCCCTGATCGCATGGGGATTCGACGAATATGTAAACCGGACATGTCGCGGCGGCCACCTGAAGGGCCTTCGACCCGCGCAGGTGTTTGAGGCCGGCAAAGGCCCGGGAGTGGACCGCGCCTCTTTGAATTATTTAATGCTCACCGCGACGGACAGAACGATTAACCAGAACGGCGTGTCGTTGTTTGGGCGGAATTACTGGGCGCCGGAACTTTACGGCCGCAACCATGCGGTGACCGTCCGATACGACCTCGAGGATTCGGAATCCGTCCTTGTGTACGAATCCACCGGCGAATTTATCTGCGAGGCTCGAGTTAACCCGAAAGTGCATCCGGCGGCGTTTGCGCTTGGAACCAAAGCCGACCAGGCGGAGCTCGAGCGGCAAATCAAGACGAAGAAATCGCTTGAAAAGCAGACCACGTCGAGTGCGCGCGCATTTCTGAAAAACGAAATCATGCCGACGATCACCGAGCAGATGAAACGGATTGGGATCGGTGGGCCCGACATTCCTGTCGGGCCGGATAGGCCCCTATCGGGGCGCGGGGCAGGAATGCCCCGCCTACCGGCGATATCGCCCGCCGAAGTGGCCGCCGAGGCTGCGGAGCTGATCGAGTTGAACGCCGCCGCTCGAGTCGAGGACGAGGCCCGGTTCTGGAAATCGCTCGACGAAATGCCGGACGCGGATCGGTACGAGGAGCTGCTCCGGCTCGAAGCCGGCGGGACTCTGGCGCTACCGGACGATGCCGCCACGTTTATGCGGTGGTTCGAAAGCTCGGCTTCTTACGAAGATAACCGGGAATATTGGGAACGGTTGAGCTTAAATCTCAAGATGAACGGATCGAGGCCGAAGGCCGAGGTTATCATCCTGACGCCTGACGCCTAAACCCGTAGGGGCAACCCTCTGCGGTTGCCCAAAACCGTAGGGGCGAATTTTATATTCGCCCAAAAGCAGGAGGGAAAAATGCAGAGAGAACTCAAACCCGTTTTTATCCAAACCAAGAACGTCCGGAATTTCAACGAAATGATGAAGGCGCTCGACCGCGCGCCGGGCGAAGGCCGGTTCGCATGTGTCTACAGCGTTGCCGGTTACGGCAAGACGGAAACAGTCAAACGCTGGCATGCGCTCAGCGGATCGAGTTACTACCTGAGAATGCTCGAGATATGGCAGCGATCCCCGCGCGCGTTCCTGGCGGCGTTTGCAAAGGAGTTAGGAGCATCCTACGCGACGAACCGCATCGAATATTTCCACGACGAAATTGTGGCGCGGCTCCGCAAAAAGCCGGTCCCGATATTCCTGGACGAAATCGAAAAGCTTCCGATAACTTTCCTCGAAATCGTCCGGGACATCACCGACCTGACCGGCGCTCCGGTCGTTTTGATCGGAGAAGAATACCTGCTAGCGCGGATCACCGACAAGCGGTTGCGGCGGGTATGGAGCCGGACTCTCGAGGTGATGGAATTCAAGCCGCTCAAGCCGGAGGACGTGGTTGTATATGCGCTCGAAGCGGCTCACGCGAAAATACCGGAGGAGTGCGCAATCGCTTTGAGCAACGCGAGCGGGGGCGATATCCGGACGATGAAACGAGACCTCGGAGCTGCGCTTCGGATCGCCAACGCCCGGAAATCGGACATCACGATCGAGGTTATCAACGCGGCGATCAAGGCCGGAGCAAGGGGGGCGGCATGATGGCATTACCCCTAGATTGGGCGGTAAGTATTTATCGGAAATCCTACCTTGATGAAAATGGATGCGAGATTTATGTGGGTCAAGGCATTGGAGATGAATTCAGTCCCTGGGGAGCATACCGGCGTAAACCAAATGGCTCATTGCAAAGATTAAAACAACTCATCACATGGCCGGATCCTCATGACGCACAGAAAAGTTTGGACGAATATGCGAAGAAGAAAAATTGGAGAGAAAAGCCACGATGAAAATTACATTTAAACAAGCCATCCGCGAGATCGTTCTGACGGCCATCCTCGTCGCCCTGGTGTGCCTCTGGCTGCACGGAAAATTGGAATCGCGGGTGGCCCCGATTGCGGCAATCGGGGCGCCAAAGGCGCAAGAGGTCTCTCCATGAAAAACTCGTTTGCAGACCGGGTACGGGTGGCCGCCGGTAAGCATCCCACGGGATTCTCCCCGGACGATATCGCCCGCGACCTGAACCTCAAGACCAACGCCGACCTCAAGCGGCTGGCGGTGACTTTGAATATCGGCCTTAAACGCGGGAAATATGTCCGGGTAGCCCACGGCGGCGATTATTGTCTTGCGGAAAACCGCAGTCGACCGCAGAAGCGGGAATCAATGTGGCGTTGGATTCGGAAGGAGGAGAAACCTGTTTCCGTCCGCGACCTCGTCGAGATATGCGGCGTTTGCCCGAAATACGCCCGCGAATTTCTGCAGGGCATGGCTAAAGGCGGATATCTGGTGAGGCTTTATGATGGCCGATACCGACTCGTCAATGACTCATTCGAATGCCCGGAAAACGCGCAGAAATTGGCGCGAATAAAAAAACACAAGGCCGATAAAAAGCAGCGGGCGCTCGAAGCGCTTGCCGATGCGGATCGCGCCATATCCGTGGCCCGCGCGGCGATTATGGAGGATTGAAATGCGCGTTTTAACATTGAGGCAGCCGTGGGCATGGATGGTCGTTGCGGGCATCAAGACAATCGAGACCAGAACATGGAGAACCAATTATAGAGGATTGGTAGTGATTCATGCTTCAAAGAAATTCGGCAACGAAGAAAAAGAAACCATTTACAGAATGGCTCGATGGAGCGAATTTCTAAACAATGCTTTGCGATCCGCCATTTTTGATACCGGCGCGATTATTGGCGAAGCCAATCTAGAAGCCTGTTTTCGATTTAATAATTTTGAGACTTTCGAAACTCTCCAGGAAAAGCATTGTTGCATTCCGGTGGAAGATTATTCCTGGGCGAATCGTTGGGGATGGGAACTTTCCCTGGCTAAAAAATATAAACAACCGATCCCAATCAAAGGCAAACTTGGCCTTTGGGATTTAAGTCCAGATGATTTTATTGCAGCCTGTCGGCGGGCGGGGATAGGAAGTTTATTTTGATTATGGGCCTTTCTAAAAAACAAATCGCATTGATTCACACCGCCAAGCGGGCGCTGGGGCTTACCGAAATCGAATACCGGGAGATGCTTGCGGCGGTCGGGGTCAGCTCGAGCAAACAACTCAGCTATAACCAGTTCGAGGAGCTGCTGCGGGAATTCAAGCGGGCGGGGTTTACGCCGATTTGCAGGCCTCGGCACGATCAGGCGATTCCGAAAGATAAAATGAGGTTCATAAACAAGATCGAAATTCAATGCCGGCTGCTCGGATTTTCGCGCGCTTATGCGGACGGCATCGCCGCGCAGATGTTCGGGATTCCGAAACTGGTCTGGCTCGATCTGGAGCAACTCGACAAGGTGGTCGCCGCGTTGGCGATACATATCGAGCGACATCGTAAAAATTCAGAATCAAATATCGTCGGACAGGAATGTCCTACCCCCAACGAAAATGGGGCGGAGGCCGGACATTCCTGTCCGGCGCAACCAAGCGGGCCGGATGCCCGCCAACCGTAGGGGCGATTGGGAATCGCCCGCAAAAACAGTAAGGGCAATTCGTGAATTGCCCCTACAGGAGGGAAACGAAGATGAAAATGAAAGAAAACACGTTTTGGTTTTTAATCGGATTTCTACCCGGCATGGCAGCAGGTATTGTTTTAACCATGATTCTCCTGACCGTTTCTTCCTGCGGCCCGACCCCCGGCGCGGACAATGGCGACCACTGGGTCGAGATCGCCGGCTGTGAAGTCGGGCCGGGAGAAAAACCGTTCACCACGGAAATCGAGGTCTGGCCTGTAGGTGCGATCTTTATGATCGCCCAAAAAGGGCGAATACAAGATTCGCCCCTACGGAGATCTTCGGAATCTTGGGTCTGGACGGTCGGCGATTATGCGGTGTGGCGCGCATGGGTGATCGCAGACAGCGGAGATCTCACGGCGCGACTCGAATCGCCGACATTGAAGCCGCTTGGGCCGCCTGTCATCCGGGAGATCGAGCTTGACAACCCCAAGGGTGTACGTTTTTACGACACTGAAATCGAATGCGAGGTGGTAAGATGACGTTGGAAAAATTCAGGCAGGAGACAATGACTTGTGCGCGGCGCGGCAATCCGGTGACTCAATCGAAAGCGGCCTGCAGCGTGAATTATCTGAAGGCGCAGAACCCGGAATTGACAGCATCAAACCCGCTGGTCGAGTGCCGTCATTGCGAAATCGGAAAGGCCCACGGCGATGAATATGTCCAGCTTGGCGGTGAGAAGCCGATCTTCGCAAAACAGGGTCATTTCGGAGACGGGAAGGCGCGCCCCCAGCCGCGCGCCGAAAAGAAAATCAAACCTGCATCCGAATATCGGTGCGCCTATTGCGGCAAGGAATTTAAATATCCGTCTTATGCGCGCGCGCATGAGAAA
>Ga0315277_10013897_pt1 | contig 10021 bp, 3 predicted proteins | sample YL17G05_15_MG_FD_203695 | JGI IMG/M metagenome (GOLD analysis project Ga0315277, IMG submission 203695) | Sediment microbial communities from Yellowstone Lake, YNP, Wyoming, USA - YL17G05_15 | ecosystem: Environmental > Aquatic > Freshwater > Lake > Sediment | place: USA: Wyoming | collected...
TATACTTATAGCCAGAAAATCGCTCCTCTTACGGATAATTCATCAGCCATTGTTGGATTTTTCGATGAATCATCCACTTTCGGTCCCGGTGAAACCGGCGAAACGACTCTTTCATCCTCCGGTGAAACCGATATTTTCATCGCGCGATATAATCCCGATGGGACTCTTGCATGGGCAAAACGCGAAGGAGGAGGGGATTCCAATTACGGGTGGGATATTACATCTCTTTCCGATAATTCCACTGTTATTACCGGTAATTTCAGTGGTGTTTACATCGCACGATACAATCCTGACGGTTCGCTTGAATGGGATAAAAAAACCGGTGGTACCTATTATGCTGATGGTTATGGAATAACATACCTTTCTAACAATTCGACTGTTGTTACAGGACGATTTAACGATTCAATAATTTTTGGATTGGGAGAACCTGGGGAAACTACACTTACAGCTGTTGTAGATCCTGACATTTTCATCGCACAATTCGAACCTTAAGGTTTTTTATTATGCGATTATCGGAATAATTTTTGGTTCTTTTTTTACTGCAATTTTTATATCGTGCCGTGCACTGTTTTATACTTACATCCGCTGGAGATAGGGATATATATATAGCTCGATTCACGCCGTAGGTATAATTCAGCTATTGATAAATAGAAATTAGTATCTAAATATATTGAAAAGCTCTTCGGAAAGGATTCTAAAGATCTGCAGCTATGAGAAACGTTAAGATGGTTATATTGATTACTTTATTCTGCGCAATTACCTTTGCGTCATGCTCCGGTTCATCGAAAAGCCAATCCCCGCTCGAACCAAATAATAAGACAAACGATTTTCCATTATCATTCGGAACCGAGGACACAAGCGGACGAAGTGTCCTCGCGGTTTATGATGCCGTAATCGACCCCATCGCGAAAACCTTCACTGTGACACCTGCTGAACGTATAGCCGATTACCATTTCCCGCTAACACAGTTATATCCGAATGTTTTGAAAATCGTCGGTTACGGATGGACTCCCAACTTCTGGGCGGATATAAAACTTGCCCATCCATTCCCCGGGTCAGGGATTAAAGCGTATGATCCGCGTGTAATAGCAATCCTTCCGGCAAATCCTGGGGTTAGTTTCAATTATCCTGTGTTTAATTGCATAGGAAATAATTCCGTTGTTATGGAACCTGATGGTTACACAAAGCTTTTCGACAATCTCGGCGGTTCAATCCCCGGTAATACAAATCCGTTTAAAGCGTATTTCAAGGATCAACCAAATCGTGTCTGGTCAAGCACAGGCATAACATTCGAAACCCAGCGATGGAACATGAATCTATCGGGTTTCGAAGGACCACTGCAATATAAACTCATTGTTGATGTCTCTACTAACTATCCCAACTCACCTCAACCGGTAATCGACAACGCACCCGAACCGGTTCAGATTGAGACGACAGTTGGACCTGGACTGACATCGAATGGCGGAAGCGCATTGGTTGAAGTTACCTTCCTCGATTGGCAGGGAGCATCAGATATAAAGTGCAAAGTAGAAACACCTGCCTTGTTCAATAGCGCAATCCAACTGCCTTATTCAAGACCGGGACCAAATCCAAACGAATATATTTTTTCGGGTACTATCTCGAATTCACTTCTCGCTCCCCCCGGTGAGTACGATATATTGATTGCTGCCTGGGATATTCCAACAGATATTCATGTATTCCAGGAGATAAAAGCTCAGGTGGTTGATGAAATCATATTCGATCCGGTTGATGTTACTCCGCCATGGCTGAATTTTTCACCAAACGATGTTTTTATAGACGGAATTTATGCGTATATTGCAGGTGGAGTGAACGGTTTACATATTTTTAACATATCTGATCCAATTAATCCTTTTTGGGTAAGTTGGGTTGATACAGATATTGCGAGTGGGGTATACGTAACTGGTGGTTTAGCGTATGTTGTCGGTTATTACAGACTTCAGATAATAGACATACAACCTCCGGAGAGCGCAAACATTGTAAATAACGTTAATATTCCCGGTGCTAGTTCACGCTGTGTATATGTAACCAATGGTTACGCGTATGTCGCTGATTTATTATCAGGGCTTAATATTATCGACATCGAGCCGCCGGAAAGCGCAAATTTAGTGAAAACCGTTGACACTCCCGCTCAGGCATTTGGTGTATATGTAACTGACGGTTATGCGTATGTAGCGGATGAAAATTCCGGTCTTCAGATAATAGACATAGATCCACCGGAGAGCGCAAGCATTGTTAAGACTGTTGACACCCCAAGCTGGGCATGCAATGTATATGTAATCGGCGGTTATGCCTATGTCGCGGACTGGACTTCCGGACTTCATATAATAGACATTGAACCGCTGGGAAGCGCACATATTATAAAAACTATTAGCACATACAGCGCTGCAATGGATGTGTATGTAACTGGCGGTTATGCTTTTGTTGCGGATAATACTTCAGGATTTCAGATAATAGATGTGGAGCCGCCCGAAAACGCGTACATATATAAAACCATTGAAGCCACAGGTATTGTCGGTGATATATTTATAACTGACGATTACGCTTATGTCACAGATGGGGGTTCCGGACTTCAAATAATAGATATAAAACCTTTGGAAACCGCAAACATCGTGAACACAATTATCACTCCCGGTAGTGCTTATGGAATAGATGTAACTGACGGATATGCCTATATCGCGAGTTATCATTCAGGACTTCATATAATTGATATTGTGCCTCCGGAAAGCGCAAGTGTATTAAAAGTGGTTGATACTCCCGGTAGCGCGTATGGAATAAATTTAACAGGTAATTACGCATATTTATCTGATGGATTAGAAGGACTTCTGATAATAGATATTGAGCCGCTGGAAAGCTCATATATAGTGAAAACCGTTGATACCCCCGGTAGTGCATTTGGGGCATATATAAACGGTGATTACGCTTATTGTGCTGATGGAACATCCGGACTTCAGATAATTGACATAGAACCACCACAGACCGCAAGCATAGTTAAAACCGTTGATACACCTAATCATGCATATGATGTATTTGTTTCTGGTGGTTATGCGTATGTTGCTGATTCTACTTCCGGACTTCAGGTTATTGACATAGAGCCGTTAGAAAACTCAAGCATCGTGAAAACCATTGATACTTCTGATGCATCCGGAATATATTTAAACGGTAGTTACGCGTATGTCGCGGACGGGATAACTGGACTTCAGATAATCGACATAGAACAACCGGAAAATGCATTTATTGTGAAAACTATTGGTACTCCCGGCACTGCAAATGGAATATTTGCTACTGGCGGTTACGCGTATGTCGCGGATGGAAGTTCAGGTCTTCAGATAATCGACATTGATCCACCGGAAAGCGCGAGCATTGTTAATAACGTTGATACTCCCGGTAGTGCGAGAGGAATATGCGTAACCGATGGTTACGCCTATATCGCGGATGATCCGGGAGGATTGCGCATTATCAAATTGTGGTAAAGAATTATCTATCATAGAGTTTTAGCGGGGAATCAGGAATGAAAATAACTAAAATCATATTAATAACAATGGCATGTCTTATTCTTGCCATATCGTCCTGTTCCAAATCGAAGAATCCGACATCCCCGGGGATTTCAGATTCAATTGGAATTGTCAATTCCAATGAGGTGTCAAACCGAAATGTTCTCGCTGTTTACGATGCGGTTATCGATCCCGTAGCGAAAACATTCAAAGTCACACCTTCTGAGCGAACCGCTGATTATCATTTCCCTCTCACGCAGTTATATCCGAATGTTCTTAAAATAACAGGTTACGGATGGACTCCCAACTTCTGGGCTGATATTAAAATCACACACCCATTTCCAGGAAGCGGGATTAGCGCTTACGATCCCCGTGTAATCGCAATCCTTCCGGCAAATCCCGGAGTGAGCTTCAATTATCCGGTGTTCAATTGCATGGGAAATAATTCCGTTGTTATGGAACCTGATGGTTACACCAAGCTTTTCGATAATCTCGGCGGCTCAATCCCCGGTAATACGAATCCGTTTAAAGCGTATTTCCAATCGAATCCATACAGAGAGTGGCCAAGCACCGACTTAACGTTCGATAACCAGCGATGGGACATGAACCTTGCAGGTTTCGGAGGACCGTTGAAATATAAACTTGTTGTCGATGTCTCCACCAACTACCCGAGTCCATCGCAACCAATAATTGATAACGCACAGGAACCGGTAAAGATAAAATTTGAAATTGGAAATAACCTGACTCCGGATGGAGATAGCACACAAGTGAAAGCTACATTTCTTGACTGGCAGGGACCTGATAAAATCAAGTGCAAGGTTGAATGTCCACAGCTGTTTAATGGCGCAATTCAATTGTTCTATTCGGAACCGGGATCGAATCCCGATGAATACATCTTCTCAGGAGCAATCTCAAACGAACTCCATGCTCCGTTGGGTGAGTATGATGTTCTTCTTTCCGCGTGGGATATCCCAACGGATGCGCATATTTTCATCGAGGGAAAAGCCGCTGTTAAAAATGAATCTGGCTTCGACCTATGGGATGTTACCCCATCGGGCTTTGACAAAATACTCAGAGACGTTTATGTGGCGGGAGATTACGCGTATGTAATATATAACAATGAAATTATGTACTCCGGTGGGCTTCAGATTATCGATATAACCACTCCTGAATCAGCGCACGTTATAAAATCGGTCAGTCTGGATGGCGATATAATGCAAGTGGTTGCCACAGGAGGTTATGCCTATGTCACGAGTCGATTTTATGGGCTTCAGATTATTGATGTTAATCCACCTGCAACAGCATATCTGGTAAAAACAGTCGATGTACCATCATGGGCGTTTGGAGTAGACATATCCGGTGATTACGCTTTCGTCGCGGGTTTCTCGGAGGGTCTCCTGATTATGGACATAAGTCCTCCTGAATCCGCGTACATTGTTAAAACCGTCCCTACGACTGGCACAGCTAGTAGTGTCTGTGTTTCAGGCGATTATGCCTATCTCGCGGATGACGCTGCCGGTTTTAGAATAATTGATATTAATCCTGTCAGCTCAGCGCACATTGTTAATACTCTTCCAACATATAACTGGTATGATATCTTTGTATCAAATGGATATGCTTATATTACGCAGGATGGACTCGGTATTATAGATGTAGAGCCTCCGGAAGCCGCTTATTTCGTTAATACTGTATTTGTTCCGGAGGGAGCTGGTTCTGTTCACATTTTAAATGGATATGCATTTATAACATCCGGTGAAAAAGGGATGCAGATAATCGATATAGAACCTCCTGAATCGGCATCAATTGTTGATTCAATCGAAACACCTGGATTAGCCCAGGGAATATTTGTCACAGATAATTATGCCTACATAGCGGATGGGGTTGGCGGATTACGGATAATCAAACTCCACTAATATCCGGAATATGAATCCATAAGTTGCTTGTATTGCATCTCAGTTAAATCTGAATGATAATTTCCCTTTCTTTTCTGGCTTCGTCTCAATAGAAGCGCAACCAAGCGAGAGGTAGCATTATGACTTCAGGAATCAGGCTATCACTGCTTATTATGTTCCTTTTTATTATCTCAGGATGCGGTGGTAGCGGAGGCAGTAAAATAGATGATGTCCCGCCTGTCTGGGTCAACACAGTTGGTATAACAAAAGCCGTGGGAGGTCCCGGTTCGATAACAGTTGAATGGGGCAAGGCAAAGGATCCGAGCGGCGTTAGTTATCGATTATATGCTGGTATTACTGAGGATGTTTGGAGCCGTAGCGGTTTAAACTTCGAAACCAATGATCCGGTGACATTTACCGGATTGATTCCCGGTCAGATTTACTGGTTTGGTGTAAGAGCAATTGACCGAGCTGGCAGTAAAAGCGTTATGGCTGCATCGGTTGTTCCTTTCAGTCTTCTAAAAAACAATTCCGATAAATCCCTAAAATCAATAAAAGATAATGACGGGACTCTAATCGCCATGGACTGGCAACCAATAGAACATCCAAATGAGGATAAAAATACCAGGGTTTTATCTGCAACACCAAACGGGTCCGGAGAACTGATGGTCAGAACATGGAGCGGGAGTGGAAATTATGCGGTAAAAATTGATCATTCGGGCAATAAGTATGCTGTAGGTAGTTTAACATCTCAATCCGATTTCAACGGAGGCCTTTTTAATCCTGTTATGGCGATGGGGAAAGGCTGGCAGGATGCTTTTTTAGCGAAATTCAATCATTTAGGCCAGCTTGAATGGGTGCGTACCTGGGGAAGCGATTGGACCGATATTGCCTATGACCTTGCTGTTGATTCATCTGATAATATTTATGTAACAGGTATTTTTACCGGGGCAGTGGATTTTGATCCGGGGGATGGTGTCGACATAAGATGGGCTATTGACTTGGAAGATATTTTTCTGCTGAAGTTCTCCAGTGATGGTACTCGGATTTGGGCGAAAACATGGGGAGGTCCCGGTTGGGATAGAGCCTCAAGGATTTGCTTCGATCCCGCTGGAAATATAATTGTCGCAGGCAAATTCCAGCAAACCGTCGATTTTGACCCGGGTTCCGGTGAGTATCTTCAAACAACGGTCGATAGCGCGGATGCTTTTTTCAGTAAGTTTGACCTGGATGGTAATTGGCTTCTTACGGGAACATGGGGCGGCTTTGACGCATCAAACGCTGATGAAGCGTTTGCGGTTGGATGCGATAATTATTCAAACATATATCTTGCCGGCAAATTTTATTCGACTGCCGACCTCAATCCCGGTATGGATATATATGAACAAACCTCGAATGGACTATCCGATGCTTACCTTATTAAATTGGACCAGTCTGGCAACTTCCTGTGGTCAAGGTCTTTTGGCGGTCCGTATGATGATTGCATCAATGACCTTGCGTTAGACCAATCCGGCAATGTTTATGTAACAGGTAATTACCTGAGTCCCATAGATTTCGCTCAAGGTTCAGGCGCACCTGTCGATTATGCCTCACATGGCAAATCGGATGTATTTTTATCCAAATATAGCTCATCAGGCGATTACATCTGGACTCGAACATGGGGTGGAGCCTCCGCTGAAACCGGCAATCGAGTTGTATGCGATATGAACGGGAACATTCACGTTTTAAGCAACTACAACACCGCGATTTATTTTGATCCCCCACAAGGGCAGAATAATATCCCCGAGGGGTCATGCGATAAGATACTGCTATGCAGATTCAATCCGGATGGGAATCTGGTGAAATTCCATGAATGGGGTTCATTGAATTGGTACTCAGGAGGCAGTAGAGGTTTTGGATTGGATACTGATCCTCTGATGAATATCTCAATTGTGGGTACTTTCTCAGGTTATGTTGATTTCGATTCCGGAGATGGATTTTGTTATCAGTGTTATGGGAATCATTTTCTTTTAACAATTACCCCAGGATATCAGGGTTGAGCTTAATTAATGCAAAAATGGGACAGACACCTTTTATAACCTCGATAATAAGCAAAAAGCACGGGCGGGTTGACCTCTTTTAGCGAATAGCTGCCGGATTTCTATTGATTCATCCTTGAAATAACACATCTAAACCAGTATAAAATCCGCTGTGCATATGTTGATTGTTGCTAAATTTCAATATTTGCATTATTATTTATACAACTACTAATAACATAATTTTTATCAGATCAGACTCGGAAGGTTCGCTAATGATGCTCCTTAGAGCATTAATGATAATTCTAATTACTGCTATGCTTGTCACAGCTCATATATCATGTTCAGGTTCATCGAAAAACCAATCCCCGATTGAACCGAACAATCGGACAAGCGAATTTCCATTATCATTCGGTACCGAGGACACAAGCGGACGAAGCGTGCTCGCCGTTTATGATGCCACGATTGACCCCATCGCGAAAACATTCACAGTAACCCCATCTGAGCGAATAGCTTATTACCATTTTCCTCTTACTCAGTTATGTCCCGACGTCCTGCAAATCGTAGATTACGGATGGACACCGAACTTCTGGGCTGATATTAAAATCACACATCCATATCCGGGAAGCGGAATTAGCGCTTACGATCCCCGTGTAATCGCAATCCTTCCTGCTAATCCTGGTGTCAGGTTCATTTATCCATCATTAGGAGTCGGAGGAAACAACAAGGCTTTATATGACGCGGACGGATACACGAAATTATTCGATAAACTTGGCGGTTCGATCACTGGCAATGTAAATCCATTTAAAGCATATTTCAAGAGTCAACCATATCGAGTATGGTCAAGCACCGGCGCGACATCGGAAACCCGGCGATGGAATTTGAATCTTGCCGGTTTCGGTGATCCTTTGGTTTACAAGCTTGTGGTTGATGTCTCAACGAATTATCCCAACCCACCAACTCCTGTAACCGACAACGCACCTGAACCGGTTAAGATTGATGCAACAGTTGGTGAAGGTCTCTCACAGCAGGGCGGAACTGCGGACCTGACCGTAACCCTTCTTGATTGGCAGGGACAAATGACCGTTGGTGGTGTTAAAGCTGAAGCGCCTGACCTTTTTGACGGAACTGTCAGCCTTTCTTATTTCGGTCCCGGACTGAACCCAAATGAATATATTTACAAAAGTACAATTTCAAATGCGAAACTTGCGCCTGCGGGGGAATATAAATACCTTGTTGCCGCTTGGGATCAGGCAATAGGTCTTTATATGTACAATGAATTTTCAGTTTCTGTTAATTATGTCCCCTCTGAAAGAAGCCTTATCTGGGCAAAACGCGCTGGAGGTTCTAATAATGATTATGGCTATGGAATCACAACTCTTTCGGACAATTCTACAGTCGTGACAGGACGGTTTCAGGAAACAGCCTCATTCGGTTTAGGGGAGTCAAACGAAACAATCCTTACCTCCTTTGGTGGAATGGATATTTTTGTCGCTCGGTACAATTCTGATGGAACACTTGCATGGGCTAAACATGCAGGAGGATCAGGTTGGGATAGAGGTTGGGGAGTCACAACGCTTTCGGACAATTCGACAGTTGTTGCAGGACGGTTTTATGACGCGGCTGTATTCGGTCCGGGAGAGCCGAACCAAACAATTCTCATCTCCTCGGGAGGGTATGATATCTTCATCGCGCGATATAATCCTGATGGAACTCTTTTATGGGCAAAAAGCGCTGGAGGGTCAGGTGAAGATTCCGGCTATGGAATCACAACGCTGTCGGACAATTCGACAATCCTGACAGGTGATTTTGCGGGTACAGCCACATTTGGCTTGGGAGAACCAAACCAGACGATCCTTACCTCTTATGGAAATAGCAATATTTTTGTCGCGAGATACAATTCGGATGGAGCTCTTTTATGGGCAAAACAGGCCGGAGGCTTAGACTGGGACTGGAGCAGCAGCGGAATTAAAACGCTGTCGGACAATTCCATAGTCTTGACGGGCGATTTTATGGGTATAGCTGCATTCGGATTGGGAGAGCCAAGGCAGACAATTCTTACTTCCTCTGGAGGGTATGATATCTTCATCGCACGGTACTATCCGAGTGGAGCTCTTGCATTAGCAAAAAGCGCTGGAGGGTCAGATGATGATAGAGGATGGAGCATCGCAACTCTTCCGGACAATTCGATAGTCGTAACAGGTAATTTTAGCGGCATAGCCACATTCGGTGCGGGAGAGCCAAACCAGACAATCCTTACATGCCTTCAATATAGCGATATTTTCATCGCAAGGTACAATCCAAGCGGAACACTTGCATGGGCTAAACGCGCTGGAGGACAGGATGATTATGATCGTCCCTATGGGATCACATCTCTTTCGGACAATTCCACAGTTGTGACAGGACGGTATGAGGGCGTGGCCACATTTGGCGAGGGAGAACCAAACCAGACAACTCTTTTCTCCGCCGGATATCGGGATATTTTCGTCGCTAAGTACAATCCCGATGGAACTCTTTCATGGGCCAAACGCGCCGGAGGATCAGGTTGGGATTGTGGTATTGGAATCACAACGCTTTCGGATAATTCGATAGCCGTGGCAGG
>Ga0315277_10013898_pt1 | contig 10021 bp, 7 predicted proteins | sample YL17G05_15_MG_FD_203695 | JGI IMG/M metagenome (GOLD analysis project Ga0315277, IMG submission 203695) | Sediment microbial communities from Yellowstone Lake, YNP, Wyoming, USA - YL17G05_15 | ecosystem: Environmental > Aquatic > Freshwater > Lake > Sediment | place: USA: Wyoming | collected...
GCTGGGGAATATGATTTAGAATTCGTGGTGAAAAACAGCATCATAGTTATGATAAAGGCGGGTGAGCCGGTGAGCGAATCAGACGAAACTAAAATGAAAAGCTTTTTGAAAGCCACAAAGCTTCCCTTGGGGATGGTAATAAATTTCGGCAAAGAGAGTTTAGAGGTAAAAAATGTACATAGATAAATGGTCGGACTTTGACCAATAGGTTGGCGCAAATTTCAAAAATGCCAACTTTTCACCCTATACCTAAAAGGAGGTGAAACAGAGGATGCCCGCAAAGAAAAAAGCAAAGGCTAAAAAGGGAAAAAAGAAATAAAAGCCTTTAGGTTTTTTGCGCCCAAAGAGTCTCCCCAAAGGGGGGACTCTTTTTTTTATGTTGAGACTTCAAAGGTCGATAACAGACCTCAAGTAGTAATGAATGTTCCCTCAGGCACCCTCAAAACAAGTTTGAGGGTGCCACCCAATAGATACTTTTTTATTGACAAAATTAAAATTCGCCTTATCCTGTGAGAAAACTCTTTTAAGATATGTCTAGGAAAACAAGAAAAAGAATCTGGCTGGCACTTTTGGCGATGGTGATCTTTGCCCTTTTTCTTTTGTACCAGCAGAGCAAGAGGGTCAAGCTAACGATACTCTACTGGAACGATTTCCATGCCGCAGTCCATCCTTACCCTTCGACTGAGAAAGAGGGGGCCCCTCTGGTCTCCGGCAGTGCTAATTTTGCAGGGTATCTGGATTCCTTGAAAGTTCTCAATCCATATACCATCTTAGTTTGTGCTGGGGATGAGTTCACGGGTGATCCACTCTCCTCTTTAACTCAGGGCAAGGCTCAGATAGAAATTTTAAACCTTGAGAAGCCTAATTTGTTTGAACTGGGAAATCACGAGTTCGACTACGGAGTGGAGAGCTTAAAAGAGGATTTGAAACTGGCGCAATTCCCGGTTGTATGTGCGAATCTCATCGATAAAGAAAAAAAAGAACCTTTGGTTCGGCCGTATCTCATCCTGAACAGCGGAAAGTTAAAAATCGCCTTTATCGGCTTGATCACCGAAGGGCTGGAAAAGATGCTCAAAGAAAGCGGTAGACTTCAGGTCGTGGATGCGGAGAGCACTTTAACTTACTATATGAATGAATTAAATGATAAAACTGATATTCAGATTCTGGTCAGCCATATGGGAGTTCAAAAAGATAAGAGCATTGCAAAAAAAGTTAAAGGGCAGGAATTGATAATCGGTGGGCACAGCCACACTACCATATTCAAGCCTATAAGGGTAGATAAGACCTTGATCTGCCAGGCCGGGTCGAATGGAAAATATATTGGGAAATTAGACCTTTTCTTAGATTCAAAGGGTAAGGTTTTGAGTTACCACAATAATTTAGTGGAGACGTTTGTAGATAAGGTGCGATTAGATACCCTGGTGAAAAATAAGATAGATGAGACGGAGAGAAATCTGAACATAAATTTAAACGAAAAAATAGGCGAGCTTGAAACCCCGTGGATAAGAAAGGATGAGGGAGAGTCGAACATCGGTGATTTTTTAGCGGATGCGATGAGGAGCTATGCCAAGGCGGATGCGGCGTTCACCAATTCCGGCGGCATAAGGAAAAATCTAAAGGCAGGTCCAATCACGGTCCGTAATATCTGGGAAATAGCTCCTTTCTCCGATCGCCTGGTCTTAATCGAGCTGACTGGTGAGGAGCTTCTGAATGTTCTGGAGAAAAATTGCAGAAAAGATATAGATTTACTTCAGATCTCAGGTGTAAAATATAGTTATGCGCCAGAAAAACCGTACGGCGAGAGGGTAATTGACGTCAGGGTCAATAACGAGAAGATACTGCCGTATAAGAAATATAAAGCGGTGATAAATGATTACATCCTGGCGCAATCCAAGGACTTTTTAGGAATCTCCCAGCAGAATATAAAATATAAGGTACTGCCGGATTTAGACAGAGAAGTGTTCATCAAAGAAGTAAAGAAAAGGAAAATAATAAATTCTCAGGTTGAGGGGAGGATGACTGAGCTGAAAAAGGTCGAGGAAAAAGTTGGAGAGAAAGCCAATCGATAAAAATCCTGTAGAAGAAAAAACAGTATCAAAGAAAAAAATCCCTTATTCCTGGCTGGCTTTAGCCTATGCTGTTCTCATTTTAATAGTCTCCTCCATCCCGGACCTTAAAACTCCTCAGTTAGGTTTTGAGTATCAGGATAAGCTCTACCATTTCATAGAGTATGGCATCTTCTCAGTATTTTTATTTTTTGCCCTGCTCAACTCTTCAAAGGATTTTCTCAGGAAAAACGTTCTGCTGATTTCACTTTTAATCGGAGCATCTTTTGGAATCTTAGATGAACTTCATCAAAAATTCATTCCGGGCAGACAGGCCGACGTCTTAGATTTCACGGCTGATTTTGTGGGTGTGGCTTTAATCCAGATATGCTTCTGGGTTTATCACAGGAAAAAATCGGTTAAATCGAGTTGAGACAGAATCGGGCTTGCCAGTTTAGAGTGCACTCAACAGAGATTTTTGTAGGGGCGACCCGCCGGGTCGCCCCTACTATCTGGTGAACCATCAGGGCAGGCATGGGGGCCTGCCCCTACGGGCAGGTCTTTTTGTGTTGACTTTGCAAGAAGGAGATATTATCATTTTTCGAGCTTTAAGAGGGAAAGACTATGAAATATACTGCTCTTCAGGGTACAAGAGATTTATTGCCGGAAGATGCTCCCAAATGGAGATATATAGAAGATAAGATTCGGGTGATTTTGTCTTTATACAACTATAAAGAAATCAGGACTCCGGTTTTTGAGCAGACTGAGCTTTTCAAAAGGAGCATCGGCAATGATACGGATATCGTGCAGAAGGAGATGTACACCTTTCAGGATCAGGGCAAAAGGAGCCTGACTTTAAGGCCTGAAGGAACTGCTTCGATTGTCCGCTCTTATATCCAGCACAGTTTAGGTGAGAAATCACCTTTGGTAAAACTCTTCTATTTTGGTCAGATGTTCAGGCAGGAAAGGCCACAGAAGGGAAGGTTGAGGGAGTTCAACCAATACGGGGTGGAGGTTATCGGGTCTTTGGACCCTTTGGTGGATGCTGAGGTTATTGAGTTGGGCGTTCGGATAAATAAAGCTTTTGGATTGGAGGGTCTGAAACTATACCTAAACAGCATCGGCTGTAAAGACTGTCGCCCGGCTCACCGGGATGCATTTAATAAATTCGTCAAGGATAAAATCGAAAAGTTCTGCCAGGACTGTCAGTTAAGGCTTTTGCGAAACCCTTTGAGGATCTTCGACTGCAAAAACGAAAAATGCATTGAGGCGTTGAAGGATGCACCGATGATTTTAGATTTTCTGGATGCCAAGTGTAAGGAGCACTTCAAAAAAGTCAGGGAATACTTGGACCAGATGAGAATTGAATATATTTTAGACGGCAGGTTGGTCAGAGGGCTGGATTATTATACCCGGACGACTTTCGAGATAAAATCTGAATCCTTAGGTGCTCAGGATACTCTGATTGGAGGCGGAAGATATGACCTTCTGGTCTCCGAATTAGGCGGGAAAGATACCCCAGCAATAGGTTTTGCTGCAGGGATTGAGAGACTCTTCTTAGTTTTAGAGATGCAAAAGAAATTCCCCCCTGAAGATGAAAGGCTGGATATATTCATTGCTCCGTTAGGGGAGAAAGAAAAGAGCCTGGGGTTAAAACTCCTCAAAGATTTGAGAGAAAAAGGTCTGAGATGTGATCTTGACTTTCTGGGTAGGAGTTTGAAATCTCAGTTGAAAGAGGCTGACAGACAGAAGGCTAAAAAAGTTTTAATTATCGGAGAAGATGAGTTGAAAAAAGGAAAAGGGACTTTGAGGGATATGGAGACCAAGGAACAAAAAGAAGTAGAGTTTGAGAAATTGGTACAGGAATTAATTCGAGCATGAGGCTTGGAGCGTAAACCTTTAGAGTATGCCGAAAAGCCCAGGTTGTCATTCTGAGGGAGTCCAAATGGACGACCGAAGAATCTCTTCGAGTTGTCCGAGATTCTTCGCTTCGCTCAGAATGACACTATGCAACTGAGTTAGATTTTGGGAGAAATAAAAAGAACGGGGAGGGTTATTTATTCAAAATAAATAAATTTACAGAACTGGAGACAATTTGATAAAATTTGAAAATCTTAAGCGCACGCACACTTGCGGGGATTTGAGGAAATCTCATTCGGGGCAGAAGGTGAGATTGAACGGGTGGGTGAATAGTTACCGGAATCACGGGGGTTTGATTTTTATTGATTTGAGGGATAGGTATGGTATTACTCAAGTAGTTTTCAAGCCGGATTTAGTGGGTAAAGAGACAATGGAGTTATCTGCAAGTTTAAGAACTGAGTTTGTGGTTGGGGTCGAAGGTACGGTGGCTGAAAGGCCTGCCGGGATGCAGAATAAAGAAATGACTACCGGAGAGATCGAAGTTATAGTTGAGAAATTAGCTGTTTTTAACGAATCCAAGACCACTCCTTTTGAAATTGTGGAGGAGACAAATGCCAGTGAGGAGTTGAAGCTAAAATATCGCTATCTGGATTTGCGGCGTCCCCCTTTACAACGCAACATAAAGATGAGACACCGGGTAACTAAAGCTGTGCGTGATTATCTTGATTCCATAGGGTTTTATGAGATAGAAACTCCCCTTTTAATCCGCTCCACTCCAGAAGGGGCAAGGGATTTCATCGTTCCCTCGAGGGTAAATCCTGGAAAATTTTATGCGCTTCCGCAATCTCCTCAACTTTTGAAGCAGATTTTGATGATCTCAGGATTTGACAGATATTTCCAGATCGCTCACTGTCTGCGGGACGAGGATTTAAGAGCTGACAGGCAGCCGGAGCATAGTCAGATAGATATGGAGATGGCTTTTGTCACAGAAGACGATGTCTTCTCCGTGGTCGAAGGGATGATGACTTACGTTTTTAAGAACGTCCTGAATATAGAATTGAAGACACCTTTTCCCAGGCTGAAATATCAAGATGCGATGGAAAGGTACGGCTCAGATAAGCCGGACATCAGGTTCGGGATGGAAATTGTTGATTTATCAGATTCGGTTAAAGGCTCAGGCTTCAAAGTTTTCTCGGAAACGCTAAATTCAGGCGGGAAAATCAAAGGGATAAATTTCAAAGAAGGCGCATTCTTAAGCAGAAAGCAGATAGATGAGTTAGAGGAAAGTGCGAAAAAATCAGGAGCCAAAGGGCTGGTCTGGATCACTAAATTAAAAGAAGGTCTGCGCTCGCCGATTATCAAATATATCAACCAGGGAGAAGTTGATTCTATTGCCGGGAGATTAGATTTAAAAGAAGGAGATATAATATTCATAGTGGCTGATAAACAGGATACGGTTTTATCGGTTTTGGGTAAATTAAGGGTGGAGATTGCACGTAGATATAATATAATCGATAAGAGCAAATGGGGGTTTCTGTGGATTACTGAATTCCCCCTTTTCGAGTATAACCCTGAGGAGAAAAAGATTCAGGCGATGCATAATATAGTTACCCAGCCTTTTGAAGAGGATATGTCCAAACTGGACGAAGGTTTTAAATCGAAATTACTGATTGATAACCCAGAACACCCCTGGAGGAATATTAAAGCGCGGCAATATGATTTGGTCTTAAACGGAACTGAGATAGCTTCTGGGGGAATAAGGAATCATAAAAGAGATATTCAGATGAGGATATTGAATATCCTGGGCTGGGATGATAAGAGAGCGGAAAATGCTTTTGGGTTTTTACTGAATGCTTTAGAATATGGCGCCCCACCGCACGGGGGAATTGCACCAGGATTGGACAGGATCATAGCGCTAATCTGCGGCTCAGATTCGATCAGAGATGTAATAGCATTTCCGAAAACCACTGCTGCCCAGTCTCTGATGGATGGAGCACCGTCTGAGGTTGAAGAGGAGCAATTGAAGGAATTAGGGATAAAGATAGTAAAGGATAAGGGTTGACAATTCGTCATTCTGAAGGAGCGAAGCGACTGAAGAATCCGTAAATTCTTCGTCCCCTACGGGGACTCAGAATGACATTCGTTGAAATAAAAGGATTCCCATGTGACCATTGGGTCCCCTGACCCGACGATAAACTTGCCAGGTCAGGGGACCTGGCAAGCACCGACTTCACATTATAAGGAGGTAATCAAGAAAAAGCTTGAAGAAAAAATGGGTTAAGAAAATCGATCTGGGGGATGTGGACCAGAGGATTTTATTCGGGCAGGGGGGTTCATTTTTGAGGATGATCGAAAGCCAGTTCGATGCCAAGATCATAGCCCGGGGGGATAAGGTCATCATCCAGGGCGATGAAAAAGAGATAAACCAATTAGAGGCTTTATTCAATGCTCTGTTAACTCATCTTAGAAAGAATAATGAGCTTTCAGAAAAATACCTGCTATATGCCATCTCCCTGGTTAAAGAAGAGGAAGAAGGCTCTCCAGACAATCTTCAGGTATCCTCACTGGTGACTTCGATTTTTACTAAGGAGGTCATCCAGCCAAGGACAGTAGGGCAGAAGGAATATGTTCAGGCTATGGAGGAATACGATATGGTTTTCTCCATAGGTCCTGCAGGGACAGGAAAGACCTATTTGGCTGTGGCTAAAGCAGTGGCGGCTTTAAAGAGTAAAGAGGTGAGTCGCTTGGTCTTAGTACGTCCAGCAGTTGAAGCAGGAGAGAGCTTAGGGTTTCTGCCAGGCGATATCAGAGCAAAAGTTGACCCTTATCTGCGCCCGGTTTACGATGCTCTTCACGATATGCTCTCAGCGGACAAGATAAGGAGATTGATGGAGTTGGGGATAATCGAGATCGTTCCTTTAGCTTTTATGCGCGGCAGAACCCTTAATAATGCTTACGTCATTTTAGACGAAGCTCAGAATACGACGGTAGCTCAGATGAAGATGTTTTTGACCCGTTTGGGCGTTGGTTCCAAAACAGTTATAACCGGAGATATAACCCAGATCGATCTGGTGGATAAGAGATCTTCAGGGTTAGTCCAGATTCAGAAGATCTTATCCGGAATTGAGGGGATAGAGTTTGTTTATCTTACAGAAAAGGATGTGGTCAGGCATAAACTGGTTCAGGATATTATCCGGGCTTACGAAAGATTTGAATCAGAACAATAAAAAAAGTTCAATAGTTTAAGGGATTAAAAAACGTGACCGTTTCTCGTGGTTCGTGAGCGTAAGAAAAAGCCTAAAGGCTCAAAGGTTCAAAAAAATGGTGGAACAGGCATCTTGCCTGTTCGGTAGCCGAGCGTTCAAAGCCACTTTAGTGGCGTGACCTCACCCCCGCCGTTGGCGGGATTTTCAACCTGACCCTCTCCTGAGAGGAGAGGGGAGTTCGTAGCGCGACCCTTTTCCTGATAACGGAGACTACGTCTGGCGTAGCCACCATAGGACAGGGTCGCATTGCGAGGATGATCCCGCTCAACAGCGGGACGCGCTACGAGAGAAAAGACCTGAATGAAGTCAGTTAGAACAAAGAATGATATGAGCAATTTTCTCAAATTCAAAAATAAGCTAAAAGGGATTTTGTTTTTAAACGGGGAGAGAAAGAAGAATAATAAGGTCTTGAGGTATCTCCCAGGGATCATCCTGGGATTAGTGACTGTTCTATTCGTGACTTTTCTTTTTCCGTTCCATCAACTGCCGGAAAGCCAGGTAGTTACTATGGCTCCCTGGCAGGCGATTCTTCCGTTTTTCATAAGATTTGTCCTGATATTACTGGTATTCCTTTTCTTCTTGATCTTCCTTTACCTGCTAAAAAAAGAAGTCCTGGAGAGCTTCTCTCAATTGTTGATCATAGCCATCCTGGTTGTCACGGAGATGGCATTAGGCTATTTTTTAGTATTGCAGTTAGGCTTTTCATACTATCTCATACCGATTACTTTAGGCTCGATGCTTTTGACCATCCTTCTGGGGTACGAGGTAGGATTGATCTACAGCTTTCTGATAGGGTTCCTTTTAGAGATCGTTTTCAATTTCAGCTTCAATTTAGATTTCATCTCCATCGTGGCTGGGTCAGTTGCCACTTTCAGCGTAAGAGGGGTAAAAGAGAGGTATAAATTCTATCGGCCGATGCTCTATAATTCTTTAAGCTATTTAGTTATGATCTATCTTTTCGAGGTTCTAAAGGGGAGCCAAGCCCAGGCTATCTTAGAACAATGCGGGTATGGTATCCTGAACGGCTTTTTCTCCACATTCTTAGCCATGGGGCTTCTGCCGATCTTCGAATACCTGTTTGACATCACCACTGACATCACTCTGCTGGAGCTTTCAGACCTGAACCGGCCGGTTTTAAAAAGATTAGCTTTAGAAGCTCCGGGGACCTATCATCACAGCATAGTTGTGGGGAATTTAGCTGAGGCGGCGGCCAAGGCTCTAAATGCCAACCCGCTTCTTGCCAGGGTAGGGGCTTATTATCATGATATCGGCAAGATAGAAAAACCGGAATATTTTGTGGAGAATCAGATGGGAGCAAAAAGCAAACATGAAAAACTCTCCCCCTCGATGAGCGCTCTGATCTTGGAATCGCATGTCAAGGAAGGGGCTGAGCTGGCACAGAAAGAGCATCTTCCTAAAAAATTAACTGATCTGATAAAGGAGCACCACGGCACTACCCTGATGGCCTATTTCTACAAAAAAGCCTTGGACCAGGGAATTCCCGAGGCACAGGAATCGGAATATCGGTATCCGGGCCCCAAGCCCCGTTCCAAAGAAGCGGCAATACTTATGTTAGCAGATGCAGTTGAGGCTGCATCCCGTACCTTGGAAGAGCCCAAGCCTGCCCGGATAATGAGTTTGATCAAGAAGATAATTATGGACAAATTCGAGCAGGGCGAATTAGAGGAATGCGAGCTGACCTTAAAAGACCTGCATATCATCGAGGAAAGCTTCCTTCCGATCTTGATTGGAGTATTCCATCCCAGGATAGATTATCCGGAGTTAGTGGAGGAAAGTTAGATGTCAGAGGTATTCATAGAGAACATATCCTCCGACTCCAAGGTAAAATTATCTTCACTAAAAAAATTAGCTCAGGAAATCTTAAAAGATTTTAGCGAAAAAGATAATCTGAATATAATCTTGGTCTCGGATAGTTTTATGAGAAAACTAAACCAGAGATTTACCAGAAGGAAGGGAACGACTGATGTGCTCTCTTTTAGTTTTAAAGAGGATGAAAATACAAAGGCTAAAAAAGGGCTTTTAGGAGAAATCTATATCTCGGTGGAAAGAGCCAGAAAGCAGGCAGAAGATTATCAGATGTCATTTAGTCAGGAATTAAAAAGGTTAGTGGCTCATGGGACTCTGCATCTTTTGGGTTATGACCATAAGACCAGAAAAGATCTAGAAAAGATGAGGGAAAAAGAAGAGAAGTACATTTTTTCGCAATAGGGTAGGGGGCGAGTTTGTAGTGCCCGTAGGGCAATGCGACCCTGAAAGGGTCGCGCTACGAAAATAAATCGGTAACCCCGCCTTGTCCTCAAAGCGGGTAAAAGTGTGCTGATGAACAAAAGACGTGAAGGTAAAAACAGACCTCACCCTTAATCCCTCTCCTCTACGAGCCGTGAAGCTTTTATCGGCTAAAAGGAGAGGGAAAAACATGACTGAAGTCAGTTAGAATTATGGGAACAGAGATGAGTTTGACCCGAAAAATTCTGAATCCTTTGCTCAAGCTCTTAATCAAAGCCTGCAAATACCCTTACAGATTTGGAGCTGTCAAAAAAACACCTGAGGAGAAATTAGAGCAGCAGATAGAGTCCCTGGCATTAGCTGAGGGTGAGAAGATGGAGACTCTGGAGGAAGACGAGAAGAAGATGATCCATTCCATCTTCGAGTTTGGGAAAACGGTTGCCAAGGAGATAATGATTCCCCGAATAGATATGATCTGTGTGGAAGAGGGGGAGTCTTTAGATACCGTAAAAGAGCTGGTGAAAAAATATGGTCATTCACGTATACCTCTTTTTAGAGAGTCTATTGATCAGATAATCGGGATATTGCATGTGAAGGACCTTT
>Ga0315277_10013899_pt1 | contig 10021 bp, 2 predicted proteins | sample YL17G05_15_MG_FD_203695 | JGI IMG/M metagenome (GOLD analysis project Ga0315277, IMG submission 203695) | Sediment microbial communities from Yellowstone Lake, YNP, Wyoming, USA - YL17G05_15 | ecosystem: Environmental > Aquatic > Freshwater > Lake > Sediment | place: USA: Wyoming | collected...
CCCACTCTCCTTATGACCCGCCGGAACCCTTTGCCTCCCAATATCAGGACAAGCCCTACGTCGGAGAGATCGCCTACGTGGACTCCTGCATCGGCCAGGTGGTCGCGAAACTGAAAGAACAGGGACTCTACGACTCGACCCTGCTTGTGATCGCGAGTGACCATGGGGAGATGCTCGGAGAGCACGGCGAGCCGTACCACTCATTCTTTATTTACCAGGGGGTTGCCAGAGTCGTGCTTGTCATGAGAGTTCCCGGGCAGAAACGCGGGGGCGTGGTGGAGCAGCCGGTTGGGCTGGTTGATATCGTTCCCACCGTTTGCGGCCTTCTCAAAGCTCGGCCCCCCCGCAACATCCAGGGAGTGGACCTGACTCCCCTCTTGGAGGGGGGGAAAATGGCGCGGGCGGATCGCGGTTACTACCTCGAGAGTCTGTCTCCAACGAAGTACAAAGGCAACAGTCTCCTGGGCCTTGTTCAGGGCGGCTGGAAATACATTCAGACCACGCGTCCCGAACTCTACGATCTCGAGAAGGACCCCGGGGAGGAGAAGAACCTGGTGTCCAGCCGGCCCGAGCTGGCGTCCCGCCTTCAGGGCCGCCTCAAGTCGTTGCTTGAGAAGGAGGTCCGGTCTCACTCAGGGGGAAAAAACGGGGAATGGGACTCCAAAGCCGTCGCCGACCTCGCCGCGCTCGGATATGTCCAGGGCAGCGTAGTGGAGGACTTCACTTTTTCCCAGGACAAGGAGGATCCGAAGGACCTGATCGAGTACCACGCGGGCTGCGTCAGTGTTCGGGGTTGGACAGCGGAGGGAAGCTATCGCAAAGCCACGGAGAAGTGCCAGGAAATGATAAGAGAGAAGCCGGGATTGTCCGAAGCCTACGGCCTTCTGGGCACAATCCGCCTTCAGCAGCGGGATTACGGCGGGGCCGTGGAATATCTCCAGAAGGCCTTCGAACTGGCACCGGAGAAGCACTTGTATCACAGCGATCTTGGCGTCGCCCTGGTGGAACTGGGCCGGGCGGACGAGGCGCTCAAGCATTTCGAGGAAGCGGTGAGGTTGGAGCCCCGCAGCAGCGAGTTGTTTACGGACTTCGGGATAGGCCTAAACCGGCTGCGGCGGTTCAGCGAAGCCGAGGGGAAATTCCGCAAGGCCCTCGAACTCGATCCCTTGGATGAACAGGCGCACGGGGGATTGGGAGCGGCGCTCCTGGCCCAAGGCAAGAGGGATGGCGCGATTGAGGAGTTCACCAAAGCCCTCGAGATAAACCCCGCGAACGCGGGTGTCCACAATTTTCTGGGGCGGATCTTCCTCGAAAAGGGGGAGCGGCAAAAAGCCCTTGCCCACTGGTCCGATTCGCTTCGGCTGGATCCGAAGCAGCCGGAGGTTCTGGATGCCACCGCCAAGATCCTGGCGGGCCAGGGGCAGGCCGATCAAGCTCTGGAACGTTGGGAAAGCCAACTCCAGCTTCAACCCAAGAATCCCCAGACAATGAGCCGGCTTGCCCTGCTCAAATCCAACCCTCAATACCCCAAACTCAGGAATCCCGCGGAGGCGCTGACGCTGGCCCAACAGTCCTGCGAGATCACGGGCTACAAGGACCTTGAGTGCCTGTATGCCTTGGCGACGGCTCTTGCCGCGTCCGAAAAGCTCCAGGAAGCCTCCGAGATCGGAACGAAGGCGCTGAGACTTGCCGAAGAGAAGAGAGACACGGCGCTGGCCGCGAGCATCCGGGACCTCCTGGAGTTCTGCAAACGCGGCGCGGCGGGAGGGCAAGGTAACGAAAAAGCCGAAAAAAAGGATTGACAGGAAATAGCGAGATTCCGCATAATCGTGGACGGTAATAGAGGAAGTGCTCAATTTGGGCGCGGAAGGGGAGTCAAAAAGTGCAAGGCGTTTCCGCACGGAGGACGGGGGCATGTACATGACAAAAGGCATTTTGAAACAGAGGCGCGCGACGGGGTGAGGCATCCGGCGGAAGCGGGACGGCGAGCCAGGCGTGCTCGATGGACTGCTTTTTCGGGCCGCAAGCGAGGTTCGCGTCCCTCCGGGGAATCAGAGGGGGGTTGTGCGACGTAGCGGCGAGTAGTTGTCAGCCGTTCCGTGGGGAGCGGTCATCTCTGAGCGAGAAAGGAGGAAAGCCGGTAGTGTCCACTTCCCGAAGGGGCCATTCTGAAGCCAAGTGACGCCAAGGGAAGCGGACAGAACCACATTCGCAGATTGAAGCACGCACATTGAAGCACACATTGCGCAGAGAAAGGCGAATGATCATGAACAAGAAAATGCAAATCGTAGTGATGACGCTGTGTATGGCTCTGCTGGTTGCATGGGGCGGATTCAGCACGGCGCAGGCCAAGTCGGTCGCCTTTTGCATCTATGGCGAGACGGTCGGCGGGGGCGGCTATGGAGTTTACCCCGGTGAGACGGCAGGCTTGCCCGCCGTGGAGCAGATAGGCTGGAACACGTTCGGCACCGCAGACCCGCAGCCCGCTGGCCTCATTGACAACACCGAGACGGTGGTGCCCGGCCTGGTGGTGTCGTTCGATCCCACAAACCAGATCGCCTGGCCCGGGCCAGGTCTCTCAAATCCCAACGACTTTATGTACCAAGTAGGTACTGCCGGAAAGAGGGCCCCGGGCCAAGCCTCCATCACCATCACGGGCATTCCCTACGCGAGCTACGACATCTATGTCTATGTGAGCGCGGAGGGCATTGACGCGGGAACGGATGGCAAAATCACGGTCGGGGCCGCGAGCTACTACTTCCATCCGGTTGTATTCGATGGCAGTACCTTCACCAAGGCCACGCGGACCGCGGTTCCCTCCCCCATCGGGTCGGCTCCCGTGGCCAACTATTGCCAGTTCCAAAGCCTGAGCGGCGCCTCGCAAACGATCACCGCGGAGTCCATCGGCGCCACGGACAACGGCGCCGCCATCTGCGGGTTCCAGATTGTGGAGAACCGCGTTCAGAAGATCGCCTTTTGCATCTATGGTGAGACGGTCGGCGGGGGCGGCTATGGAGTTTACCCCGGTGAGACGGCAGGCTTGCCCGCCGTCGAGCAGATAGGCTGGAACACGTTCGGCACCGCAGACCCCCAGCCCGATGGCCTCATTGACGATTCCGAGACGGTGGTGCCTGGCTTGGTGGTGTCGTTCGATCCCACAAACCAGATCGCCTGGCCCGGGCCAGGTCTCTCAAATCCCAACGACTTTATGTACCAAGTAGGTACTGCCGGAAAGAGGGACCCGGGCCAGGCCTCCATCACCATCACGGGCATTCCCTACGCGAGCTACGACATTTACGTCTATGTGAGCGCGGAGGGCATTGACGCGGGAACGGATGGCAAAATCACGATCGGCTCCACGAGCTACTACTTCCATCCTGTTGTGTTTGATGGTAGTACCTTCACCAAGGCCACGCGGACCGCGGTTCCCTCCCCCATCGGGACGGCTCCAGTGGCCAACTACTGCCAGTTCCAAAGCCTGAGCGGCGCCTCGCAAACGATCACCGCGGAGTCCATCGGCGCCACGGACAACGGCGCCGCCATCTGCGGGTTCCAAATCGTGCAGGCCGCGGGCGCCCGGGTTCAGGTGGCTTTTACCTCTCCCGGCTCCGGGCAGATCACTGATGCCGGGACGACGGTTGACGTTGCGGCCACCGCCACCGGTTCCGGCGGGCTCACCGTCGCGAAGGTGGATTTCTACCTGGCCGGCACGCTGCTCGCTTCGGTAGCCAGCCCAGGGCCTTACACGTGCGACTTTGTCGCGCCTCCGCTGGCGGGGACATTCCCGTTGAAGGCGGTCGCCACGGATAACGTCGCGGGCACGTGGGAGGAAACAATGGCTGTCTCCTTCGTGGGGCCCACGGCAGGGGCTGGCACGGTTGTCATAACCTCTCCCGAGGCGGACACGTTGGGGACTATCGGAACGACCTACACCCTTACGGCCAAAGCTTCGGGGTTCGCCTCGAGCGTCAGTGAGATCACCCTTTTCGTGAACATGCTTCCGGTTGGATCGGGCGCGCCCGACTCGAACGGGGGGTTCTCCGTGGACTGGACGCCCACCGCGGCGGGCGCTTACCTGATTACCGCGTTGGCCACGGATTCCGGGGCGGTGACCAAGAGCACCGCGAGGGCGATCACGGTTACGGTTCCCGTTTACGTGAAGACGGCAGCCGCCGGCGCGGCCGACGGCAGCGACTGGGCCAATGCCAAGACCCTCGACAATGCGATCAAGGACACAGTCCTGGGCAACGCGTTCTATATCCAGGCGGGAGACTACGCGCTGACTAGGCCGTATGTGATCGCCAAGATGCCGATGCAGTTCTACGGCGGTTTTGCGGGGACGGAAACCTCGCTGTCCGAACGCGTGGCGAACTACCAGACGGTGAACGCGACCATTATTGACGGCGGCCGCCTTGGCGGCAACACCACGAACCGCCTCATGGACACCACAAGCTGCACGCTGGTTGCGGATGGCATGACGTTTGCCAACGCCTTTGACGACGGCGGCGCCAGCATCGCCTACACGATAGCCGGCGGCACCGGTCTGAGTTCCAGCGGCAACGTTGCGCGCACGATCAAGAACTGCGTGTTCAGCAACTGCGGTGTCCGCGGCAATGGCGGCGCGCTGTACCTGAACGGCGGCACGGCCACGATAAGCGGCTGCACCTTCACCGGCAACTCCACGTTTGGCCCCTATACAGCGGGCGGCGGCGCGGCGTACTTCTATAACGTCACGGCCGTGATGAGCGACTGCACGTTTACCAGCAACACTTCGTATGCCGCCGAGAGCGGCGCAATGAGAGTGGACTTAGGCCGGCTCGCCGCCACCAACTGCACCTTCAGCGACAGCCACGCCAGGCAGACCGGCGCGAATCTCTGGAGCCTTGGTCTGGGTTATGCCGGCGTTATGGATATCCGGAACGCGGGTTTCGCCCTGGATAGCTGCAAGTTCCTCAACAACGATGTCTACACGTGGGCCGGCGCGTTCGAAGCGAACGCGGGCTCCTACGGCGGCCTGACGAACTGCTTGTTCGCGGGCAACCAGTCGGGTCTCCTGCCGGGCGGAACGGCGGATGGGATGGGCGGCGCGGTTGTGGTCAGCAACGCCGGCGCCAAGTGTGCCCTCGTCAACTGCACGTTCTACGGCAATAACGCGGTGGACAGCGACGCCGACGGTGTGTATGACAACGGGGATGGCAGCAGCGTGTTGGACATCGGCAACTGCATCTTCGCCAACCATGCGGCCGATGCGGTGACGATCGAAACTGCTGGGAACGTGACTCTCCAGACGAACCTGATGGAGAACAACACGACAATGAACAAGATCACCGGCACTCCAACGGAGAACACGGGCTTGCTGACGGCTGCGCCCGGCTTTGTGAGCGCGGGCACGGGTAACTTCAACCTGATGTCCTCGTCGGCCGCTAAGAACGCGGGCATTGCCGTCGTCTATGACATGACGGGCGGGATCTTCATTGCCACGCCGACCCACGACCTGGCGCAACGCGCTCGTCTCGACGCTCCGGACCTGGGCGCCTACGAGGTCGGGGCGCCGAGCACGATCGGCCTCTCGCCTGACCCGCTCACGTTCACGGCTCTGGAAGGCACGACCACCAACAAGACGCTGACCATTTCCGTGGTTTCGGGCAACGAGCCCGTGGAGATAACGGGCGCGGATGTGACGGGCGCCGAGTTCAGTGTGGTCGGAACGCCCTTCGCCGCGCCGGTGACGCTGTTGGCCGGTGGTTCGATGGACATTACCCTGGCCTTCACGGCCCCAGTGGTCGGGCTTCGGACAGAGTACTCCGGCGAGATGTCAGTGACCAACAGCGGAACCGTATCGCCGAAGAAATGTGCGTTGGAGGGTCTTGGCATTACGTCGTTGCTGCCTATTGAGACTCGTCCCACGTGCGTCATCACGCGGTCCGCGCACACCGTCACGCCGACCTCGATCCTGCCGATCGAGTTCGACGTGGTGTTCTCGGAAGGGGTGTCGGGCTTTGCGGTGGATGACGTGACGTGGGCGGGCAGTCCGAGTCTGGATGCCACGATCATCCCGCTGGGAACCGATGGAAAGCGGTACACGCTTCAGGTCACCGCGGTACATGCGGCCACTGCGACGCTGCATCCCTCGATCGTGGACAAGGCGGCGAAGAGCATCGCTCTGCTGCCGAGCCAGGCCTCGACGGAAGGCTCCCCGGCTCCGGAGGTCACGTACACCGACGCGAACCTGTCGGTGGCCATCTGGACCACCCAGGCTCCGGTGACGGACGCGGCGACGGTGACCTACACGGTGACCTTCCCGGAGGCTGTCAGCGGGTTTTCGGCTTCGGACCTGGTTTTGGATCCGGCTCCGGCCGGCTCCACGATCGGGATCCCCGTGATGACGAACCCGTCCACCGCCTGGACGGTGGAAGTCACTGCGGGCGGTGACGGTCCGCTTTGCCTGGGACTGGCCGACAACGACCAGATCTCGAAGGCCGGCGACCCGTCGGCGAAGCTGAACGGCGCCGGCACGGGCGTTGTCTATGGCAACACGACGGAAGTGGACACGACGGCGGCGGCGCTGGTTTCGATCAAGCGCGCCTTCGGCGCTCCGCTGACGACGTTTGAGACCATCGTGATCTTCGAGGTGAAGTTCGACGACGCGGTCACGGGCGTGGACGCCGGCGACTTCGCCCTGACGACCGCGAACGCGACGGCCTCGATCAGCACGGTTGCCGCGATTGACGGCGACACGGTGTACGTGATCTGCGACACCGGCACGGCCCACGGAGTCTTCGGTCTGGTTCTCAGCCCGACGGCTGGGATCACGGACCAGATGGCCCGCCCGGTCGCGGCGCCCGGCGCGCCGGATCCGCTGGAGCACTTCGTGGTGCTGATGAACCCGGCGGTTCCGACGGCGGTCAGAGACTGGATGTTGTACTAAACCGAGTGGAAGGGGAAGGGCTTTCCCAGCCTTTCTCCTTCCGCCGAGCTGAAGGAAGATGTGGGCGGCTGGGCAGTTTGCCAGCCGCCCTTTTTCCTGGCGGTCGGCGCTGGCAGGGCGGAAGCATGACTCGTTCCTGACTGGCTGTTGACTGACAGCCCGTCAAGGAGTATCTTGGGAATGGCACAGGGGGAGGCATTCCAGAATGAACAGACTTGCATTGCGTCATTCGATTCTCGTGGTTACGGCGGCGATGATTGGATACATTCTCACGGTGCCCGCGGGCGCCGCCGATCCTGCGGAAGCGGCGCGGGGCGTGTTGGAAAGGGCCATCGGAGAAAAGGCGAAGGCGTTTTCGTTCAAAGCCATTCCCGAGGAGAATGGGAAGAGCGTCTTCGAGATCGAGGCTTTGGACGGCACGGTGACGGTGCGCGGAAGCTGCGGCGTGGCGATGTGCCGCGGGGCCTACACCTATCTTCGCGAGGCGTGCGGCGGGATGGTGACTTGGAGCGGCGCCCACCTCGCTCTGCCGGAGCGTTTTCCGGACTATGCGCGCAAGCGCGTGGTATGTCCTTACAAGTATGTTCTGCAGGACAACATTTGCACCTTCGGCTACACCACGGCCTTCTATGGCTGGGAGGAGTGGGAGAAGTACCTGGACTGGATGGCGCTTCACGGCTGCAACCTTCAGATGTCGCCGGTGGGCGGAGAGGCGATCTGGGCGCGGGTCTGGAAGGAGTTTGGGGTGACCGACGATGACCTGCGCAACTTCTTCAGTGGGCCGGCGTTTCTCCCCTGGCACCGCATGGGCAACATCTACAAGCACGGCGGCCCGCTGCCGGATTCCTACCTGGAACAATCCGTTGCGCTGGAGAAGAAGATACTGGGGCGGATGCGGGAGCTGGGGATGCACCCTATCGCGCCGGCCTTTTCGGGTTTTGTGCCGCCGGGTTTCAAGCGCGCCAATCCGGACGCCAACGTGATCCAGATGCAGCCATGGTGCGGCTTCGACGGGCCCTGCCGCTCCCAAATACTCCATCCGCTATCACCTCTCTACCCCAGGATCGGCAACGTGTTCATCTCGGAATGGCGCAAGGAGTTCGGCGACGCCGACTTCTATCAGGCGGACAGCTTCAACGAGATGGAGGTTCCCGTGCCGAAAGATCGCCAGAAGCGCCTGGAAGAGCTGGCCCAATACGGAGAAGCGATCTACGGATCCATTCGCGCGGGCGATCCGGACGGAACGTGGGTCATGATGGCATGGTTGTTTCTGAACCCGTTCTGGACCGAGGAAAACGCGGCGGCGCTGCTCAGCCGGGTGCCCGACGACAAGATGATTCTGCTGGATCTCTACTGCGAAGGGCAGCCTCAGTGGAACCGGCACAAATCCTTCTATGGCAAGCAGTGGGTGTGGAGCATTCTGCCCAACTGGGGCGGGAACAGCCAGCTCGGCGGCCGGCTGGAATATTACGCCCAGACCATTCCGCAGATTTCGAAACGCGCCGACGTGGGCAACCTGGTCGGGTTTGGGATGTCGCCGGAAGGCACCGAGAACAACGAGGTAATCTACGAGTTGGCCACCGACGCGGCGTGGGCGGATGGTTCGATAGACCTCCCCCAATGGCTGGAATCCTACTGCAAGGCGCGATACGGGGCCTGTCCGCCCGCGATACGCGAAGCCTGGGTTCTGATGACGAAGTCCGTGTACGGGCGGGAAGTCGCCATTCCGCACTACTTTCAGGCGCGGCCGGAGGGTCAGTCCTATGGCCGGGAGGGCGGGTTCAAAGGGGATGACAAGTTCGCCAAGGCGGTGGATTTGCTCCTGTCGTGCGCGCCGCAGTTCAAGGGCAACCCCCTTTATGTGAATGATGCGCTCGAGTTCAGCTCGCAGTATCTGGGGGCAAGGGCGGACGAGCGGCTGCGCGCCGGCAGAATGGCGCTGGACGCCGGCGACAAGGATCTCGCGGACCGGTGCATGCGCGAAGCGTTTGACATGCTCGAGAACGTGGACACGCTTCTCGGTTCTCACCCGATGTTTCGCCTGGAGCGCTGGGTCGGCCTGGCCCGCAAGTGGGGCAAGACGCCGGAAGAGAAGGATTACTATGAGGAAGACGCCAAACGGCAGATCACCGTGTGGGGCGGTCCGATGCTGAGCGAATACGCATGCCGGGTCTGGAGCGGGCTGGTCGCGGGTTATTACCTGCCGCGGTGGCGCGCGTGGTACGAAGCGAAGCGCGACGGCAAGGTTTTTGACATGGGGCGGTGGGAAGAGCAGTGGATCACAACGCCGGGGGATTTCAAGACCTCCAAGTTTGAGGATCCGATAGCGGAGGCCCGGCGCTTGGCGGATGTTGTGCGGGGTTGGGATTCAAAGAGCGTCGAAGAGAGAATCCGCGGCGTCAAAGTGGGGCAGTGGCATAGCGGCGAACCCAAGGAAACCTATGCTGCGCGGGATTGGGATGTCACGCAACACGTTGGGGGTCCCGGAACCTACCAGGTGTTGTTCCAGTACACCGGCGGGAGCCATCGTCTGGACATCGAGTGGGCGGCCCTGCTCGGGGACGGCCGGGAGGTGGCTCGCGACGCGCACCCCGGAACGACCGGCGACCGGAACGAGGGCAACCGCTACCATCTTGATGTGAAGGGGGAGACGTCCGAAGGCGCGCGCTACACGCTCCGCGCCAGTGTGAAGAGCGCGGGCGGCGTGGACTCGAACGGGGTAGTTTACCTGAAGAAGCAACCCTCAAAGAAGTGAGAGCGGACAAAACGAAAGGCTTTGAAGGAAAGGAGAGGAAACGATGAAAAACCTGTATTGTTTCAATCGAACCAAGGGCTTCACCCTTATTGAGCTCCTTATTGTGGTGGCGATCATCGCCATCCTGGCGGCCATTGCCGTGCCGAACTTCCTGGAGGCACAAACGCGGTCCAAAGTGGCGCGGGTCAAGGCGGACATGCGTGCCCTGGCCACGGCTATCGAGAGCTACGCCGTGGACTACACCAGAGTGCCGCCGGCCGAGCAGTGCGTGTACCTGGTCCAGAGGTTGAGCGTTCTAACCACACCGGTCGCCTACATTACTTCCGTGGACATCCACG
>Ga0315277_10013900_pt1 | contig 10021 bp, 10 predicted proteins | sample YL17G05_15_MG_FD_203695 | JGI IMG/M metagenome (GOLD analysis project Ga0315277, IMG submission 203695) | Sediment microbial communities from Yellowstone Lake, YNP, Wyoming, USA - YL17G05_15 | ecosystem: Environmental > Aquatic > Freshwater > Lake > Sediment | place: USA: Wyoming | collected...
TGCAACCACTTCGCCGGACCGGATGCCTTCTCCGTTTCGGAGAAGAAAGGAAGAAGCTTTTCGGATCGGAACACGCAGGGAAGGAAGGTGGATCCGCCTGCGGATTTTTCTTTTTGCCCGTGCTGAACGCGTCGTCCGGACGCAGCCAGCCACGTCACGGCGGCGCCGGTTTTCCTGTGATGACGGATCAGCGTTTTCAAAATCCCGGCCGTCAGAAACGGCGTGCAGCCCTGCACCACCAATAAGTCGCCGTGGAATCCTTCCAGTTTCCCTGCGGCCGCCTGTTGGAGCGTATCCGCCCATTCGGCCACCGGGCCGAGCCGCACGAGCAGCCTTCCGGCAGCGGACCCGGCCTCGACCAGGACGGGTTCTGCGCCGGCCTTCCGGCACGCGCCGATTGCGTACGAAACCAGCGGTTTCCCCAGGAGCGGAAAGAGCGCCGGCGGGGCGGCTGAACGCAGGCGCGTTCCTTCGCCGGCCGCCAGAACCAGGGCCGCGGCTTTCCGCGATGGACCGGTCATGGAAGGACTCCTATTGGTTGATGTTTTTCCAGAGGGAGATCGAGACCCAGATGGCGACGAGCACGACGAAAAGATAAAACAACAGGTTTTTGATGAACGGAACCTTGTTCTTGCCCGCGCTTTTGTGAAGCCAGCCGCGCCAGTTGCAGCCCGTGCACCGGTAGGGGCGGTAGGGAAGGAAACTCCTGAAGGCCCGTTCGATCACGTTTTTCGAGTGAGACCGGTGAAGGGTCCAATGACCGCATTTTGGGCAGGGCATGGGCATGACCGTCTCCTTGTAGCCGTTCGATTTTTTATAGTGTAATGCAATATTTCCATATAATATATCTTTCGCGAACCAAATGCAAGATTTTTTTACGCGATTCCCACCGGTTTGGGGAACAGGATTTCGCTGGCCGCCTCAAGGCAATAGGAGTCGGTCATGCCGGCGACGAAATCCACCACGCAGCGCTCAGGGTGCGGTTCGCTTTTGTAGAGCAATTTGCGCTTGAACAGGAACCGGCTGAACTGGCGGACCACCCTGAAATTGGACTGCAGGTACGCCTTTTCGTCCCATGCATTCTCCCTGAAAAAGGTTTCGAGGAACCGGAAAAGGTCGGTGAGAAGGCTCGTGATGATGGCGTCGCTTTTCAGGATGCTTGGGTGGCTGTAGATCCGCTCGTAGTTGAAATCCCGCAGCCGGCAGAGCAGCTTGAACCGTTCGTCCGAAAACCGGATCACGTCCGCACCGAAGGACGCCTTCACCGCGTCGCGGACCAGCGTGTCGATGATCTCCCCGTTGGTCGAGCCGAGGTTCCGTTTCAGTTCCCGGGGCACGTCGCGGATGGTGATCAAACCCGCCGTGATGGAGTCTTCGATGTCCCGGCCTAGGTAGGCGATCTTGTCCGCGACGCGCACGGCGCAACCCTCGTAGGTCAGCGGCGCGGCCTGCCTCCGGCGGACGGATTCGAGGCTTTTCGGCCTGCGCCCGGGCGCGATGGCCTGGTTGAATTCCTCGCCGCAGTGCGAAACGATGCCGTCGCGCACCGCATAGGTGAGGTTCAGCCCCTTGCCGTCCAGGGCGATCTTGTCCACAACACGCAGGCCGTGCACCTCGTGGATGAAGCCGCCCGTGCCGCGGGAGACGGTGTCCAGCACCTTCTCGCCGATGTGGCCGAACGGGGCGTGGCCGAGGTCGTGTCCCAGGGCGATGGCCTGGGCGAGTTCCACGTCGAGGCCCAGCCCCTTGCACAGGGTCGTGGCGATGGTGGAGACGTGGAGCACGTGCTCGATGCGCGTGCAGATGTGGTCGTTCTGCGGGGAGAAAAACACCTGGGTCTTGTGCTTGAGCCTGCGGAAGGGAGACGAGTGGATGATGGCCGTCTGGTCGCGGAAATAATCGCCGCGCAGGTCGGGCTTGCGGGGCTTGACGCGGGAATGGTAGAGCTTGTCGGGAAGCGGGTTTTGCACGACGGGGTTCCCTCGGTGCGCAGGTGAACAGGACGGTGTAAATTAATGTATTTTCCGAAATAAGTCAAGTTTTTGCTTGACAGAATTTTTAAAAATTGGTATATTGAGTCTCTGAAAAATTCAAAATGATATATTAAATTATGGTTCGGCCGTAAACAATCCAATTCAGTGTGTGTTTACGACGGAATGGAATTTTTCAGAGACGAAGTCCTGCTTCAATAATTAAAAAATATAATTACAAAAGCGGGATTGAAGTCCTGCTAAATTCGTTTTTATGACAGGACCAATTTCGAAAAATATGGCGCTTTAGCTCAGTAGGTAGAGCAACGGACTGAAAATCCGTGTGTCCCCAGTTCGATTCTGGGAGGCGCCACTGCTCGAAGCCCCGTAATATTAATTAATTATGGGGCTTCATTTTTTTCTAGGATCCTAAGACGGCTTGGCCAGGTGGCATTAGGGTGGCAGATTGAAAATCTACCGTTTAAGTTGTTGACAAGCCTGAATTGATGCGACGAGGCCAAATGCGTATATCGCTCCACCATCCGCATGCTGCTGTGCCCCAGGATTGCTTTCAGGGAGAGAATGTCTCCCCCGCTCATGACGTAATGCGAGGCGAATGTGTGCCTCAGGTCATGGAACCGGAATCCGGATATTCCCGTTCTTTTTAACGCGCTTTCGAACGGTTTTCGAACCGATTTTAAAGGCTTCCCGCGGGCACTCAAAAACACGTAATCTGAATCCCTTCTTAGACCGCCTAAAAGGGTCACCATGTCGTCATTCAGGGGCACGAAACGGGTTTTGTTGTTCTTCGTGTGAATGACTTCGATGCAGGGCTCGACCACCGAATCAAAGTGGACCTGTTGCCACTGCAACGAAAGGATCTCCCCAAGCCTCAATCCGGTGTTCAGAGCCGTGATCAGTATGGGTTTAAGGTGGCTGGCAGAGCGATTGATTAGTCTTTGGCACTCGTCTTCGGACAAAAACCGCGTACGGCCGGGAGGCTCCTCCAAGAAATCCACGTCATTAACGGGATTTTTCTTGGCATCACCCCACTTGATGGCGAGGTTGTACATCCGTTTAAAGCAGGCCAGTTCCCGGTTGATGGTCGCGGGTGTGACCCCCTCATCCCTGCGTTGGCCGATGTATTCCTCTATATCTTGCGGTTTGATCAAGAGAAGAACCTTCCCTTTAAAAAACTTCAGCAAAGTTCTGACGGACAGGGCGTCGCGTTTATGGCTCCGAATGTGTTTGCGCCTTTCCAGATACGTCTTAGCAAAATCTTCAATCGGAGGATTCCCTACACGGGTCGCGAGCCCGAACTCTCCGGTCAGCACTTCGTCCCGGATCTTCTCTTGAGTCCTCATGGCTTGGCTTTTCGTCGCACCACCGACTCCCCTGTACCTGATTTTATTGTACGTGAAGTCATAATACCAGGCGGAAGTACCGTCCTTGCGAATTTTAAAGAACACTGACATTTTAAGCTTCTCCTTTCATGAAAGAGAAGCCAAAACGTCCCATTGTTTGATCAAATATAAAACCTTTTTCAAACATTATCAATCCTCTTTGCCGGAAGAATGTGTTTTTTGAGGTTGTCGACAAACAAATCCAAGTCCAGGACGTCGAAAAGCCGTCGTTTGTCGATCCTTAGGCTCGGAATCCTCCCGGCATCGGCCCACTGGTACAGCTTGGACCGGCTGATCGACAGGTACTTCGCCGCCTCTTTCGAGTCCAGCAATCTTTTATTGACGATTAACATGGTGTTCCATTAATCCATCATCTTCGCGACTGATGGTCCTGTTGGTGGTTGTATAAATAGTAATTGCACAAATCCTGCAATTCTTTTTTGTTCAACCCGCGGCTTGCCAATATTTTCCTGAGGGGTCGGTACTTGGCATTCAAGACGGAACTTCTGGGCAAGACACCCCTGGTGGCGATTTTTTCGCCGTAGTGACTAAAAAATCGCCTTAGGTGACCTTGTATGAACTGTGCCTCGAGGGCAGCCACAAGCGAGCGGCTTTCTGTCACACCAGGGTCACCTGCCTGGCCAATTTCCGCCATAACGGCGAAAAAAATGATTCCCAATTCAATCGCGATGACAAAGGCCAAGGCAACAAATTTCTGAACTTTTTGGGCGGTGTCTATGTGCCATATGTCCCGGATTGCGTCCAGAATGGCATTGTACCGGGTTTTCTCGAATTCGATCGGGTCAAGCGCCAGGTTTAACAGCGCGGCGTTTTTCTCAATCCATTCTTTGGGATTATTGGGAGTTTCCGAGAGAAAGGCGTCCATCTGGCTCTTCAAATCGTTTTTTGTTTTGATCAACTGGTTTTTACGAATGGCCCAATACCGTGAAGTTGTATCCGCGGCCATTTTTGAATCCACCCAATAGAGATCCTGGTCAAACTTGGCGATTTTCTGATTCATCCTATCTGCATATTTTAACTTGATTTGGTCAATTTGTTCTTGATACGCTTTGGCTTTCAGTTCAATCTGTTCGTGGTAAATTTGGTCAATTTCACTATCCCAGCTCGTTACAGAGACAGAAGCGCAAAACAAAGCTATTACCAAATAAAGCGCGGCTCCGAAGAGCCTTTTTGAGCGGAATGACCTTAGAAGCGCGTAGAGAGACACCAAACGGATCGCTTCGAATACGAATGAACAAATGATTGCCGTCTCTGCTCCAAAAAGTTCCTTCCAAAAAGTGAACTGCGCTCGCACACTGAGTAGTGTCAGCGCCAGGGCGAGAAGGATAAAACCCCTGTTCCGGATTTTATTCCAGACCGGATTGCTGTCGTGTTTCTTATTCTCTGGTTTCATTGTCAGTACCCCTTTAGATTGAAATACCAACCGATTTACCCGGCTAATTCTATAAATAAATCCATTAAATTGATTGACCCTCCGCCGAATAGGCCCATGAATAAAACGTCAATCCTACCGACCAACCCACTTCCAAAAACACGTCGAATAAATCTTCTAAATAACCAACCAACCCACTTCAAATAAGACGTCTAATAAATCTTCTGATTAACCGACCGACCCGCTTCCAATGAAGCGTCGAATAAACCGTCTTTCTACCAAAACCGAAACGCCAGGGGCGTTTCCATATTGTGGGGCATTTGCCCCACCCTTTGCCAGCGGTCACTGGCATCTCCATCGCCGAATTCATCATTTCGCCGTTATACCCCCTCCAATAATTTTTTCCAAATAAAAAGAAAAAAAGTAAGGATCCCTTTGGAATCCTATCATCTAGTCCGCTCATCCCTTCATCCGCCCAATGGATTTTAAGGCATCCGCATTGAATAAAATCCAGTAAAGCAAGTATCGTATTTCCTCCAAAAGAAGAATTTCCTCAAGCCGGACGGCCGTTCCACGAAGACATTCCGACAGCAATACAAGCCTAAAACAGCTGTCTATATGGATCAACTGGTCCATATTTAGCAAAGTCTCCTCCAGCAGACTCCATGTGTTGAATAAACCTTGCGCTGTTGTTACCTCGATTATTGTGTACATTTGTACCACCTCACTTAAGTCAAAAAGATTAAGGATACACCTCAGAGGTGCTCCTCAATGGAATGGGAGCACCCTGGTGGAATCCGCGAACGGGGGCGTTTGGCCTCTTATGCTTTTCAGGCTGAAGCTGGCATGAACCCGCTGAAGCCTCAAAGCCCCGTATTCCGGCTCCTCAGACGATGATACCACATTGCGACGAAACAAAAGAACGATTAAGGGGGAAAAGCTTAAGTTGGGCCAACTGCGCCCAACAGCAGAGCCCCCAAGTTCGCCATATAGAAGTGCGTTTCGCATGATTGATGTCAATCCAAAAATTCGTCCAGCGTTTTCAGAATTAGTCTCTGGCTGGCCAGCCATGGCTCGATCTCCTGATTGGACAGGGCGATTTGCTGAACCCGGTTGAGCAGTTTGGAACCATAGACGGCTATGATGATTTTGTCATACCCTTCTCTAATGCATTTCAGGATGTTTTCCTGGATGTGCGGCGTGTCATTCAACTCGACCTCAACCGCCACCTTTTCGCCATCTTTCGTCAGATCCAGGTCAACCGAAGTGACATTATCTGATAGAAAGTGCTCTGTGTCTGCCCTGTAGCTCCTTTTGGAGTAGTATTTGCCGCCTCGATACTGCCAGAAAGCATGTACAATTGATCCTTTTCCGGAGATTTTCTGCCTGCCGAACTTGCCGAAGGCTATTTCTGTGAAGAAGTAGGGCTGGAACTGCCCTTTGCCCTTTCCCAGATTGATTTTTTCAGGGTGTTTTCGCAGCCAGCCTTTTTCCACCAGCTCCTCCAGCTGATCCGCGACGATTCGGACATTCATGTTCAACCTGGTCGCCCGCTCCTCCTGGAAATCGAAGGCGAACCGCTTCAAGTCCTCGATGATTATTTTTGCCGTATAGGATAATTCTTCCTCCTCTCTTCCGGCCGGCGCTTCCTGAGGTGGTCTTTCCCGGACCACTCCCTCAAGGATCCGGTTTATGTAGCCGCTCTGATGCGCATGGATTTCCTCGTCCGAGACCTGCCGCGCGGGGTACAAGGGCACCAGGATGGGCACGGGCACAGCCCCCCTTTCCTTGTCTATGAAAATGGCGTCGGCGTTCTTCAGGTGCATGATAACTTCGCCCTGTTCTTTCGAGGAAAAGTTCATCATTTTTTCGATCGCGGACACTTCGACTTTGTCGTTCAGCCTCTTGCATAGGACAATGGACGCGCTCTCCCGTATTTGTTGGGGCAACAAGGCGACGGATTGGACGTTGAACATGAGAACGATCCTCAGGTAACGGCTTTCGTTGACCATTCTGATGTAGGTGCTGGCTTCTCTCAGCTGGGTGTGGTCAGTCATAGCGAAGCCCTCCCTGGATGTCCTCGAGAACGATGAGGTTTTTATACCGCATAAAGTCCGGATTGGCCGCTTTGAACCGGAACATCCGCGACAGAATGATCCCCGAGACGAAGGACATGATGAAAGAAGAGGAGCAGGGGAGTTCGATCACTAGGTTGTGTTCCACAAAAAAGCGGTCGTCAATGCCCGTGTAACAGTCAAAAATGCTTCTGAGCTCGTACAAAATGGTCTGCAGTCGGACGATCAGCCTGTCCCTGTAGCCCCGCATGTCCAGAGTCGACTCGCTCTTGTTTGCGAGCCATATGACGTAGCCGATCAAATTGACATCCGTATGGCCCGCAATATATTGACAAAGGGTATTTTGTTTGTAAAGCTGCCCTGCGGCCATAAGTCCGAGTTCGGTTGCTCCTGTTCGCGCAAAATCCGCGATAACCAGATTGGGATCGGTGTTGGCTATGGGAGAGAGGGGATTCAGGGCCAATATACTTATGTCCAGAAAAAAGCCTGTGCCCGGATGGTTGTTGACGATCAAATTCCGCTGTTCGCACCCTCTTTTGGACGCAAAGACCATGTACCGCAGGTTTGTAGTTTCATAAAGTTTTTGTATCTGGTCGAGAACGACAAGCGTGCTGACGGTTTTTCCCGTCCCTGTCGCGCCAGCGTTGACCACGTGGCCCGAGATATTGGCAATATTGATTTTGACCAGAATGTCCGGATTTGGGGTGTAGTGCCCGATCGCGATGTTTCCGATGATGTAGTCCGGCGGAAGCTCGTCGTGGAACGGCTGGTCATTGATGGCGAGGCGTTCCTGGTAGGACCTTTGTATCCTGGTTTCGGCGCGCCTGACCAACTCTTTTGAGCCCAGAAGCCTGCTTATTCTCAGGCTTTTTACCAGGGCCGGGTTCGACCGGAGAAATTTCGCCAAATCGTCGTTCATGTTGAAATTCCCCTTTTGAATGTCGGATCACGAAAAAACCAAAAGAAACCCCGGTGCTTGTCGCAGGCTCTTTCGCCGCTTGGGAACACCACGGAATCGAGAACGCAGCACGGATGTTTTCCTCGGTCGCACCAGCGCAGGCAATGCTTGCAGACGACATGGCCGAAGGCGTCTATGCCCCCAAATTGGTTATGGAACTGGCTGTGGCCGCAGTCCCAGACCCGCATGTCCCGTATCCTGGCTATCCTTCCGTCAGGCTGTTCGAAGATTTCGGTTCTCATGTTTTCGAAAAAGTCCTGATCCGTGATTACGGTTCTTGCGACGTCCAGACCGATTTCCTGGGCTTCGGCAGGGTCGTTTTCCTGCTCCAGGCCTTGTTCAGACAGGATTTGTCGTATTGTCTCCACGTCTTCAGGATTCATCCTGCTCAGCAGCGCCAGCAATTGCTCCCTCGTCATGATCCACCTCCTTGATGAAAGCCGGCAGTTCCTTCGGGTCTTCTTCCCTGTTTTCAATGTCCCCGCAGGCCAGCAGCGAGTCCCTGCCGCAGATGATGCATTTTTCGTTTCTTTTCGCGTCAATGGTAAACATCAAACTGCCCTTACTCATATAGTCGAAATACGTGTAATAGGCTGGTTCTTTGAGGCCTGTGGCGAGTGCCAGAAACTCGTTCACCAAGGATGACGCCACCACGCCGTTGATCGAAACGACCGAGGCGGAAGGCTCGGAAACGCCGCGGATATATCCCCGTTTGACCTCGAATTCCTGCTCGCGCTTGTCCATGCCCTCGTACAGAATTGATTTCCAGTCCAGTGTGTTGTTGCAAGCAAGACACGGCCCCACACCCGGGATGACCAGATTGATCTGGCCGCCGGCGTGTTTGACTTTTCCGTTTTCCAGTATGATTTCGGATCCCGCGTCCAAATAGTATTTCACATATTTCACGGCAAACCTGTTCAGCTCTGACCTTGGCCTTTGAAAGTCCAACCCTGCGATGATGACATCGTATCGCTTCATCTTCTCCTGTATCCTTTTCTCGAAAACACTCGCAACCTCGTAACGGACGTCCAGTTTTGGGTTCATCTGTTTTGAAATTTCAGCCAGCACTTTGACTTTGGGCTCCCCGACTTTTGAAAAAGGCGCGCCGGGCATTCGGTTCATGTTCGTGATTTCAAGGGAGTCGGGGTCGATCAGCAGCAACTTCCTGACGCCCAGGGCCACCAATTGCAGGACGACCTGCCATCCCAATCCACCGCAGCCGACCATGACGACCTTCATACCGGAAATGACAGCTTGTCCCTGTTTGCCGAATGCGCGGTAGTTTCTTTCAAGCGTGGGCGATTCCGTACTCGCCCCGTTCGATCCGGGCTGCCCGATGATCACGAGCTCAGGAATGTCTTCAAAATCCTTTTTCTTTTTGTTGTACAGCCGCGCTTTGTGGCTTTTCTGAGCCACGACCACGTTGCCGTAATAGGCGTGGGGCAGGTGCTTGCTGATGAATTCCGCATTCATCAAGTCGTTCTGATCATCGGTACCACTGAACCACGCCGTGTCTGTGAAAGGATGCGAATGCCAGAACAACAGGGAAGTATGTGTACGTTCGCTTGCCAGAAGTATTTTTCGGTATGCCTCTTTTTTCAATTCCAGGCCGACGGCTGAATGTTGGGACAGACCACTGTCCCCGATGCATTGGCTGTCTTTCACCAGCAGTTGCAGAGTTTTCCCGAAAGAATTGTGCCCGCAGAAAGTGACCGCCATGTTTTCTTCGTTGCGATTGCGTAGAAGGAAGTCGAACAATTTTTCCTTCTCAGGCTTTGTGATTATAATGGATTTTATGGGTTTCATGGTACATTTCTCCGATCTTTTACACGCTTTCCCGCTCCGGGTTATCGAGCATTGTCTTAACCAGTTCAAGGAAAGTTAGCAGGCTGTCACCGTCGAGAATGTTGCTGCTCGGATTCCAACCCTGATCGATGTGTAGGCACCACTTACCCCAGCCCTTATCCGCCAGTTCGTTCAACCCAGAGTCGCTAAAAAAATGGTCGGGGCATTGGCCATCGTAAGTCAGGGATTTTTCCATGTAAAAATGGACCGGCGGGATTTCAGGGTACCCTGCTGGTAGTTTAACCAGCAGGGTTGTCGTGCGTTGAGAAAAATGCCGATTCAGAGGGAATTCCTTCACGGCAATGTATTTTAAATTTTTTGGATTGACTACCACCGGATACCTGTGGCTGATCAGGGCCACCTCCTCAAGTACGCGC
>Ga0315277_10013901_pt1 | contig 10020 bp, 6 predicted proteins | sample YL17G05_15_MG_FD_203695 | JGI IMG/M metagenome (GOLD analysis project Ga0315277, IMG submission 203695) | Sediment microbial communities from Yellowstone Lake, YNP, Wyoming, USA - YL17G05_15 | ecosystem: Environmental > Aquatic > Freshwater > Lake > Sediment | place: USA: Wyoming | collected...
GCCTCTCGTGTCCGAGGGCGTCAACGAGGGCGCACGTGTCCAGCGTGAACTCCGGGAGGCTGTACTGGCCGCCTATGGCCCAGTCGCTGTCGCCGTGGCCGCGCAGGTCCGGGGCGTAGACCGTGTACCGGTCGATGAGGCGGCGTGCGACGCCGTCCCAGTTGCGGGCGTGGTCGCGGTTGCCGTGGATGAGAAGCAGGGGCGGTTTCGAGTCGCCCTCGCCCCAGACGACGTAGTGCAGCTTGAGTCGCTGCGAGTAGTAGTAGTGGGATTCAGGTTCCATGCCGCCGAGTATAGGGGATGCGACGTGCGCCTACAAGCGCTGCCCGGCGCGGCGGCGAGTGGCCCCCGCGACGAGTTCGTGCCCAATCCACAAGTCCTGAATCGCTATGCCTACGCCCGTGACAACGCGTTGCGTCATAGTGACGGTCAAGCCAGGCCAGGTCTGTTCCCGTCGCGTCGTCGGCGTCGGGACAGCACGGGCCGGCAAGGGCTCGGCGCGGGGCGTTAGATGTGCCTTGGGCTGAAGGGGGTGTTGACGCGCATTCGTCGTTGGTAGAAGATACGTTCGAAGATTCATCCGGAGGCAAAGGCTGTGTCAGTGGAGAAGGACTTCAACGCGACCTTTGCGGCGGCTCTTGCTCTGCGCGAGAAGCAGATACAGCAGAGCTATCGGCCGGTGATAGGGGTACACAAGTGGTTCGCGCGAAGACCGGGGACGGTCTTCCGTAGTCTGCTGCTGGCGGAATTCGGCGGGGGTGAAAGTCTCGAAGTCACATACTGGCGCTCGCACCGACTCAGGGGGGTTGTTGCCGATCCGTTCATGGGGGGAGGGACGCCGGTGTTCGAAGCGAACCGGCTGGGCTTCAGTGTGGTGGGCGCGGACGTCAACCCGATGGCGTATTGGGTCGTCCGTCAGTCTCTGGCTGCACTGGATTTGGACGCGTTTCGATCATTGGCGGATACGGTTGCCTCAGACGTGGAGCGGGAGATCGGGGAACTGTACGAGACGGAGTGCGTCGAGTGTGGGGGGTTGGCGCAAGTCAAGTACTTCCTGTGGGTGAAGACGCAAGAGTGCCCTGTGTGCGGCGTGGAGAATGACCTGTTTCCTGGGTATCTGCTGGCAGAGGCAAGCCGGCATCCGCGACATGTGCTGGTGTGCAGCGAATGCGGTGCTCTGAACGAATTCGAGCGTCAGCCGACACGGAGCGAGCCGGAGCAGTGCGCACAGTGCGGGGGCCCGGTGTATCTGAGGGGGCCAGCACGCCGCAATCGGGTCGAGTGTCGCAAGTGCAAGACCGTTTATCGGTATCCTCCCGGCAAGCCGACGGAGCCGCCGAGGCACAGGATGTGGGCCGTGGAGTATCACTGCAAGTCGTGCAAGCGGGGGCATGCGGGCCGGTTCTTCAAGAGGCCGGACAGTGATGACCTGGCCCGCTTCGAACGCGCGTGCAACCTGCTTGGGACCACGAGCGATCTTCCCATCCCAATGGACGAGATTCCGCGTGGGGACGAGACGGATAGACTGCGGCGTTGGGGCTACCGGCGGTACAGGGAGATGTTCAATGAGCGGCAGTTGCTTGGCCTGGGCGTCCTGCTTCGCCGGATCTGCGAAACTGGAGATGAGCAGGTTCGACATGCGCTACTGACGGTCTTCTCGGACTTCTTGCGTTATCAGAACATGGTATGTCGGTATGACACGTACGCCCTCAAGTGTCAGGACATATTCAGCGTGCACGGCTTCCCGGTGGGGCTAGTGCAGTGCGAGAACAACCTGTTGGGCATCCCGAGGGTCGGTTCTGGGTCATTCCGTCACTTTGTTGAGAAGTATCTACGAGCCAAGCGGTATTGCGAGGCACCGTTCGAGACGAGGCAGGACGGGTCTCGGAAACGAGTGGTGGCCATTGACGGGGAGCGTATCTGGGCCCGGTTCGTTAGAGGGTTTCCGGATGAAGCGGAACGCCAGGCGTTTCTTGTCGCTGCGCCGGCAACGGAGGTGCCGCTGCCGCCGGCGTCACTTGATGGTGTGTTCACTGACCCGCCGTACTACGACAATGTGCAGTATGCAGAGCTAATGGACTTCTGTTTCGCGTGGTTACGGCTTGGCCTGCGGGAGGAGTTTGCGGAGTTTCGGCAGGCGTCGACGCGTACGCCAGAGGAGTTGACTGGGAACGTCACACTCGGCCGTGGATTGGAGGATTTCACAGCGGGGTTGTCGGCGGTCTTTCGCTACTACGCTGTCGCACTGAAGCCCGGGGCCCCATTCGTGTTCACGTACCACCACAATGACCCCTCGGCATATTCGCCGTTGGTGGTTGCGATCCTCGACGCGGGGATGGGATGCACGGCTACTTTGCCCGCAGCAGCGGAAATGAAAGCGTCGCTCCACATAGCGCGGACGGGTTCGTCGGTGCTTGATTCCGTGTTCGTGTGTCGAGCGAGCGGTGCACGGGGTTACGGGGAGGACCTAGAGGGAGCACTTGTTGGCGATGTTGCTTCGCTAGGGGCGGCTGGCATGCGGCTGGGTGAGGGAGACATTCGGTGTCTTGCGGCCGGTCACATCGCTCGGATGGCGGTGAACCGACTCCTTCGCACCTGGGATGCTGACGCCTCTTTGGACGAGCGCATCGACCGTGCCAATGGGTGCATCGCGGAGCTCAGAAAGGAGCTCCGGGCGGGTGCTGTGATTTCGCGTGTGGCGGGGGTCGCCGCGGATACCGGTTGGCGGAGGGAGAGCTTTGCTGCATCCATTTGAGGTGAGTTCCGACTACCTTGGTGAGCATCTTGAAGAGCTGGTTGACGTGACGTTTTCAGACCTCGAATCTGAGTTCCTGGTGATGCCTAGGGGCTCCAGTTTCATCGAATACTCAGACTTCCAGAGGGCGTACGAAGTGCTAAAGCGTCACACGGCTGGGTTTAGGGTGTTGACGGAACGGGTCGTCTGGGATGCCTTGAGCCAAGACGGCCTATCGTTCGTTGTTTTGAGGACCATCTTGGGGATGACGCCTCCGGAGTGGTCTGTTCTCGCGCGCTCCGAACGTGGCATCGAGGTGCCGCAGGGGTATGCGCGGAACCTCGATACGGTGTGCCGGCGCAAGCGGGACTGGTTTGCGACACTGAAGCGACCACGTCACGCGAAGGCACTTGACCGTATCGAAGCGCTGGTGTCTGTCGCCGTGCAGTTCATCAGCCAAGGACCAGCGTCGGTGGGGAAGGACGTGCTCCACCGCCTCGACAAGATTGACACGTCTGGGGGTCTTGCCTCGGTCGAATATGTAGCCGCCCAGCACGTGCCATATGCTGTGGTGCTGTATGAGCGGTACTTGGGACGCCCGTTTGCAGGCCACCGGGACTCGGTGTCTGAGCTGGTAGGAGATACGCTGGAGAGCGGCATCGAAGATTGCCTGGCACGGGCGCGGATCAGTTTTCGCAAGACGAAGCGGGCGGAGCGTGTACCTGGGTACGAACAGGCACCTGACTTCTTTGTTCCAGATGAATACAACCCTGCCGTACTTATCGAAGCCAAGTTCGCCAGTGACGACGGCACGGCCCGCGACAAAGTGGCGCGAATCAAGGCCCTTGCTGAAATGCGCGAGAAGTCGATACGGGAAGGAGGCGCAAGCTTTCAGTTAGTCGTTTGTCTGGGTGGACGGGGGTTCGGTGTTCGTCGCGAAGACATGAAACAGTTGCTCCTTCGGACTGATGGGAAGGTGTTCACACTGGCGACGCTTGACCGTCTTGTTGAGCACACGAAGCTTCGCAGCTTCTTGCCGTCGAGCGGCACAAGTGGTTAGGAGGTCTAGAGCCTGTCGGCTGGACTGAGCCTCCGTTGGGCGGCGAGCGCTCGCTCAGTTGCGGTGGAAGCGGCGTAGCGCTCGACCATACGCCGGGTACGCCAGCCCGTAATCCGCATGAGGTTCGTCTCATTCCCACCTTGGGCTAGCCAGGCATGCGCGAAGGTGTGGCGCAGCACCCTCACAGGCCGCTTCCTCTCGCCGGGCCCCCTCTCGGGAGTGCCGAGCCATTGCCTTTCAAGGGGAGTAGGGTATACTGATAGGTAGTAGATGTAGGCGGCAGTGCTAGGGCTGGTGAGTAACAATGTGGTTCATGCATGATGGTTATGAGTGGGGCTGGGGCTGGATGGCCTTCGGCATGGTGTGGATGGTCATCTTCTGGGGCGGCATCATCGCTCTGGCGGTCTGGGCGGTGTCGCGCCTCACCGGCGACCGGGAGAAGGGCGGGGACCAGCGCAGGCTGGAAGGGCCGTCCCCGCTGGACATCGCCAAGGAGCGCTACGCCCGCGGCGAGATCACGCGGGAGCAGTTCGAGCAGCTCCGGCACGACCTGAGTTAGACCGTGTCAGAGAACGACGCCGTGGAGGCGACCCGCCGGGAGCAGAAGACCTACGACCGCCACTCCCGTTGGTACGACCTTACTCAGTGGCCCATGGAGGCTTTCGGCCTCGGCCGGCTGCGCCAGCGGCTGTGGGAGCAGGTGCAGGGCCAGCGCATTCTCGAGGTTGGCGTCGGCACGGGCCGCAACCTGCCGTACTACCCCGCCGAGTCGAGGGTGGTGGCCATCGACCTGAGTCCCGGCATGTTGCGCCGGGCTGTCAAGCGCGCAGAGCGCCTGGGTCGCCGGGTCGACTTCGCCCTGGCTGACGCCCAGCGTCTTCCCTTCCGCGAGGGCTCCTTCGACGCCGTGGCCGCTACCTGCGTCTTCTGCTCCGTGCCCGACCCGGTGCAGGGCCTGAGGGAGCTGCGCCGGGTGTCCCGGCGTGAGGGCTCGACGCTTCTCCTGGAGCACGTCCGCGCCAAGAATCCTTTCCTCGGCAAGGTCATGGACTGGATGAACCCCGTTGCCGTGCGCATGAATGGGGCGAACATCAACCGGCGGACCGTGGAGAACGTAAAGCTGGCGGGGCTAGCCGTCGAGCGCGAGGACTCGTTCTTCATGAGCATCGTGAAGATGCTGCGCGCCAGGCCGGTCGACAGCTAGCCGGCCGGCCCGCGCTGGCTGTCCGAACTCAACAGTCAAGTGACGGGGGGCGAGGGAGACTCCGGGACAGGTCCCCGAACGGCATCGCGCTGCGGGCAGGCAGCGTGCCTAGCGGTGGATGCAGCGGCGGACAACCTCCATCAGCTCGCGGATCATGGGCTCGCCCTGCTGCTCACGGATGGCATCCACCACGCAGCCCTCGACGTGGTCCTGGAGCAGGAGGAGAGAGACCTCGTCGGCGGCGTGGGAGAGGGCCGTTAGCTGCTGGATGATGTCAGGGCAGTAGCGGTCCTCCTCGATCATCTTCTGAATGCCTCTAGCCTGGCCCTCTATCTTCCGCATTCGCTGAAGAAGGACGTCCTTGTCTTTGCTGTAGCGGTACTGGTCTGACGTGGCATGCACGTGGCGCGCGGCCCTTGCCATCGCTGCACCTCCCGGTTCTGCTCGATGGGCTTGCGCCCTCATACTACTGCTCAGTACGCCATCACCACAAGTCACCCCCTTGATCTTCGTGGGTCGGGGTCTTGAGATCCCGACGGGCTCGCTGATGGCGAATCACATCTGGATGATCCGGAATCTGTGTCTCATCTGTGAGAATCTGTGGCAAATTGAATGGTTTATGGCCATCAGGCGGGGGTCGCGAATCGACCCACCGACGGCGCATCATCTGCGGTGTGGCGCCCCCTTGACAAGTGGGCCATGTAGGAGTAGTCTCCGCACACACAAAGGGGCCGCCGGCAAAGGTGGCAGCGGCGGCCCGCAAAGCCGAGCCCTGAGGTGGCCAGGGTCGGACTGTCCGGTTCGGGCAGATGGGCGCCGGCCGCGCAAGGGCCGGCGCTTGTTGTCTTCGGTTACCCCGCCCTGTTATGGCTGCGCATCCTCGACAAAGAAGGGGTGGAGGATGCGGTCCGGCGAGTCCCCGCCTGGTTAGGACACAGCGAGTTCAAGCGAACCGAGGGGCCGGCCCTGGGAGGGCCGATAGGGTGTGTTGACAGACTTCCCTCCTCTGTCACCCTGAGCGCCCGGACGGGCCCGTCTGGGAAGCGAAGGGTCCGGCCAAACCGGATTCTTCGTCCGCCTTTGGCAGACTCAGAATGACAGGGCTGGCGCAAAGGGCGTCCCTCAACAGACCCGATAGCCTGGGCGGCCGCCGTGCTGCCCGGCGACAGGAGGAAGGAGTGAGGACCATGAAGGCTCACCTCATGAGACGTGTCATGGCGTGTAAGCTGCTGCTCCTGGCGCTGGTGGTGGTCCCCGCCGCCCTCATCCCGCCGGGGGGCGTGCCGCGGGTGGCCGCTGCGCCTCCCCCCGTTGAGGAGTGGGTGGCCCGGTACGACGGCGCCGGGGCCGCCTACGACGGCGACTCGGCCTACGCCCTGGCGCTGGACGGCGCCGGCAATGTCTACGTCACTGGCGTGTGCGACGTCGACCAGATACCGTCCACTACGGCGGACTACTGCACCATTAAGTACCTGGGGGATGGGACCCAGGCCTGGGTGCAGGTCTACGACAACGGCGGTTTAGACTCGGCTACAGGACTGGCGGTGGACGGCGCGGGCAACGTCTACGTCACCGGGTCCTCCGAAGGTTCTGGCACGGACTACGACTACGCCACCGTGAAGTACGACACCAACGGCGTCCAGAAGTGGGAGGCCCGCTACGACGGCCCCATTCACATTTCCGATTACGCCTGGGCCCTGGCGGTGGACGCCACGGGCAACGTCTACGTCACGGGCACATCCGGAGGCGACTACGCCACAGTCAAGTACGACACGAACGGCAACCCGCAGTGGGTGGCCCGCTACAGCGCCCCCAGCCCCATGAGCGTCGACCAGGCCACGGCGCTGGCTGTGGACGGCGCCGGCAACGTGTACGTCACGGGCTGGTCGGGCGACCTCCAAGCCTACGACGACGACTACGCCACAGTGAAGTACAACGCCAGCGGCGCGGAGCAGTGGGTGCGCCGCTACGACGGCCCCGACCACGCCGTCGACAAGGCCCTCGCCCTGGCGGTGGACGGCGCGGGCAACGTGTACGTCACGGGGTACTCTTGGGGCTCCGGCACGCTCGACGACTACGCCACAGTGAAGTACAACGCCGTCGGCGTCCAGCAGTGGGTGACCCGCTACAACGGCCCCGCCAGCGGCTACGACAAAGCCTACGCCCTGGCGGTGGACGGCGCCGGCAACGTCTACCTCACGGGGTTCTCCGAGGGCTCCGGCACGTACCACGACTACGCCACGGCCAAGTACGACGCCGGCGGCGCCGAGCAGTGGGTGAAACGCTACAACAACGCCCCCGTCAACGGCGACAACGACGCCACCGCCCTGGCGGTGGACGGCGGCGGCAACGTCTACGTCACGGGGTCGTCCGAAGGTTCTGGCACGGGCCCCGACTACGCCACGGTCAAGTACAACGCCGGCGGCGTGCAGCAGTGGGTGGCCCGCTACGACGGCCCAAGCAGCGGGTGGGACGGAGCCTACGCCCTGGCGGTGGACGGCGCCGGCAACGTCTACGTGACGGGGGAGTCCGTCGGTTGGGTCACGGGCCTCGACTACGCGACGATCAAGTACGTGCAGCAGGAGCCCCACTACGCCTGCCACCTGGCGCCGGGCATGCTGAATCCGCCGGAGGTGATCGTGGAGACGCAGTTCGGCGCCGGTCAGAGGTTCAACCCTGGGGTGGGCAACTACCTGTGCGCGCCCGCCCTCAAGAACGGCGAGGGGGTGCCGGACACGGAGACGGCGCACCTCCGCTGCTTCGACGCGGAAGCGGCGGGGTCCGCCCCCAACCGCCTCGTTAACCTCACCACCCAGTTCGGCGAGCTGCGCAACGTGCTCGTCGGCGACCGCGCCCTCCTCTGCGCGCCGGCCAGCAAGGTGCCCTATGGGGTGCCGCCGCCGCCGGAGCCGCCCGAGCCGCACTACCTCTGCTACCACATCACGGGGCCGGCGGTGAACGAGGAGGTCATCGTACAGTCGCAGTTCGCGCCCAGCGGCTGGCCGACAAACGTCGGCGAGCCACAGTTGCTCTGTCTGCCGGCGGGCAAGAACGGGGCGCCCATTCCCGATGCCCCGCATGAGGTCTGCTACCAGGTGCTTCTCCCGCCGGCCCCCATGTTCTACAACGTGCTGACACAGTTCGGGCTGGAACAAGAGCTTCAGGTGCTGGCCGGCAACATGCTCTGCGTGCCGGCGGTGAAGGAGATCGTGGAGCCGCCGGAGACCCCCAGCTTCAGCCTGAAGGCGGGCGCGCTCACCGCGCCGCCGGACGCCATCCTGAAGCTGAACACGGTAGTGAACGGTGCGCCGGTGGTGGCCATCCCGGCTGGCGCCCTCGGGCTGGGGATGAGCGGTGGTCCCGATGACCTCAGCTCCCTCTCCTACGGTATGGACTACCCCAACAACATGACGCCGTTCCTGCGCTTCTCCATGGCCCGCGACTACCACGGCGCGCTGGACGGCCTGCCCTGGACGCACGTCTTGGCGGAGTCCACCTGCGCGGCATGGCCGGGACAGGCCATCGGCGATGAGTTCGACGCGCCGATGCCGCCACCGCCTCCGGGTGCGGGGAACATGAACACCCTGGTCCTGGACGAGAACGGCGTGCAGGACACGCCGGCCTGCGCGGCGCCGCCCGGCTACCCCGTGGGCACCGGCGCTCCGCCCGGCGACGACCTGGACGCCCTGGAGGAGAGGCCGCCGAGCTTCGTGGACTCGAACGGCGACACCATTGTGGAGAGGCCGGTGTTCTTCACCCTGGCGCCCGGCTCTACGACCCTGCTGGCGATGGGCGTCACGGCCGCGGAGATCCTTATGAAGGCGCCCGGGGCGGGGGGAGTGCTCCCCATGATATATGCTCCGGGGGGGGCGCTCGGCCTTAACACAATGCCGCCGTACACTGACGCGATCGACGGGCTGATGCTGTACGACAACGGGGACCTCGTCTTCGGTTGTGGCGACTGGGCCTGGCTGTCCCTGGCGCCCGGTTCGCTAACGCTGGGGCTCCTCGGGGCGACGGAGGGCGACGTCCTCTTCGTGGACGGCTGCAAGCTGGGGGTGATCACCATTCAGTACACGGCCGACCAGCTCGGGCTGGCCTCGCCGCTGGTGCCGATTGTGCCCTGGTTCCCGGACGACGTCGACGCCCTCAAGGGCGAGATACCTTGCCTGACGGGCCCCGACTCGGACCTGGCCATCGGCAACGGCAAGGGCATAGCTGGCAACGACGGGACGGTGCCCAACGGGGAGGTCCCGGCGGCCAACGACTGCACGGACACCGACGACGATAACGACGGCTACCTCGATCAGTCCGAGCTGCTGCTCCCCGATCCCCTGTCGTGTCCGGGCAAGAGCGCGCTGACCAGCCCCGGCGGGGACATTACCTATGACGACAACAACGACGGCAACCCCGCCTCGGGCAGCCTGGGCGGCACTGACCTCGCGGATGACCCGCCGAGCTGGGACAGCGACGGCGACAGCGTGCTGGACGGCGCCGAGTGCGCCCTTGGGAAAGACCCCGCGAACCCCGCCAGCGTGCCGACCGCTGCCCAGTGTGGCGGCACCGGCGACACCGACGGCGACGGCCTCCAGAACGCCTGGGAGACCTGCAAGTGGGGCACTAACCCCGCAGTGCTAGACAGCGACGGTGACACGCTCGGCGACTGCAAGGAGGCGGCGGACGTGGACGGCAACGGCGTGGTCAACTTCCCGGGCGACGTCATAGCCTACGCCAAGGCCGGCCTGCTATCGACCGCCGCCTTCGGCCACGACGGTGACTTCGACATCGACGGCAACAACGTCATCAACTTCCCGGGGGACGTCATCTGGGAGGCGAAGTTCGGGCTGCTCCCGGGGGTGTGCAAGTAGGGCCGGGGGGCCAACCCTGCAGCCCCGTCGGCGCTTGACTTGAGGTAAGCAGCAGCGTCGGGGGGGGGGCCCCCCGGGGCCCCCCCCCCCAGCGACCGCCCCCCCCCCCCCCCCCCCCGCCCCCCCCGGGGGCCCCCCCCCCCCCCCCAGCAGA
>Ga0315277_10013902_pt1 | contig 10019 bp, 5 predicted proteins | sample YL17G05_15_MG_FD_203695 | JGI IMG/M metagenome (GOLD analysis project Ga0315277, IMG submission 203695) | Sediment microbial communities from Yellowstone Lake, YNP, Wyoming, USA - YL17G05_15 | ecosystem: Environmental > Aquatic > Freshwater > Lake > Sediment | place: USA: Wyoming | collected...
GCCGGCACCGACCAGGTGGCCGTGGACGCTTACGGCGCCACGCTGCTCGGGCACAAACCGCAAGCCATCGACCACATCGTGGAAGCCGGCCGGCGGGGATTGGGTAATATCAACTTCGAGGCCCTATTCCCGAAGATCATCGAGGTGTAGCGGATGGCGGGAAAGAAGCGCACGCCGGCTGTCGTCTGGGCCAGACGGACCACGCAGGCTGTGGTGCTGCTTCTGTTTCTCTACCTCTTTCTGGAAACGGTCTACCATCCCATCAACGTCACCGGCGGGCACACCGGCCTGTTCTTCGAGCTCGACCCGCTGGTGCTGCTTTTTTCCTGGCTGGCATCGCACACCCTGGCCAAAGGGCTGCTGCTTTCGCTGACTACGCTGACCGCCACGATCGTTTTCGGCCGGTGGTTTTGCGGATGGTTCTGCCCGCTGGGCACGCTCCACAATTTCTTCACCGCCATTCGCGGCGCCCGCAGGAAGGCCAAGCTCGAAATTGGAGGCTACGGCCGCTGGCAGAAAGCGAAGTACTACGTCCTGGTGGTCCTGCTGGCCGGCGCCCTGCTGGGCACGAACCTGGCCGGCTGGCTGGATCCCTTCTCCTTCCTGTACCGCTCGCTGGCCACCGCCGTCTTCCCCGCCCTAAATGCCGGAATCGGCATGCTGTTCGGCTGGCTGTACGCGGCCAATCCGGGCGTCGGAAGCCTGCGGGTGACCGCGGCGAGCGAGCCGGTCTATGAGTTGCTCCGCAAATACTTCCTGGCGGTCAAGCAACCTCACTATTACGGCGGCATCCTGATTGGCTTTCTGTTCGCCGCCAGCCTGGCGCTGAACTTCTACCGCCCGCGATTCTGGTGCCGATACGTCTGCCCGCTCGGCGGGCTGCTGGGCCTGGCCGGCAAGAATCCCGTTGTCCGGCTCAAAAGGAGCGAGGAGGACTGTGACAGTTGCCGGCTGTGCCTGGTCGATTGCCAGGGCGGGGCGCGGCCCGATTCGGTGACGGACTGGAAACCGGCCGAGTGCTTTTACTGCTTCAACTGCGAAGCCGACTGCCCGCGCGACGCCATCACCCTGTCCATACTCGAATCGAACAGTGCCGCGAGCGTAAGCGAGCGGAGGGAGGGAGCCGCGGCTGTGGGCATAAGGGGAAAGGAGGAAGCGCGATGATCGGCCGGTTTCGCCGCTGGGTCGCGAGTTTCTTCCGCCCCCCGCGCCAGGAGCGGCTCGACCTCGGCCGCCGACAGGTGATTGTCGCGGGCCTGGGCGGCCTCGGCGCCGGCCTGCTGTTCCGCGTTCACCCGCAGGCTTCCAAGCGCTCATTCCACGCCGCGCTCATCCGCCCGCCCGGCGCGGTGACCGAGGATGAATTCCTTTCCAAGTGCATCCGCTGCGGCGAGTGCATGAAGGTGTGCCCCACCAACTCCATCCACCCCACCTGGATGGAAGCCGGCCTGGAAGGCATCTGGTCGCCGGTCCTCAAGTTCAACATCGGCTTTTGCGAGTACGAATGCACCCTGTGCACGCAGGTTTGTCCCACCAAGGCGATTCGGGAACTGAGGGTCGAGGAAAAGCAGAAGGTCAAGATCGGGCTGGCTTTCTTCGACAAGAACCGCTGCCTGCCTTATGCCTTCGCCCGCACCTGCATCGTCTGCGAGGAGCACTGCCCGACGCCGAAGAAGGCGATCTGGTTCGAGGAGGTTGAGGTGACCAGGCAGCGCGGCGAGAAGGTGACGGTGAAACAGCCGCGCATTGACCCCGAGCTGTGCATCGGCTGCGGCATCTGCGAGACGAAGTGCCCGATCAAGGACCGGCCGGGGGTCTACGTCACCAGCGCCGGCGAAACCCGCAATCCCGAGAACAAAGTGCTGCTCACCGATGGCTCACCCTACGGCGGCTCATAAACGGGGAAAGGGGACGCAGATAAACGCAGACTTTGTAGCGCCGGCGGCCACCCACACGTGTACCGGTCCCGGTGCCGGCAACCCAGTTCCTTTTCACCACTCAGTCACCAAGGCTTGGTTGCCTTTGTGCCCTGGTGGTTCCATAAGCCCTGGCAAGCCAGGTTCTCTGTGGCCTCTGTACTACTAACGTCGAAAACCTTCGCGTCCCGCGACCATTCGTTCACAACTGCTCTGCTTGCAGCAGCTTACGCCTACTGCCGTCTGTTTCTCTCCGAGATTTGGTTGCCCCCCTTGGCCGCGCTGTGCCTCTGTGGCTGATACCTGTTTCGTAAATACCTTGACTTTACCACCAGCGAGGAGTAGAAGTCGGTAAGTCAAAGCGGGAACCCGCCGCGCCACAGAGTTTTTCTTTAGGAGGAGCGCATGACACGCCTTCTCACCTCGTTGCTTCGCTTTTTTCGGCAATCGTCCCCCCCCCCCGCATAGGGGTCGTTTCGCCTGAGCAGTTGCGGGAGGCACTCTCCCAGATGCTCTCCGATCCGCAGATTCGCCCGTTGCTGGTGAAGAATGTCCTGCTGGGGATCGGCCAACCAGTTCAGGGCGGCTCTCCCTCCACGGAAGCCTCTGAAGTCACCCGCGGAACCTTTGGTGGCGGGGAACAAGGGGATCGCGATTATACCTTCTCAGCCAACAGGGAAGGCATCACGCCGCTCACCGTGCAGGGCGATGGCAACGTCGGCATCGGCCTCTCGGCTCCGGCCAAGAAGTTGCACGTGCAAGGCGACATCCAGGTGGGCGCCGACTGGGCAGAAAATCCCTGGTTCCTCACCTTTATCACCGCCGGGGCGAATAAGACCTCCGGCATCCGCTTCGGCACCGAGGCGCTGCCGGGCCTGAAGTGGAGTCTCTACGGCAGTTCCAGCGACAGCAGCCTGCACATCAAAATGGGCGACACCGAGCGCCTGACCATTGACAGTGCCGGCAAGCTCGGCATCGGCGTGACGAACCCGGGGGCGCCCCTCCACGTCCGGAAGGACCAGAACGCCGAAACAGATCTTATCCTGGGAAATTCCAGCACCAGCGTTTTGGGTAGCCCCAATACGGGTCTGGTGTTTTCCGCGTATCGCGACGTGGATCCCAACCACCCGGTTGCCAAGATCGTGGCAATCCCAAGCTATGATCCCGGCTCGAATCAGGGGACCACGGCCACCTATGCGGACCTGGCGTTCCACACCACAACCAGTTTTGACGTCTTGTCCGAAAAAATGAGGATAACGAAGGCCGGCAATGTGGGCATGGGGACCACGACTCCGGAGTCGGAGTTGCACGTCAGGGGCAGGGCCGTCTTGACAGCCAGCGGAACGGTAACGGCACTTCAGGGCCAAAGCACCGTGACGGGGACCGACACAGCATTCCTGGACCAGGTGAGGATCGGCGACCGGGTGACGATCGAGGCGGAGACGCGCTCGGTGCTGGCGATTGCCGACGGGAACCATCTCACCGTCGACGGCCCTTTCGACAACGAGCACTCCGGCAAGACGATGACGGTTCACCCGAGCCTTTTCCGCGTGGACGACTCGTCGGGCGCGACGCAGCTCCTGGTCGACGACCGGGGCTTGAACCAGATTGTTTTCCTGAAGCCAAAGGGAGGCACCGAAGACGACAGCGAGCAGATCAATAACGCCATCGAGTCTCTTCCCGACAACGGCGGCATCATCATGCTCACGCCGGGCACCTACAACATCCACACGACCATCTCGGTCAAAAAGAGCGGCGTGAAGATCCGCGGGTACGGGGGCATGTGGCCTGACGAGGATGGTCCTGGGGCCGTCACGACCCTCCTGTGGTCCGAAACGACCGGGGGGACCATCGTCGAGTTGAACTCGGACGCTGAGGACACGTCGATCTGGGATCTTGAGCTATCAGACCTGACGCTGGACGGCAACAATCATGCGACGAAGGGCCTCGTCCTTGATAAGGTTTCCAGCTCTAAGTTTCGCAGCGTTCATGTGCGATCAATCAATGGGACGGCTTTCGAACTGACCGCAACGGACGCTGAGAAGGGCGTGGGCAACTCCTGGAATCTGTTCGAGAACTGCTCTGCGTTTAACATCGCTAAGGGGGTGGTGCTCAGCGGCAACCTGGATCCCGATGCGGCGGCGAATTCGTGCCACAACACCTTCATCGGGCTGACGGTGCAGTACAATGGGACCGCAAACGATGACGCGGGCGTCTGGCTCCGGTTCTGCGACAACAACTCGTTTTATCGCTGCTGGATATATCACGCCTCCGAAATCAGGCCGGTCAAGGGGGCGGGCGTAGTCGTCGACGACCCTGACTCCGCGAGCGGCAACTATTTCTACCACCTGCAGGCCGGCGCCGGTGGCTTCCGCATCGACAACGCCGACGCTAGCCCGTACAGCAAGAACGTGGTGTTCGGTTACGATCAGGGAAACAAACAGCCAGCGCCGGTCTCGGCCCCGGTTACCGATGTCCAGAAGTTTCTATCATGGATCGACTCAAATGGGGCCATATTCGGGTCGCAGGAGCTGGCCATCACTGGGCGGCAGTTCAAGGCAAGTGGGAAGGTGAGCACCAACGCGTATACCGTCACGGGACACGACGAAGGAGACGACAAAACGTGGTTCTGCAGCGAGATCAAGGTGGGAGACAAGATCACGATTGAGGGGGAGACGAGGACAGTAGCAGCGATCGCATCGGATATTTCGCTGACGGTCGATTCGGCTTTCTCCGCCTATACGGACAAGGAAATGACGGTGTCGCCCCCGCTCCTCCGCATCGCGGATTCCTCGGGCAGCACAAAGCTTCTTGTCTCCGACACCGGAGATGCCTCGGTCTACGGAAACCTCGCGACCTCCGCCAGCGTCTCGGTGGCCGGTGCCCTCTCCGCGTCTGGTAACCTCTCGGTCGCCGGCAGTCTCTCGGTGGGCGCAGTTCCGCAACTCTCGACTGGGCATCAGGAGACCGGGTTTTGCAGCGCCGGCGGCCTGGCGGCTGTTCCGACCGAAGCCGGCGCGGCCTGGGAGACGGAATGCCCGGTCAACTTCAAGACCGTGCTTTCCCAAGGACCAAGTTACATAACGATAACTGCCACCGGCGTGGGTAGCGTGGCAGCGGTTGCGATCAGGCGGGCGAACGGCTCCGTGGATCCCAATGACATATGGTACGGCCCGACGGGCGGCGGAAGCCATACATTTACCGGCCCGTTCAATAGGTACGGATTCAGCCTGCTCGTAGCCTCGATTGATGACCTTGATCAAGGCGAACCTTATTAGTTTCAGGGGACGTATGTAACGATCGGGAACTAATGGCCTGGACCCCGGTCGCAGGATATGGAAAGCAGGCAGCCCGTCATGCGGGGGTAGCGTCCGCCGGCTCGCGGCGTGAGCATGAGGCGGCAGGGGGACCAAGCCTTGCGGAGGCCCATATGAGCCAGCTATTTGTCGAGAATCACCAAAGAGCGGGTGGCAAGCCGGCCAGCCGACGGGCGCGCCGGGCGCGGATGTGCCGCCGGTTGCTACTTGCGGCACTGTTGTTCTGGCCCACCCAACCCGCGTTTGCCAGCCTACAGTTGCCTACGCCGGATCTTCGCATGGACGCCTATCCAACAGGCGCCAAGCCGTTCGGAGTGGATCTTGTCGGGGCCGACGATTCCGGGATCCACTCCTCCTATCCCGCTCTGCTGAGCGTGGTGGTGGCGAACTCCGGCGAGGACTCAATTTCGATCTTTCGAGTGAAACTCCCGCGGGACAGCCACGATCAGTTTTCTCTCGAATTGCTCGCAACCGTCCACGGCATCCCCTCCGCTTACGCCGTCGCCGGCTGCAACCGCGCCACCACAGGCGATAAAGCACTGATAACCTCGCCGACCGACAACTCGGTTACCGTGGTGAACGCCGCCGACGGCAAGCTGCTGGGGAAACTCGCGATTGGGCATCAGCCCCACGCCGTAGCTTGTTTCGAGAGCAACGGCGTTTACAAAGGGGCGGTGTCCAATGCCGGAGACGACACCCTCGTTATTTTCGATGTTGCTTCCCTGGCAGTCGAGGCCAGGATTCCAGGCGTGGCGGGCGCGAAGGGAGCGCACGGCATATCCATATATAGCGGGACCAGGCCCTGGGCCTGGGTGGCCGGCAGCTCCGCCGACGCGCTCACGGTGGTGGATCTGACGACCTACCAGGTGCTGGCCCGCCTGCCGGTTCGCGGCCCCACCAGCGTTCACGATTCGTGCGTCGCCAGCGCTCCGGGCGGCAACATAACCTGCTATGGCACATCGCTCACTCCTCAGATTCTCAGTTCCGGCATACCCACGCCGGCGGATTTCTGTTCCGACCCATACAGCATGATTAGCGCACAGGGGATCCGTCTTGCCAGCACCGGCGCGGGTAGCTCTGTGGTTTATTACCTAACCCTTGGAGGCGGGACGAAGACTCTTCCAGGCATTCCCGGTGCGGCCGGGCTGAGCATGTATAGCCGTTTCAATTCCACCGGCGGCGTATCTCGCTTCTTCGTCGCCGTTACGAGTCCCGATTCCAACCGGATGTTCCTCATTCAGGAGCCGCCTATTTCTCCGGCTCCACCGCGAGAGTTCAGCGTGGTCAACGGGGCGAGCTTTGCGGCAAATACGTCGGTGGCGCCGAACTCGCTGGCCAGCTTGTTCCTGACTACCGGCTTGGTGCAGAACACGCTCGCCAATTCGCTGCCCCTTCCCAAAGCGCTGGGCGGCGTCAGCCTGCGCGTGGGCGGAAGCCTCGCGTACGATTCTGCCAACTCCCGCTGGACTTACTCGGCCACCGGGTCCGTCGAGGCCGGGCTGACGTACGTCGGCCCAAGCCAGATGAACTTCCAGGTGCCACCGGGCATCAATCCGGGCGACTCCGTGCCGGCTCAACTGCAACTCCCCAACGGGAAAACGCTGCTGACAACACTGCGTCTCGTGTCCGCCGCACCCGGCATTTTCAGCATCCTGATGAACGGGCAAGGGCAGGGCGCTGTTCTGAACCAGGATAATTCGCAGAACGGCGATCCGCAGCGTTTCCTGGGCGTGAAGCCCGCGGCGCGCAGCAGCGTGATCCAGATTTTTGCCACCGGGGCGGGGGAGACAACACCATCGCTGGCCGCCGGCGAAGCTGCGCCGGGCAGCGGCAATCCACTGGTGCTTACCAAGGTCCAGCCGACCGTCACCATCGGCGGCAAGAACGCCAAGGTGCAGTTCAGCGGCATGGCGCCGGGCTTTGTCGGCCTGTGGCAGATCAACGCCGAGGTGCCGGCCGACGTCACGCCGGGCATGGCCCTGCCGCTGGTGATTACCGCCGGCGGCGCCCAAAGCAACACCGTCACCATCGCCGTGCAGTGAATCAGGCGTCAGGTCTCAGGTGCCAGGTGTCGGGCGAGGCGCACGCCCATCGCGGGGATTGATTGCAGGGTGGGCGGCCGCCGTGGAGCACCGGAGGGCGGCAGCCTGAAGGCTGGCTGCACAGTTGAGGCTTGCCGGCGGGACGCCGGAGGTACAACGCTTTCTCCAATTGAGTCACTGGCGATTGACAAGGGGAATCGCGTCGTCAGCATTCGACCAAGGAGCCGTCAATCAGACAATTGTCAATGGTTCAATCCGTGTTCATCCGTGGTTCATTCTCTCTTCCACGGTGAATTTTCGCCGGTCGTCGCCCAGGTCTTCGATACGAATGTCCCAGCGGGGGCGGGGAAGCGGCGGGCCGAGCCTTTCGCCCCATTCGATCAGAATGATACCCGGGCGCTCGTCGGACCACAGGTCCTCCAAGCCGAGCGTTGCCACCTCGCGGGCGTCCTCCAGCCGGTACAGGTCCACGTGATAGACGGGGAAGGGCCCCTGGCGATATTCGTGGACCAGGGTAAACGAGGGACTGGTCACGTCCTCCTCGCGCGCCGCCCGCAGGCCCGCCGCGATGCCCTTGGCCAGTGTTGTCTTGCCTGCGCCCAGCTCTCCGATCAGCAGAATGAGCAGCGGGGGGCGCATCTCGCGCGCCAGCTCCCGGCCCAGGTCGATGGTCTGATCGTCCGACGCGGTGATGAATTCCTTCTTCAAGGCTACAGGCTACGGCCTGATTTCCCGCCACACTCGCGGGAGGAAGCGGATCAAATCCGTGGCCACCAGAGCCTTCTCGCCGGTTTCGACAACCGCCAGGTCGCCGGCGCGGCCGTGCGCGTAAACGGCGGCGCACAGCACTTCGGCCAGCCGCAACCCGGCATACTGGGCCATCAATCCGGCCACCAAACCCGTCAGAATGTCGCCGGTGCCGCCGGTGGCCATTCCCGGATTGCCCGTGGGATTCACCCAGACCTGGCCGCCCGGCTCGGCGACAAGCGTGCGGTAACCTTTCAGTATGACAAACAGGCCGCGCTCGGTGGCCACCCGGCGCGCTACGGCAACGCGGTCGTCTTGCACCTCCCTGGTCGAAATCCCCAGCAGGCGCGCCATCTCTCCGGGATGCGGAGTAATCACCAGCGGGGCAGCGTGGTCCTTCAGCAATTCCAGCCGGTCGGCGAAAGCGTTCAGGCCGTCGGCGTCCAGCACCGCCGGCAACTGAAATTCCTGGATGACACGGTGGACGAAGTTGACCGTGTTGGGATGCGTGGTCAGGCCCGGGCCAATGGCCAGCACGTCTTTGCCTTGGGCGACGGAAGCAAATCGGCCATATTCGAAAGCGCCCACGGAGATGCTACCCTCCTCGGTCTCGGCCAGCGGCTCGGTCATCAATTCGGGCATGAAGCCCGCGACGACGGGCAGGGCGCTCTGCGCGGTGGCGACCGTGACCAGGCCGGCGCCGGCCTTCAACGCCGCCTGCCCGGTCAGGGCCGCGGCCCCGCCCTTGCCGCGCGAACCGGCCACCACCAGGACATGCCCGAAATCTCCTTTGTGCGCGGCCGCGGCGCGTGGTTGCACAAACGGCGCCAGTCGCCCGGGGGTAATCAGGTTCAGGCAGAAATCGTCGCGCGATTGGTAGATGTTCTCGGGGGTGCCGATGGGCCGCACCAGCAGTTCGCCCACGCGGGTGCAGTTCGGGGGCAGCACCTGCCCCACCTTGGGAGCGGTGAAGGTGACGGTGATGTCGGCACGGAGCGATTCGCCGGCCGCAGTGCCCGTATCGCTGGATAGGCCCGAGGGAATGTCGACCGCCACCATCGGGATGCCGGCAAACGAAGCGTTTATATCCCGTATGATCTCGGCCGGCAAGCCCTCGACCGGGCCCGACAGCCCGGTCCCCAGCACAGCATCCACTAAGAGCGTCGAGGTGAGAAGTTCGGGCTTGGCGACCTGCCAGCCGTTCAGGTCGCGCACGACCTGCGGCCGGCAACCGGAGTTCACCAGGAGGTCGTAATTGATGCGGGCATCGCCGCGGATGCTTTCGGGGTCGGCCAGCAGCACCACGCGCGGCTCGATTCCGCGCGTGCGCAACTGCCGCGCCACCACGAAGCCGTCGCCGCCGTTGTTGCCCCGGCCGCAGAGGATGGCGATCCGCTGGCGCGCCAGCGGGCTGAATCGCTCCTCCAGCACTCGCCTCACGGCGCTGCCGGCGTTCTCCATCAGCTCCACGCCGGGGATGCCCAGTTGCTCGATGCTGACGCGGTCCACTTCCCGCATCTGTGCCGCTGTCAGTATTTTCATAAGTCAGACTTGAGACCGTAGACCTGGGACCTGAGACCTGAGACTTGAGACCTGCAAGACCGGAGCCCCAGGTCCCAGGTCCCAGGTCTACGGTCTCAGGTCCCCGGTCTACGGTCCACGGTCTCAGGTCCCCCGAGCGATTTCTTCCAGTTTCTTCAGGCAATCGCGCTCGCCCATGGCGATCAGGAAATCGCCAGCCTCCATCTGCGCATCGGGTGGCGGATTGAAGCCCATGCGACCGTCCACCTTCTTCATGGCCAGGATCATGACGCCCAGTTTCTGGCGGATGGCGGATTGCTCCAGGGTCTGCCCCACCAGCAGCGAGCCGCCCGACAGGCGGACCTCCTCGATAATGAGCGAGCCGAGATTGCCCGATTCGAAGGTGGTGACGGAATCGAGAAAATCAAGGACGTTGGGCTGCAACAGGGCTTGGGCGATGCGGTGGCCGCTGTAGG
>Ga0315277_10013905_pt1 | contig 10018 bp, 5 predicted proteins | sample YL17G05_15_MG_FD_203695 | JGI IMG/M metagenome (GOLD analysis project Ga0315277, IMG submission 203695) | Sediment microbial communities from Yellowstone Lake, YNP, Wyoming, USA - YL17G05_15 | ecosystem: Environmental > Aquatic > Freshwater > Lake > Sediment | place: USA: Wyoming | collected...
ATACAGGAATTATTATACTTTTGTTATGCATTATTGAATTGAAAAAGATCCTTATGTAATTATGGGCAGGTCGATCTTGATTATATTTATTCTTTTCTCAGCATTTGTATTTTATTCTGAAGTCCCGGTCATTGGTTCTTATCTGCCTGGAATTTATTCAACTCCGGCAACTGATGATACTATTCCTGACAGACAATTGCTTTTTAATGGCAGAATTTGGCGAAGTTTGTACTCAAATATAGTTGGTAATGAATTTCTCTTCTCCAACGATTGGCTCATTGGAGATGTTAATATTAATGAAATAACTTTCCATAATGTTCAACTCAGATATGATATTTTTAATGACCAGCTCTTAGCTATCCTAAATCAGGGAATTGTTGTTCAGCTTAATAAGGAGCTGATAAAAGAATTTACTTTATCCTTTGAGTTCGGAAGAAACAATTTTGAAAATTTCGATACTGGAAAAGATAATCCTGTAAAAGGCTTTGGTCAGGTTCTTTATAAAGGAGATATTTACTTAATTATTAAGCAGGTAAAAAAGATCAATCAACTGGCTATAGATAACAAATACGATGAGTTTTATCAGTTGAAGACTTCTTATATATTGAAAGGGGGTAACTTTTATAAGGTCACCGGCAGAAGAGATCTGATCAATATTCTTTCGGACAAAAAGCAACAAGTTCATATTTTTATTAAAGAAAACAGAATCAGGATAAGAAAAAAGTATCCTGCAAGTTTCATTCCTGTGTTACAGTTTTATGATACATTAAAAGATGCTGTTTGAGTTGTATGTATAAAAAGTTACTGATATCAGCTTCTATCCTGTTGTTCACGTTATTTACCTATGGGCAGGAAAATGATTACAGAGTAACATGGAATTATGATGGTCAGACCTTTAATGAATTCGTTATCAAAGCAGAGAGTCTGTTAAATGTAAAATTCTTTTTTAAAGAGGAATGGATCAATGATATCCGTTTGAGAAAATATGACAATGTCCAAACATTATTCGGGTTGCTGGACAACCTTTTTCAGGGGAGGAAAATTTATTATTCTACTGATAAAGCCGGAAATATTATTCTTACAAAGGATTTTAAAGTTAAAAACTTATTGACCGGCTCCTCAGAAACTGATAAGTACATTCCCAAAACAGATTATTCCAATCAGGATAATCAGCAGAAGATCACCGAAAATATGTCTGTTGAAATTGGCAATCCCGCTGAAAAGAATCGATCGGGGAATGTGGTTATTTCAGGTTATGTAAAAAGCAAGGACTCAAAAGAACCGGTTATAGGAGCTGCGGTATTTATTAAAGAGCTTAAAATCGGCTCAATAACAAATGAATATGGATTCTATTCTATAAATGTTCCCAGAGGTACCTATAATATCAGATATTCTTATCTGGGGATGAAAGAGACTTCAGTCACTGCAAGAGTTTACGGAATTGGTAAACTTGATATTGAAATGAAGGAAACTTTAATTCCTCTCAAAGAAACAATTGTGACTGCTGATAAAAACACTGTTCTTCAGAGGTTTGAGGTTGGTCTTGAAAAACTCAACATGCGGACATTTAAACTTATGCCAACCTCGATGGGAGAAACGGATATTCTTAAAGGGATGCTTCTTGTCTCCGGAGTTAAAACGGTTGGTGAAGGCTCCTCAGGCTTTAATGTAAGAGGTGGAGGCGCCGATCAGAATCTTATTCTTCTTTATGGTGCTCCTGTATACAATACTTCACATTTTTTCGGATTCTTCTCGGCTGTAAATTCTGATATAATCAAAGATGTATTATTGTATAAGGGAGGAATACCTGCCCAGTATGGTGGAAGAATATCCTCAGTGCTTGATATTATAGCATTTGATGGTAATAAGAAAGAGGTGAAAGGAACTGCCGGAATAAGTCCGATTACCACCCATCTGGTTGTTGAAGTACCTATAATAAAGGAAAAACTCTCGCTGGTTCTTGCCGGAAGAACTACATACTCCAATTGGGTTCTGGGGCGCATCAGAAATCAGTCCATCCGCAATAGCAGAGCTTCATTCTATGACTTTAACGGCAGAGTGGTTTATGAAATAGATAATGACAATAAACTGGAATTATCATCTTATACAAGTCACGATTCATTCAGATTCAATTCGGATACTACATATAACTATGACAATCAAATTGTTTCGCTAAAGTGGAGACATATCGTAAATACCAATTTTGTTTTTGTATTGTCCTCAAACTTAAGTATTTATAATTACTCCATCGAAAGCAGCAGGATTGCCCAGAAAGCCTTTTTTCTGAATCATAAAATTAACTCTTCAAATCTTAAAGCCGATTTAAACTGGTACCAGAGTAAAAATCATAAGATCAATTTTGGAGCTGACATTAACAGATATTCAATTTTACCCGGAGAATATATACCGGCAGCAGATTCTTCACTTGTTGCTGAAAATGTCATTGAGAGGGAAAGAGCAATTGAAGGAGCACTCTATGTCGAGGACAGGATAAATATAACCGATTATCTTTCATTAAATCTGGGATTAAGATTTTCCCTTTTTTCTGCCATTGGACCTAAAGAGATTTTGCTCTATAATCCCGATCAGCCGATGACCCAATCAACAGTGACTGATACGCTCAATATAAAACGGGGTAACTTTTATAAAACCTATGCCGGACCTGAGTACAGGATTTCATTAAATATTAAACTGACAGATTACAGTTCTGTAAAACTTAATTATAACAGGACAAGACAATATCTGCATCTTCTTTCCAATACTACATCAATATCTCCGACAGACACCTGGAAACTAAGCGATTATTATATAAAACCTCAGGTAGGAGACCAGTATGCTGTCGGTTATTATCTTGAAATACCTTCGCGTAAGTTAGAAATCTCAGCAGAAGCCTATTATAAAAAGATAAAAGACATGATCGACTTTAAAGGGGGAACCGATCTGATTATGAATAAGCATCCTGAGAGAGATATAATAAATGTATCCGGGAAAGCTTATGGATTTGAACTTATGGTAAAGAGATCCATGGGAAAACTTAATTTAAGCATGAGTTATGCTTATTCAAGGATCCTGGTAAGAAGCAGAACAAAATTCAATAGTGATGCAATCAATGGAGGGAATTGGTTCCCCGCATCATATGATAAACCAAATGACTTTTCACTTATGCTAAGTTATCTGATGTCGCGACGTATAAGCTGTTCAGTTAACTATACTTATAATACCGGACGTCCGATTACCTACCCCGTCGCATTATATGAGAATAATAATTTGATACTGGTCCAGTATTCAGACAGACATAAATACAGGATCCCTGATTATTCCAGGCTTGATTTATCATTACGGTTTAGCGGAAGCCTGAGATCACATAAAATTGCTAACCCGGCATGGACCTTCTCAGTTTTTAATGTTCTTGGCAGAGAAAATGTCTATTCAACATATTTTAAGAGTACAGGTAAAACAGTTGTGGGTTACAGGTTATCGATATTTGCAAGAGCAATACCTACAGTCACTTACAGTTTTGATTTCTGAAAATAGTTTTATGAAAATATTTAAACTCATATTATTGATAGTCTTGATTTTGCAGGGATGTGTGATGCAGTTTATTCCGCAAATTGAGGAATACAGGGAATATATTGTTGTTGATGGTCTTATTACAGATCAGAACAATTCGTATAAAATAGCAGTTTCCAAGACATCTCCGATAGGAGGTGAAAAATTCACTAAAATCCCACTTGGAGGATGTGTTGTGACTGTTACAGATGATCTTGGGAATCATTATTATATGTTTGAAAAAAATTATGGCTTGTATGTTTCCGATTCACTGACCTTCAGGGGCGTTGCCGGAAGGAAATACACCCTGCATATTACAACAGGTGGCCATAGCTATGAGTCCTTTCCCATGGAGATGAAAACAGTTCCCCCTATTGATAGTGTTTATGCTGAGATTATCAATAATGACACCTATCAGCTGGGGAAAATAGTCCCTGGTTACCAGGTTTATTTTGACACACACGATCCGTTAAATGAATGCAGGTTTTACAGATGGGACTTTACCGAGACATGGGAATTCAGTATTCCTTATATTTTTGAGGATATAGTAAACTCGACCTGCTGGAAAACAGCCAATTCAAATAAGATCTATCTGGAAAACACCTCATCGCTTCTAGAGGACAGAGTCACTAAATTTCCATTGAATTTTATCACAACAGAAACAGACAGACTCAAAATCAAATATAGTTTGTTGCTAAGGCAGTATTCATTAAATGAGGATGAGTATAATTATTGGGGAAAACTGAAAAGAATAACTGAAGATGTTGGTGGTCTTTATGACGTTGTCCCGATGTCAATAGAGAGTAATATTTATTGCACTGACAGTCCTTCAGAGAAGGTCCTTGGGTATTTTAGTGTCTCCTCCGTTGCATCAAAAAGGATTTTTATTAACAATACTCTCAGAGGATTTCCGGATTTTTATGGTTACTGTCCTTTCGACACGGTTCCGGTCGGCACACCAATCTCTAATTTAAATATCACAATCTTTATTCTTCAGGAGCTTAACCCTACTTTAACGTCACCTTTTAGTTACGTACTTACAATGAACAAAGAATGCGTCGATTGTACAAGAAGTGGCTCAAATAAAAGGCCCGATTTCTGGAACATTACAAAAAATGATGTAGTAATTCAAAGCGTTTTTAAATGAGTAAATATTCCCAATCTTTATTAATAGTTCTGTTTTTTGCTCTTGATATTTTTATTATACAGGGTCAGGAGTCAGATCAGGGATTAAGGAATATTACCGGGAAATTTTCACGATTCTGTAAATCAGTTCCATTTGAAGATATTTACCTGCACTCTGACAAAGATGTTTATATGGCAGGAGAATATTTATGGTTCAGTACTTACCTTTTTGACCGGCAGAGTTCATCTCTTTCTTCCGGTAGTTCATATGCTTATATAGAACTCCTTAATTCTGAGAATCAGCCTGTTTCACAGGTAAGAATACGACTTGAAAATGGTACAGGTAGCGGTGGTTTAATCCTCCCTGACTCATTAAGCAACGGTGATTATACATTAAGAGCCTATACCAACTGGATGAAAAACTTTCTGCCTGACGGGTGTTTTATGAAGACTATCAAAATTTATAACCTTTTCAGCGAAAAGCACGTTTGGACAAAAGATGCTGTTAATCCGACCGATAATGCAGTATCAGAAATTTATTTTTTCCCTGAAGGGGGAAGAATTATGAGTGGTTTTAAAAATAAAGTCGGACTGAGAGTGTGTAATAAAAGAGGTCAGGAAAAAGGATGCAAAGGTTTTCTGACAGACCAGTCCAGCGATACTCTGATCACCATAAATGTTGACAGTACCGGAATTGGCTCGTTTGAATTTATTCCTGTGACGGGGAAAAATTACAGACTGAAAGCTGATAATGGTAAAAGTATTTTTTTTCTTCCGGTAATTTATGAAACAGGATATGCCCTTCATGTTAATAATTCGGAAAAAAATTACCTGGAATTAACTATAAATGCTGATCAGATTTCTGTTTCCAGGAATATAAATTGGGTTTATCTGATTATCCAATCAAATGGAAAAATCCTCTTTAGCATCAAAGAAATTTTAATAGAGAAAAGTACAAGAATAGCTGTTCCTTCAGAGATACTAAATCCGGGAATAAATCAGATTATTGTTTTTGATTCAGGTACTAATCCGGTATGTGAACGATACGTTTATAAGCCGTTTCCCGACCTGCAAAATATAAACATAAAAACAGCGGACAAATTTGGACGAAGGGAAAAAATCAATCTTGAAATTGATCTGGACACCAATCTTATTTCACCAGCTGGATTTTCAAATTACAGTCTTTCAGTTTCTGCTCTTGGAGCAACTGGCAGAAGCTTTGAAATCTCTGATTATCTGATTCTTGGAAATGAGTTAAAAATAGGGAAAGGCCCCATTGAGAAACCCATTAATCTTTGGAGCTCGCCGTTAAAATCAATAGATGACTTTCTTCTGACAATTAAAAGCAATTGGATTGATTGGGGAAAAATAATGTCGGAAAAGTTACCCGTAGTCAAATATAATTTTGAAAAAAACGGCCGGTTTTTGTCAGGGATTATTAAAAACCAGAGTAATAATGAAACCAGTAAGAATAAGCTGATATTCCTTTCAGTCCCGGGTAAAATTCCGGTTTTTAAATATGCTGTGGTTGATTCTGAAAACAGGTTTAGCTTTTTTATCCGTGATAATGAACATCCGAAAGATATGATAATTCAACCTGCTGATTTTAAAAATAACTATTCGCTAATAATAGAATCTCCTTTTTTCGAAAGATATCCTGAACCAGCTATTTTTATTGACACCACCAGAATATCATTCACTGACGATATAATCAAATGGAGCATTAATTACCAGGTAAATAAAATTTATGGAATTTCATCAATTGACGACTCAATAAAGTCAGATGAAATTCTCCCTAAACAAATCAGGTTTTACGGAAAACCAGACCAGAGTCTTATAATGAGCGATTATATAAATCTGCCAGTAATGCAGGAAGTTTTTTTTGAGTTAATCCCCGGAGTAATCATTAAAACTAATAAATCAAAATATGGTTTTTATATACTCGACCCCCTGACAAGAAGAATTAAGGATAATATGCCTGCCCTTTTTGTTGATGGAGTAATTATTGATGATCCTTCCGCAATTATTAATCTCGATCCTGAACTTGTGGAAAAAATTGATATTATTAAAAATGAATATATTGTCGGTTTTGTGACATTCAGTGGAATAATAAATGTTATTACAAAGGCAGGTGATTTTAGTAATGTGCCTCTGCCACGAAATGCTGTCAGAATAAGATACAGAGATCGCGATTACGGTTTTAAATTTAAGTATCCGGATTATTCTTCCGATGACAAAAAAAATGACAGGATACCGGACTTCAGAAACACTCTTTATTGGAACCCTGATCTTAAACCAGATAAAAACGGAAAAATTCTGATTGATATAGCAACTTCTGATTTTATTTCAGATTATGAAATTAATCTTCAGGGTGCCGCAGGAGGAAAGCTATTCTCAAACAGAAAAACCATCAAAGTAGAATAAATTCTGAATATTTTTTTCCGGAACTCCTCATTTAGAGGTCCCCTTAACTTCCATATTTGATTTTCGTTACTGCAATCCTTTGAAGATTCTGACTAAATAAATGATTTGATTTAGTATTTTTACATTTATATCCCATATGTAAAAATTTATGAATTCCGGCAAGTTCTATACGGATGACCCCTGGTTAAATCCCTATACGGGTACTATTGAGAACCGTATCAGAAAATGTATATCCAAAGAAAAAGAGCTTACAGGAAAGATCTCTCTTCTGGAATTTGCCTGTGGCCACCACTATTACGGATTACATAAGACCAGTGATCAGTGGATTTTCAGGGAATGGGCGCCTAATGCTACAAGTATTTATATTACAGGCACTTTCACTGGGTGGAAAGAACAAAGTGAATACAGGCTGAAAAAACTGAATATTGATGGTGACTGGGAAATAACCATGCCGGCTGATACATTGAATCATGGTGATCTCTATAAATTATCTGTCCATTGGGAGAATGGTAAGGGAGAAAGGATCCCTTCATATGCCAACCGTGTTATACAGGATGATATTACCAAGATCTTCAGTGCCCAGGTCATCGATCCCTTTTCTCCTTATAAATGGAAGAAAGACAATTTCGAACCGGCTGATTCTGCCTCTGTAATCTATGAAGCTCATATCGGGATGGCAACTGCTGAAGAGAAAACAGGAACATTCAGGGAATTTACGGAAAACATTCTGCCAGTTATTGCACAGTCGGGATATAATACCGTTCAGTTGATGGCCATTCAGGAACATCCCTTCTATGGCTCATTCGGATATCATGTCTCAAACTTTTTTGCAGCCTCATCAAGATTCGGAACACCAAACGACCTTAAAGAGCTTATAGATGAAGCTCATGGATATGGATTGCGAGTAATTATGGACCTGGTACATTCACATTCTGTAAAAAACATAAATGAAGGACTGGGCCTGTTCGACGGATCACCGGATCAATATTTTCATTCAAATGAAAGAAGAAATCACGTAGCGTGGGATTCCCTGTGCTTCAACTACGGTAAGAACAAAGTTCTCCATTTTTTACTTTCCAACTGCAGGTACTGGCTTGAGGAATACAGATTTGACGGGTTCAGGTTTGACGGAGTAACAAGTATGATATATTATGACCATGGTTTGGGAAAAAACTTTGTCTCCTATGATGATTACTTTAATGGTAATCAGGATGAAGATGCACTTATCTACCTGTACCTGGCAAACAAGCTGATCTATGAATTCAAACCAGGCGCTATAACAATAGCTGAAGAGATGAGTGGGATGCCCGGAATTGCAGCCAGTATCAAAAGCAAAGGATTTGGTTTTGATTTCAGACTGTCAATGGGTGTTCCAGATTTCTGGATCAAGCTGGTAAAAGATACATTCGATGAAGCCTGGGATATGGGTACACTGATGCATGAGTTGACACAACACCGTCCTGAAGAAAAGATAATTTCATACTGTGAATCGCACGACCAGGCTCTGGTTGGAGATAAAACTCTAATATTCAGGATGATAGATGCCGACATGTACGTCGGGATGAATAAGGATTTTCATAACCTTACAGTTGACAGAGGAATTGCGCTCCATAAAATGATCAGACTTATAACTTTTGCAACTTCAGGCGGCGGATATCTTAATTTCATGGGTAATGAGTTTGGTCATCCCGAATGGATAGATTTTCCGAGGGAAGGGAATAACTGGAGTTATAAATATGCAAGAAGGCAATGGCATCTTGTAAAAAATAAAGATCTGAAATACCATTTTCTGGGGGATTTTGACAGGGAAATGCTCAGGCTGAACAGTGATAGTAAATTCCTTGAGAACAGGTACATTAACAGAATAACAGAAAACAGTTACGACAAGATAATTGCCTTTACCAGAGGGGATTATCTATTCGTTTTTAACTTTCATCCAACAAACTCTTTTACTGATTACGGAATCCCGATTACGGGAAAATTTAAAATTGTTCTTGATTCAGATGATCCGGCGTTCGGAGGATTTAACAGGATTGACAGGAATGTTATTTACAGTTCGGTCAGTAAAGCAGAAAGGTACACTCTTAATGTACCTTTCCACCTGTATCTGTATCTTCCGTCACGGACGGCTCTTGTATTCAAAAAGGAGCGCGTGAAGAAAATAACGGATATCTAATCTATCCATCGAAGCAGATAAAAGTCCTGCCGATGTGGAAGATCTTTATTCTTCGGATATATCCTGATACCGTAAAAGAATGTGCCGGCTTTCTCCGGAACAAGGTGGGCTCTGTAGAGACATTTGCCGCTTTTGCAGCTTACCAGTGTGAACTCTTTGCTCGCTACAAATTCATGCTCTCCGGTCTTTAACATATGTGTTATAACAAACTCAACCCCGACATTTTCCTTGGGTATATTCTTTACATTGAGAGCTATCTCAGCTTTGTAATCATGTCCTGAGCGGTAAACATTTTCTTTGGGTTTTTCGAAGCTGTAATTTAACACCTCAATATTATCCCATTCGGTTATCATTGTCTTCTTCCAGGAAGCAAGTTCTTTAGCCTTTTCGAAGTTGTTACCAGTCAGCTTTTTACTTCTTTCCCAAAGCTTATTATAATATTTTTCGAAATAGTCATCAATCTGACGTTTCATAGTAAACTCAGGAGCAATTCTTACCATAGTGTTCTTAATATGGCTTATCCATTCAACAGGGACCGCCTGCTCATTGAATGAATAATAGGCAGGAACAATTTCATATTCGAGCATATTATATATTGTCTCTGCATCCACGTCGTCTTGAAGATCCTGATTGGCAAAGGTCCGTTTTTTTGGAAGTGCCCAGCCAGCAAACGCATGGTAGCCTTCGACCCACCATCCATCGAGCACACTGAAATGCAAGGTGCCGTTCATAACGGCTTTTTCA
>Ga0315277_10013906_pt1 | contig 10017 bp, 10 predicted proteins | sample YL17G05_15_MG_FD_203695 | JGI IMG/M metagenome (GOLD analysis project Ga0315277, IMG submission 203695) | Sediment microbial communities from Yellowstone Lake, YNP, Wyoming, USA - YL17G05_15 | ecosystem: Environmental > Aquatic > Freshwater > Lake > Sediment | place: USA: Wyoming | collected...
CTTCGCGGAGAAGCTCTTTCATCCACCACCGGGAAACCGGCTTGGTCCAGGGTTCGACGGCGCCGTCCTCGAGGCTCTTGTTCTTGTTCGGGATGATCTTGTCCTCGTCGAGCACTGCCAGGTCCCCGAACCCGTGGCAGTCCGGGCAGGCGCCCTGGGGGCTGTTGAAGGAGAAGAGATTGGGAAAGGGATCTTCGCAGACGATCCGGTCGGTCTTGCACTCGAGTTTGTCCGAAAACATGAAGTCTTGACCATCCTCGGTGCGGACCTTGACCCGGCCATTGCCTTTCTTGAAGCCCATTTCCAGCGAATCCACCAGGCGCTCCCTCTCCTCGGGGTCAAGGGCGAGGCTGTCGACGAAGATGTCGAGATCACCCTTTTTAGGGAGTCTCGCTTTTTCGAGCTCGACGACACGGCCATCCTGGATGACCCTGAAAAAACCCTCCTTTTTGAGGAGGGCGGTTCCCTTCTCCAGCGGCCAGGAGAAAAAGATCGTGACCTTGGTCCGGGGCGGGAGCTTCTGGAGCGTCTCGGCGACGGCGTCGATGGTGTCGCGGCGCACCGGCCGGCCGCACTGGAGGCAGTGGACCGTGCCGATGCGGGCGAAGAGGACGCGCAGGAAGTCGTGGATCTCGGTGACTGTCGCCACCGTGGAGCGGGGGTTCTTGGTGGCGGCCTTCTGCTGGATGGCGATGGCCGGGGTGATGCCCTCGATCAGGTCGGCGTCCGGCTTGTCCATCCGTTCGAGGAACTGGCGGGCATAGGCGGAGAGCGATTCGAGGTAGCGGCGCTGGCCCTCGGCATAGAGAGTGTCAAAGGCCAGGGACGACTTCCCGGAGCCGCTGACTCCGGTGACGACGATAAACTTATAGAGCGGGACGTCGAGGTCGATGTTTTTCAGGTTGTGGACCCGCACGCCGCGGAGAGTGATTCTCTCGTCCATGGATCTCCTAAGCCAATCCCCTATTATAGCGAATAAACGGGGACGGTTCTATTTTTTGATCTTTACGCGCAGTTATAAGAAGAGGGAAAAAAATAGGACCGTCCCCATTTTTTCTTTTTAAAATGAGGACGGCCGGCCGGATTGAGAAGCTTCGCCTTTTTTCCTATAATGGGCGACGCTCTGGGAAAGGAGGCTCGGATGCCGAAAGGGACAAAGATCGCTCTCGGCTTCGCTCTTATTCCTTTTCTGATGCTGGTCCTGGCGCTTCCCTTTGTCAACCGGGTTAAGCCGTTTGTCCTTGGCCTGCCCTTCCTGCTTTTTTGGATCGTCCTCTGGGTTTTCCTCACGCCGTTTATCCTGATGGCAGCCTATTGGGCGGAGAAAAAGTTCAATAAGAACGGCAGAAAAGGCCAATCATGAACCCCGCCTTGCTCATCATCCTGGCGACAATAGTCTTATCCGCGGCTGTCGGCATCTTCGCCGGTCGCAAAATGAAGATGAACCTGGAAAACTGGACTGTGGGAGGCCGCCGCTTCGGCGTCATCCTGATCTGGTTGCTAATGGCCGGCGAGATTTATACGACTTTTACGTTCCTGGGCGCCAGCGGCTGGGCTTACTCCAGGGGAGCACCGACATTCTATATCCTGATCTACGGCACGCTGGCCTACACCGCATCTTTTTTTATCCTGCCGGCGGTCTGGAAAGTCGGAAAGCGCTTCGGCCTCCATACCCAGCCCGATTTTTTTATCAAAAGATATGGGAGCCGCAGCCTCGGCGTTATGGTGGCGGTCATTGGCGTCGTGTCCATCATTCCCTATCTCCAGCTTCAGCTCACCGGACTTGGGTTTATCGTCGAGGTTTCGAGCAACGGCGCGTTCCGCTCCGACGTGGCCATCCTCCTGGCCTTTGTCCTGACCTGCGCCTTTGTCTTCACCAGCGGAATCCGGGGAACGGCCTGGGTTTCCGTCATAAAGGACGTGTTGATGATCGCGGCCGTGGGAATCGTCGGCATTAGCGTGCCCCGTCTCTTTTTCGGCAGCCACGGCAAGATGTTCCGGGCGCTCGTCGAGGCCCATCCAGGCCACCTTGTCTTTCCCGGTGCCACGCCGAACCTGGACGTCGTTTGGGTCATGACAACCGCACTCCTGACGGGGCTGGGATTCTACATGTGGCCGCATGTTTTCGGCTCGGCCTTTTCCGCTAAGAGCGCCGAGACAATCAAGAAAAACGCCGTCATCATGCCCTTTTACCAGATTCCGGTCCTCCTCGTCTTCATGGTCGGGTTCACAGCCTTCCAGGTCATGCCCGGGCTCAAAAATGGCGACCTGGCATTCCTGGAGCTCGTCCGCAAGACATACCCTGCCTGGTTCATGGGTTTTGTCGGGGCGGCGGGCGCGGTGACGGCCATGGTGCCGGCCTCCGTCCTTGTGCTTTTCGCTTCGACGCTCCTGGCCAAGAATGTCTACCAGGCGGTGTTTTCGCCGCGGGCGCCGGAAGAGACCGTTCTCCGGCTTTCGCGGATTATGGTTCTCATCATCATGGGTTTTGCCCTTCTTTTTGCTTTTTATCTACCCAACGCCCTGGTCAACTTGCTCCTCATCGGCTATGACGGAGTGACCCAGTTCTTCCCCGGCGTTGTCCTGGGGTTGTTCTGGAAGGGAGTGAGAAGAAGCGGAGTTTTCTGGGGGTTGGCGACAGGATTTGTCCTGGCGGCCGGGCTCGTCTTCAGCAAACATGATCCATTTCTGGGCATGAACGCCGGGTTTGTGGCGCTTGTTGTCAATGCCGCCGTGACCGTAACCGTCAGCCGTCTTAGCGGAGCCAAGGCGGAGAATCGTGAACAGATGGTCTGATAACGGAGGAAAAAAATGAGACAAGGATTGGAAACAGAAATCGCGGCCTTGACCGGTCAGCTCGTCGCCTGGCGGCGGGATTTCCACCGCCATCCTGAAGTCGCCTTTGAGGAGGCCAGGACTTCGGCCGTGGTCCGGGAATTCCTGGAGAGCCTCGGACTTCCCGTGTGCTCGGCCGGCGGCACCGGCCTGATTGCGGTGCTGGAAGGGAATCCGGGAGGAAAGACGGTGGCCCTGCGGGCAGACATGGATGCCCTGCCTCTTCAAGAGGAAGGCGAGAAAGAATACCTCTCCTTGAATCGAGGAGCGACCCATGCCTGCGGGCACGATGGACATATGGCGATGATGATGGCCGTCGCTAAGATCTTAACAGGAAGAAAGAGCGACTTTAGCGGCCGGGTTGTCTTCCTCTTCCAGCCGGCGGAGGAAAGGCCGCCGGGAGGGGCGAAGAGAATGGTAGAGGAGGGCGCGCTGGACGGCGTGGACGCCGTTTTCGGCCTCCACCTCTGGCAGTCCTTCCCAACGGGAATGATTGGAGTCATCAAAGGTCCGATGATGGCTCAGGCCGATATTTTCAGCCTCATCGTGAAGGGAAAAGGAGGGCATGGCGCCATGCCCCATACGGCGGTTGATCCGATCCTGGCGGCGGCGCAGATTATTGTGAGCGTCCAGAGTATCGTCAGCCGGAGTGTCGACCCCCTGAAGCCCTGTGTGGTCTCCTTCGGCACGATCAACGGCGGGACCACCAACAACATCATCCCGGCAGAGGTCGCGATGGCCGGAACGGTAAGGACCTTCGACTTGGCCGTCCAGGCGCTGGCCGAACGGCGGCTCCGGGAAATCGCCGAAGAGACGGCCAAAGCGTTCGGGGCGTCCTGCCGGGTTGAGTACTTGACCGGTTATCCGGCGGTGGTGAACGACGCCGCCATGGTCGATCTCGCTACGGGTGTTGCCAAGAGGGTCCTTGGAGAGGGCTGCCTGCGGCCTTTTGACCCCATCATGGGCGGAGAGGATTTTGCCTATTATCTGCAGAAAGTACCGGGCGCATTCATTTTTTTAGGCGCCGGCAACGGCCGGGAATTTCCGCATCATCATCCGGCCTTCGATATCGACGAGAAGGCTTTGCCGTTGGGCGTTCTTCTCCTCACCTCCCTGGCCCTGGAGTTCCTGGGGAGCAAACCGGCGTGAGTATTCTGTTGGTCCTCGGTATCGCTTTAGCCCTGGCCCTGGATGCGTTTGCCGTCTCGCTGGGACTCGGGCTGAGCTTGAAGCCGGCGACCAGCGGTCAAACCTTCCGTCTGGCCTTCCACTTTGGACTCTTCCAGTTCCTGATGCCGGTCGTAGGCTGGGCGGCCGGAGAGACCCTTATCCGCTATATCGAGAAGTATGATCATTGGGTGGCGTTCGCTCTCCTCCTGGGCGTCGGCGGGAAGATGATCGTCGAGTCCTTTAGGCCGGAAAAGGGCTCAGCTGCGGAGCGTGCCGACCCGACCCGGGGTATTTCGCTGCTTGTGCTTTCCGTGGCGACGAGCCTTGATGCCCTGGCCGTCGGGCTGAGCCTGGCCGCGCTCCGTGTGGCTATTATTCTTCCCGCCGTCGTAATCGGGATCGTGGCCTTCACGATGACGGCAACAGGCATGAAGATCGGACCGGTTCTGGGCAAGGTCATCGGCCGGAGGGCGGAGCTCCTGGGCGGCGTCATCCTGATCCTGATCGGGATCAAGATTCTCGCCGACCACCTATAATTCGGGGGACACAATACTTAATTCCCAGGCAAGGAAGGACAAAACCTCGAATTAAGTTTTGTGTCTCCCGAATTGTGTCCCCCGAATTGACACCCTGTGATTGACAGCTAACCCCAATATGAATAAAGTGAGTTTTGGTAAGCGGTCAAATTTGAAGATTAAGTAAAGATCCCCCAGGAGGTCATAATGAAAGCATTAACACGTCGGGAATTCATGGGCCGATCGGCCGTGGCCGCGGCCGGTCTGATGATTGTACCCCGCCACGTCCTCGGCGGCAAGGGTTATCAAGCGCCGAGCGATACCCTGAACATCGGCTGCGTCGGTGTCATGGGGAAAGGCCAGTCCGACATCGCCAGCTGCAGCACCGAGAACATCGTGGCCGTCTGCGATGTGGACGACGAGATGATGGCCAAGTTTATGACGGACGGGCAGAACACGCCCGAGCAGCAGGCCAAATACGAAAAAGCCGCCAAATACCGCGACTTCCGCGAAATGCTGGACAAGGAGAAGGGCATCGAGGCCATCACGGTCAGCACGCCGGACCATAATCATGCTGTAATAGCCATGATGGCTATCAAGATGGGCAAGCACGTTTTTGTCCAGAAGCCGCTGACCCATACGGTCAAAGAAGCCCGGATGCTGGCCGAGGAGGCCAAGAGGGCCGGGATCGTCTCCCAGATGGGCAACCAGGGCCACTCCAAGGAAGGCGCCCGCCTGGTGTGCGAATGGATCTGGGACGGCGCCATCGGACCCGTGAACGAGGTCCATGTCTGGACTGACCGGCCGATCTGGCCCCAGGGCATCGACGCGCCCAAGGAAACCCCTTCCTGCCCGCCCACGTTGGACTGGAACATCTGGATCGGGCCGGCGCCGTGGCGCTACTTCCACCCGGCCTATCACCCATTCGCCTGGCGCGGCTGGTGGGATTTCGGGACCGGCGCGCTGGGGGACATGGGCGCTCACCTCATGGACCAACCCTTCTGGGCGCTCGACCTGGGCCATCCGAAGACGATCCAGGCCTCTTCGACTCGTTTCACCAAGGATTCCTACCCTGTCGCCGAGACCGTCACTTATGAGTTCCCGGCCCGGGGCAAGTTCCCTCCGGCGAAGCTCACCTGGTACGACGGCGGCCTGACCCCGACCCGGCCTAAAGAGCTCGAGAACGGCCGGATGATGGGCGATGAAGGCGGCGGGGTCCTCTTTGTCGGGAAGAAGGGGTCGCTGATGTGCGGCACCTACGGAGAGAACCCGCGTCTGCTGCCCGAGAAGCTCATGCAAGACTATAAGCGCCCGGGTAAGACCATCCCCCGGTCACCCGGTATCCATGAGGAATGGATCGCGGCCATCAAAGAGGGTAAGAAATCGACCACCGATTTCTCCTATTCGGCGACGCTGACCGAGGTCATGCTGCTCGGCAACATTGCCATACGGACGGCGGAGACCAAGACTGTACTGGAATGGGACCCGATCAAGATGGAGTTCCCCAACCTGCCCGATGCTAATCAGTACTTGCACAAAGAGTACCGGCAGGGCTGGTCGTTGTAGAGCCCGGAGGACGTGCCGATGAAAAAGATCCTGGTTTTGGCGGTCGTATGGCTGGTTGTACTGGGCATCACGGTGGCTTTGACGTCCGGGGATTCGCCCCAGAGCACAGCCCGAAAGGCAGAGCTCGAAAAATGGGCCATCCACGACATGGACCGGCCGCTGCCGCCGGTCGTGGACCCGGGCGCGGCGGGGCCGCCCGTGGCCGCTCCCGCGGATGCCATCGTCCTGTTCGATGGAAAGGATTTGATCCAATGGGAAGATGGCAAAGGCGAGCCGGCCAGGTGGAAAGTCGGGGGCGGCTACATGGAAGTCGCGGCCAAGACGGGGTCGATCCGGACAAAGAAAGGGTTTGGTGATTGTCAGCTCCATCTCGAATGGGCGACGCCGGGGGCGGTGGCGGGCGAGGGTCAGGAAAGGGGCAACAGCGGTGTCTTCCTGATGGAAACTTACGAAGTCCAGGTTCTCGATTCCTATAACAACCGGACCTATGCCGACGGCCAGGCGGCGGCCATCTATGGCCAGTACTCGCCTCTCGTCAATGCCTGCCGGAAGCCGGGCGAATGGCAGACCTACGACATCGTCTTTCACCGGCCCCGGTTTGGTGCCGACGGCAAGCTGGTCGAGCCGGCGCGGCTGACGGTCTTTCATAACGGCGTCCTGGTGCACGATAATTGCGAGCTGACGGGACCGACGTCCCACAAGGCCCGGCCGCCCTACAAGGCCCAGGCCGACAAGCTGCCTCTTTCGCTCCAGGACCACGGAAATCCGGTCCGCTACCGGAACATCTGGCTCCGCGAGCTCGAATAAATCGGGGACACCATATCAATTTCCGGCAACGTATCTCCTCTCCCTTGATGGGAGAGGGGAGGGAGAGGGTGAAGCGGAGAGAACGGGATCGAATCTCTCATCTTGAGAAGGAGACGACCATGAAATCGAATCGGTCGAATTTAATAATGACTGGCGGAGTCAAGGTCATCCTCTCCCTCGTCATTATTCTTTTCCTGACGGCTCTCTCCTTTGCCCATACCGCCCAAACCGCAAAAAAGAAAAGGGCCCTTCTTGTCTGGGGCGGCTGGGAGGGTCATGAGCCGAAGCAGTGTGTAGACATCTTCGCTCCCTGGCTCCAGGAGCAGGGGTTCGAAGTCGATGTCTCTCACACGCTCGATTCCTACCTGGATGTCGAGAAACTGAAAACTCTCGATCTCATCGTCCATATCTTTACCATGTCCGAGATCAAGCCCGAGCAGGAAAAGGGGCTCGAAGAGGCGGTCAAGAGCGGGGTCGGGCTGGCCGGCTGGCACGGCGGTCTGGCCGACGCCCACCGCAGCAGCGTCGAGTACGAGTTCATGGTCGGAGGCCAATGGGTGGCCCATCCCGGAGGAGTTATCCCTTATCGAGTCAACATCATCAATCACGATGATCCCATCACTAAGGGATTATCCGACTTCAATATGAACTCCGAGCAGTATTACCTGCAGGTCGATCCTATCGTCGAGGTCTTGGCGACAACGACCTTCTCCGGGCAGTACGCGGCCTGGATCAATGGGGTAGTCATGCCGGTCGTCTGGAAGAAGATGTACGGAAAGGGACGGGTCTTTTACACCTCGCTCGGCCACGTGGCCAAGGATTTCGACGTTCCCGAGGCCCGCAAAATCGTCCAGCACGGACTGCTCTGGGCCGCCCGCGTCAGCGGCGAAGATGCCCGGCCGCAAATCGGACAAAAAAAATAAGCTAGGGGACTCAGGTCTGCTTGGCTCCAGCCCAAAAGAAATTTTTAAATAAAAGTTGACAATTGCAATCATTTAATAATACAATTAATGTACGATGAAATTAATAAAGGGTTCATATCCGAGGTTCTAAAGTTATGGACATCCAGAAAATCCGCTTTCTCAGGGAGAAATTGCGGCTGATGGAACGGGAAATGAACGATCCTTTCGGCCCCGATGCCGGCTGTTGCGGCCTGACCCTTGCCCAATGTCATACGCTTCTTGAGGTCGGATACAAAAGGGAGGTTTCACTCGTCGATTTGGCCACGAGCTTCGGCCTCGACACGAGCACGCTCAGCCGGATGATCCAGGGTTTGGTCATTCTTGGCCTGGTCAACCGGCTGACCAACGAAAAGGACCGTCGTTATGTCGCCATCTCTCTCACCGAACAAGGCCGAGTGTTATTCGACCAGATCGAGACCAGGTTCAACACTTACTTCGCTCAAGTCCTGGAGCTCATTCCCGCCGAGAATAAGGACGCCGTAATCGAGTGCATCGGCTTCTTCTCCGACGCGGTCAGGAAACACAACGAATCTTCCGGTTGTTGCGAGGCCGATAGTGAATCGGGCGAAAAGAGAACTTCCGTAGGATAGGAGCAGCTTCATGGCGGATACGAAGACGGATCAAAAAAAGGGCCCCGAATTGGGGGAGAAGAGCAGCGCCTCTCAGTCGTCTTGCGAGTGCGGCCCGGAGTGCTGCGGCTGGGGCTCAGATAAGGGTAAGGAGGCAAGCTATTTCAGAGAAGCCGGGCACTGGATCGAACGGCGCATCGAGGGTCCTGCCGGCGCGATTCCGGTCGTCCGGACAAAACTCAGCCGGCAGGACATCCTGGGCAAGGTCAAGGCCCGTTTCGGGATCGGCCGGATGAACTATAAGGTCAAACCCGGTCTTTACGCCGTCGGAAAGGCCGTCCCGGACTCGCCCGTCCTCGTCTCGGCTAACTACAAGCTCAGCTTCGATAGCCTGCGCCGCGAACTCGGCGGACTTGACGCCTGGATCCTCGTCCTGGATACCAGGGGGATCAACGTCTGGTGCGCGGCCGGCAAAGGGACCTTCGGGACGGAGGAGCTGGTACAGCGGATCGACGACACCGGACTAGGCCATGTGGTCTCCCACCGTGTCCTCATCCTCCCGCAGCTCGGAGCGCCTGGTGTCGCCGCCCACGAGGTCACAAAGCGCACTCACTTAAAAGTTATTTATGGACCCGTGAGAGCGGCCGATATAAAGGATTTCCTTCGAGCAGGCATGAACGCCACCCCGGAAATGCGCCGGGTCAGGTTTGGCCTGAAGGAACGATTCGTGCTGACAGCAATGGAATTGACAAACCCCTTCAAATATCTGGTCGTGGTGACCGCGGTCCTCTGGATCCTCAGTCTCCTCGGGTTGCGCCTATTGTCCTGGGAAGCGCTCTATCCCTATCTCGGCGCAATCCTGATCGGCGGCTTTTTTGTCCCGGTCCTTCTTCCCTGGATTCCCGGCCGGGCCTTTGCCTGGAAAGGCTGGCTACTGGGAATGCTGTGGGCGGCGTTTGTCAACATCCATCAGGGATTGCTCCCGCCGACTCCAAACACCTGGCAACAGGCGGCGGTTCATTTTCTGCTTCTCCCGGCCATCTCGGCCTTCCTCGCCATGGGCTTCACCGGCTCTTCCACCTATACGTCGCTCTCCGGAGTTCTCAAGGAGATGAGGTACGCGGTGCCGGCGATCCTCGCTTCGGCTTCTATCGGGATAGTCTTCTTGGCCGTCGTTCTAATCCGGGGGTTGTAAGGAGGAGAGAATGAGGGAACATCGGCATCTCAAGAACGTGGCGACGCTGGCCTATGACCCGGATCTATGCACGGGCTGCGGGGTGTGCGCCGAAGTCTGCCCGCACGCCATCTTCTCCATCGAGGGTAAAAAAGCCCGGATCACGGACCGCGACCTCTGTATGGAGTGCGGCGCCTGCGCGAAGAATTGCCCGTTCGGCGCCATCACGGTCCGCCCCGGGGTTGGCTGCGCCTGGGCGATCTTGATCTCTGAAATCAGGGGAAGGGAAGTTCCCTCCTGCGGCTGATCGAGTTCTTTGGTTTACCTCAGCACTTCGACCAGGCCTTCCTCGGTCTTGATGCAAACCTGGTTTTTCCCGTTTTGCTTCGCCTTGTAGAGCATCTGATCGGCCTGTTCGA
>Ga0315277_10013907_pt1 | contig 10017 bp, 8 predicted proteins | sample YL17G05_15_MG_FD_203695 | JGI IMG/M metagenome (GOLD analysis project Ga0315277, IMG submission 203695) | Sediment microbial communities from Yellowstone Lake, YNP, Wyoming, USA - YL17G05_15 | ecosystem: Environmental > Aquatic > Freshwater > Lake > Sediment | place: USA: Wyoming | collected...
GCTAGTTGGTTCGGCAGTTTTGTTCGCACAGGAACAGGCTGCCGCGCCCTCTCCTAAATTGACCCCTGAACAGATGGCGGAGTTCCTGAAGAACGCCAAAATCCTCAACAGCAAGTCCACAAAGAAAGGGATCACCAACTCCACGGAGGCCACGCTGTCCGACGGCAGCCTGACCCATGAAGCCCACATCCAAACGATTGACGAATCAAAGCAGCGATTCGAAGGGACCAGGGGCACAGAGATGAACTTCAGAGACACTTGGAAGTTCAACGTCGCCGCCTACCGGCTGGGGGTGATGCTGGGGCTGGGCAACATGATCCCTATGTCGGTGGAACGGAGAATGCCCGGGGGGAGGCAAGGGTCCATGACCTGGTGGGTGGATGACGTATTGATGGATGAAGCTGACCGGAAAAAGAGAAAGACCGAACCGCCCAATCTAGATTCCTGGAATAAAGAGATGCACATGGTGCGTGTTTTCGATCAGTTGATTTATAACACCGACCGAAATCTCCAGAACGTGCTGATTACCAAAGCCTGGAAAATCTGGATGATCGATCACACGCGAGCCTTCCGCCTCTATACCACCCTGGAGGCGCCCAAGAACCTGGTCCAGTGCGAACGCAAGCTCTTGGCCGCTTTACGCCAACTGAACGAAGAGACGCTCACGCGCGAGCTGAGTTCCTACCTGTCGAAGCTCGAGATCAAGGGGTTGCTGGGCCGCCGCGACAAGATCGTCAAGACCTTCGAAGATCTATGCGCTCAGAAGGGTGAAGGGGCCGTCCTGTACGACTACGATCTGGCGGCGCGCTGACACCACGCCCTGACGGGCGGCAGAAGCCGCGTTTGCCGGCCCGGCTCCCGCTGCGGTCATTACCTATCGCCGGGAGCCAGGCGCAGCGAGGACACAACTCCCCTCTCGCTCCGCAAGCCGCAACTCAGCTCACGGAGCGGCGACCTTCCAGCCCGGAGTTGCGTCCTGAGCTTGGGCGCAGTAAGGCGCCAAGCGGGACGCTACCTGGGCAATCGCACATCAATGCGCGTGGCGACTAATCGAGCCTTCTCGTCAAACTTGCCCACGCAGATGACACGGACCCCCTCTTTGACTTCATCGATCGAGCCGGGTTGGTTCACTTTGGTGAACTTGGTGTCGGCGTTGTAGACGACGGTCCGCTGAATGTTCCCGCTAGTTCGGACGGTGAAAGAAGAAGCGTCCTTGTTCATCGTCTGGATCGTTCCGGACACCCGGTCCTCTTTGGGCGGCGCTGCCTTCTTCTTTTCCTGGGCCACTCCCTGGCTGACCAAAGCCAGTGCCAGCAGAACGCCTAGGGAAAACCGGATCAGAATGCTCACGAACTTCATAAACACCTCCTTAATGGTGTAGAAAGCCCTCTTGCATGAACGAGGCCAGGCTCAGGATCCGCCGACCGCCATGCCAATCAACCCCGAGGGGCGGTCGGTGAAGGCCATCCTCTTCGGGAAAACACAGCCAACTCCTGCCGAACCTCCCCGGGGACAGCCTCTTGCCTGCCGGGCGGATCCGCGTCCCCGCGTCCTCCGGAGGTGTCCGCAAGAACTGAGGCGTTGAGGCGTTGTTTCCGCCCAAACGCCCGGTTTTTTAGTTTACTCCCAATGCTCATGTGAAGCAACAGAATATTGAATCTTTCTGTAACGCCTCAATTTCGGGGGCCCGTGTGGGATAAGCTTCAGCTTGTCCCGGGCTGTGTCCGGAGACCGGCCTGACAAGCTAAAGCTGATCCCCCAAGGTGTCCAGCACCCCCCGGAGACTGAGGCACTACATCTTCCTGCTTTCCCGTTTGGAGAAGAGGGCGGGTGGAACAGGTTTCCCGGCTGTCCGGCGCAGGGGAGAAACAGGCGGCTTGCCAGGCCAGGCGTGGTGCGAAATGACCTGGCTGGGCAGAGGCTGCCTTCAGCTCTCCAGGTGTATCTTTCTCCAGCCCTTCCCCGCCCCCGATGTTCTGGCCTGCCATCATCAGCCCCGGCCCGATCAGCAGCGCCCGGTTCCGCCACCGGAAAACCGGCGCCTCCGGCAGTTCCTGCTGGTCCCATTTCGGAAAATAGCTGCCCGCTACGGCCATGCCCGGTTATCCTATCAGGAAAGGAAACTACGAAACATGGCCCGGATGCAGGTGGTGATGATGGACCCGGGAAACTTCACGCCGCACTACGTGGCCAACCTCTGCGCCGCTCTTGAAGAACAGGATTGCCAGGTCGAGTTGGTCACCTCGGCGCCGCATTTCGAAGCCGTACCCCAGCTAGGCACCCATAAGGTCAGTCGCCGGTTCTTTCGTCTGGCTTCAGAACGACTGGGGCGTTCCCGTCTGCTGCGCCGTCAGGCCTGGCTCAGGAAGTCGATCAAGGCGCTCAGTTACCCGGCCGGCCTGTGGCGCACCTGGAGGGCGCTGAAGGACCGCCCTCCCGGAGTGCTGCATGTGCAATGGGGGCTACTGCCGCTGCTCGACATCCTGCTGTTCAGCGCTTTGCGTCGGAGAGGGTGGCGAATCGTCTACACGGCCCATGAGGTGTTCTCTGAAAACTGGACCTTCCGACGCCTGGTCCAGGCCGCGGACGCCGTCATCGCCCACACCGCCGGACTGGCCCGAAAAGTCGTGGATGGCTCCGGCATCGCGCCGGAAAAAGTGCACGTGATTACGCACGGGAATCTGGGCGTTTTTCGGGCGCCGGACGTAAACCCATCCGAAGCCCGGCGCGTTCTGGGCCTCTCTCCCGAGGGACCTCTTTTGCTGTTCTTCGGATTGATCCGACCCTACAAGGGACTCCAGTACCTGCTCGAGGCCATTCCCCTGGTCCGGCAGGAGTTCCCCCAGGCGCACCTGCTCATTGCGGGCCAACCCATGCAGCGGTTCAGCGGGTATCAGAAGCTGATCGATGGTCTGGGAATCGCCGGTTCGGTAACCCTGCGATTGCAGTATGTGCCGCTGGCGGAAGTCCATTACTATTTCTGCGCTGCCGGCCTGGTAGTGCTGCCCTACGTGCGCTGCTCCCTCAGCGGCATCCTGACAATGGCCTTCGGCTACGCTCGCCCGGTGGTCGCGACCTCGGTGGGGGGCCTGCCGGAAGCCATCGATGAAGGTCAGACGGGCTACATCGTTGCGCCGCGCTCTCCGGAGGCGCTCGCCCAAGCTATCTGCCGCGGTTTGCGCCAGCCGGCTCTGCTCGAGCAGATGGGGCGGGAAGGGCGCCGGTGGCAACAGGAAGTGTGTTCCTGGTCGCGCGTAGCCCGCCAAACCCGCCAGCTCTATGAACCGCACAGCCAGCCCGTATTGAAACCCGGATTTCCGCGTTGAGTGCGCCGGATCGCGGCGTTCGATGCCCACTGTCTGAATCGCAGGGACAGAATGAGCGAAAGCCACCCACCCGAGGCGGGTGGGTGTATAATGCGGCGTGGCCAGGATGGCAAAACGGAAATCCTGCGGTATACTCTTCCAGGATCGGGAGTCCAAATGGTAATCCCGGTGGTGGTCCGTTTGTGCGGGAGTGCTTCTTGCCCCCGATAGCAGTCTTCGGGCTGGGGTACGTCGGCTGTGTCACCGCGGCTTGTCTGGCGCGGTTGGGTCACAGAGTCCGGGGGTTCGACCCAGACGCTTGGAAGACCGGCTGCGTGCAACAAGGGCGTGCGCCGTTCTATGAGCCGGGACTGGACGAGACTGTAAACCTCGCCGCCCGCTCCGGAAGCCTCACCGCTGTTACCTGCCTGGAAGAGGCTCTGGAAGGCGTCGAGGTCGCGCTGGTGTGCGTGGCGACTCCTTCGAATGCCGACGGCAGCGCCGACCTGCGCAGCATGCGCTCACTGCTCGATCAGATCCGCGGGATCCGCGCCCGTAACGGATATCCCGCCTGCGTGGCGATCCGCAGCACGGTGCCACCGGGGACCTGCGACGAACTCGGGCAAGGCTTGCCGCTGGTCTCGAATCCCGAGTTCCTGCGGGAAGGCAGCGCGGTGGCCGACTTCTTGCACCCCCCGCTGCTGGTGATCGGCAGTTCCGATCCGGAAGGGGCGTCAAAGGCGGCCGCGCTCTACGCCACCCTGCCCTGCCAGCCGTCTTTCGTGAGCGCGCGCACGGCGGAGATGATCAAGTACGCCTGCAACGCGTTTCACGCGCTGAAAATCAGCTTCGCGAACGAGATCGGCACGCTGTCGGCGGCACAGGGGGTGGACCCCGCCGAAGTGATGCAGATCTTCTGTTCCGATCGCAGCCTGAACATCTCCCCGGCCTACCTGCGTCCGGGCATGGCCTTCGGTGGTTCCTGCCTCCCCAAGGACCTGCGGGCCCTTCTGCACCAGGCCGCCCGGTTGCGCCTGGATCTGCCGCTGATCGAGGCGGTGCTGCCCAGCAACGCCCGCCACCTGGGGCGCGCGGTGGAAGCGGTCCTGCGGATCTCGGAGCAGCCGGTCGGCGTGCTGGGCCTGGCCTTCAAGCAAGGTACGGATGACCCGCGCGAGAGTCCGGCGGTGGTGTTGGTCCGGGAATTGTTGCAGCGCGGCCGGGAGGTCAGGGTCTTCGATCCGCAGATCACGGCGGTCAAAGATCTGGGGGTGGACCTCTGCCTCACCCTGGAACAGTTCCTGGCCGAATCCCGTCACGTCGTAATCGCCCTGAGGCTGTCGAACGGCCGGCCAGAGCGCGTGCGCGCCAGCGGGCTGCCGGTGCTGGATCTGACCCGAATGCTGCCGGCGCCGCATTCGCGTGGCGCCGCGGAGCTCGTCTTGTGACCGCGACCGGTATGCGCCTGCTCCCCGCGCCCCGCGGCCCGCTGGTGGTCGAAGGCCACGCGGAGATCGGGCTTTCCCTGGTCGTTCCGACCTACAATGAGTGCGCCAACATCGGCGGGTTTCTGCCGGTCCTGCACGCGGTGCTCGACTTTGCTGTGGGGGAGGACTACGAGGTCATCGTGGTGGATGACGACAGTCCCGACCGGACCTGGGAGCTGGTGGCCGGGTTGCTGCCGCGCTTCCCGCAACTCCGTCTGGTCCGGCGTCAGAGCGAACGGGGGCTTTCCAGCGCGGTCATTCGCGGCTGGCAGGCCGGCCGTGGCACGGTCCTGGGGACGATCAATGCGGATTTCCAGCATCCGCCCGAAGTCCTGGCGCGCATGCTCGCTTCGATCCCGGGAACCGACCTGGTGGTAGCCAGCCGTTACTGCGATGGAGGCGGATTGGGCGACTGGACGATGCACCGCCGCGGCCTGTCGCGGGGCGCCCAGTGGCTGGGGCAGTGGCTGTTGCCGGAGGTCTTTGCTCGCGCCTCGGATCCGCTCAGCGGCTGCTATCTGGTGCGCCGCAGCGCCATTGCCGGGGTGCTGCTCCGGCCAGCCGGCTACAAGACGCTAATCGAGATTCTGGCGCGCGGGCGCATAGAGCGGATCGCCGAATGTGGGTACGAAATGCGAGCGCGCCGGGAGGGCGCCAGCAAGGTCACCTGGCGCCAGTATGCCCAATACCTGGGTCACATCTTGCGCCTGCGCCGCGCTTGGAGGAACGGTTCATGAAGTCCAAAACGCTCTATTGTGTTCTGCTTCTGCTCTCGTTATTGCTGGTCGCCGCGGCAGCGGGCCGGATCCTGGGGACCACGCCGTTCATCTGGAACAACATCCGCCTGGCCCGGAGCGTCGCCCTGGCCCGCGGCTATCCGATCTACTGCGGTGCGGAACAAGAGGCCCCTGTTATCGGCACGCTGCATCTTCCGGTGAGTCACATCCTGTTGACTCCCGCGGCGCTGGCCCGGAACCCGGAGCAGGCGCTGCGGGTTGGCGCGACGCTCTGCGCCCTGTTCGGGTTTGGCCCGCTGCTGTGGCTGCATTGGCGTCTGGCCAAGCGCGACCCTGGCCGGCGCAGGCTCGCCTGGGGTCTGGCCCTCCTGTGCGGTCTGTTCCTGGTCCAGAGCGGGGGCGGGTACTATGCGATTTTCCGCATCCACACCGACGCGGCCGGGCTGGGTTTTTCCACTTTGGCGATGGCGGTGATTTACCTGGCCGGACCCGGCCTGGGCTTGGGGGCGATGGCGTTTTCTGCCGCCATGGCCGTGCTCGCGGTCCTGAGCAAGCAGACCCTGGCCCCCATCCCCGCGGCCCTGGCTCTCTACCTGCTGCTCACGGAAGGCTGGCGCCGCTGCCTGCAATATGCCGCCCTGCTGGCGGGCTTGGCGGCGGCGGGAGCGCTCCTGCTCCACCTCGGGTTCGGCCCGGCCGTGTGGTTCAACACGCTGACTCTGCCCGCGCACCGTCCCCTGAAGCAGGATTGGCCTCTTGCTTTGGGCACGGCATGGAGGAATTTCCAGCCTGAAGGGGCGTACGGGGTGATCCCCGTGCTGTTCTGCTTCCTCCTACAGGTATGGGAACCCGGCGGGTTCCGGAACCCGCTCAGACTGCTGCACGAGCAGCGCTGGCTCGTTTTCGCGCTAGCCGGCCTGGCAATGGTTCCCTTCGTGCTGAAAGCCACGATCACGGAAGGGGGCGCGGAGAACCACCTGGGTGCTCTGACGTACCTGTTCCTGCTGGCCTCCAGCATCGCCATTTACCACTTCGTGCGTGCGGAGCGGGATCACCCCTTCCTGGCCCGGGCCGGCAAGGCTTGGATGGTCATCCTCATCCTGATCAGCCTGCCGGGCAATCTGGCGCGCCTGCCCAACCTGTCTCACCCGCAGAAGGACCCTTCGCAACTGGCCTACGAGTATGCCCAGCGGCATCCCAACCGGGTCTATTTCGTCTGGTGTCCGCTGGCCGCGCTCTACGCGGAGGGCAAGGTCTACCACTTTGACTATGCACTTTACGACCGCGAGCTCGCCGGCTACCCTCTGACCGACGCGCAGTTCCGGGCCGGGGCCCCCGAGGGCTCCCGCTGGATCGCATTTCCCCCGCAGGTCGAAGTCACCTCCCGGCGATTCAAACAACTCCTGAAGGGTTACCGCGCAGGTGGCGATTCGGAACTGCCGGGCTGGAGGGTGTACCGGCCGCTCCCAGCCTTCGAACACGACCGCCCGACGCTCTAGGGTCTTGAAACTGGAAACTCGGTGCAAATGAGTGAAGTTTTGATTCACCGCAGAGGCGCAGAGTGCGCAGAGACATCGCACAGAAAAACAATTCTGGTCTTCCCCATCAATTCTGCGGAGCCTTAGCCGGCGCACTGTCTCCCTTGATCAGACTCGCCAGGCTGTCGGACAATTCCTGATTATCGATCACATAGAACAGTCCGCCGCGCCCGTTCTGGCTGCTTGCGCAGTTGTCGCCGGACGCCGCACCCTACTGGTTCATATCCCCGAAAACCGCGTAGTGCTCGGTCCCCGATGTTGACACCCCAATCTTCGCGTGATTAAAGTCCGGTCCGCTCCCGCCCGTCAGTCCGATCTCCTGCCCCGCCCACTGGCCGGTCGTCGCAATCTCCACCGCCCCCGGTTTGCCGAGCGTATTGCTCCAGCATGCGATCTTCGTGGTCGCCGTCGTCGAATAGATCTGGGGCCTCGCCCACCATGTCGCAACCCGCAGCGAAACGCCCTTCAAAAACGACGACACCATCTGCCATGGCGGCACATTCAGCGCCGAGGGCTTCGAAATCAGCTCCACCCCGCTCGATAGCTCCTCCCGCAGCGCCGTCGTCGCCTTCGACTTCACCCCGAGAGACTTCACCAGTTTCTGCAAGTCCGCCGGGCCGCCGTTCTTTACGATCTGCGTGTTCTTCGGGTCCGTGACCACGCTGGCGTTTTGCAGCGCGCCCAGCACCTTCACCAGATCGTCCTTCGACAATCTCAGCGCAAAGAAGTGCTGACTCACTTCCACGTTGTCGTCATCCACGCAGCCCAGTGTGTTGCCATCCGTCTTCCGGGGCGACTTCTTATTCCCAGACGCTGGCCAGGAAGGCGTCGAGACCTGCAAAACGAACCCCTCCCCGGCATCATTCCACGCCAGCAGCCCTTTCGAGTGTCCCCACGGCGACCCGCATTCCGTGGTGCATCCCTTGATCTTCGGATCGTCGTAGAACTGATCGTTCCATATCAGGTAGTTGCAGGCGCCGTTATAGACCTGATCGAACGTCGCTCCCAACGGATCCGTCGTCGTCTCGCCTGCACAGCCGCTGCCCTGCTGCAACCTGCCGTTCTCGCTGCTCGCGTAGACGAACTGCTGTCCGAAGGCCTTGTAGTCCTGCACCTTCCCGCCGAACGTACACGTTCTCGTCACGCCGGCGCCGCACCCGGGGAATGCCTTGGAGTTCAATTTGAAAACGAACCACCAGTCCACCGCATGACCCGCCTTCAGAAGCGGCGCCGGCGCATCCGCAGCCCAACCGGCGGACGCCCAGAGGACAAAGCCAATCGCAACCATGAGAAACATCGAGAGCGGCGACCTCGAGAGACGGCGATCCATAAGTGGACTCCTCCTGTAAGTCGGCGCCATTCATTCTACACGAAGCGTTGGATGTCTGCCGCGGCATCGCCTCCGGTGGTTTGTCGCGAAAAGTTGTGTCCGGCAGGCATGTGCGCGTTCCTGGTTTCAAGCCGGCATCCGGGAAGTTGAAGCCGCGCGGGGCGCGCAGGGAGCGGTGCACGCCCCCATTTTCGATCCAGCGCGACGGAGCGCCGCGGGCTAAATGACCGGATGCCGACCTATCAGGCGTCATTGCAGTTGGGGTTGGATGATATGCCTTCGAGTGAGGCGCGTCCGCCTCGCGCTTGACTGTTGCTGCCACGACCTTCCAGGACTGGCTCGCCCAGTTCTGATTGACGATCGCTGCCATGGTGACCCTGCCCATGAACAAAGAGGCCACGCAGCTCTCCGATCCGGCTTTCGTCGGGCACACCGAGCTCATCGCAGGGCTGTGCGGCCTCGAGGATGTCACCGTCATGCTGGCCTCCGAGCAACTGACGGTGACCCATGTCAGCACGCACGTCTCGCTGGCGACGGCCGTCCAGCGCGTCAAGAAGGAGCGCATCTGCGCCATTCTCCGCCTGACCTGCGAGGCGGTCGGGAAACTCAAGCAGCATCCCCGCATCGCAGTGGCCGGCTTGAACCCGCACGCCGGCGAGAACGGGCTGTTCGGGGACGAAGAGACCACCGAGATCCGGCCGGCGGTGGAATGGGCCGTTCCCGCCCGACACGGTCTTCTACCTGGCCGCGCGCCGCCAGCGCTTCGACGCCGTGGTGCGGAGTCAACGTGACCCTGGGCCTGCCCATCATCCGCACCTCCGTAGATCACGGCACGGCCTTCGACATCGCCGGGAAGGGAGTAGCCTCGACCGCAGGCCTGGTGCGCGCGCTGGACTAAGCAGGTGGGTGGTCCCGGCGCCGCCCTTCAGTGCTTCTCCAGCGCCGCGATAAGCCTCACGGGGTCGATGATCGGGCCCAGCGAATGGGTCTTGTCGCCCCGCCTCACCTGGATGGTGCGGCCGGTGGTCAGGGCCGTCTCCCAGAAGCGGTCCGGGGTAATCTTCGGATCCACTTGTACGGCCAGCGCATAGACGCCGGCGATGTACGGTATGGCCCAGCTCCAACCCCCGCGGCGGAAGAACACGTACTCGTCGTTGGCTGCCGGGCCCGCGCCGGTGCGGCTGTCCATCGGCACGAGCAGCCGGCCCGATCCCCCCACGCCACTGTAAAACTGCTTGGCCCAGAACTCACCCGGCAGATACGATTCGAAAAGGTCCGGATCGGCGAGCGGCTCGCGGCCGAGGCCGTGGAACCTGAATCCGTGCACCTGCTCCAGGTTCGATGTGATCACGAGAAGGCCTTCGTCCTTCGCTCTCTTCGCCGCCGCATCCATCTCCGCGGCGCCGCGATGGTTCCGGGCCCAGCCGAACGACATGGAGATCACGCGAATCTTTTGCTCGGGCGGCAGAGTCCGGTTCACCTCGAGGAACTTCTCGAAGGCTTTCGCCCGGGGCCGGAAGTCGGGGCCCTCCCGGTCCATCGCCCACGAGGAGACGTAGTAAATGCCGGCGCCGGGCGCGACGCCGAGCGTTGTGCCGGCAGCCACCGACACCACAACGG
>Ga0315277_10013908_pt1 | contig 10017 bp, 5 predicted proteins | sample YL17G05_15_MG_FD_203695 | JGI IMG/M metagenome (GOLD analysis project Ga0315277, IMG submission 203695) | Sediment microbial communities from Yellowstone Lake, YNP, Wyoming, USA - YL17G05_15 | ecosystem: Environmental > Aquatic > Freshwater > Lake > Sediment | place: USA: Wyoming | collected...
CTTTCGCCTGTTCGACGACCGCCAGGGCGACCTTGAGTTGCGCATCCAGGGAGGCGCGGTTCGCCTTGATCTGGTCCAGTTCCGTGTCAGAGATGAACTTCACTTCCTTCACGCCGGTCTCCGCCCGATACTGCTTCTCCATCTCCTTCAGCTCCCTAGCCCGCTGCTCTTCGGCTCCCGCCTGTTCCAGCAAGGCCCGCACGCGATCTACGTCGGCCAGGCGCGTCAGCAGCGTCGCCTGATCGCGGGCCACGGCCGCGTCGTAGATCCTCGGGTCGATCTCCGCCAGCAAGTCGTGTTTCTTCACTTCCTGGTTGTAGTAGGCGAGCTTGCCGTCGTCCAAGACGTTCGTGATCGTGATCTTCAGCGAGCTGAGCTTGGCGTGGTCCTCATCGGAGAGCACCGCGTCGCTGTCGGCCACGGGCGCCGGTTTGCCCTGCGGGGTAAACGTGGTGGCGAAGTCCGCGCCACTGCGGCCTGAGCTGTCGTCGGCGTCCAGATCGAGGACCGGACCTCCGTCGGCGGCGGGCGACTGGCGTGACGCCAGTGCCACTTGCCCGCCTGCGGCAACTCGATAGTCACCCGGCGATTGAGGGGCAACAATTGATGATTGATGATTGATGATTGATGATTGATGATTGACGAACTGACCCCTGGCCCCTGGCTCCTCGCCCACCGATAGCAGCTCAGCGTCGGCCACGGTTGTCCCGGCCAGGTCCGGCTGGCTGGAATCGGGGCTGCCGCCGGCATCCCGATCAGCCAAACGGGTGCCACTTTGGGCCAAGACGGTCACGGTGGTCGTGCCTACGTTGCTCTCGTGGACGCCGTCGTCGGCCACGAACTTGAGCACTCGCGGCGTGGTGTGGGGGGTTGGCGAGATGTTGTTGTAGGCCACGCTCCGCAGCACCCGCTGATAGTTGGCCACGCTGTCTTCCCCATTGAGCGTCAACACCCCCATAGCAGCGTTGTAGCTGCTGGTGATGTTGGTGCCCGTGGTACTGGCCGAGAGGGATTCAGACGCCCCTTTCGGGCTGCGGATCGGCCCCGAGACCACACTGCCGACCTGAACGCGGAGGATCGGCTGCAAGGTCCCGGTGGCGTTGACGGTCGATGCGACGTCCCCTCGGCTGGTCGCCGCCTCGCGATACCGCGGTTTGTTCCTGGCCTTCCACCAGCTTCGCGCAAAAGGGTAGGCCAGGGAGCCGCCGATGCCCAGCAGCAGAACCGCCACGGTGGTCTTCATCGGGAACTTCATGGCCAATCACGCCTCACGCGTGGACCGCGGCCGTGAGTCGCAGCGGCTGTCGCCGGGCTGCAACGGGCCGGAAACTGGCCCCAATATGTCCAGTCTATTCGCTCCCCCGGCGGCTGTCGAGGCTCGATTCCTCTGCCAGGCTGCCGGGAAGCCGCCGGAAGAAGGCGCCGGCAGCCACTCTCCGGTCGAGAAAACGCCCCCTCTTTGCAGGGCATAAGGCAGGCCGGCAGCGGCCTCACTGCTTCCGCGCGACCACGAATTCGGCAAGCCCCTTGAGGATGTCGCGGACCTCGCCGGGAGGGAACTTGTCCAGCTCCTCGGCGGCAAGCCGGCCATACCAGAGGGCCTTGTCGCGGGCGTAGGAGATCGCGTCGGAGCACTCAAACCACGGCCGCAGCGCCTGGCGGTGGTGATTGCCCGACCGGGAGAGAATCTCAATCAGCTCCGAACGCTCCCGCCGGCTGGCCCGGCTCAAGAGCCGGATCAGCGGCAAGGTGGCCTTCTGCTTGGCCAGGTCGGTTCCCAGCGACTTGCCGGCGGTGGCCTCGTCGCCGAGCACGTCCAAAAGATCGTCGGCGATCTGGAAGGCCACGCCCAAATATCGCCCGAAACACGTCAGCGTCCGGCATACTGCCGGCGTCGCGCCGGCATAGTGCGAGCCCAGCCGACAGCAACAGGCCGTCAGCGCGGCCGTCTTGTTGGCGATGATCTCCAGGTAGTCTTGTTCCGACAGATCGTAATTGCCGCGGCTTTCGATCTGCCGCAGCTCGCCCTCGCACATCATCTGGGCCGCCTCGCCGATCGCCCGGCAGGCCAGCGGGTCGTCCAGCGTGCTGGCCAGGCAAATCGAGCGGGTGAACAGATAGTCTCCCAGGAGGATGCTGGCCTCGTTGTCCCAGCGGGCGTTGACCGTCTCCAGGTGGCGGCGGAGCGTCGCTTCGTCGAGCACGTCGTCGTGGATCAGCGTGGCCGTGTGGATCATTTCGACCGCGGCCGCCAGCACCAGATGCTCCGGCGTCAACCTGCCGCAGGCCTTGGCGGAGAGCAGCACCAGGGCCGGACGCAGCCGTTTACCGCCCAGGCGAAAACCGTGCTTGGCCAGCCGATCGACGAAGGGATGGTCGCTGCGGAGTTCGTCGCGGAGTAGCTGCTCGACCTGATCGAGCTGCTGGCGGACCGGCGCGTAGAGCGTCCGCAGCTCCTCGGGAACCGTCGCCCGATATTCGGCCACTCGCTCCGCGTCCTTAACCACTTGTTCCATGAAGGGCTTCCTGGGCTGAGCAGCCGGCTGGCCCGGCGGCGGTGGCGGCCTACCTCACTTCCGGAGACGACGGTCTGACAAAATGCCCGCTTCGTCCCCCTGACTTCTCCTCGAGCCGGACCTGCTCGATCACCATCGCCCGATCCACCGACTTGCACATGTCGTAAACCGTCAAGGCAGCCGTGCTCACGGCCACTAGGGCCTCCATTTCGACGCCGGTTCGGGCGGTGGCGCGGGCCTCCGCCTGGATGGCAAGGATCATCGGATCGGGAAAATCGAACGACACGTCCACCGCGTCCAGCGGCACGTGGTGGCAGAGCGGAATCAGCTCCGCGGTCCGCTTGGCCGCCATGATGCCGGCCAAACGAGCCACGTCCAGGACGTCGCCCTTGGCCAGTTGCCGATTGCGGACCAACGCCAGCGTCTCGGCCCGTAGCCGCACGCGGCCGCTGGCCCGGGCCGTCCGAACCGTCACGTCCTTGCCACCCACGTCCACCATGCGGCTGGCACCCTTCGCGTCGAAATGGCTTAGTTGGCTCATGATTGCCCGCCTGGCGGGGCGCGAGGCAAGAGACGACGGTAACTCAATTCTAATGACCGGCGTGCGTCCGTCGAGGGGGCACGGCAGAGCGGGTCCGGTTTCAAAGGCTGTCCGGACAGGTCGAGCCGCAAGCTCCCCTCTCCCGCCGATGGCCTGTTGATTTAGAGCTTGTCCCAGAACCGATAATCGGGGTGGCTGGTGGTCGGCCGGAGGACGCCCCCAGCCACACCGCTCCGGGGGCTCGCTGCACTCGACCCCGGCCACCCGGAACATTCCGAACTGTTCTGGGATAAGCTCTTAATCCAGGGGGCCTTATTCCGTAATACGGAGTTGACACTTATTGGGGTCTGCTAAATCGACAGGCCGCCGGCGGGAGAGGGTGCCTTTCCGGACAACCGCTCAGTCCGTTCCCGGCGAGTGGTAGTCGGTGCTGGCCAGGTACTCGAGCACGCTGGCGGCTTCCGCCCAGACCTCGCGCATCAGATGGTCCTTGATGGCCTGGCGGACCACGTTCTTCTGGTCTCGATTGAGGCAGCCGAGCCCGGTGATCTTCGAGACGATCTTGTCGTCGCCCTTGTCGAGGCTGGTCAGTGCCCAACGCTGGGCGAGTTGATACGAGCGGATGCCGGTCAGGCGGATGCCGGCAGCGGTCCGCTCGAGCCTTAGCTCGACCAGCTTGAAGTCGCCCTGGTTGGGGAGCTGGTCTGCATTGCGGACGGCGCTGACCAGGCCGGCATTGGTCCTGAGCAACCATCCTTGCCCGTCGTCCTTCCAGGTGGCCACCAGCTTCGACCTGTCGCAGATCAGGTAGTGGTTGTGCCGCTCCAGCCGTTTGGGCAGGTCCGGCTGCGGCAAACCCGGCTGGCCGAGGTCGTAGACGGGCTCCGTCGGAGCAGGTGCCAGTGGCGTGACGCCAGTGCTACTCAGCAGCCCCGCCGAGTCGTCGGGCACGGCGATCAGGACCGGCTGGCCGCACTTGGGGCAGTTCCTCGACTGCCCCAGGAGCTCGTCCTTGGCGTTAAGCCGGCTCTGGCAATTCGGGCAGACAAGGCAAATCATTACCGCGATTCCTCTCGTTCCCGCCGGCCGAAGAGTTGCCGGTGACTCGCGAGGAGCCTGGTCGGACGTGACCACGCCCACCCAGCGATGTAGCCTACCGGGGGCGTCGTCCGATTGTCAAGCGCCGGGCTGGAAGGGGGTAATTGCGTGTCCTGGCGGAGAGGCATAGAATAGACACCCGCACGTCGAGGTCAGGCCTCCCGCGGAAAACCCGATCGGTACCCCGGCCACCCGGAAACGGACCGGGGGAAAAAGGGGACGGGTCCAATTTGTGCGACGACCATGCAAGCATGGTGCCCGCCTTCGGGCCGTTCCGGCAAATTGGATCTGTCCCCTTTTTCCCGGACCGTAGCCATTCAGCAGGAGTCTCGAAAGTGGTGCACCATCTGGATTGTTTGCCGGGAACATTTTTCGGTCCCTCCAATCTGGTGGAGTTGCTGCAGCATCGTGCCCGCTGTCAAGCCGAGGACATCGCCTTCACCTACCTCGTCGACGGCGAAAGCGAACAGCTTCACTTGACCTACCGGGAGCTGGACCGACAGGCCCGTGGCATCGCCGCGTGGTTGGAGTCGTTGAACCTGGCGGGCGAGCGGGCGTTGTTGCTGTATCCGGCCGGCCTGGAGTTCATCGCCGCCTTCTTCGGCTGTTTGTACGCGGGGGTGGTGGCGGTTCCCGTCTATCCTCCCCGCCGCAACCGCTCGCTGGTCCGCATCCAGGCCATCGCCGACGACGCCGACGCCAAGGTGGCCTTGACCACCGATCTGGTCCTGAGTCGCGTCGAGCCGCTGATTGACGAGACTCCCCACTTGGAGCAACTCACCTGGCTGGCCACCTCGCACGTCCCCGAGGGCCTGGACCGGCAGTGGAAGATGCCGGACGTGCACGGCGACACGCTGGCGTTTTTGCAGTACACCTCGGGCTCGACGGGGACGCCCAAGGGCGTGGTGCTCAATCACGCCAACCTGATCCACAACTCCGCGTTGATCTCCTACGCCTTCGAGCATACCCGCTCCAGCACGGGCGTGTTCTGGCTGCCGAGCTATCACGACATGGGCCTAATCGGTGGGATCCTGCAGCCTTTGTACGTGGGGCGGCTGAACGTCCTGATGTCGCCGATGACCTTCCTGCAAAAACCCTTCCGCTGGCTTTCGGCGATCACTCGCTTCCGCGGCACCACCAACGGGGGCCCCAACTTTGCCTATGACCTGTGTGTCCGCAAGATCACACGCGAACAGCGTAAGAAGCTCGATCTGAGCTGTTGGGAGGTGGCTTTCAACGGTGCAGAGCCGGTTCGCGAGGAGACCTTGGAGCGTTTTTGCGAGAGTTTTGCCCCCTGCGGTTTCCGCCGCGAGGCCTTCTATCCCTGTTACGGTCTGGCCGAGGCCACCTTGATCGTCTCCGGCGGTCACACCCACCAGCCGCCGGTGATCCGCACGTTCGAGACCGCCGCCTTGCTCGACGGCCAGGTGGTCGACGGCGAGCCCGAAGACGACGGCGTCCGCCCCCTGGTCGGTTGCGGCGAGTCCCTGCCCGACCAGAAAATCGTCATCGCCGATCCCGAAACGATGACCCACTCCGCCGCCGGGCGGATCGGCGAAATCTGGGTGAGCGGCCCCAGTGTCGCCCAAGGCTACTGGCACCAGCCGGAGGACACCGAGCAGGCGTTCCGGGCCTACCTGAAGGACACCGGCGAAGGGCCCTTCCTGAGGACCGGCGACCTCGGCTTCATGCAAGACGGCGAGTTGTTCGTCACCGGGCGGCTGAAAGACCTGATCATCGTGCACGGGATGAACTACTATCCCCAGGACATCGAGCAGACAGTCCAACAGGCCCATCCGAGGCTGCGGGCAGACTGTGGCGCGGCCTTCACCGTCGAGGTCGACGGCCGGCAGCAACTGGTCGTGGTCCAGGAGGTGGAACGCCGCAAGCAAGGAGACTTGGAGGCCCTCTTCGACACCGTGGTGCGGGCCGTGGCCGCCGAACACGAGCTAGCCCTGGACGCCGTCGTGCTGGTCAAGGCGGGCAGCATCCCCAAGACCTCCAGCGGGAAGATCCAGCGCCACGCCTGCTGTGCCGCCTACCTGGAGGGCACCCTGGACCTGGTCGGCCAGTGGCAGGCCGCCGAAGCGTCACGCCCCGCGCCCAGCCGCACGCGCCGCCGCCCGGGTGAGGCAGCCCCAGAGACCCCGGCCCAGCCGGCGGTGGGCGCAGCGCCCTCGGAGGACGGCCGTGGGATGGCGACCAGGAAGAAGGTCACGGAGCTGGTGCTGGAAGAGATCCGCCGGGTGGGTAAGGAGCGGGTGGAGCGGTTGACGCTGGACTCACCGATCGTGGAGACCGGGCTGGATTCGCTGGAGCGGATGGAGATCCTCGCCTCGCTGGAGGAGCGCTTCGGCGGCCGCTTTCCCGAAGAAGTCCTCCCAGACCTGGAAACCACCCGACACGTCGTCGACGCGGTGCTGAAGTATCTCGGCAGCGAGCCCCGTGTCCGGGTCAGCCACCCCGCCGACGCCAAGGTTCCCCCCGAGACCTACCAATTCGACAAGTTCCCCGAGGTCGTCCGGTTGAGGCAGAACCTCGACCTGCTGGAGACCTCGGGCATCGGCAATCCGTTTTTCGTTCCGCACCAGGGCATCACCACCGACCGGACGATCATCGACGGACGAGAGGTGATCAATTTCTCCAGCTTCAACTACCAATGCATGTCCGGCCACCCGGCCGTCGCCCAGGCCGCCAAGGACGCCATCGACCGCTACGGTCCCAGCACGTCGGCCAGCCGATTGGTCTCCGGCGAGAAAGTCCTGCACGTGGAGCTGGAGCACGCGCTGGCCCGCTTCCTGGGAACCGAAGACGTGGTGACAATGGTCAGCGGGCACGGCACCAACCAGACCGTCATCGGCCATCTGCTGGGCCCCGGCGACCTGATCCTGCACGACGCCCTGGCGCACAACAGCATCATCCAGGGCTCGATCCTCTCCGGCGCCCGACGCCGGCCCTTTCCGCACAACGACTACCAAGCGGTGGACCGATTGCTTACTGAGCTGCGGCACGAGTACCGGCGGGTGCTGATCGCCATCGAGGGCGTGTACAGCATGGACGGCGACATCCCCGATCTGCCCAGGTTCATCGAGGTCAAACAGCGCCACCACGCGCTGCTGATGATCGACGAGGCACACTCCGTCGGCGTGCTGGGGGCCCACGGGCGTGGAATCAGCGAGTTCTACGGCGTCGATCCGGCGGAAGTCGACATCTGGATGGGGACGCTCAGCAAGGGGCTGGGCAGTTGCGGCGGCTACATCGCCGGCGGCAAGGCGCTGGTCGAGTACTTGAAATACACCGCGCCGGCATTTGTCTTTGCCGCGGGCATCGCCCCGCCCGCCGTCGCCGCCGCCCTGGCTGCCGTCAAGATCTTTGCCGCCGAGACCGAGCGTTTTGTCCGGCTCAGGGAAAACTCCGAGCTGTTTCTCAGGCTGGCCAAAGCACACGGGCTGAACACGGGGCGAAGCAAGAACTCGGCGGTGGTGCCGGTGATTTTGGGCAACTCGATCCACTGCTTGCAGCTCTCCAAGGCGATGTTGGCCCGCGGCGTCAACGTGATGCCCATTCTCCACCCGGCGGTGGAGGAAAACGCCGCCCGGATGAGGTTCTTCATCTGCACGCTGCACAGCCAGCAGCAGATCCGCTACGCGATCGACGTGATGGTCGAGGAACTGGAGAAGATCAGCCCCGACTACCTCCACCGCACACGCAGCAGCGAGCCGGCGACCAGTTGAAGGGCGTCTGAAGAGCCCGTTGCAGAAGTACGCCGCGCTGTTGACCCGGAAGTACGCCCAGCGGTCAACGCGGAAGTACGTTGCGCGGTTCACTCAAACAGCAGCCCCGCCCGGTAGGGCGGGGTCGAAGTCTGCAAGAACAGCAGCCCCGCCCGGTAGGGCGGGGTCGAAGGCTGCAAGAACAGTAGCCCCGCCCGGCAGGCCGGGGTCGAAGACGTGGCAACGGCGGGGACGGCAACTTCGTAACGGCGGCACCCCGCCCTGTCGGGCGGGGCTGTGGGCAAATGCTGCCTGACGGTAGCGGCGGGCAAGCCCACCCGCCCAACGAGCACTTGATGGAGTTGTCCGCTTCAGCGGTTGATCGACAGGCCGACGTTCAGGCCGTTGACGAACACGCCCTGGCTGTTCTTGCTGCGGTTGATGCCCATCACGCTCTGATCGGAAATGACATAGTCGGGCATGGCGGAGGCCCGGGCGATCCCGCCCAGCCACATCCCGCTCCAACCCACCTGGACCGAGACCGCCTGGGTCAAGGCGAGAGCCAGCTCCAGGCGGAGATCGCCGCCCGGGCTCCACTGCTGGACGTGTGTCATGTGATCGAACTCGAAGGGGTTACGAACGAGAGGCACGTACAGAGGAGGCCCGCCACCGACTCTGATGGGGGGCGTGGGCGGCGTGATCTCCGTGATTGCCCAGTTCCAGGGCTGGGGTGCGTCGAGGTTATTCCCCAACACACCCCGGTTGCGAATATTCTGCATGTTCAAGCCTGCGAGGAAACGGCCCTCAACCGAGACCGTCCAGCGGTTGCCTTTCTTGAGCCATCGCCCGCCGATCTGCGGACCGATGATGTGGTTCTGGGCCTCGGTGTTCCAGAAACTGTCCGCCAATACGTTGCCTGGGCCAATCTGAGACCAATTCGTGGTGGTCGGATCGCTGTTGGGCCCCAGGTCGAACACCCACCTGGAATTGACTACACCGTCGACGGCCGCGGGCGCGGCGGCTTGGTTGAATCTCTCGCGTCCTTCGGCCCTGACGTTAAACGTCTCGTCGAACTCCAGGTAGCGTGCCCCGGCGAAAAACTCCAGGAATCCGCCGCTGTGCAACTGGCCGGAGCGACGTAGATACGTCAATTCCACGCCCCAGCTCTCGACCCGATTCTCGACATTCACGTCGTCGAAGGTGATCGGCAGATCGTGCAATTCGAAGGGGCCGTAAATCGCTGCGTCATTCAGGTAACCCCTGAAGTCGGAGACGTAGCCTCGCAGGTGTGGATTACCGTTGTTGTCCGGGACGTCGAGGAAGACCATGTCGACATCCCTGCCGTAGAGCCTCTGAACCTGGTCGTTCAGCCGGTACGTGCTGAACAACCAGCCGTCGCGGCCGTACACCCGGCCGAACTCGATCCGGTTACCTTGGGTCCCTCCCGCATTCATCTGCCCGGTATCCATGTCGCTAGTCTGAATTTCCGAGGTGGTGGGAGTGTGATAGACCAGCCGCCCGCCGGGATACCCGATCAGTGTCTTCACCGGCTCGGAGATCGACGAGAGCAGCCCGTCGAAACTGAAGAAGTAGCCCTCGTACGGCTGGGGCCCGCTGCCGTAGGTGCTCAGATCCACGGGGGCAAATAGCTGGACGCCCTCGAGATCCTGGGCTTGCAGAGGCCCCACAAGCAGCATGGCCAACACCCCAGCAGCCAGCACGGATTTAGTGCGTTTCGGCAACATCGTCTCGTCCCACCTCGGTCTGTCCGAATTCTTGGGTCGCTCGAAAACCTTTCGCGCAGAGAGCTTCTGCACCGTTCTTGAGGGTAGTATCGGACGTGCCGGTCACAGCAGTTGAGTAAGAACGGTGAACCTTGCCGAAAATGACGGCGCCCGGCGTCGAAACCAAGGGGGGCATGGGACCGAATCGCAAGGATGGGCAAGATGGATGACACACTCCCCAAAGGACGGGCGCCGCGCGCTCCGACCGCCTGATCCGCACCCTTCACCAGCAATACAGCCACGGAGTTACCATGTAGTTAAAGACAAAGGGCCAGTTGCCTCACAACGGGAGAGGCGGTAGGAAAGTTCAGGTTCGTTCAACGAACTTTTCCCAACCCTATCCTGGAGGAGGAACTGGCCATGCG
>Ga0315277_10013909_pt1 | contig 10017 bp, 8 predicted proteins | sample YL17G05_15_MG_FD_203695 | JGI IMG/M metagenome (GOLD analysis project Ga0315277, IMG submission 203695) | Sediment microbial communities from Yellowstone Lake, YNP, Wyoming, USA - YL17G05_15 | ecosystem: Environmental > Aquatic > Freshwater > Lake > Sediment | place: USA: Wyoming | collected...
GTTAACCCGATTTAATCCTGAAAAACATATTTATGAATAATCCGGGTTAAAATAAAAACGGACGGACCAACCGTTGAAAGGTTGATCCGTCCGTCGTGAAGATTCGAACAAACCGCTTTTTACGGCTGTCCCCCTCCTCCGCCACCCTGGCGCCTGCCCTGCTGCGCCCTTTCCTGAACCTTTTTAAGCTGTTCATCCGTCAGCAAGGTTTTCAATGCTGCCAGTCTTTTTTCCATGATGGGGCGTTGGGCTTCCCTTCTGGCCTGACGGTCGGTGACTTTTTCACGAAGCGCCGCCATTTCCTTTTCAGCCGCCAGGTAAACAGAATCCACTTTGGCCATCTGCACATCGGTCAGCTTCAGCTCGGTTTTCATCCATTCGGTCTGCCTTTTGACGCGTTCCTCGGGTGTGCCCCCCCGCTGTCCCTGCTGTTGTCCCTGCGGCTGGGCGCCGGCGACCATGGCCAGGCAGAAAATCGCGGCTGTGAATACGATGGTTCTTTTCATTTTTCCTCCTCTAGGTGTGTTGATGCGATCCATGCAGCGTGCACAGTTGAACATTCACGCTGTATTGTTTGAACACGCAATTTCCGAGAAACTTGCGGGTGGGCGTTGTTCCTTTGTGCCGCGAAACACGCTGTCGAACATCGACGCGACGAATGGAACACGAGGTTTGGTTTCCATGAAGACGGCAAGAACAGAGAAGGGCATTTCCAAAGCTCTTCACACCCCCAACACGTGCACACCTTCTGATTCCGCGGATCCGGAAAGAAAATGAAATCCCGGTTGTATTCAGTGCCGGTGCCGGACGAACAGGAAAAGCCCGTACTGCATTCGTTTGGTTCCATGTCAAATCCAGTACGGGCTTATTATTCAAAAATGGAGCGAATTATTTCTTCCGCGGTTCGACGGCTTCGCGGCGATCCTCCCGCAGTTCTTTGCGGTCTTCCGCCGCTTCGCGGATCCCCAGCTGGATTTCCTGCTGGGAGAGCGCGAGGTAATCTTGCAGGAGGGATTTTTGTTTCTGCTGGAGCGCCTTGTCCCCGGTTTTGCCCGGCGTGTCGATCGTCTTTTGAAGCGCGATCAAATTTGCCGCGACCGCGCGTTTGCGGTCGAGGATTTCCTTGGATTTTTTTGCGTCCTTGACATCGTTCTTCAAATCCCGTCTGTCGTCGCGCCGATCGCGTTTTTCTTCGCGAAGGGCTTTTGGATCCTTGTCACGGTCCCGCTTCTCACGGGCGACGTCCCGCCTCGAATCCCGGAGTTCCGCCTTGCTCTGTGTCACCTCTCTTTTTTCCTGCCCGGTCTGAACGGTGGTCTCTTTCAGATCGCGGCGCAATTCCAGGAAAATCTGATCTTCGACCTGTTTCAATGCCGCTGAATTGGGAGCAGCTTTCCGCAAACGATCCCAACGAATGATGAGGTCAGACAACCTGTCCAGATCACGGCGGTCGTCCGTGACTCCGGCGACGGTTCCGGAAAGATCCTTGCGGTCGGCGGCGCGTTCTTTGGGGCCGGGTGGAACCTGGGATTGAATGGACATTCCCAGCAAAGCCAATGCGATCAAAGTCAAAAGCCAAACCCGATGTTTCATACACCCTCCTGTATTTTTTTGCATGGAGCTTTTTCACCTACAGGTATTATAAGGATTTCACCGGACAAAGTCAACTGTGCTGTTCACTTGACCAGAAGGCATTTGCAGGCGGTTCTGGTGTTTTTCACCGTCAAAACGATCACGTACACGCCCCCGGGAAGGCGGGAACCGTCAAACACAAGACGGTGGGTTCCGCGTTCGACAGGACCGTTCATCAACACTGCAACCTTCCTGCCCGTGGCATTCCACATGTTGAGGCTGACGTTTCCGGCTTCCGCGACCGTGAAACGGATCGCGGTAGAAGCATTGAAGGGATTTGGAGTGTTTTGATCGAGACGGAAGCCTGTAAGACCGGTTCCGCCGCCGGATACGCCCGTTTGCTCCATGCGCTGCATCACGCGAAAGAGAAACCGGCTCGTGAATCGAATGAGGCTGTCCATTTCCGCCTGGGTGGCGACGCCGTGCTTCATACTGGGTTGAAGGGAGAGCTCGTTGTAGATGCAGAGGCGCGACGCAATGCGGCAAACGGCTTTGCTGCCGTACAGCGGGAATCCCCCCTTGGACAAACCGATATCGTACGGAACGGTTTGGTCGAGCATGCCGTGGAAGCCTGCGACCGGGGGTTCCCCGGCGTCGATCCAGGATGTATCGGGGATGCCTCCCCAGCAGTTCAGGACCGCATGAACGGCCGAGGCATATCCGGAATTGCCGCTGTTCCCTTCCAATCCCCCCACCTCCGGATTCAGTCCTTTTGGAATTTCGTCCTGATCCCAGTACGCCATCAGAAGAGCGGTCACACCGCCTGCCGAGGATCCGCCGAAAAATATCCGGGTGGTGTCCACCCGGTAGGCGGACGCGTTTTTTCGAAAAAAGCGCACCGCCGCCTTGGCGTCCTGGACGGTCCGCAGGATCGATTCCATGTAGGAAACAGGGTTGGTTGTATCGGCAACGCCGTAGCGGTAATCCACGGATGCGGCCACGTATCCCCGCTTGGCATACGCGGTGCACATGGCCTTGGCCTTGAGGTCGCTCCGGTTTCCGGCCACGAAGCCGCCGCCGTGCGCCCAGACCAAAAGCGGCCGTTTCAGGGAAGCGTCCCCGATCGGCTGATAGCAGTCCAGGCGCAGCAACTGAACCTGTCCGGCCAGATTGACGTTTGCTCCGAAAAGGACTCCGGAATCGACAGCCACCCCTGAAAAGACCTCGTCCCAGTACCGCGTCTGGCCTTCCAGGTCCGCAGTCCACAGCACAGCCGGCACCCATGTCGCGATGAAAAAAATCAGCCAGGTGAATACGGAAAGAGAGGGTTTGGTTGATCGGTTAAGCATGGCATCGGCTCCGTTTTTAGAATGAACCGGATCACCGGATGAGCAATCCCTTTTTGACCTGTTCGCAGACGTCCGTCCGGAATCTGAAGAAATAAAATCCGCTCGGAAGGTGTTGCGCGCTGAACACGGTTTCGTGTTCGCCGGCCGGAAGCGTCCGGTCCACCAGGACGGCGACCTCGCGCCCCCTCGCATCCAGAACGACGAGTTTGGCGTGTGCCCGTTCGGGCAGAATGAAACCGACCGCAGTCGAGGGGTTGAACGGATTGGGGTAATTTTGATGCAGCCGAAAACCGTCCCGGATGTTCGGTATTTCCGCGGAACAAACCTCCGTGGATGCGGTTTTTAAAAACCAGACCCTTGCGGTCAAATCCGTTTTTAAAAAATCGAGGAGCAAATTCGCCACTTTTTTCCTTCCGCTGGTCGACGGATGCGTTCCGTCGGTCGTGACGAAATCGTCCGGACTCCACGTGAGGCCGTCGCTTCGCGGCGTTTGTCCGTCCGCCCAGAGGTACGGGCCCCACGCCAACCACGGCGCATTCGGATGTTGTCCCGCACATGTCAAACTCGTGTCTCCGACGATTTGTTTTTCGATCAACCTTTTCACGGAAAAACCGGATTCGTACGCGTAGGGCTCGGGATTCAGGGCCGTGGTTGCATACCCGCCGTACGTTCTGCTGGACCAATACGCGATCCTGCAGTTGGGAAACCTCTGCTTGAGGATCTTTGCGATCGCTGCCAACTCGTTCATCAGTGTGTTGGCATGCACCGGAAAGGGTTGGGTGGGATTGTGATCCGCTTCCTTGATCCAGCAGATTTGAACCTGCTTTGCACCAACGCCGGCGGATTGCAGCCTTTGGTCGACCGTATTCCAATAATTCAGGTTGCGGTTCGGGTCCGAAAGGATGGCGGCCGTTTGCCCGCCCACGGCTCCGTCCACAAGGATCAATTTCGGATTTTTCGATTTGAAGGTGTCAGCCACCTGCTTGAAAAAGGAAAACTCCTGGGTCGTGTTCGACATTCCAATGGACAGCAAGACCACCTTGCCCTTGAGCGTGTCCGCGTTCCCGGAAACGTCCAGCGGCTTGATTTCCCTGGAAAAAACCATTCCCAGGGAGTCGTGTTTCCACGGCCTGGAATTGGATCCGTTCGGATACAATCCGCCCTGGTATCCCTTGTATTCGGCGGTTTTGAGGTCGATGAGCGGCACCAGGCCGGTCGCGGCTTTCTGGCCGGATGCATGGCCGCAGAAAAAAGAAACGATCAGAAACAACCACGCGGAACGTTTCATCGGATCTGCCTCGCTTCACTCGTCGTTTTTTGTGATCTGCCGGGAATGGGAGGTCATTTGATCAGCATCCCCTCCCTGATTTGTCGGGTATCACCGGCCGTCAACCTGAAGAAATACGGTCCGCTCGGCAGACCTTCGGCGTTGAACACGGCATGGTGTCCGCCCGGCGGAAGGATCCGATCCGTCAACGTGGCAACTTCGCGTCCCCGGGCGTCGACCACCACGAGCGTGGCGTGCTCGGTCCTCGGCAGGGTAAATCGAACCGTGGTTCGAGGATTGAAGGGATTGGGGTAGTTCTGTTCAAGAAGGAAATCCCCAGGCTGTTTTGGTTCATGGTTATTCACTCCGGTTGAGATGGGAAACCGTGCGGCGATCCGCGCGAGGAGGTCGGACCGGACATCCCTGGTTTCGAGATCGTCGACAAGGTTGATCGTTTCACCCGGATCGGCTTCGAGGTCGAAGAGCTGGTCTCTGTCGTCCGGATACGTTCGGCTGGCCGGAAAGCAATTGTATTTCCATTTTCCTTTCCGGATCATGACGTAATGGTCCAGTACCTCGCAGTACGCCTCGTCGTCCCAGGACGGATCGTTCGGATCTTTGATCAAATTCACCATGCTCCGGCCCTGCTCCATCCCTTGCAAGGGGATACCGGCCAGTTCAAACAGCGTCGGCATGAGGTCGATGTGTTGCGTGTTCTTTTTGATCCGCCTGCCCGCGGGCACCAGACCGGGGCAGCGCAGGATGCCCGGAATATGGGCCGACGGTTCGTAAAAAGCCATTTTGTGGTACAGGCCGTGCTCGCCGAGCATTTCACCATGGTCCGCGGTATACACCACAAGCGTATCCTGACTCAGGTTCAAAGCGTCAAGCAGGTTCAGCACTTTTCCCACCATTCGATCCGTGTATTCCACGTAGGCGCAATAAGCCCTAGCGGCGTTCATTCGATCCTCCTGAGTCATTTTGGCCAGCTGCCGGTTGGCGTAGTCCTTTTGCTTGTACAGAGGCAGGGATTGCAGGAGTTCGGGAGTGACCGGCGGCGGAACAGGCAGGTCCTTGCCAAGGTATTTGTTCCAGTCGATTTCAGGCGGTGTCCAGGCCGGATGCGGCGATTTGTAGCTGATCCACAGGAAAAAAGGAGTTTCCTTGTTTTGGCGCAAAGTTTTGTCCGCCAGTTCGTAAAACAGGCTTTCCTCGTGCCAGGCTTCCTGGAGCGGATACAACAGGTACTTGGTGTTGATGCCCTTGCTGTCCTCAATCAGCCCTTTGTACTGCTGGCTGTACCACTTGTCCGCAGCGTCCTGTGCCCCGGAGATTTCCGCATCGACGTACCGGTCGAGGTTGTTCCGATCGATCATGGTGTCAAATGCCTGGACGGCCATGTGCGATTTGCCGAAGAGCCAGGTGCGGTAGCCCTGATTTCCGAGATGGTTCACCAGCGTGTCCATGGAGGGGACGTCGTTCGTGCGTATGCCGTGTGTGCCCGCATACTGCGAGCGGACGATCGACGTGCGGGACGGCACGCACAGCGGATACTGGCAGTACATGTTTTCGAACACCGTTCCCTCCCGGGCCATCCGGTCCAGATTGGGTGTCGCCACGATGGGATGTCCCGCGAATCCGCCGAAGTCGAAACGGTGCTGGTCGGAAATGATGAAAACGATGTTTTTCAGGCCGGATCCATCTGGCCTGGATCCGCGTGAACCGGCCCGGAGCAGGGACGGAAACAGCAATGCGGATGCGGCACCGGCGCTGAGAAATTCACGACGGGTCATGTGGTCCGATGGATTTTTTTTCACGGGTTTCCTCGCGGACATATCGGATGAACGATTGATTTTTTGCTGTTTGCCCAGCCCCATTCTCACCCCTTGTCAGGGGAAGAGGGCTGATTCTGTTTCTCCCGCGGATCAGGGAGTCCCATAGGAAAATTACCTGACTAGAATCCCCTTCCTGATTTGCTGGAAACGGCCGGCTGTGAGTTTGAAGAAATACAATCCGCTCGGGAGGTCTCCGGCCTTGAACACGGCACGGTGCGCGCCCGCCGAAAGGGTCCGATCCATCAAGGTGGCGATTTTGCGCCCCCGGGCATCGATCACGACGACCGTGACGTGTTCCGCCCGCGGCAGCACGAATGGGACGACGGTTTCCGGATTGAACGGGTTGGGAAAATTCTGGGCCAGTTCAAACCGGGCCGTACCGGACAGGAGTTCCGCGACACCGGTCGGAAAGGGATTGAGAACGGATTTCTTGAAATAAATGTCCCAATTGCCCGTGCGCATGTCCTGCCAAACCAGATTGAGCGTATCCCCGGTCACGGTGAAATCCGTACCGGCAATCAGAGTCTGTTCGGAGGTTACGGGATAGGGATTGGACCAGGTGCGGCCTTCATCCGTCGAGTGACAACCCGTGACAACCCAGCGGTTGTTGGCATAACCGCTCCACAACGCGACCAGTTTTCCGTTGTCCGAAAAGCGGATTCCAGGCCGAAATCCAGCGGATTGTCCGGCGAGATCCCGTTCCAGAAGCGAATTTCGTGCGGTTCCATCGATTTTCATGTACCGGATTTTCCAATGGTTTCCTCCCTTGCCGTCTGCCAGGAAGGAATACACGAGGTGCAGGGCCGTTTTTCCGGCCGTGACCGCAGGATAATACGCGTAGGCATCGACGGGATTTTGCGTCAGCCGGAGGCCCGTGCTTTTCCACGGTTCCACATTCAGGAGCATGTCCCAGGAAACGGGTTTTGTTTTGTCAATGCCCCGGCAGAAAACGAATGCGGTGGTGTCGAAAATTACGCCTGCCGCTTCAATGGCCGTGATTTTGGAATTGACCGTCGCGCGTTTGAACGTCACCCCTCCGTTGTAGCTCGTGTTCTGGATCAGGTTGTACTGGTGGTTCACCGTCACTGCGATTTTTTTCCGTTTCGCGGCGAGTGCAATCCTGCTGCAGACAGTTCCCAGGGTGTCGATGGCGAAGGGCTTGCTCCAGGTCCGGCCCAGGTCCGTGCTTTGGATGTCCCTGAGCATCCACACGCAGGTCGTGTCTTTCGACAGGTTCTCGAATCCCGAATACGCGACGAACAGCGTGCTGTCGCCCGCCAACGCCACGGCACTTTCTTGGTAATCCGCTTTTGCCTGGGACGCCAGCGTCTGCGGTGAGGACCACGTGTCGCCCCTGTCCGTGCTCCGCGTGAAACGGATTTGGAAGCCGCTCTCAATCCGGTCCGAATACACCACGAAGAGTCCGTGTTTGTTCTGGGCGATGGCCGGGGAATGGCTCATTCCCGGCGAACGGCTTAGGTTGACTTCCTGTGCTTCCACGCGCGCCGGTGCCGGCGGGTTCGACGGCTGGGGATAGACAAGTGTGAGCATTTCTGTCATGACGCTGCCCTGGGCAAGCGGTGTCGGAAACCCGAGCAGGTATCCGACGGTCGGAACGATGTCGATCTGGTCCCTTTCCAGCGGAACCAACGTGTTGGTTTTGATTTCCGGACCGATGGCCAGAAAGGGAACGTGCCGGCATCCGTGGCAATAATCCCCGTGCCCTGCCCATCCGCCGTGGGCGTCGTCGTGCCGGCCGTGGTCGGAGGTGATGAACAGGGTCGTGCGGCCCCGGTAAAACGGATCCTGTTGAATTCGTTTCCAGAGTTTGAAGATCAGGGTGTCCACGGTCCGGATGGCGCCGATGTACCTGGTCGTGTCGCCGCCGTGCGCAATGCCGTCGACCTGTGCGAACAGCACGTAGCAGAGGGACGGATGGTCGCGGAAAATCACCTCATTGGCGATCCGGTACGTGGCGGTGTCCGCGGACGAGGCAATCACGGTGTTCTGGGCGACTTCGCGCCCCCAGCCGGGGTACAGGCCGACGGGATCGCGCCAGATCGTGGTCTTGCCGCTGATGTAGGCGACCTTGTTCTGCGGGACGCCGAAGGCTTTCCGGTAATACTCGCCGACCGTGGGCGTTTCCGGCCGTACGGACGACGGGATGCCGCTGTTGTTGGGCAAAAGCTGGCGCACACCCGTCACGATGGTGGAATGCCCGGCGTTGGTGACGGTGATGCCCCGGTTTCGGAAATGGACGTAGGCAGTGCCCTGCGGACGAAGGCTGTCCCAGATCATGGGCATGAAACGGTTTTCCGCTTCAAACGCTTCGGTGTTGCGGATGCCATCGATCACAACGATAAAAACGTTTTCCGTCCGGTTTGCGGAATAGACGGGCGGCAAGGACAGTGCGAACAGAATGAACAGCATGCATTTTAACCGAAAAGGCTGCATCCGTTGCCGACGGATCGATGGACCTGTTTTCATGGTGGCCCTTTCTCGTTACGGAATCCGGGTTAATATACAAACCTTTTCCGATTTCCGAAATGCCATTCGCTCGAAGATGGAAAAATGGCCTGCACCGCTTTTTAAACACGCACGAGCGGGGCAATCTTGCTGAAAATGCAATGTCTGGGAAAGCGGAGCTGCCAAGGTTTCGAGGAATGAATTTTCTTGATATTGGCGGAAATATTTTTTATTATGTTAGAAATGAAAAATATTTATCCGGTTCAGGTATTTCTTGTTTTCCATTTTACATGAAAGGCAAACGATGAAAATACGCCTGCTTTCCACGGTTTCAGCCCTTGCCGCTGCAATCCTGGTCGGTTTGGTTTTCCGGAGGCTGGACATCACCAAACAAACCCAGTACCGGTCCTGGACCAGACAGAGGGTGGCAGCCAAAGCCAGTCCGATCCAATCAGGACTGGAAAACGGAATCCGTCGCAGGATGGCGCTGGCCGAAGGGCTTGTGACCTATGTGTCCATTCGTCCGGATTTGAATCAAAAAGAATTTGAAGCTTTTGCACGAATGCTGATTGCCGGGGACACGGTCGTTGCGGGTGTCAATCTGGCGAGGAACAATGCCATCAGCCATGTCCAGCCCCTCGCCGGGAACGAGAAGGCAATCGGTTTCGAAATTCTGCAGGACGACGTCCAGAGGGGTCCGGCGGAAAAAGCCATTGTCACACGGAAGCCGGTGATTGCCGGGCCTGTCAAACTGGTCCAGGGAGGGTTCTCGTTTATCGGCCGGCTCCCCGTTTTTTTGCCGCCGAAGAAAGCCGGCGAGAACGAAACCTATTGGGGACTTGCCGCTGTTTTAATCAAACAGGACGGATTGTTTCGGGAAGCAGGTCTGCCCGCGGATTCGGGTGTTGTCCGATACGCGCTCCGCGGCAAGGACGGACGGGGAGCGAAGGGAGGCGTATTCTTTGGAAAGGAAGACCTGTTCAAGTCCCGGCCGGTTCTTCTGGATATGGCTCTGCCGAACGGCTCGTGGCAGATGGCCGCAGTTCCCGCCGGAGGCTGGCTGAAAACTGCACCCGGTTCGTGGAAATTCAGGACGTTTGGTGTTTTGGTCTCGATCGTGATAGGGGTTCTGGTCTTTTTTTTCATCGAAGGATGGTTTCCCAGGAGCGGAACGAAATTGGTAAAAGCGGGATGAATAAAATGCCAATCCATGTCTCGGAACCGGCAGCAGGGTTCGTCGCGGTCCTGTTCGCTTTCGTGTCGTTTTTTCCTGCCTGCGCATCGGATCCCATGACGGCCGAAATCCTCCATCCCGGTCTTGGCGTAACCATCGATTCCCTGAAAAACGACCGGTACAACATTTTTGGGCGCATCCCCGGATTTTCCGCCGGCCGTTTGTACAAAACCGGGAACCGGCATTAACGGCTGGACGTGATCCGCAATGCCGAAGACCGGGCCCAAATTCTGATTCGGGAAGTGTCTTCCCTTGCCGTGGAGGGTGTACGCCGGACGGTGGTTCAGCGGGTGC
>Ga0315277_10013910_pt1 | contig 10015 bp, 8 predicted proteins | sample YL17G05_15_MG_FD_203695 | JGI IMG/M metagenome (GOLD analysis project Ga0315277, IMG submission 203695) | Sediment microbial communities from Yellowstone Lake, YNP, Wyoming, USA - YL17G05_15 | ecosystem: Environmental > Aquatic > Freshwater > Lake > Sediment | place: USA: Wyoming | collected...
GAGCTTTTTAAAGAAACTAGACATTATTATATATATATATACTTTTAAAAATATACTTTTATGAAAAGTATAGCAAAATCATTTTTCCACAATTAAAAGTTCATCAAAACCTTTAAATAATCTTTGATTTTCTGTATTAATCATTAAATACTCATAAGGTTTATCATATACAATTTTTGCTATATCTTCTACTAAATCTTTGCTTCGCTCTACAACTTCATTAAATATATTCTTAAGTTCATCTTTTGATACTCTAAATACAAAAATATTATCCCATAATCGTCTTAAATCTTTTTCAACACTAAACCAAGTTTGAACTAAAAATAATTGCGTTAATTTGTAATGTCTTTTATTCATTGCTAACTCTTTGAATAATTTCAATGTGTCTTTATTTTTCATATAAGCACCCATATCATCATAAATAATACATGATGTATAACCATTTATAGCATCATCTTTAATTCTTTCACTTACTTCAAATAAGTTTTCAAATGTTAATTCACTAAACTTTTGGTCTTCAGGTAAAGTTTCAAATATATTATCAGTCATTGACATTCTACTATTTTCAGGTTGAAATAAATAAATTGTTGAAAATACACCTTTCAGAATCTTATTCTTTTTCTTATCACCTTTAAAAAATGAATATAATAGAGATGTTTTACCACTTTTTGGTTTTCCAATTAGAAGGTTTGTAGAGAATTTTGAAAATGCTAATTTTGTTAATTCATAATCATTTAAATGTTCTGCTAAATCACTGTCACAGTTCATTTTACAGATAGGTAAATCAGGTTTATCAAGTTCCTTAATAGTTATTTTAGACATAGATACATAATAAACATATATTATTTATTATTTATTTATAAAATTAGAAATGGCGGACTAAGCAACTCTAATTAACTAAAAATGGTTTTCTCCGGTTTTTGCCGTTGATAAAATCTACTTACTGTAGGATTTGAACCTGTTTAGTAGCAACATCAATCTCAATAATAGCATCAAAAAGAGCAACCAAGTTAAGAACTTGCGAATTGGTTGTCGCCGTTGAAATATCTATTCTAACCGAGATAGGACTGTTCTGCGATGACACTCCCGACAAAAGCACTGCATTAGTACTAAGGCGTTCAGTATTTGTTCCAACATAAAACTTACCAGGTTGAACGATGGTAGTAGTAGAATTATTAACCTTCAAGAACTCAGCAGGAGTAATAGAGAAATTGGTAGAAATCAAATCGTGAGCAGGACCGAAAGCATTTGAAAGTTCAGCCATAACACCAGCCTTATTCAAAACAGTAGAAATTGCTCTAGAAGGATAAGGAGTAGAAGCAACGAAAAACTGATAAGAACCATTATTAGTCGTTATGTCTAAACTATCAAAAATCTTATTAACACTATTTGCGTGAGTTCCTGACATAATCAAAAACAAAGATTTAATTGAAGCCAATCTCATAGAATAAATGAATTCTAAACTACCGCTAGAAACAGCAGTCGTAGTTTGACCCGAAGACAAATAAGATTGAGACTTAATCATAATCTTACCCCTATCATCAACCATAGAAGCAACAGCATCATCAACTTCGGCATTGAAATCTACCAAATCAAAAACCAACTCAACATTACTAATTGAGACAGAGGTAGGGAGCGTAGTTCCAGCGTGACACATATTAGCAATTGTATCAGTTGTGAGTTGAATAGTAGAAGCAGCCATATACTTCAAGGGAACAAGTCTATCAGCATTAGCAAACAAACAATTAAGAGGCAAAGCGGCAAAATAACTATCAGTAGTAATAATTAGGTCGTGTCCGTTCATGTTGTCAAAAGTAAAAGCAGTTGTTCCAGCAGTAAGACCAACAGCAGACTGATAAGCAAGACCGCACTTTTGTCCGTAATTGACCTTACAAGTCATCAACATATTATTCAATTGATGCCAGTTTGAAATCGATTCTACAACAGAAGAACCTACGAGTGTCTCTAAGCGTTGGAAGGGGGTAAATGCAGGAAATGCACCCTTAACATCAGCATCAGCAGTTTGACCCGCAAAAGTAATTTTATATCTCAAATACATGCTCTCAGGAACAAGGTATGAGCGTGATGGCAAATTAAACTGAATTTGCTGACTTTCTCCAAATGTTGATCCGTTGGCTGGACTTACGACACAGTTAAGAGACGATGTCCCTTTCGGTAAAGAACTTGTCTTGGAATAGTTGATCTCTTTCGGTAAAGACATTTATATACTATATAATTAAAAAAATTAAAAATTATATATTAAATTTTTGGATTTTCATATAATAAAAAATCTAAATCTCCTACATCTGTTAAAATTGGTTCTTGTTGTTCAGTATTATCTTCGTTTGTTGTATTATCTTGGATTGTTGTATTATCTTGGATTGTTGTATTATCTTCTAAAATCGGCACAATATTACCTAAAACATCTATTAATTCTTGTAAATCAGTATTTGTTGTTTCTAATTTTCTATAAATAATTAATGCTAAAGTTATCGTCCAATCCGTATTATTCATATTTACAAAATCATTTTTCTCATCTTTAATTTGAATATCTATTTGATTGATTGTCTTTTGTTTTAATTTACTATAAATTGCTTGTTGATTATCATAAGTTAATAAACCATAAGCAGGAGTATTTACGCCTAAAGTATCAATCAAAGTATTAGTTATTGAACTTTTACTATCTAATGAATTTATACCTAAAGCATTACTATAAATTTTAAGTTTCTTAATACCAAGTAAATTTAACAAATATGGAGGGGTAATTACATTGGCTGTTGCATTAAAATTACCTGAACCAGTTTCAAAACCTAAAACTCTCCATAAAGTAGAACCAGTTTCGCTAAAGTAATTCAAAGTTCCAGTAGAATTTGTAAATGTAATAACACCTGTTGTTTTATCAATAGTAATAACTATAATGTGACCATTTACTAAAAATTTTGACACCAGTTGTGAGGCAAAATTTGTAAAATTATAATTACCAACAGGAACTGTAACACTATAAGTTATTGAATTTAATGAATAAAATAAAACATTATTAGTATAATTTACAGCATAAAAGGAACAAGGAATTTGACAATTATAAATACCGCCTTCTACATAAAGTATATTTCGTTCATCTTTTAAAACATCAGTAAAATTAAACATTAGATTACTTAAAAATGTCCCGTTGTAATATTCTGTAGCGTCTTCACTATTTAATGATATTAGTCTTCTTTCACTTATTATATCCATTCACCTTTTAATAAAATGTGATAAAAAATTCTTAAGAAAATCTACGGCAAAAACCGGAGAAAACCATTTTTAGTTAATTTTAAGTTTTACCAACAGGTAATCTATACACTAAATTTTCGTTTGTGTCCAGTTGAATACACTTATTTTCACTTTCATTTATTTTTTCACTTAATGGTAAGCGTGTTATTTCATTATCTATTTGTTGTAATATTTTTTTATTAATTTCATTTTGTTTAATAGTTAATCGTCTCATTTCATTTCTACACCATGTTTTTTGTTCTTCATTTAACTGTTCTCCAAATTCTGCTAAAAGAACCTGATAAGTAACAGCATTATTCTCATCAAATGTATGATGTAATGATTGAATTTGTATTAAAAAGTCTTGGATAGTCTCTTCGTCCGCCATTGTTATTATATATATACTTTTAAAAAAAGTATAGCAAAAAATTTTAATTGTTATACTATTTTGGATAAACCTTTATCCAAAGGGACTGGCGTTGCTAAAGGTTTAAAGGAAGGTAAATGTTTTTTTAGTTTGTTGAATAGGAGTTTGAATAGTTGGAGGTAAAGGTCTAACTGGCGGCGGAGTTACTGCTCTATGTTTTTGTTTTATTTCTTCTATAGGAGTTTCATCATCGCTAATTTGGTCTAAAACTGCTAAATCATATTGTTTGTTAATTTGTTTTTTCTTAATAGATAATGCTTTTTGTAATATTTTTTCTTCTAATGCTTTTTTACCTTGTTCTTTTTTTAATAAAATATTTTTAGCTCTATTTTCTTGTGCTTTTTTAAATGCTTCTATTTGTTTTTCAGTTCTTGGTCTTTTTGCCTTAATATCCTTAATATCGTTCGTTTCTTCCATTTATATATATGTAAGAAAATAACAAAATAATTTTAAATAATTGTATGGGGTCATAGGGGAACGACTAGTTCCCTATTCAAATTCAAATTGAGGTTCTTGTGCTGATTGAATAGATTGAAAATTATTATTATCACTTAATTTGTCAATTAATGCTGAGGCAAAATCACTACTTATATCAGGTTTAATTTTTTCTTCAGTTAAATAAATTTGTGGAGAACGGATAATATCTTGTCCTACAAAAGGGTCAAAAAAAGCATTTAATTCATTTTTACTTAATTTATCTAAATCTTGTCCTGATGATATTGAATATGCTTCATTTACCATTGCTTCGGCAAATGCTTGTTTTTTTTGTTTCTTTTGTATAATATCTTTTTCTATCATATCTTCTAAACTATCAGGAGGATAATCGCCTTGTATAAATTTTTCATATACTATTTCTGTTTCCATTTGTTTTATTGCTTTTGCTTCTTCTTTTTTTCTTAATGCTGATGCTTTCTTTTGTTCTTTGATTGCTTGTATTCTTTCTTCTTCACTAGTATATTTAACAGGTCTTCCCCTAGATGATTTTCTCTCTATTTCTTCAACTAAACCTTTAACAGAACCTTTTGGTGTCATGACATAATCTTCTTTATAACTTAAAACTTGAGCTGATGTTAAACCAAATTCTTCTTCAAGTTCAGATTCATTTTGTATATTTATTTTTTCTCCTAAATTAGGATTTGAAATATTTGCGTCATCTGTATTTGTTGAATAATCATAAATTTCTTCTTCTAGGTCTTTATTCTCTATTTCGGTTACTATTTCTTCCATAGTTTGTTTTACTATTAGTTTAGGCACTGTTACTTCAACAAATTTTTTTATTTCTCTTAACTGTTCTATCTCATCTATTAAATTATTTCGTTGTTCTTTCAATCCATCATATAAAGGATTTCTAGTAGATATATCTCTCATTTCACTCTCTATTTTTCTTAATTCTTGTTTCTTTATTTCTATTTTAGTAGGTATTGGCGTTCTTTCTATTATTACTTCTTCTTCTTCTTCTATTGGCATTTTTAATTTTGGTGATATAATTAAACCTGTTTTCTTTTCACTAACAGTAGGTTCTGCTAATACCAATTCTTGGACTTTTTCATTATTATTTATTGATGAATTTTGTATTGATTTATCTATAGTAGATGAATTGGTTTTTACTTCGCTTAAAACGGGTTTTTCCCTTTTTCCTTTTTTTACTTCTCTTATTTTAGGTGTTACTTCTTCTGCTACGTTTAATAATGATTGTTCTTCTTCAGTAGTTTTAGCTAATGTTTTTGGGTCAAAAATTTCAACAGAACCGCCTTCGCCAAAAATAACAGTTTTACCTATTATTCTTTTCTTTGGTTCAAAAATTTCAATAGGAACATCATATTTTGGTTGTTTTAATTTTCTAGGTTTCTTTTGAGGTATTACTTTTAAAATTTCAGGTTCAGGTTCGTCTAATAACGACTGTTTTGCTGTAACGGGTTTTGCTCCTACATAAATTTCAACAGGAACATCAAATAATCCTTTCTTGACTTTTGCTGTTACTTTTTTCTTAATTGGAACTGGAATTGGAATTTGTATAGGTTGATCTTGAATATTTGCTTGAGGAATTTCATTTTTAGGATCACTTACAAGGGTAGTAACTTTAGCTCTACTTTTATCACGAGGAGGATTTGGAACATGTTTTGTTATTGTTAATAGTTCTTCTTCTTCAGGTTGTAAAGCATAAGGCTTATCTAATGTTAAATAAGTTGTTTGTTTTGTAATTTCTTTTCTTACCGGTTTAGCTATAGGTTTTTCTTCTTTAGAAGTATTTACATTAACTTTAACTATTTGTGTATTTTCTTGTTTTTGCTTTTGTTTTTGCTTTTGCTTAGTTGGTTTCTTGTCCTTCGGATTCTTTTGTTTAGCGGGTTTCTTTTGTTTAGCAGTTTTTCCTACGGTTTTAGGTTTGTCTCCTTTTTCCATTATACTATTACTAAATATTTAATTATTTTCACTAAACTGAAAAAATAGATAATATTATATTAGTATAATGATTTAGAAATAATATTAGTTTATAGTATAAGAATGTATATTAAGGAAAAACAGGTAATCGCTAATATAAAATATAGAGAAAAACATCATGATAAGTGGCTAGAGATGAATAGAAAAGTTCAAGATACATGGTATGAAAATCATAAAGAAGAAAAGAAGAAGAAAACTTTAGCCAATTATTATTATAAAAAAGAATGTCTAATATTAAGGAACATTGAGGTTTTCTAATATAATATATTTAATTAAAACTACTTAAAAAGATTTTTATATATTCTAATATAAAAGAGAATGATATATAAATATCTAAACCCCGAACTTCCTTTAGGACGAATTGACAAAGCTTACTTACGCCAAGTTGCTAATGTAAAACGATTACAGAAAGATAAAATAGAAGAGTTCATCTATGTGAATAATTTACTATTTGAAGACCAAGAAAAAGACAATGCCAAAACTTTAGCAATAAATCAATATGAAAGTAATTTAGTAAATAGACTTTTATTGAAAGGAGAAGAAGTAACTATTAAGATTAAAAGTTTCTTTGGAAAATTTGATTCTGATAATGAAGCAGTAACTCAAATTTTAAACTCTATTAAAAAATTAATAGGACAATCGGGTAAAAAAGTAGATATTGTAATTAATAATAAACATTATGCTTTTAATCAAAATACTGAAAATAAGTTATTTGATTTATTAACATCTCAACTTATTGAAAATATAGAAGGAGAAGGAAGTGATGTTGAATTATTACAAGAATTAGCAAATGCTACTGAAATAATAATAGTTGAGTTTAAACCAACAAATAAATATTCAAAAAATAATAGTGCTTTTTTCAAATACAATCATGTTACTCATTTTGATTTAACAAAATATCAAATATACAATCATAGTGATGATAAAAATTATGACAATTGTTTATTTTACGCTTTATGTCAGGGTGGATTAAATGAAGAAAAACAAAATATATTAAAATTAATGATTAAATCAACAAATGTGCCAACTAATCAGTTAGAAAAAATTTGTGATGCTTTACAAATACAAATTAGATTAAAGAAAAAGGTAAGTATTAAAAAAGATAGTAGAATAGAAGTTTATGGTAAAAAATATGAAGAAATATATAATATTGGAAATTTAGACGAACATGCTTTTATAATTAATAAAACAAATATAACTAGATATGCTTTAGAACATTATGATGAAATTAAACACTTACCTAAATGTAATTTAATTTATAATAAAAGAAATGAAAAAGATGTTGAAAGATGTATTGATAGTTTTGATGTTGTAAGAATTTTATTAGAGAATAAAGAAAAATTATTAACAGGATTAGTAAAGACTGAATTAATGGGGACACAACTATATAATAAAGTAACTAATGTTATAACAAATTTAAAATATAAACCTATTGAAGGTGAAAATTATAAACCAATTGAGCCAAAAGAACCTACAATTAGACAAATTACAAATATATTTTACGATTTTGAAACTTATAAAGTTACTAAAACTCAAACATTAGAAGACGGTTCAATTAAAGAAATTATAGAACATGTTCCTTATTTATGTTGTTATGTAGGTGATGATAATGTTGTATGGAATTTTAACGGTGAAGATTGTGGAGAATTAATGTTAGAACATATTACAAGAAAAAATGCTAAACTAAGTAAAAAAGTAACTATAAATTTAATAGCTCATAACGGTGGAAAATATGATTGTAATTTTTTAATTAAATATTTTAAAAATATTAAACCTATTGAAAAGGGTTCTAAGTATATGAGTTTAAAAGGAAAATATAATGAATATAATTTTAATTGTAAAGATAGTTTGTTATTAATTAGTAGTCCTTTATCAAAATTTCCAAAAATGTTTAAAATCAAAGATACAATCAAAGAAGTTATCAGTTATAATATGTATGATAAAACTGATTGTATTAAAAGAAATTTTATACCAATTGAAGAAGGTCTTGAATGGATTAGAAAAGATGGACTAGATGAAAAACAGTTTTTAGATAATATACAAAAATGGAATTTAAGAATTGGTTATAATAATAGTTATTCTTGTTTAGCATATGCTTGTGAATATTGTAAAATAGATTGTAAAATTTTAAAACAAGGATATGAAACTTTTAGAGAATGGATGCATGAACTAGCTAATATTGATATAGATGATACTTTAACTATTGCGTCATTAGCTCATAAATTTTTTATTAACAAAGATTGTTATGAAGATGTTAATGAAATTTCAGGAGTTCCACAACAGTTTATACAAAAATGCGTAGTTGGAGGTAGAACAATGTGTAATAATAATCAAAAATATATTAATAATGATTTAACTAAAAAGATTTTAGATTTTGATGCTGTTTCATTATATCCTAGTGCTATGTCTAGAATGGAGGGATTTTTAACAGGATTACCTAAAATTTTAACAGATCTAAATTATCAAAATATTAAACATTGTGATGGATTATTTTTAGAAGTGATTATTACAAAAGTAGGTAAATTTAGAAAATTTCCATTATTAAGTTATATTAATGAAGAAACAGGTGTTAGAAATTTTACAAATGATATGGCTGGTAGAACTATTTTTATAGATAAAATAGCCTTAGAAGATGCTATTAAATTTCAAGAAATAGAATTTGAAATTATTAGAGGTTATTGTTTTAATGAAGGTTTTAATAATAATATTAATGATGTTATTCAAGAAATTTTTGAAGAAAGAAAAAAGTTAAAAGCAAATGATAATCCTGCTGAAATAGTTTATAAATTAATCATGAATTCTGGATATGGAAAAAGTATCATGAAAGAAATAGAAACTGAAACAGTATTTTTTAATAATGAAGAAGAAATGAAAGTATATATTAGTAGAAATTTTAATTGGGTTATTGAATATGAACCTATAAAAGATAGTTCATTATGGAGAGTTAAAGTTATAAATCCAATTAATACACATTTTAATATAGCTCATGTTGGAGTTAGTATTTTATCTATGTCAAAAAGAATTATGAATGAAGTTATGTGTTTAGCTGAAGACCTAGAATTACAAATGTATTATCAAGATACAGATAGCATTCATTTAAATCAAGGTGATGAACTCATATTAAGTAAAGCATTTTATAAAAAATATAAAAAAGTTTTGATTGGTGATAATATGGGACAGTTTCATAGTGATTTTGAATTAGTTGATTATAAAGAAAAAAATAAAGATGGTTTTGATGAAAATATATTTTGTAAAAATATCTATGCTAAACGCTCTATATTTTTAGGTAAGAAATGTTATATTGATGAATTAGTTGGAACAAAAGAAGATGGAACTGAAAAAATAGATTATCATATAAGATTAAAAGGAATACCTAATAGGGTCATAAAATATACTGCTAAACAAATGGAAATAACTGTTTTTGAATTATATGAAAAACTCTATGAAGGTGATACTATAACTTTTGATTTAACTGAAGGCGGTCTTAATTTGATGAATTTAAAAATTCATAAAAACGGACAAGTAGAAACATTAAGGTCTTTTGAAAGAAAAATTTTCTTTAAATAAAAAAAAATCTTTGGGAGGGGACGATTTTTATCAAGTGAAATTTTTATTCTTTTTGATTACTATTTTGATGACAAAATATTAATTATTTATATATAATTTTCTTTAATGATGTCTTACGGATATTTCTCATTTTATCAATTATAAGCATAATCGTCTTAAAACTGTTTTAATTTGAAATATTTTGTTATCATAAAAAATATATCATAATTAAGAAATAATTATGATGCGGACATTTTTCCATTGAATGATGGAAATATGTTACTGAAATGAGGCGGATTTTAGGGAAAAAAATATTTACTCAAAATCCGCCCAATTACCTTATCACAC
>Ga0315277_10013913_pt1 | contig 10013 bp, 6 predicted proteins | sample YL17G05_15_MG_FD_203695 | JGI IMG/M metagenome (GOLD analysis project Ga0315277, IMG submission 203695) | Sediment microbial communities from Yellowstone Lake, YNP, Wyoming, USA - YL17G05_15 | ecosystem: Environmental > Aquatic > Freshwater > Lake > Sediment | place: USA: Wyoming | collected...
ATCTCAGGTGCCGATGATAATAAATTCGTGTTCATCGAAGGCAACGTATTCAGGGTGAAACGCATTGAACTGACCGGCCGGAAGCAGACCGAGAAAAAAGAAGGGGGCCTGAACTCCCCGATCTCCGGGACCGTGGTGAGCGTCAAAGCGAAAGAGGGTAAGGCCGTAAAAAAGGATGACGTTATCCTTATCATCGAGGCGATGAAGATGGAGTACCTCATTCGCGCACCCTATGACGGAATTGTGAAAAAGATTCATTTTAAGGTGAAAGATCAGATTGAGATTGGCGAGCCTACCGCCGAGATCGAAAAGGAGGCATAAGACATGGAAGTCATCGAAAGCACGATTAATCCGCAGAACAAGGAGTATAAGGAGAATTATGCTCATTATGAAAAACTCGTGCAGGATCTTAAGGAGAAAATCGGGGTCGCGATGCAGGGCGGCGGCAAGGATGTGGTGAAGCTTCACCGGTCCCGCAACAAACTACTTGCCCGTGAACGCATCGACACGCTGCTTGATCCTGACACGCCGTTCATGGAGTTCAACACCCTTGCCGCGTTCGGAATGTACGAGAACAAGGCGCCGACCGCTGGTATCGTCACCGGCATCGGCATCATCCACGGCCGGGAGGTGATGATCGTCGCGAATGACGCGACCGTGACCGGCGGCACGTATTATCCTATCACTGTGAAGAAGCATCTACGTGCCCAGGAGATTGCCATGGAGAACAACCTCCCGTGCATCTACCTAGTTGATTCTGGTGGCGCGTTCCTGCCGATGCAGGACGAGGTGTTCCCTGACCGGGAGCATTTCGGGCGGATCTTCTACAATCAGGCGATGATGTCGTCGATGAAGATCCCGCAGATCGCAGTGGTCATGGGCTCCTGCACCGCGGGCGGCGCGTACGTGCCTGCGATGTCTGATGAGACCGTGATCGTGAAGGGGACCGGGACAATTTTCCTTGGCGGCCCGCCACTGGTGAAGGCTGCGACCGGTGAGGAGGTGACCGCGGAGGAGCTCGGCGGCGCTGACGTGCACTGTCGGGAGAGTGGCGTCACCGATCACTACGCCTTGGATGACCATGATGCGATCCGGATCACCAAGAACATTGTCGAGAATTTTAACAGACCTGAGAAGACCCATCTGGATATCAAGAAGCCTGAGGAGCCTGCGTACGACATCAAGGAGATCTATGGGGTGCTGCCGAAGGACCCCCGCAAGGCGTTTGAGGTGCGTGAGATCATCGCGCGGGTCGTGGACGGCTCACGGTTCCATGAGTTCAAGGCACTCTATGGTACGACACTGGTAACTGGCTTTGCCCGTATCATGGGATACCCGGTGGGGATCCTTGCGAACAACGGGGTGCTTTTCTCCGAGTCCGCTTTGAAAGGGACGCATTTCATCGAGGTGTGCTGCCAGCGCAAGCTCCCGCTCGTGTTCCTGCAGAACATCACGGGGTTCATGGTGGGACGGAAGTACGAGGCTGGTGGTATCGCGAAGGACGGGGCGAAGATGGTGACTGCGGTCACCTGCGCGCAGGTACCGAAGTTCACGGTGATTATCGGCGGGTCGTTCGGCGCGGGGAACTACGGGATGTGCGGACGCGCGTACGGTCCCAGGCAACTCTGGATGTGGCCGAACGCTCGGATCTCGGTTATGGGCGGACAACAAGCGGCAAATGTGCTTCTCACTGTAAAACGTGATCAGCTCTGGCGTAAAGGCATCGAGATGACCAAGAAGGAGGAAAGGGAGCTGACCGATCCTATTTTGAAAAAATATGAAATAGAGGGAAACCCATACTATAGCACGGCACGCATCTGGGATGACGGGGTGATCGACCCGGTGGACACGAGGCTCGTCCTCGGGCTGGGGATCTCCGCATCGCTCAACGCATCGATCCCTGAATGGAGACCAGGCGTCTTCCGGATGTAACCACATCATAGTTGGTTTCATGATGAAGTACGATGTTGTAGTCGTCGGCGCAGGGCCTGCTGGCTCGACCGCCGCGAAATACCTCGCGGAACACAGACGCTCCGTCCTTCTACTTGACGCTGAGGCGTTCCCACGCGAGAAACCCTGCGGAGGCGGGATGCCGACACGGGTGCAAAAACGCTTCCCGTATATCGAACCGTTTATCGACTCAATCTCCTATGGAAGCATCACGTACTCCTCATCACTGCGGTACCGCCTCACCCTCATCAGGGAGCACCCCTTGATGGTGACGGTGCTGCGGAAAACCTTTGATCATAAACTCGTGCAACTTGCCTGTCACGCGGGGGCGACGTTCCAGGAGAAACGAACCGTGATCGACGTGTCCGTCCGACCCACGGGTGTTCTGGTGATGCTCAAGGACGGTGAGACCATCGAGACAGAGGTCGTCGTCGGCTGCGACGGGATGCGTAGCGTGGTCGCGGAGAAAACGAACCTTTGCAAGAAACTCGAATCGCTCTGCATCTCCCTGGTCCAGGAGCAGCCTCTGACGCCAAAGCAGCTGGATACGCTCTATACCAAGAAACGGCTGGTGCATCTCTTCATCAAGGCTCAAGGGATCGCTGGGTACGGCTGGGTATTCCCGAAGAAACACTGCGTGAACATAGGGATCGGTGAATTCCAGTCAGCGCTCCCCCGGACAAAGCAAAAGGCGCCCCTGAAAGCAACCTATGAGATCTTTGTCAACATGTTAAAGCAGCAGCATCTCCTCCCCGAGGATTTTCCCATCGAAAACCTCAAGGGTGCGACGCTGCCGATCTTCCCTTTGGAGAACACCTATGGGGATCGCGTGATCCTCTGCGGTGATGCCGCCGGGTTCATCAACCCGATTACCGGTGAGGGCATCTACTATGCGATGTCGTCAGGCCAGATCGCTGCAAGGATCATCGCAGACGCGTTTCATGCGCATGACTTCAGCAAACACTATCTCGCCAGGTACCAAAAAGAGTGGAAGAAGGATTTCGGTAATGATCTGAAGCTCCTCGGCATGTTCAACAATCAATGGGGGAGGGACACGGAACGGATCGTCCGCATGATGACCGAGGATAAGAAATTCGCGAAACTCATCATCGGTGTCTCCGGGGGGCAGATCAGCTTTTCAAAATATCGAGGTCCAATCTTCCTGCGGTTCCTCTATACCTTGTTCAAGGATGTCGTGCTAAGGCGAAAAAGAAACAAAGCTTCTTAAGACGTTTTTTTGTCGCGTAACTCGCGTCTGAGTATTTTCCCTGACATCGTCTTCGGAAGCTCATCCATGTATTCAATGATCCTGGGGTACTTGTACGGCGCGGTGACCCGCTTCACATGCTCCTGGAGCTCCTTGGTGAGAGCTTCTGACGGTTTGTATCCCTTAGCGAGCACCACATACGCCTTGACAACGATGCCACGCACCCCCTCAGGGTCAGGGGCTCCTACGACCGCGCATTCCGCAACCGCGTCATGCTCGATGAGCGCTGATTCAACCTCGAATGGTCCGATCCGGTACCCGGAGGACTTGATGATGTCGTCATCCCGGCCGACGAACCAGAAGTACCCGTCAGCATCCTTGTACCCCTGGTCACCGGTGTAATAATACTTGCCACGGAATGATTTCTCCATGATCTCCGGGTCCTTCCAGTACTCCTTGAACAGCCCTGGGGGTCTCACTTCGCCGATGTAGAGTGCAATATCGCCGACCTCGTTCGTCTTAAGCTCCGTACCGTTTTCGTCCACGATGCGGACGTCATGGCCTGGGGTTGGTTTCCCAACCGACCCGTATTTGATCGGCATGAACGGGAAATTGGACAGCACGCACACAGGTTCAGTCTGTCCATAGAAATCGTAGATCTCAAGGCCGAATGCGTCCTTCCACACCCTGATCACCTCAGGATTCAGCGGCTCTCCTGCGCTCATGCAATGCCGTAGCTTTAGCTTATACTGAGAGAGGTCCATCTGAATGAGCATTCGGTACACGGTGGGTGGCGCACAGAACGTGGTGACGCCGTACCGCTCCATGGCCCGCAGAAGTCCGTCCGCGTCGAACCTGCCAGGGGTCTCCCATTGAATGATGGCGGCGCCAACGATCATCTGACCAAAGAGCTTCCCCCATGCTGCCTTCGCCCAGCCGGTCTCTGAGACTGTCCAATGCAGGTCGCATTTCGTAAGCGCCTGGGCGAAGCGCGCGGTGACCTCGTGGCCAAGCGGGTAGCTGTGGGTATGGAGCACCATTTTAGGGTGCCCCGTGGTACCTGAGGTGAAGTAGATGAGGAGCGGTTCATCCGCTCGTGTTTTCCCGATCTCTTTTTGCGAAAGCTCCCGTGGAGCATTCTTCATCTCATCGGTGAAGTTGAGCCAGGTGTCTCGTTTCCCGTCGACGAGCATGAGGTGTTTCAGAGTGGGGCAGTTCTTGCGTACGGCCTCGACTCGGTCCGCGTGATCAAGGTCGGTGAGTACCATACATGCCTCGGAGCGTTTCACCCGGTACTCGATGTCCTTGGAGGTGAGAAGCACAGTGCCTGGCATTGCGACCACCCCGAGCTTGAACATCCCAATGAGCGCGATGTACCACTCCGGGATGCTTTGGAGAATGACGAGTACGCGATCTCCTTTTTTCACCTTAAGTCTTCTGAGTGTATTTGCGAACTGGTTCGATTGTACTTTCAGGTCGTAGAAGGTGTGGTACCGTGGTCGTTCACCAGATTTATCAATGGAGATGAGCGCGAGTTTCGTGCGGTCCTCAGCCCATTGATCAACGACATCGAACCCGAAGTTGTAGTAGGTGGGTACTTTCCACGTGAAGTTTTTGTACAGCTCCTCGTAACGGTCTTTCTTAAACACCGTGTCACATTGTGGTTCTGCCTCTTTCATGATACTTCTTCCCTCATTGATCTATAGACCAAGTCGTTTTGCGATAACCATCCGCTGAACCTCAGAGGTTCCCTCCCCAATCTGGGTAAGCTTCACATCACGGTAAAACCGCTCCAACGGAAGGTCTCGCATGTACCCATGGCCGCCATGGATCTGGATCGCATCACGGGTCGCCTTCATCGCGATCTCTGACGCGAACAACTTTGCCATGGAGGCTTCAATGCTGAAGGGCAGCCCCTTGTCTTCGAGGAACGCGGCGCGCATGACAAGTAGTCGTGCAGCGTCAATGGACGTCGCCATATCCGCAAGCATCCATTGGATTGCCTGGTTCTTGCCGATCGGTTTCCCGAACTGCACCCGCTGTTTCGCGTACGACAGGCTTTCCTCAAACGCGCCCTGAGCGATACCAACTGCCATGGCCCCGATCGCGGTCCTACCACGGTCAAGGATCGTCATCGCGCCCAGAAACCCAAGGTTCTTCTCGCCAAGCAAATTTTCCTTAGAGACGCGACAGTCCTCAAGAATCAGCTCCGCAGTCTTACTCCCACGGAGCCCTAGTTTATCCTCAAGCACGCCGACACTGAACCCTGGTGTGCCTTTCTCAACAATGAACGCGCTGATTCCCTTCGCCCCGAGCGTTTTATCGGTCTTTGCCATGATGGTGGTGACCGTTGCGATATCCCCACTCGTGACGAACTGTTTCGTACCATTAATGACCCATTCGTCGCCATCGAGGACTGCTGTGGTTTGCAGCGAGGCTGCATCAGAGCCTGCGTTCGGCTCGGTGAGCGCCCAGGCTGCGATTGCCTCACCATGGAGGAGTTTCGGCAGGTATTTTTTCCGTTGCTCCTCGGTGCCTTTCTCATAAATATGGCCGACGCCAAGGCTGTTGTGCGCCTCGACCGTGATGCCCGTGGACCCGCAGACCCGGGAGATCTCCTCGAGCGCAATCATGTAACTCACTCGGTCAATCCCCGCGCCACCGTAGTTTCTTGGGACGGTCATGCCCATGAGCCCAAGCTTCCCCATTTTTTTATACAACTCCCAGGGGAAATACTCTTCTTTATCGATCTTTGAAGCGAGCGGTTTTATTTCTTTATCAGCAAATTCATTCACGGCTTTTTTGAACAGTTTCTGCTGCTCGGTGAGTTGGAAATCCATAGGAATCCTCATACCTGGATAAATCCTGAGTCTTTAAATTTACGCCTCCCTCAAACGAAGATTTTTAGAAGGGTGCATCGATATGGAATGAAGAGGTTTTTCAACGCGATATGGTTCGCGTTCTTAGGAGACGTGGATGAATGGTTCTTGTTGAGCATGACCAGGGGACTGAGAAGGGGACCGGGAAGCTTGTCGGTTGGCATGATCCTGATGAAAACCGTGCGTGGATCATGAAAAATAAATCACGGGGTCTTGAAGATAAACGTATGAGTGTAAAGGATGCGGTCTCTCGATTTGTCCCTGACGGTTCGCTTCTTGCTATGGGCGGGTTCGGGCATGTGCGTGTCTCCATGGCGGTCGTCTACGAAATCATCAGGCAACAGAAACGGCATCTTTCCATGGCCGGGAAGACCGCGGTGCATGACCTTGATCTTTTAGTTGGTTCCGGATGCGTGAATAAGGTAGAGGTTGCGTACTCATTCGGACACGAGCTACGCGGGCTTTCCCCTGCGTCACGGCGCGCGGTCGAGACCGGGAAATGCACCGTGACTGGGGAGATCAGCAACGCTGGGTACCAATGGCGGTTCCTTGCTGCGATGATGGGACTACCCTTCATCCCGACACGGGTGATGCTCGGGACCGATACCTTTGCGCATAGTTCTGCGCGGACCATGCGTGACCCGTTCAGCGGAAAGCAGGTGTGTCTGCTCCCTGCGTGTTACCCTGATATCGCAGTGATCCATGTGCCCCGGTGTGATAAATACGGGAACGCGCAGATCGACGGGATCATGGTCGAGGATTTTGAATTGTCACGGGCTGCTCGACACTTGATTCTCACGACTGAGAAGATCGTGGATAGTAAAAAGATACGACAGGAGCCTTGGAAGACGGTTATTCCGTTTTATCTGGCAAGCGCGGTGGTTGAGATGCCGTTCGGGTCGCACCCGTGTCAGATGCCCTACCAGTATTTCTTCGATGAGGACCATATCGGTGAATGGCTCTCTGCATCGGCATCGGATGAAGGAGTGATGGGTTATCTTGAGAAGTACGTGTACGGGATGAAGGATTTCGAGGAATACCTGCGGTGTATCGGGGGGAAGAAGAAACTACAACAGCTTCGTCGGATTGAGCATTTTGAGGAGCCGATGACCGCGCCGTGGTTGAAAGGGAAAAACGAGAAACCCACTGGTAAAGGATTGTATTCGTCGACTGAGATGCTTGCGTGTGTCGCCGCGCGGATGCTTAAGGATAAGAAGTCCGTGTTTGTGGGCACCGGTCTTCCGATGATCGCCGCGATGCTTGCGCAGCGGACGACCGCGCCGAACCTGCTTTTGTTTTTTGAGGCTGGCGGGATAGGCCCGGAGATGCCGGTGCTGCCGATCTCGGTCGGTGACTCGCGGACGTTCTACTCAGCGGTCGCTGCCTCAAGCATGCATGATTCCATGGCGATGGCGCAGGCAGGATACATCGATTATGGATTTCTCGGTGGGGCGCAGATCGATAGGTACGGGAACCTGAATACGACCGTGATAGGTCCGTACGAGCATCCGAAGGTGCGTCTTCCAGGGAGCGGTGGTGCGAACGATGTCGGGACGCTGTGCAATAAAACAATTATTATCATGCGTCAGGATAAGCATCGGTTTCTTGAAAAGATCGATTTTCTGACGACGCCAGGATACTTGAAAGGGTTCGAGTCAAGGGAGAAGGCAGGATTACCCAAGGGGAGTGGTCCGTATCGTGTCATCTCCCAGCTCGGGGTGTACGGGTTTGATCCTGTATCCAAACAAATGATGCTGCTTTCACTTCATCCCGGGGTGACGGTCGAGGAGATCAAGGAAAACAGCGGGTTTGAGATCCTTCTTCCTAAACATGTATCAATCACACAGCCGCCTTCAGAAAAGGAACTGCGGATTTTGAAAAAAATTGATCCCGCAGGGATGGTTATCGGGAAATAACATGATGTTCAAAAAATAAGGAAAATACGTAGGATTATCATATTTGTATAATATTGAGTATAAGCATTTGATTAAATTTTTTTGCTGTCGTTCCAATTATATTTCGTTGAGAAAATAACAACCTTTTTTAATTCTTGTTTGTTTACAGTCCTGGGGGACTGGTACCTCAGCGAGGTTTTTGGTCCAGAGGAGAAGCGAAGGAATGTCACGAAAGGTCTGTATCATCGGGGGAGCAACCACACCATTTGACTACGGCCCGACCGGTTTTGAAAGCATCGAGGGTGGGGCAGCGGAATGCGTAAAAGAGACACAGCAGGACGTCCCGGAGTTCTCCCTGCGTGACCTCGATCTCATGATCTACTCCCATTTCTCGGTCCATTTCGGTCATCAGCTCGCGCCGGAATGGATCATCCATGATCATCTCGGGCTCGTCGGTCTTCCACATTACCGGGTTGAGAACGGGGGGAACACCGGAGGCTCCGCGCTGTACGCTGCTGCACTTGCAGTCATGTCCGGGCATCATAATGTCGTCGGGCTTGTCGGCTGGGAGACCATGGACAGCGTCTCACAGTCGCAGGGCAGCGAGTTCATCGCACTAGCGTCAGACACGAGGTACGAGCTCATGGTCGGCGGCATCTACCCGATCTATTATGCTGCGATGGCGAACAAGTGGATGAAGGACAACAAGGTCACCGAGGAGGACGTCGCGATCATCGCAGCCAAAAACAAGAACAACGCCATGGACAACCCGAAGGCGCAGTGGTACCGGAACGAGCACCGGTACATCACGGTCGACGACGTGATGGGCTCCCGGCTCATCTCCTATCCGATTAAAAAACTGGATTGCTGCCTTATGACCAGGGGCGTCGCGTTTGTTCTGGTCTGCTCAGAGAAGTACGCAAAGAAAGTAAATCCCGATCATTATGTGACGATCGACGGCATGGGGCTGTCGAGCTGCACGATCCGTGCCGGGGACCGGTTGAACAACCCTGCCTGGAACGAGCGCTACGGCGCGGGGTACCCTGAGATGACCGAGTTTGCCGCGTGTCGGAACTCCGCGGAGCAGGCCTACAAGATGGCGGGAATCACCGATCCATTGAAGGATATTGATTTCGGGGAGATCCATGACGCGTTCTCGACCTCGGAGGCGCAGATCTACAAGGCGCTCGGGCTCGCAGATGAAACCAAGATAGCGAAGTTCATCCGTGACGAGCGTACAGGCATCCATGGTGACATCCCGATGAACCCGGGTGGTGGTCTGCTCGGCTACGGGCATCCTGTGGGTGCAACGGGTCTCATGAGTACAATCGAATGTTATTACCAGCTTGCGGGTCTCATCCCGAAGAAGCATCTGAGTAAAAAAACACAGGTCCCAGACCCGGAGTGTGGGATTGTAAACAGTCACGCGGGAACCGGAACCAGTATCTCCAACTTCATCCTACGGAGGCATTAACATCATGATGGAGGCAGTCATGGTAAAAAAGAAAAAAGAGAAATTCGCAGACCCGCCGGTATTCACGGAGCGGAAAGACTACCGGCCTGAGGGCGTGAAAGAAACAGGGCTTGTGTTCGTCGGCCATGAGATTTCAGAGGATCGGACCGTGATGAACCAGTTCCTTCACTATGATCAGTTGTACACCATCAGACATGGATGGAATAGTAAATTCTTTATCGGGCTGCTCGAGGGCAAAATCATGGGGACCCGATGCCCGACCTGCGGCGATACCTGGGTGCCGGTGCGGACGCACTGCTGGAACCTGAACTGCAACCTTGCGAAGACCGAGTGGGTGGAGATGCCGCTTACCGCAAAGGTCCACACCTGGACCGTGGCAGGATGGAGCGGACGGTCATCGCTGAAACGACTCCCGATCATCCTTGTGTACGCAGTCATCGGAGACAGCAAGGTCGCGATCGCAAACGAGCTGCACGGGCTGAAACCATGGGATGTGGAGTTTGGGATGCCACTTAAGATCGTGTTCAAACCCAAGGAGCAGCGTATCGGCGCGGTCACTGATTTTCATTTTGAGCCCACGGAGAGCTGGAAACCTGGCCCGATGACAA
>Ga0315277_10013914_pt1 | contig 10013 bp, 13 predicted proteins | sample YL17G05_15_MG_FD_203695 | JGI IMG/M metagenome (GOLD analysis project Ga0315277, IMG submission 203695) | Sediment microbial communities from Yellowstone Lake, YNP, Wyoming, USA - YL17G05_15 | ecosystem: Environmental > Aquatic > Freshwater > Lake > Sediment | place: USA: Wyoming | collected...
TCAGGCGGACCAGCGCCATTTGGAAATCCTCCGAGGGGATCTCTCCGCTCCGAAACAGCCGCGTGAAGGCGCTCGTCATTTCGACGGGAGTGGCCCACCACACCGCCAGGGACTTGACCTTCATGGCTGATTTCGCAAGCGTGCTTGCGCCCTGATCCACGCACAGCGGCACCAGGGCGCTGGAGTCCCAGAACGCTTCAATCTTCTTCACGTTCCGCCTCGATGGCCGCCTTCAGCTTAGCCCGGGAAATCTTCGGGGCGGGACGAGCGAAGAACGACTTAAGATCCAGGCTCCTCTCCGGCAGCCGGATCAGCCCCTTGGCCGCCATCTCGAGGAGTTCCTTGTCACGGTCCCCGGTCTTCGAAAGTGGAACCAGTCTGGCGACCGCCAGATTTCGGTCGCGGACCAAAACCTCCTCGCCGCCGCGGACTCTGTCCAGGTAGCTGCTCAAGTGGCTTCGCAACTCCGTCACATTCACGCTCGTGCTTCGCATGATATGTACATTATGTACAGAATCGGGCTGGGAGATCAAGCGGCGCAATGCGCCGCCGAACCCTCGCCGCGCGATCTCGCCCCGAGGAAGCCCGTCCACCGACTGGTCCGCCGGCGGCCCCGCTAGGATTCCCGCCGGCTGGCGTGAAGAACCGTGATGCCGACGACTTCCGTCCCTTCGTAACGGACGATCACGTCGTCGTCGGTCAGAACGCTGTCGTCGGCGTGGCTCGGTTTCTTGAAGCTGAGGTACAACACATCGGCTTCGCGGTCATAACTCGACCACATCCGCCCAAACGGAACACTCAGCAGCTCTGGTGTGAGCCGGACCAGCCTCTGGATTTCTGCCTCGGCCATAGTCTACCGCGCGATCTCGCGCCATTCGTGCTCGTAGTAGCGCACCAGCACCTGGTCGTTGAGGCGGTTCGGCTCGGCTTCCACTTTCAGCATGTCGTTGGGGAAGATGAATAACTGCGGCAGGTTGCTCAGCGAGAGAAAGCGCAGGCCGGCGGGCAGGCGCGTGGGCGGTTCGTAGGCCGCGTTGCCCGCCAGCACGAAGCCCCATTCGCCGAACGCCGGCACGTAGACGTGATAGGGCCAGGTGCGCAGGCCCGCCTGTTTGAGCGTTTCAACGATGCACCAGTAGGACTGGCGCGCGAACAGCGGCGAAGTGCTCTGGATGGCGGCATAGCCTTGCACGCTCAGGTGCTTGCCCAACAGCCGGTAGAAGGCCGTGGTGTAGAGTTTGCCGAGCGAGAAGTTGGTCGGGTCGGGAAAGTCCACCACCACGAAGTCGAACGAGTCGCGGTTGGATTCCAGCCAGGGGAAGGCGTCGGCGTTGATCACCTTGACCTTGGGCGCGGTGAGCGCGCCCTTGTTCAACTCGCGCAGATAGGGATGGGTCGAGAACAGCGCCGTCATCTCGGGGTCCAGATCCACCAGCGTGACGCTCTCGATTTGCGGGTGCTTGAGGATCTCGCGCACGGCCAGGCCGTCGCCGCCGCCCAGCACCAGCACGCGCCGCGGCGCCGCGACCGCCGCCAGGCCGGGGTGCACCAGGGCCTCGTGATAGCGGTACTCGTCGCGCGAGCTGAATTGCAGGTGCCCGCTCAGGAACAGCCGCACGTCGTCCTTCCAGCGCGTCAGCACGATGCGTTGGTAGCGGGTGTTGCGCGCCAGGATGACCTCGTCGGCGTAAAGGCTGTCGTCGGCCGCGTTCGAGATGCGGTCGGCCCCCGCCATGCCGGCGCCGAGCAGCAGCAACACCACGGCCGAGGTCAGGCGCAGGCCGCGGCTGGATCCCAACTGGTCGCGAAACAGGAACGTCGACCACAGCGCCACGCCCGCGTTGATCAGACCGAACAGGATCGCCGAGCGCACCAGGCCGAGTTTGGGAACCAGCAGAATCGGGAACAGCAGCGAGGCCCCCAGCGCGCCCAGGTAATCGAAGGTCAGCACGTGCGCCACCAGGTCGCGGAACTCGAACCGCTCCTTGAGAATTCGCATCAGCAGCGGGATTTCCAGGCCCACGAGCACGCCCACCACCAGCACCAGCAGGTACAGCAGCAGCCGGAAGCTCTGCGTGTAGGCGAAGGCCAGAAACAGCGCGGACGAGGAGAAGCCGCCGACCAGGCCGACCATCAGCTCGATCGAGATGAAACGCGCCACCAGCCCGCGCGTCAGAAACCGCGACAGCCAGCTTCCCACGCCCATGGCGAACAGGTAGCTGCCGATGACGGTCGAGAACTGAAGGACGCTGTCGCCCAGCAGGTAGCTCGCCAGCGTGCCGGCGATCAGCTCATAGATCAGCCCGCATGCCGCGATCAGGAAGATCGAGATGAAAAGGACTGCCGACATGCGCCGGGCCTATTACTCCATCTTGCGATTTCGCTGTGGGACATGACTCCCGTCTCGTCCTGGTGGCACGGCCTTCAGGCCGTGTGCCATCGCCTCAGGCGCCAGACAAGTCGGGAGACATATCCTACCACGCGCCACGTGGGACATGACTCCCGTCTTGTCTCGCCACTTTGGCGGGGCTGGACAAGCTGAAGCATGTCCCACTTAGTGGACCGCGGCGGCGATGATGATGCACATGCCGATCGACATCGCGCCCACCATGATCGCCAGCGCGACGTTGTGGTCTTCCACGATCTCCTTCCACAGCGCGTAAGGCGTCAGCTTGTCGACGATGGCGAACGCCGCGATGAAAATCAGGATGCCCAGGGCGGCGAAAATCAGCGCGTTGAGCAGATAGACAGGGTGAAACTCAGTCATCTCATTTCCCTCCGATATAGCGGGGCAGGAAAGCGTAGTGCGAGCGGTAGGCGCCCGGATTGTCGCGCACCGTCCGCGGCACGTTGCTCACTTGGTTGACGCTGTTCAGGCTCAAGCCGCGGTATTCGGCCACGCCCACCAGCCCCAGCAGCAGCACGCCGTAGGCCAGATAAAACGGATGGCTCATTCATCCTCCCCGTCCGATTTCGACTCGGACACGTAACTCGACTCCTGCCAGCGGGCCTTCTCGAAACCGGCGGCCCGCAGGCTGACAAAGATCGGCGGGACCAGCAGCAGCAGCCCCGCGATCCAGAAAAACGGGTTATACGGCACGTCGCGCCGGACCCTCAGTTGGTAGCGCACCGAGTGCGTCGCGCCGTCCTGATCGTTCATGTCCGGCTCGACGCGCAGATAGTAGCGTCCCGCGGGAATGGACGGAACCAAAACCCGGTCGTCGCGCCCGCCCTCGCTCCAGCTTCCATCGCTGTCGACGCCATGGTAGTAGCTGATCTCGCGGCTGAAGTCGAAGCCTTCGCCCGACTGCTCGTTAATCAGCGTGAAGCTGAGGTAGGCCCAGTCGTTCTCCAGATCCGTATCGACCTTCACTTCCACATTGGACGGCCGGCCCTTCAACTCGAAGACCGGCGTGACGAACGACGTCTCGCCTTTCATCGCCGTGGAGAACGTGTAGCTCGACTGGAAGACCTCTTCCTGGCGCGTGCCGACCGAAAACAGAAACATCATTGCGGCCAGCAGCGCCACCAGAGCCAGGCAGACGGTCCAGACGCTCCGAGTATTTGGGCCATGGGGCGAAGGCTGGTTCGAATAGATCCCCCGCGCCGGCGGACACGCGCCCGGGAGCTTGAACGCCTTCCAGACCTCGCCGCCCGGCAGATACTCGCCCAGCGACCAGGCCACTTCGTTCTGGGTGCGCTCGGCCGAGATGGCCCGCGGGGGCGCGATGTAGTCCGCCACGTAGACCGCTTCGCCGACGCGGAACTGCCACGGAAACTCGCCCAGAACGAAGACGGTCCGGGCCGAGGCGCTCTGAAAACAGGCGTAGGTCTGGCCCTGGTAGCGCACCGCCTGCCGGCCGCGCGCAGTCGTCTCTTCGGGCAAAGCGCGCAGTGTCGCGACGAAGTTCCAGTGGCCGTCGTATTCGGTCAGATACCGGAAGCCTTTGAACGGGTTATAGAGCAGGTACTCGGACCAACTGTACGGGACGCTTTCGACGACGATCTCGCGCACCTGGAAGCCGATCACCTCCCAGGTGGCGCCGCGCAGCTCGCCGCGCGTGCCCAGCGGAATCAGCGGCTGCACTATCTGGCGCGCCTGGAAGGTCTGGAGCACGCCCAGCGCTGGGTCGCGCGCGTCGAGCAGCGTAAGGCACCGCGCGCAGACCACGGTCAGCGTGTGCCCGCCCGCGCGGATGGTCAGCGGCGCGCCGCAGTTGGTGCAGTTGAGCGAGCGGACCTGAGGCGCCGTGCTCATGCGTCCCACCCCTCGACGCGGCGCAGGTTCTTCAGGCGCAGCGCATCGAACTCGACCGACTCGCCCAAAAACAGAAGCGGCGGCCTTTCCGAGTAATCGATGGTGCCGAAGCGGGCGTCGCTGGTGCGCAGATCGGCGAACAGGACCTGCTGCTTGTCCCAATACTCGAACGGCAGCTCGCCTTCCACGCCGCGGTAGCGCGCGGGGGTCAGCACGGTAACCTGGTAGTCGGCGCCGTACCAGCGAAAACGCCGCCCGCGGTGGATTTTCGCCGCCGGCGGCAGCGGTTCGGGCGTAGGGATCACGCCGAACGTAACCGCGTATTCGGCCATCGCGTCCGACAGCCAGCCGCTCTTACCGTCGCTGAAGACAATGTGCCACTCGTTCCAGCCGCCCTGCTCGTATTCGTACAGGATGCGCCCGGCGACCACGAAGGGGCGGTTGCGGTAGATGCCTTCGGTGGTGATCTGGATGGGCGACGGATCGGGGGGCAGGTCGGCAACCTCCCCCACCCGCTCGAGGTTGACGTCGCGCCGGACCACGATCGAGCGGCAGTATTCGCACACCGACTGCACGGCGCTCGAAAACCGGAAGCGCACCGCCGCGCCGCAGTTGGGGCAGTTGGCGACTGGCTGGCTCATGGCTGTTGATAGGGCCGGTCCATCCGGCGTACGTTCACCGACGTGGCGCCGAACTCCTTCTTAAGATAACTCACAAAGTCCCATTCCGGCCGCGGCCGGCAACAAAAAAGATTCAAGCACAAAGAGCCGTGCTCGGGAAAGGTGTGAACGGCCAGGTGCGACTCGCCCAGCAGGCACACTCCGGTCACGCCGCCGGGTTCGGGGAACCGGTGCCAGAGGGCGGGCCGCACCGGTTTGAGGGCCAGATCGCCGACGACGCGATCAAAGAGCGCTTCGAGCTTGCCCGGGCTGCTTAGGGCGGCCGAAGAACATCCGTAGGCTTCAATCACCCACTCGCACCCGGCCGCAGGCTGTGAGTTCATGGGACGTTTGTTATTGTGCGCCGCCGCAACCTGGGCAGAACTTCGCGCGCGCCGGCATGGGCTTGCCGCACTCAATACAGAACTTCGTATCGCCGGCGGGGGCGGACGCAACCGGGAGCGGCGCTGCCTGCGCCGCCGGCGGGGGCGGTTCGCCCGGCGCGGGCGGCCGCATCGCGCTCATCATGGTCTGGGCCATCGCCATGCCGGCCCCCAGGCCCGCCCCGATGCCGGCCACGCCGCCGCCTTCGTTGGCCGCGGCGATGGGCATGGACTGCGCCACCTGGAACTGCGTGTAGCGGCCCATGTCGCCGATCATGGCCATGCCGATGCGCTCGTCCAGCCGCTTCTGCAGCGCCTCGGGCAGCGACAGGTTCTCGACCACGAAACTGTCCAGCGCCAGGCCCAGGTCGGCGAACACGGGTTTGAGGTACTCGGCGATCTTCTGGCCCAGTTCTATCTGGTTGGCCGCCATGTCCAGGAACGGGACCTGGCTTTCGCCGAAGGTGTCGGCCATGCGCTGCACGATGGTGCTGCGCAACTGGCCTTCCAGTTCCGCCACGGTGTAGGTTTCGCGCGTGCCGCTGACCTTGGTGTGGAACGTGCGCGGGTCCGCCAGCCGGTAGGAGTAAATGCCGTAAGCGCGCAGCTGCACCCCACCGAAATCGCGGTCGCGGACCGTGATGGGTGTCGCCGTGCCCCAGTGCTGATTCACCTGCAGCCGCGTCGAGAAGAAATAGACGTCGGACTTGAACGGCGACTGGAACATCTTGTCCCAGTTCATCAGGTTAGTCAGCAGCGGCAGGGTGTGGGTATTCAGGGTGTACAGCCCGGGCGCGAAAACGTCCGCTATGCGCCCCTCGTTCACGAAGGCGGCCATCTGCGATTCACGAACGGTCAGCTTGCCGCCGTTCTGGATCTCCATGTCCTGCATGGGATAGCGCCAGGCCAGAATGCCATCCTCCGGCTCCACCCAGTGGATGACGTCAATAAACTGTTTCTTAAGGAAATCGCGAAGTGCCATGGGTTCGACTCGCTCCTCTGAAGTATAACGCCGCGGACGGGGGTTCTGTTCCGGAAATCGGACCTGGCCGGCCGCCCGGAAACCAGGGACAGTATCCTCAATTCCCGATTTCCCTCCCACGAAAACCGGAATTGAGGATACTGTCCCGGGTTTATGATCGGTTTGCCAGACAGGCCGGGAAATTGCGAAACTCGGGGTTTCGAGGTTACGTAGCCTGTCGCGCGGAATTGCATGACTAAAGATGAGATTTTGCTGGCCCACCGGGAGCACCTGTTTCCGGCCGTATTCCACTTCTACCGCGAGCCGCTGGTGGTGGTCCGAGCCAAGAACCAGCACGTCTGGGACGCCGACGGCAACCAGTACCTGGACTTCTTCGGCGGCATCGTGACCATCAGCGTGGGCCACTGCAACGAGCGGGTCAACCGCGCCGTTCACGAGCAGGTGGACCGCCTGGAGCACGTCTCGCCGGTCCTGGCGACCGAGCCGCAGGCGGCCCTGGCGCAAAAGATCGCCTCGCTCACGCCCCAGCGTCGCCTGACCAAATCGTTCTTCACCAACAGCGGAACCGAGGCCAACGAGGTGGCGATCCTGACCGCCCGCTGCGCCACCGGTTCGAGCGAGATTGTCGCGCTGCGCCACTCCTATCACGGCCGATCGTCGCTCGGAATGGCGCTCAGCGGCACCTCCAGTTGGCGGCTGGCCGGGGCGACCCAGCCCGGCGTGGTCCACGCCCACAACGCGTACTGTTATCGCTGTCCGTTCGGAGCCGCCTACCCGGCTTGCGACCTCGCTTGCGCGCGCGATCTGGAGGAGGTGATCCGGACCACCACTTCCGGCCGCATCGCCGGCTTCATCGCCGAGCCGATCCAGGGCGTCGGCGGATTCATTACGCCGCCGAAAGAGTACTTCCGGATCGTCGCCGAAATCGTCCGGCGTTACGGCGGGCTGTTTATCAGCGACGAAGTGCAGACCGGCTGGGGCCGCACCGGCGGCAAGTGGTTCGGCATCGAGCATTACGGTGTCGTGCCGGATATCATCACCAGCGCCAAGGGGCTCGGCAACGGGCTGCCGATAGCGGTGACGATCGCCACGCCGGAAGTCGCCGCCGGCCTGCGCGGCCTGACCATCTCCACGTTCGGCGGCAACCCCGTGGCGGCGACGGCGGCGCGCGCCGTCGTCGAATTCATCGAGGACCAGAACCTGCTGGCGAACACCGCCGACATGGGCGCCCTTCTGAGAGCACGCCTGGAGGAATTGAAGGACAAGCACGCGCTGATCGGCGATGTGCGCGGCATGGGCCTGCTGTAGGCCATCGAGCTGGTGCGCGACCGGCGCACCAGGGAACCGGCCCCCGAGGAGACCGCGGCGCTCATGGAGGCCGCGCGCGAGAACCGGCTGCTGATCGGCAAGGGCGGCCTGTACGGCAACGTGATCCGCATCAGCCCGCCGATGAACATCGGCCGCGCCGACGTGGACGAATTCGCGCGGCTGCTGGACGCAAGTCTCACCCGGACCGGCCAGGCGGGGTCCAGCTCCTGATTTGCCCGGCGGCGTTTTCAACGGGCTTCCGAAGTGCTAAGCTCGGTAGTCGCATGGACGAGCGCGCGTATTACGTTGAATCCCAGACCACCAAGGTGGCCAAGCTGAACTGTCCGTTCTGCCGGACCGAGGGCGACTACGATCTGCGCTGGCTGGTGCGCAAGAAGAAGGACCGGCTGCCGCCGGGCGCCGACGAGCGCGACCGCGCGCGCTTTCAGAAGGCGCAGAGCTACATGGTCCTGCTGGACGACAAGGCCATGTGCAAGAACCTGCGCTGCCGCAAGCGCTTCGACATCTCCGGCGTCAAGACCACGGCATTTCTGTAGTAGCACAGCCTTCAGGCTGTGCCAGGCCTGTCCGCTCGCGCCGGCTCCCGGCTTCCCGTTAAGATGGAAGTTCGGAGAGAGCCTCGATGTCCTTTATTCACGAAGATTTCCTGCTGACGAACGCTGCCGCGCGCCGCCTGTATCACGAGTTCGCCGAAGACCAGCCCATCCTCGACTATCACTGCCATCTGCCTCCCAAAGACGTGGCCGAGAACCGGCGCTTCAACAACCTGTCCGAAATCTGGCTCGAGGGGGACCACTACAAGTGGCGGGCCATGCGCGCCAACGGTTCGGCCGAGCGCTACGCGACCGGCGACGCGGACCCGTATGAGAAGTTCCTGGCTTGGGCGCGCACCGTGCCCAACACGCTGCGCAATCCGCTCTATCACTGGACGCACCTGGAGCTGAAGCGCTACTTCGGCATCGACGACCTGCTGGACGAGACCACCGCGCCCGCCGTCTGGGCGCGCGCCAACGAACTGCTGGCGGGCGAGGATCTGCGCGCGCACGGCATTCTGAAGAGGTTCCGCGTCAAGGCGCTGTGCACGACGGACGACCCGGTGGACGACCTGTCGTATCACAAGCAGATCGCCGCGTCGGGTCTCGAGACGCGCGTGTTTCCGGCGTTTCGGCCGGACAAGGCGCTGAACGTTCACCAGCCGGAGGCGTTCAATGCGTGGGTGGGCCGTCTGGAAGCCGCCGCGGGTGTCTCGATCACCCGCCTGACCGGCCTGCTCGATGCGCTCCGCAAGCGCCACGACTACTTTCACGAGATGGGCGCGCGCCTGTCGGACCACGGGCTCAACCACTGCTACGCCGATTTTTGCACGGATGCGGAGGCGGCGAAGATCTTCGACCGGGCGCGCTCGGGCCAGGCGGCAACCCCCGCCGAGCAGGGGCAGTTCGCGGCTTTCTTAATGCTGTTCTTCGGCCATCTGGACGCCGAAAAGTGCTGGACCAAGCAGCTTCACCTGGGCGCCCGGCGCGCCGTCAACTCGCGCGCGTTGCGCGAGATCGGCGCCGACACCGGCTTCGACTCGATCGGCGACTGGCCGCAGATCGACGCGCTGGCCGCCTACCTGGACCGCCTGAACGAGGAGAACGCCCTGCCGAAGATGATCCTCTACAACCTCAACCCGGCCGACAACTACGCTCTGGCCACCATGGCCGGCAACTTCCAGGACGGTTCCGTCGCCGGCAAAATGCAGTTCGGCAGCGGCTGGTGGTACCTGGACCAGAAGGAAGCCATGGAGTGGCAGATCAACGCGCTGTCCAACACCGGGCTTCTGTCGCGCTTCATCGGCATGCTGACCGACTCGCGGTCTTTCATGTCCTACCCGCGCCACGAGTACTTCCGCCGCACGCTGTCGAATCTGGTCGGCGCCGGCATCGAGCAGGGCGAGATCCCGGCCAACTACGAGCTCGTAGGCCCCATGATCCGCAACATCTGCTACCAGAACGCGCGGCAGTATCTCGGGCTCGGCCTAGAGGAGTAGCACAGCCTTCAGGCTGTGTGTGTCTGCCTCTGCACAGCCTAGAGGCTGTGCCACCCCACTGAAGCGACCGAAAATTGGCCTTGACAAGAGGGGCCACTTTAGCTTGTGATAGCTGAGGTCGGGGCGGTCGTTCCGCTGCTGACGCATCGGCCCGTCTCTCGGCGAGAGCAGGGCCAGGCATTTCCCGGACCAAGCTGTCCGGACTGTGCGGTTAGCTGATCGTTTGAAGGAGGTTGGTGTGCTACTAGCCTGGATTCCCACGCGAAGTTCCTGACCTAACACAGCGGCCCGCTATCCGATCACGAGACGAAGACGTTTGCCATCGAGCCAGGGAATCGGCAGATCCGTTTTGTCGAAGCCGGCGGCGAGA
>Ga0315277_10013915_pt1 | contig 10012 bp, 6 predicted proteins | sample YL17G05_15_MG_FD_203695 | JGI IMG/M metagenome (GOLD analysis project Ga0315277, IMG submission 203695) | Sediment microbial communities from Yellowstone Lake, YNP, Wyoming, USA - YL17G05_15 | ecosystem: Environmental > Aquatic > Freshwater > Lake > Sediment | place: USA: Wyoming | collected...
GCGCTCGCTGGGCGAAGTGGCGACGGCCCTGGAGTCGCTGGTCACCTTCGGCCTCAAGGGCGCGGCCGCCTACGCCGACCACGCCCAGATCCTCGGCCAGGCGGACGACGCCGTGTACGCCTTCTTCCACGAGACGCTCGACATGCTCGCGCGTGAGAAACCGACGGCCGACGAACTCCTCGGCCGCGCGCTCGCCGTCGGCGAAGCGAACCTGAAGATCATGGGGCTCCTGGATGCGGCCAACACCGGGGCATATGGCAACCCCGAGCCGACGGCGGTCCGCATCACGCCCAGAAAGGGCAAGGCCATCGTCGTAAGCGGCCACGACCTCAAGGACCTCGAAGAGTTGCTCAAGCAGACGCAAGGGACCGGCATCAACGTATACACGCACGGCGAGATGCTGCCCGCCCATGCTTATCCGGGCCTCAAGAAATACAAGCACCTGGCGGGCAACTACGGCGGCGCGTGGCAGGACCAGCGAGATGAGTTCGACGCTTTCCCGGGGGCCGTCCTCATGACGACCAACTGCATCCAGAAACCCCGCGATTCCTACATGGGCCGCATCTTCACCTCGGGCCTCGTCGCATGGCCGGGCGTGCGGCACATCGGCGACCGCAACTTTAAGCCCCTCATCGACGCGGCGCTTGCGGCTCCGGGATTCGCCGAGGACGCGCCGGAAAAAACCATCCTGGTCGGTTTCGGCCACACGGCGGTGCTCAGCGTCGCGGAGAAGGTCATCGAGGCCGTCAAGGCCGGGAAGATCCGCCGATTCTTCCTCATCGGCGGATGCGACGGCGCCAAGCCCGGACGCAACTACTACACGGAACTCGCCGAGGCGGTGCCCGACGATTGCATCATCCTGACGCTGGCCTGCGGCAAGTACCGGTTCAACAAGTCAGCGTTCGGCGATATCGGCGGCATCCCGCGCCTGCTGGACTGCGGCCAGTGCAACGACGCGTACTCGGCCATCCGGATCGCCGGCGCCCTGGCGGAGGCGTTCGGCTGCGGTGTGAACGACCTGCCTCTCTCGCTCATCCTTTCGTGGTACGAGCAGAAGGCCGTGGTGATCCTGCTGACGCTCCTCTTCCTGGGCATCCGGAACATCCGCCTGGGCCCGAGCCTGCCGGCCTTCGTGACGCCGGCGATGCTCAAAGTGCTCGCCGAGAAGTTCAACATCCTGCCCATCTCCACGCCGAAGGCGGACCTGGCGGCGGCCCTGGCGGGGAAGTGAACCAAAGGTTGGCGCGGGGTGGCACTGGCGGCTTGTCCGCCAGTGCCCTCTCTCCCCTGCGTCGATCCGGTTCGCCGCGCCGTCAGGCGGGCCCCGGCGCGCTACGGCTTGCCGGGCGAAGGGTCCGTCCCGGAGTCGTTCAGGGCTTCGAGGGCTTCGGCGTCGGCGAGGTCTTTGGTGCGGCCGGTGGCGCGTTTGTTTGCAAGGAAGGCTTCCCGGCCGATGAACGGCACGGGAACGTCGCCGTACGTGCCATGGGCCTTCCCCCCGTCCGCCTGCTTCCAGGAGGCGCCGCTCAGAGAAGTGATAAGATCAACGCGAATGGGAGGAACGCCGAGTTGCACGACCTTGCCGGGCACGCGAAAATCGTCTTCGGTCAATTCCAGGCTTCCGAAGCCGAACTCGTCCAGCGCCGCCAGAATCCGGCGCGCGTTGCCCGCGTCGGGCCGGACGTAAAGGTCCAAGTCGCCGGTGAATCGAGGCGCACCGTGGAACGCCAGGGCGTATCCTCCGACGACGAGGTATTCAACCCTGTGTTTGTTGAACAACGCGAGCAACTCTTTGAAGTCGGGGTAAACTTCCATAGTATTGCTTCCGGTAGGCCTCGACGGCGGCCAGGCGTTCGGCGGGCGGCCGGCTGAGCCAGTAGGCGAGGTCGCGTTTGGCCGCCGCCGCATCGCCGAGGTCGCTCTTGCGGATGCGCTTTTCCATCATGCCGATAGTATAACGCGCCGCGGAGGACCGCGGAAGCCTTCTTTCCGCCGGCGGAAGCGGGTCCGGTTCCTGTCCATGGGGTCATTCTACCATTTCCGCCCGGGGCCATCCATCGAATTGCCCCGCCGGGCGACCCTGGTCAACTGGTCCTGGCCTTCGCTAAACCGCCCACGTGAGAAAGCGTGGGGAAACTCCTGCGTTTTTTGGTCTTGACACCCTTTTCGCGCTTGTTACACTCCGCGCCGAAGATTGGGGGCTCGCCTTCTCCCGAGGCGGGCCGAAGCGCAGCAACGATCTGCCGGACCGCCGGCGGACCGGGCGGAGGTCCTGGGGCCATGTCGAGCAAACGCAGACGTAAAGACGAACCCGGCGAGCCTGAACCGTCGAAACCGAACCTCGGCGACCGCGACTACACCGAACTGGTGCTCGTCGTCCATGCGAACAATCTGGCCGAGGCCGAACTGTATCGGGCCGAACTGGAGGCCCACGGCATCCCGGCGGTCCTGGAACAAGGCGGCGCCGGTGTCGCGGGCATCCCGGACGTCGGGGCCGGAATCCCCGTCCTCGTGCCCGAGGAACTGGCCGACGAAGCCGCCGAATTCATCGCCGAAATCGAAACCACTAAACCGGAGGACCATGCCTTGGACGAGCGCGACGAAATCCTCGACAATGAGGGCGAAGACGCCGAAGACCTCGACGAGAAACTCGACGAGGACGAAGAAGACTTGGACGACGAGGACCTCGATGAGGACGAGGACTGGGACGACGATGACGAAGAGCCGGAAGACGAGGACGAGAAGTAGTCCTCGCGCCTTCCCTGCTCGGCCGGCTCCGATCGTCTCGCGTGGCCCGCGCTTCTTCGGACCCCCGCGCCGCCCGTTCCTGTTCCGGCGCGGGATTCGCTCCACCCGAGCCCTGAAAACGCGGAGGATCCCATGTCCTATCTCATCGGCACCGACGTCGGAACGAGCGGCACGAAGACGCTTCTGGTGGACGCGCGCGGCAAGATCCGGGCCTCCGTCACCGTCGAGTACCCGTCGTACGCCCCCAAACCGGCCTGGAGCGAACAGGTTCCCGAGGACTGGTGGCAGGCCGCCTGCAAGAGCATCCGCCTGGCGCTGAAAAAGGCCAGGGTCAAGGGACCCCAGGTCGCGGGCCTCGGCCTGTCGGGGCAGATGCACGGCTCGGTGTTTCTCGATAAGAACGGCAAGGTCCTTCGCCGGGCCATCCTCTGGAACGACCAGCGGACCGGCGAGGAGTGCGCCGAGATCACCCGCATGGCCGGCGGGCGTCGCGAACTTATCCAGATGGTTTCCAACCCGGCCCTCACCGGCTTCACCGCGCCCAAGATCCTCTGGGTCCGCAAACACGAGCCTCACCTCTACGAGCGCACCGCCCAGGTGCTCCTCCCGAAAGACTACGTCCGCTACCGGCTGACCGGCGAGTTCGCCACCGAGGTGAGCGACGCCTCCGGCACGCTCCTGCTGGACGTGCGCGAGCGGCAGTGGTCGCGGAAATTGCTCGCGCTCCTGGACATCGACAGAGCGCTCCTGCCGCGAGTGTATGAGTCGCCCGAGGTCTCGGGGCGCCTCACGCCCCAGGCCGCCAAGGCCACCGGCCTCGCCGCAGGAACTCCCGTCGTGGGCGGCGGCGGGGACCAGGCCGCCGGCGCCGTCGGCAACGGCATCGTCCGCCGAGGCGCCATCTCGGCCACGCTCGGGACGAGCGGCGTCGTCTTCGCCCATGCCGACTCCGTCGAGACCGACCCCAACGGCCGCGTCCACACCTTCTGCCATGCCGTCCCCGGCAAATGGCACGTCATGGGCGTCGTCCTGGCGGCGGGCGGCAGCCTCCAATGGTTCCGCAACACGCTCTGCCAGGACCTCGTCGCGGCGGCGAAAAAAAAGAAAGTGGATCCGTACGACATCATCTCGGCCGGGGCGGCCCGCGTCCCGCCCGGCGCCGACGGTCTCTATTTCCTGCCCTACCTGACAGGCGAACGCACCCCCCACGCCGACCCCGACGCCCGCGCCGCCTGGATCGGCCTCTCGAACATGCACACGCGGGCCCACATGGCCCGGGCCGTCTTCGAAGGCGCCACCTACGCCATGCGCGATTGCCTGGAGATCATCCAGGGGATGGGCGTCCCGGTCAAAGAGATCCGCGTCGCGGGCGGCGGGGCGCGGTCCGCCTTCTGGCGACAACTTCAGGCCGACGTCTATCGCCAGGCCGTCTGGACCGTCTCGAGCGAGGAAGGGCCGGCCTACGGCGTCGCGCTGCTGGCGGGCGTCGGCACGGGCGTCTGGAAATCGGTGCCCGAGGCCTGCGACGCCACCATCAAGACCCGCCGCAAAACCAGCCCCGACAGGAAGACCGTCGCGCGGTACGACGCCCTCTATCCCGAGTACGGCCGCCTGTACCACAACCTCCGCGACGACTTCAAGCGCATCGCCGCCCTGCACCAGTAACCGTTCGCTTGCACACCGGATCTAACCGCAAAGAACGCAAAGCACGCAAAGGATGAAAGGAACAGGGTAACAGAAAACAGCATGCGTTGTGATCCGACCGCGGGAGCGGTCGGCGACGTTCCCCGACTTCAAACACCACCCTGGTTTGCTCCTTGGTCTTGCCGTTGTCCCCCTACCCCGCCTCTGCGTTCTCGCAGTTCAATACCCGGCCTGACTTATGTGCAACCGGGGGGTTCCTTTGACTCGATTGCGAGCCTACAATTCCGGAGAGGAGAAGGAGGAGAGCCGTGTTCGCGGTCCGGCCGGCGTCTGTCCTCGCGTGTTGCGCCCTGGTCCTGTCGGGGTGCGCCGAATCCGCTTCGCCTCCAGGAGACCAACCCATGAGCGAGACGACGCGAGATCCGACGGAGCCGGCCGCGAGTTCGGGCGGGGTTCAGGCCGCCCGGCGTCCGATGCCGCCTCTCAGTGCCGAAGAACGCCGCATCCTTCTCGACAAGGGCACCGAGAGGCCGTTCAGCGGCAAATACTGGGACCACTTTGAGCGCGGCGCCTACGCCTGCCGACAGTGCGGGGCCCTCTTGTACCTGTCGGACAGCAAGTTCCGCTCGGACTGCGGTTGGCCGAGTTTCGATTCCCAAATCCCCGGCGCCGTCCGCCGCCAGCCCGACGCGGACGGCCGGCGGACCGAGATCCTCTGCGCCGCCTGCGGCGGACATCTCGGCCACGTGTTCGCCGGCGAGCGCTTCACGGAGAAGAACGTGCGGCACTGCGTGAACTCGGCGTCGCTGGTCTTCGTCCCGGAGGGCGAACGCGCCGTGGGGCGGGCCCTCTTCGCCGGCGGATGCTTCTGGGGCGTCGAGCACGAGTTCGGCCAGGCGCCCGGCGTCCTGGCGGTCACGTCCGGCTACACGGGCGGCCGCACCGAAAATCCCACGTACGAACAGGTCTGCACGGGCGGGACCGGCCACGCCGAGGCCGTCGAGGTCCGCTTCGACCCCAAGCGCATCACTTACGAGCAACTCGCACGCCTCTTCTTCGAGATTCACGACCCGACCGAGGTCAACCGGCAAGGGCCCGACGTGGGGAGCCAGTATCGCTCGGCCGTCTTCTACGCGGACGAGGAGCAGAGGCGGACGGCCGAGGCCCTCGTCGCTCAACTCCGGGCCAACGGTTACGCCGTGGCTACCGAAATCGAGCCGGCCACGACCTTCTGGCCCGCCGAGGCCTACCACCAGGACTACCTCCGCAAGCACCCGGAGCGGCCCGTCTGCCACGCCCGCGTGCCGCGCTTCGACCAGCCGAATCGGTAGAATCGCTCTTGATCTGTCGAAAAGACATCCTTTGTAGCGCGGGGCCTTGTGCCCCGCGCAGCAAGGCGCGGGGGATAAACCCCCGCGCTACATGACTGCAAATGGCAATGGACCACCGAACTACCGATGCCGCAGAGCCAGGCGCACAAACACCGGCCAAACGGCCAGCGGAATGACGGTGGCCGCCAGCATGCCCCACCACGGCTCGGCGCGCGCGGCGTGGCCAAGCCAGGCGAAAAACAGCGCCGTCGCCGACGCACCCAGAACGAGCGCGGCAAGGAACCGCGCGAATCGCATCCGCGCCAGGCCCGCCAGCACCGCCATCACTTCCGGGAGGATCGGCAGGGCGCGGCTCACGAGCACCGCGTATCCGCCCCAGCGGTCGAAGAGCGACTGGAACCGCGCGAGTTCTTCTTCGGTGGCGAGCCGGCGCGCACCGCGTCGCCCCGCGAGGCGCGCCAGGCCATAGCCCGCGAGGCCCGCCAACGTGGAGCCCACCGCCCCGACGAGCGCACCGAGCGCGACGCCATAGACGCTCCCGAGGGCCGCAAAGACACCTGTCGCGGGAATGGGTAGCAGCAAATCGGCCACGAGGAGGCCGATGGCGACGGCCCAGGCGTAGGACCGCGATTCGGCAAACCACTCGGCACAGGCGCGCTGACTGAAGAGGCGCTCGAACCCCTCGCCCCACAGTTCAAAACCCAACAGGAAAAGTGCTGCGAGCACGACGGCGATGCCGAGCACTTTCAGAAAGAGCCTCACCGGATACCTTTCGCCGAAAGCGTCGTTTTATGCCGCAGAGACCGATGAGAACGCAGCGAAAAAGCACCACAGCACCCTAGCGCTGTAGTACTATTTCGGGACGTTTATCAAGCGTGTCAATTCCTTCAGATCCGCTTCGAGCAGCCAGGCCGTGTTCTCGCCGGCGATGAAGAAGACCTTGCCGTCGGCCAGGAGCGGCTTCACGCCCGCCAAGGGGACCAGACCGGAGGAGACTTTCATTCCCTGGCCGGCGGGGAAGGGATTGCCTCCCAGGTCCACCGTTTCCAGACACCAGGTTCCGCCGCCCGCGTACAGGAGCAGCCACCGCTCGCCGGCGCGGATCAATTGAGGACGACCGGTCTCGGCGCCCTCGATCTTGGCCACCAGCAAGTGAGGCTCAGTCCAGTTCATGCCGCTGGTCGATGTCATGTGGTAGATGCCGTCACCGAAGTTGTCGCAGGCGAGGTGGAACCGCTTGCCGTCGTGGAAGATCTGGGGGTTCCACATGTTCAGTTGATTTCCGTTGACCGCCGGCAGTTCCATCCGCTCCAGTCGGGTTATCCGGTCCAGCGAGTCGGCGGAGGCCGCACGGTTCCGGCAGAAAATCCACCGGCTGCCGTCCGGGGCGGCGAGCATGGCCGGCGGATTCAGCGGCCAGCCTTCAATAGTCTGGACCTCGATCCGCCGGGGGACGGCCCAGGTGTTGCCATCGCGCGTGTTGGTAATCCACAAGGTATAGCCCGCCGAACTGGAGGTTTGCAGGTTCAGGCGGTTGGAGAAGAAGGCCAGCCAGACGGACCCGTCGGCGTCGCCGTACGTGCCGGGGGCGATGTTGTCAAAGACGGAGTTGAAAGGCAGCGGCGCGGGCCGGCTCCATCGGACTAGATCCTTGCTCGTCGCCGACAGGATCTTGTTGTCCGCGCCGGACCAGACCGCCAGATAGCCGCCGCCCCCGAGCCGTTGGATGCTCAGGCACGGTGTGTTGGCGCCGCCAGCGGCCAGTTCCAGGTCCAGTTGCCGCCACCGGAACGGGCTGTCGAGGTTGAAAAACAGGCCGTACCGCCGGCCGGGTTTGACCTCGAAGGGGACCTCGATGCTCTCGGCCCGGCCCGGCGCGGAGAAGCGGAGCGTGTCGCGGCCGGGCCTGACGCCGCTCCGGGCGGTGTCGTTGGCCAGATTCATCCCGCCCCAGGCGATCCGGCCCTTCTCCGGGTAAGCCTCCAGTTGCATCCAGGCATCCGCCGCAATCGGCGGGGCGTCCTTCGTCGCCGGACGCAGCGCGGCCTTGGCCAGGACGCTGTGCACAATGAAATCTCGGGGACGGCCGATGCGGACGTGCACCAGCCCGGCGCCGGGCGGCACGGGGAACGACTTGCGCAGCACCTCGCGGCCGGCCTGTTTATTCGTCCAGTCAATCGAGCCGAGTTCCTGCGGGCGGCCCGGAGGATCGCCGCCGATGACCATACAGGAGAACTGCCCCCCGCAGCGCAGGTTGATCTGCTCGATGTCGCAGGCGAACTCCATGGCCCCAAACTCCTCGCCTGGCGGCGGAGCGAAGGCATAGTACTCATAGGTGCCGCGCTGGTACGCCCGCTCCTGCGTGCCCGGATCGTCCAGGTCCAGCCGGGTCTCCGCGCCTTCCTTGACGGGCAGAATCCAGGGCGCCTCGGGCCGGTCCGCGTCCTTCGGCAGGGCCAGGAGGTCGGCGTAGATCCGCTCGACGTCAACCAGGGGGCTGTCGCGAAAATCCATCATCTTGCTGTGGTGCTTTTGCAGATCAATCGCTTGCTGCCACGCCTGAATGGCGCCGGGCAGGTCGCCCGCCTCGTGCATCAGCGGCGGGAGTTCACGGGCAAGCGTCTGCCAGATATATTGGGCATCTTCGGTTTTGCTCGAGTCCAGGTAGTCCAGGGCCTCCTTTACGGTCTTGGCGGCCGCGGCCGGGGCCTTCAGTTCCGCGCGCTGGATCCGGGCGATCCAGTGCATCAAGGTGGAGCGCTGCTCGATCCGGTTTGCCCGATCGCGGTCGCTCAGGGGGACCGGACCGGCAGGTCTGACCGGCCCGATCTCCACCACGTTCCCCCTCACCCGCCCCATTGGACCAAGAGGAGGCGCCGGCTGGTTCGCCGCGTCGTCCTTCAGGAAACCGGCTTGGAGGTCCTCATCCATCAAGGAAACCACCTTGCGGTAGGCCTCGACCGCCTCTCCCCATGCCCCCGCGAGTTGGCAGCAGTGGCCCAGCCAGAGCCAGTCCGTCTGCGAGGCCTTTTCGGAGAGAATGATTTCGCGCGACAGCCGGCCTGCGACGGCGTAGTCGGCCTTGTTGAAAGCCTCCTGCACCAGGTTGCGGTGTGCGGCCAGTTTCTCCGGCGTTGCCGGCAACATATCGTCCAGGATTTGCCTGGTGCGGACCTTGATCTCGGGATCCTCGGCCTGGGCCGCCTCTTTCAAGGCGGGGACGGCCGGCGGACCGATCTGGCGCAGCCGCTGCGTCGCCGCTTCCCGCACCTCCCAGCGGACATCGCCCAGGTCGCGGATCAGTTGTGCGATTTCCTCTTTCGCATCAACCGCGGCGACAGCCGGCGCGGCACTCGCCGGGGGTGTCGTGGCGGCCAACGCGACTAGGACTGCGGACAAGAGAAAAATCGGTCGCATGGATTCCCTTTCCTCGACGGTTTAGACGCGCCAGGGTGGAAATAGTTCCGCCCCATTCCAGTTCAGGCGCCTCCCATCCCGCGGGCGGCCACATCGAAAAACCCGCGTACGAACAGGTGTGCACGGGCGAGACCGGCCACGACCTTCTGGCCCGCCGAGGCCTACCACCAGGACTACTTCCGCAAGCACCCGGAGCGGCCCGTCTGCCACGCCCGCGTCCCGCGATTCGAACGGCCGAAACGCTGGAACCGGCTTCTTCACTATAGGGTGGCCGGTCACCCGAACCAACACTTTCTCAGAATTCCTGGAAAAGGCGGGGAAAAAGGAAGCCCGGGCTTTCGCGAGCAACGGCCCCGCGCCCACGGGTATAATGGGTCCTGGCACGGTAAGGAGAGCGAGGATGCGGATCGCGGCGCTGGCGGCGGGGCTGGGCCTGGCACTGGCTGGGGCGTGCGCGGCCCAGGAGCCGGAGGGGCTGGCGGCGAAGTATCCCGGCGATGCGGGCATCGAAAAGGACGAGCGCGTGCTCTTCTACGAGAACTTCGAGACGGCCGCGCTCGACAAGAACCGCTGGACGGACATCCAAGGCGCACCGCGAGATCCCTCGACTGCGCTCGGGATGGCCGGGGCGCTTTCCTTTTCGGACGACGTGCCGGCGGCGAGCGCGGGCAAGAAGAGCCTCCTCGTGACGGCGACGCTCGGCGCGAACACGGGCGGGCACCTGTTTCGGCGGTTCGAGCGCGGCGTCGAGAAGATGCACGCGCGATGGTACGTCAAGTTCGCCCCGGATTGCGATTACATCCACCATTTCGTGACGATCGTGGCCGAGTTGCCGGCCACGCGCTGGCCGACCGGCGGCGCGGGCGAACTCC
>Ga0315277_10013916_pt1 | contig 10011 bp, 15 predicted proteins | sample YL17G05_15_MG_FD_203695 | JGI IMG/M metagenome (GOLD analysis project Ga0315277, IMG submission 203695) | Sediment microbial communities from Yellowstone Lake, YNP, Wyoming, USA - YL17G05_15 | ecosystem: Environmental > Aquatic > Freshwater > Lake > Sediment | place: USA: Wyoming | collected...
CACGCCAAGAACTTTAACAAAATTTGTTGTTGATGTTGTTAATCCAAAGCTTGGCGAAAAAGTTTTTGATCCAGCTTGTGGAGCTGGAGGTTTCTTAACTTCGGTAATTGAGCATATCAGAAAAAATGATGTTCATACAGCTGAAGATGAAAAACTTATCAAAGAAACTATCAAAGGAGTTGAGTTAAAGCCTCTTCCTCACATGCTTTGCGTCACCAATATGATGCTGCATGGCGTGAACTCACCAACCAACATTGCACACGATGACGCCTTATCAAGACCAATAAAAGACATCTCAGCATCTGATAAAGTTGATGTAATTATTGCCAACCCTCCTTTTGGCGGATCGGTTAAAGATGGAATTTTAGCAAACTTTTCAAAATCTTATCAAACCAAAGAAACCGCAGACCTATTTTTGGTTTTGTTTTTAAAGCTGTTAAAAGATCAAGGAAGAGCTGGAATTGTCTTGCCAGACGGCTCACTTACCGGAGATGGAGTTAAAGCAAGAATTCGCGCCGATCTTTTATCTGAGTGCAATTTGCACACAATCATCCGCTTACCGAATTCAGTTTTTGCACCTTACGCAACCGTTGCCACTAATCTGTTATTTTTTACCAAAGGACAAAAAACCAAAGAAATTTGGTATTACGAGCACCGCCTGCCAGAGGGTCAAAAGGCTTATTCGAAAACTAAACCAATAGATGCAAAAGAATTTGAAGAGATCAAAAAATGGTGGAATAAGCGAGTTGAAAGCGATGTTTCTTGGAAGGTGGGCATTAAAGAAATTGAAGCAAGAAACTTTGATTTAGACATCAAAAATCCTAGTAAGAAAGAGGAATTACAAGAATTTACCAGCGTTGAACTAATCAAAATGCTTGAGAATTCTTTTGATGAGACCAAGAAAATTTTGGTTGGGATAAAGGGGGAGTTGTGATGAGTTGGAAAAAAACAAAAATTGGAGAATTTCTTTTTGAGCGAAAAGGTTTGATAGATCCAAATAGTCGCGAGCTTTTCTCTTTTAAAAAAATTGAGAAAATTGATTTCTCGGAAGGAAAAATATTTTTGTGCGACTATTCTCCAACAAAAACTAAGCAGATAATTGTTAGAAAGGGTGATTTTGTTTTTTCTGGTTTGAATATAGAAAAAGGCGCGGTTGCCGTAAATGATTTTGATCAAGATTTGGTTGTATCCGCAAACTATTCAACATGTGAAGTTGATTACTCAAAAATAGATTCAGAGTTTCTAAAATTTTTCATAAAATCCTCATTCTTTAAAAGACTTCTTACTGATAATCTGAAAAAAGATTACGGCTTCACTAGGCCAAAACACCTTGTAAATCTAGAAGTATTTTTGCCTTCAATTGAAGAACAAAAGAAAATTGCCAAAAAATTAAAGCACAGCGAAGAGAAGCAAAAACTCCTAAAACAAGAAATCGACAACCAAAAAAACTACATAAAAAATCTTGGAAAGCAGATTTTGCAGGATGCTATTGAAGGTAAATTAACCAAGGAATGGCGAGAGCAGAATTCTGACATTGAACCAGCCAGCGAACTTTTAAAGAAAATCAAAAAAGAAAAAGAGAAATTAATTGCTGAGAAAAAGATTAAAAAAGAAAAGCTATTGCCAGCGATTAACGAAAGTGAAATTCCTTTTGAGGTGCCTAAAAGCTGGGTCTGGACAAGGTTAGGAAATATTACAAATTTTATCTCGGGTAATAATTTTGGTAGTAATGACTTTAGAAAAGGATTGGGAGTTAAATGTATAAAAATTACTAATGCTGGAGTGGGCGAACTAATTGAAACTGACGATGTATTGCCTCAAGAATTTTTAGAGAAACATAATTCATTTTTGATTTATGAAGGAGATCTAATTTTAGCACTAACTCGTCCATATATTTTAGATGGTTTAAAAATTAGCCTATGCAGCAAAACATATGATAAATCTCTATTAAACCAAAGAGTCGCAGCTATAAGAAGTCTTTGTAACGACTGCGTAGAAACAAAGTATATTTATTCTTTTTTGAGAACAAATTTTGTTTTAATGATCTACAAATCAATGTTTGAGGGTAAAGGGCAGCAACCAAATTTAAAGAAGAATGATGTAACTGATCTCTTATTTCCACTTCCTCCATTTACCGAGCAACTCGCCATCGTCTCAAAACTCCAAACTCTAATGCAAAAACTCGATGAAGCCGAAAAGCAAATCGAAAAAAGCTTAGAAACCAGCAAGCTTTTAACCAAAGCAATTTTGGCGGAGGCTTTTAAAGTTCATGAATAGAGGATTGCATAGCGAAGTTACTGATTATTTAAAAGAGATTGATCAAGAAAAAGCAAATACCCAAGAATATAGCTATGGGAACAAAATATCGGAAAAAATCAAAACAATTTTAAATAAAAATTCTGGTTATGAAGCAAGTCAGGAAGACTTGATTCTTAGAAATAGGGGTTGAGAATGGTAGAAATAACTCGGTTCGGGGGTTATTAAATTTTTTATGGGGAGGAGACCGAACCCTCTTCCCCGCCAAAAACTACAGGTTCGGAACTATGTCAAAAGAAAAAAAACCAAGAGAAAAGTTTAGATTTTATATTGATTGGATGGATCCATTAATGGATCTACCAAATAATGAAATAGGAATTTTATTTACAGGTATCTTAAAATACGCCTTCCATAATGAAATCATCGAAGTTCCCGCTCATTTATCAGCTGCATTTAAAATTATAAGATTCCAAGTAGATAAATCTTTAGAGTATGAAAAAGTAAATCTCTATGTTGTAAAGCTATCAGATAGTAAAGAATGTTTTTTTAAGATAGGTATAGCGCACGACATCGCCAAAAGGATCCAATCATTTACTGGTGTAGGATATTCAGCAGAAAGATTTACTTCTTTCGAAATAAAATTTAATGATAGAGAAAGTGCGTTGAATTTTGAAAAGAGGCTGCATGATAAGCTAGATGAATTTAAATATTTTCCTAAAAAGAAGTTCGGTGGTCAATTTGAATGTTTTTCTAATGGATGTTTTGATGAAATTGATTTAGCAATTCTTAAATTGAAAGAGGAGTTAAAAGATGAATAGCGAAAAAATTAGAGATAGCTTCATATTTTACAGAAGCTTTTACCAATCAGCAAAAAAATTACCAAAAGAAGACAAAGCAGAGCTTTTTGATGCTATCTGTGCTTATGCTTTAGACAGCGAATTAGTCGAATTGTCCGTTGTTCCTGAGGCTATCTTCACAGTAATAAGACCTAACTTAGATGCAAACAGGCGTAAGTGGGAGAATGGTTGTAAAGAAAAGAAAAAACCTAGCGAAGTTGAAGCAAAAGAAGAGCAAGAAATAAGCAAAACAGAAGCAAACGATAAGCAAACGATAAGCAAACCCGAAGGCAATGTAGATGTTAATGTTAATGTTAATGAAGAATGTAAATTAAAATCTAAATCAGAATCAAAAAGATTTACCCCCCCAACTTTAGAAGAAGTTAAAAACTACTGCCAAGAAAGAAATAACTCCGTCAATCCTGAAAAATGGATTGCTCATTACCAAAGCAATGGCTGGAAAGTCGGCAAAAACTCAATGAGAGACTGGAAGGCTGCTGTAAGAACTTGGGAAGGCAATAGTTTTGAAAGCAAACCTGAATCGACTTCTTTTAACTCATCACAATGGAGTAAATACTAATGCACTATAACTTTGAAGCTGAACAAAATCTACTTGCTTATATCATCATGGATAATGACTGGTTATTGATAACTGGAGCAGAGGAAGAAGATTTCTTGGAAGTAAACCATAAAAAGATTTTTGCTTATTTGAATAATTGCATTAAGAACAATGCACCCGCTAACAGAATAAGTCTTGTTTCTTTTTTTGAGAGTTTAAATCTAAAAGGTTACGGCGCTGAACTTTTGAACAATCAAAATAGTCTTGTAGGAGCTTTAGAAAGCCTTAAAATCTTACGAGAATTGAGGTTTAAAAGAGAATTAGAAGACATTACACTTGATACTAAAGAAATGTTATCAGACGCTTCTAAAAACAGCCAAGAAATTAAAGATATAATATCTGAAAGGTTGGAAGCTATTTCTATAAAAACTCAAAATCAATCAATTTCTCTCGGTAAAGCAGCTAAAGAAGCCTTTTCAAAAGAAAAAGTTATATCTGTTTCTTCTGGCTATCACTCAATTGATGAAATAATTAATGGTTTTGATTTAGGAGATTTAGTTGTGATTGCTGGTCGTCCAGCTATGGGGAAAAGCTGTTTAGTTGCTAATATGGCTTTAAGATTAGCTAAGAAAGGAAATCCAATTTTGTTTATTTCTTTGGAAATGAAAGCGGATCAAATTTCAAAACGAATGATTGCCAGTCTTGCTTCAATTCACTTAACTAAATTAAAAAATAATAATTTGACTTCTCCATATGAAGTTGAGGCTTTCCAAAAAGCTATGACAATTGCCGATTCTTTACCAATAACAATTGAGGATAGTGGAAGTTTAACATTGTCAAAACTTCGCTATCAGATCAAAAAGTTTGTAAATAAAACTAAAGGGAAGGTGGTTATAATTGATTATATCCAGCTAATTAAGCACAAAGGAAAAGGTCAAAGGGTTGACGATGTTACTGAAATTACCAATACTTTGAAAGATTTAGCAATGGAGTTTAATATTGTTATCATTGGATTGTCGCAACTTTCAAGAGCAGTTGAATCAAGAGATGATAAAAGACCAATCCTTTCTGATTTAAGAGAATCAGGTTCTATTGAACAAGATGCAAGCGTGGTAATGTTTACTTTCAGACCTGAATATTATTTGGAAAGACAAAAGCCAGACGATTCTGTAAAGTTAAGACAATGGGAAGCTGAGATGCAGAGGTTAAAAGGTGTGGCTTATGTAATGGTCGCAAAAGTCCGAGATGGTAAATGCGGAGACGCTAAGTTGCACTTTGAAGGCGAGTTCCAAAGGTTTTCTGAAAACAATTTTTAAGGATTAAATGATAAATTTTGATATTTTTGGCAAACCTTATTTTGGCGAAGTGTTGCCGCTGCGGATTCCTTACATGGGTAGCAAAAGAAAAATTGCCCATCAACTTTTTGAAAAAATGCTAGAAATAAAGCCAAACGCCAAATATTTCTTTGATTTGTTTGGTGGTGGTGGGGCGATGTCATTTTTTGCGTTGCAAATTGGTTTAAAAACTCACTACAACGAAAAGCAGAAAGGTTTGGTAGATTTGATTAATTACATTCTGCAACGCGCTAGAAATGGCGAAAAAGGGCAGTATGGAATTTTTCCCGATGATTTTTATGATTTTATTGATAGAGAGCAATTTAAAATCTTGAAAGATAAAGATTCGATCAAGGGGCAATTTGCACGGATTTGCTACAGTTTTGGGAATAGTCAACGAACTTACTTGTTTGGCAATGTTGAAGAATTAAAGCACTTGGCGCATAATATCGTAGTTTTTCAAGACAAAGATGCGCTGCAAAAATTCAACGAGGCTTTGAAATGCAATTTTATTTTAAGTTCAAAAAAAACAATTAATCAAAGAAGATCGGATTTTTTGGCGCAGATTAATGCTGGCAATCATAGATCTGAGTTCCAGCAGTTGCAGCAGTTGGAGCGGTTGCAGCAGTTGGAGCAGTTGGAGCGGTTGCAGCAGTTGCTGCAGTTGCAGCAGTTGGAGCGGTTGGAGCAGTTGGAGCGGTTCCCAACTTTCGCAATTACAAACCTTGATTTTCAGCAAGTTAAAATTGAAACGCCAATTGAAGAAACGGTCATTTATTTAGATCCGCCTTATCGTGGAACAGGAAGTTATTTAGAAGGTGCGCTTCATTCTGAAATTGACCATTACTTTTTAAATTCGCCTTATTCTTGCTTCATGTCCGAATACAACGCACCGTTTGATTCGGTGTTAGAGATTAAAAAAGAAAGCCTTTTAAATAATTCAAATTTGAAAGAGCGGAAATATGTAATTGAAAAACTTTATTGGAATAAAAAATGATTCATATTAAAGACATACTAGCAAAAATCACCACAAACGCAAGTAAAGCTAAATTTTACTATCACAATAAAGAGAAATTCTTGAGATACTTCGACAGTTCAGAGCAATATGATGCTTTGATATTGGCGGGGAAGTTTGGGAAGATTGAGGAGATAATTAAGGGTAAGAGTGAGTTTGATTTAGAGGAATTTTTATTAACGATTAAATTGAGGCAAGAATGATAAAAACCATTTACCACGATATTTCTCAGCAAAAAATAGAATTTTTAGAACATAAAGAGGATGTTTTAGCTCTTGTAGTGGAAAGAATGAAAATTCCCATGAATCAGTTAGCTCCTAAAATTTCACCTAAACTTCAAACTCTTAGTGAAGTTCAGCAGAAAATAGAATTTTGGTTAAAAACTAATTGCTAATTTGATTATAAAATGAGCATCTACATCTGCACAATCTGCGAACAACAAAAAGACGGAGATTTTAATTGCGCTGAATTAGACGGTAAAGAATGCTGTGAGGAATGTTTTGGTGATAATGAAAATATTAACGATTAAACCTTGCGGCTCCTCTCGCCATTAAATAAAACTCTAACCTGCCCAACAAAAGGGAGCTTCTTTTCCATCCTGTAACTTGAAGCTTCCACCCTTTCTTCTCTCTTCATCTTATCCCAAGCGTCCCTTCTCTTCTCTTTTTCCATGCAGCAAGGGCAGTAATATTCCCCTTGTGTGCTTTCAGGTTTCTTGCAAGATATGCAAATTGCTTTTAATGTATTAAATACTTTTCCCATTTTTATTATTTAGTTAAACTTGCACAATAAGTCGTCAGCGTGTTTATTCATCCTATCTATCAAGCGTTTAGCTCGATTAGGGACTTGTTTAGCCCAAGCACTATCTGCCATTTGTTTTGCAGCTTGCTTGTAATTCAAAGATTGAATAGCTGCAATAAATTTTAAAAATTTAGAAAATCTTGTCAAGCCAAGATTAAACATCATATTTGCAATAATTTGTTTAACTTCTTCGGCATAATAATCAAAGCTTGGAAATAACTTTCTACAATCTTTAACAACATTAGCAATATCAGCTAAGAATAATTCTTGACATCTACTTTCAGTTATCTTCATAGAAAAATTAGGCGTGTTTTTTCTTCCCAATTCCCATTGCAAAAGTTCAGGATCTTTCTTTGTTAATAAATGCCCTATGCCAACAGTTGGATAGCCAAGATGATCGAGATAAACTTCCAATTTGCAACCTTCATCAATAATCAATTGTTTCTTTAATTTTTCTAAATCCATTTTGATAAAATAATGGTTGACAAGTATTTTGGCAAGTAAACACAAGGCTTTATAAAATGCAAATATTTTTTAAAATAGTTGTTGCATAATAAGAATTGATCTTTATATTGAGTGTTGTTATTAACTTAAATAAATAAAAAAATGACAAAAGAAATTGCATCTAAAATAGAAATAAATGGCGAGACTTATATTAAAGAATCGGAATTAAAAAAACAATCTAAATACAAAGCTTCTCCAGTTCAAATTTTAGTACTAAATCGTGGCTGGATTGTAGTCGGTAATGTTAGTGAATCAGCTAATAAAACTATTATTCAAAACGCTGCTGTAATCCGCAAATGGGGAACAACTAAAGGATTGGGAGAGTTAGCAATAAAAGGTAAATTACCAGATACTATTTTAGATGCTTGTCCAGATATTACAGTTGATACTGCTAATGTTGTTTTAGTTATGAATTGCGAACAATCTAAATGGGCTTAGTATGTATAATCAATTTAATAAGGAAAAAAACCATAGCGTTTTGAACGGCGACGGCAACGGCGATGGCTACGGCGACGGCAACGGCGATGGCGATGGCTACGGCGACGGCGACGGCGACGGCGACGGCTACGGCAATGGCTACGGCTACGGCGACGGCTACGGCTACGGCGATGGCTACGGCTACGGCAACGGCGATGGCTACGGCTACGGCGATGGCGATGGATACGGCAACGGCTACGGCTGGTAAATTATTTAATTTTAAAATCAAATGTGTAAAAAAAGACCTTACAGTAAGTTTGGCGAATTGCTAACAGAAACTTTGCTAACAATTAAAAGAAGTAAAACCAATGTTGCAAGAGCTACTAACATTAAACTAGCCAGCGTATCTTGCGCTTGCTTTGAGTTTAACCAGATTACACTTGAAGATGTTGTAAAGATAGTAAGCTACTTAAAGTCTCAAGGGGCTAAGGCTAATCTTGATGAGTTCTTAGGGGCTTATGGTCTAATCGCTACTGATATTAAGATTGGGATTTTAAAAGATCCTAAGATTAATGCTAGGAAGGTTAGAAGAATATTAAAAATAAAAGGAGAGAAGTAATGTCATTACAATTAATAGAAAACGGCTTAAACAATTCAGAGCTTTTAAAAACTCAATTGGGAAGTAATCACAATAAATATGTGATTAGCGTTCTAAATGAGATTAAAAAAACAGCCAATGATGATAAGAAAAGTTTGGTAAATTGTACGCCAGATAGTATCATTAGCGCGATCAAACAAGCTTGTGATTTACAATTAGAGATTGATGGAAGACAACATTGCCATTTAGTTAAATATAATAAAAATACTGGAACTAAAGAAAGCCCGAAATGGATCAGTGAGGCTCAACTTCAAGTAGGATATAGAGGTTTTATCTATTCAATTAAAAGAGCTTATCCAGACGCAAATATTGATTGTAAATTAGTTTATGAAGGCGATTCGTTTGTAGTAAAGAGCGAAGGCGACACAACAACCTATTCTTTAGAAATTAAAGACCCTTTTGCTAAAAAAGAAAAAATAATTGGTGGTTATTGCCATATTTCATACACTCTTGGCGGTCGCTTAGTTTCTTTTTGTGAAACTATGTCTTTGGCTGAAATTAATAAAATCAAAGGTAAAGCTAAACAAGATTCAATTTGGCAAGAATGGTTTGAAGAAAAAGCGAAAGTAGCTATCATTAGAAGAGCTTGTAAAATTCACTTTAGCGGTATTCAACAAATTGAGCAAATTACAGAATTTGATAATCAAGATTATGATTTAGAAAAGGTAGGTGAACTTGAAATTGAGACTATTGATTCAGAACAGGGAATTGAAATTGGAAACTTAGCTAAGGTTAAAGGGGTGGATGTAGCTAATATCTGTAAATTTTATGGAATTGACCTTATTATTAATTTGCCAGCTAGTAAATTTGAGCAGGTTATTAATCAATTAAAAAAGAAACCAGATGTAGTAGTTGATACTAAAGCTGAGGTAAAAGATGCCTAAAATAATTCTATGCGAACAGGGTTCAGATGAATGGCTAGAGCATAGAAAAGGAGTTGCAACCGCTTCTAATTTTAGCAGTATCATTACACCAGCAACCAGCAAGGAAAGCGCGACACTTCCAAAGTATGCTAAGAAATTAGCTTTAGAGTTGCTTTATGAGAAAACAACTGAAAGCTCTTTTAAAAGTGCAGCCATGCAGGCAGGAAATGATTTCGAGGGGTTGGCTAGGCAAATGTACCAAGAGAAAGCTTGGAATATCGTTAAAACTACTTTACCAGATGAAGCTGGCGAGGAAAAGCCAATTGGGATGTTTAAGAGTGATTGTGGTAATTTTGGGTATTCTCCCGATGGGCTAATTGATGATGATGGATTGATTGAGATTAAGAATTTGGAGGCAGAAGCTCACTCTAATATTCTACTAAATCCAGTCTTGCCATCAGATCATAAGTGCCAAGTTCAAGGTGGACTTTGGATTAGTGGAAGAAAGTGGTTAGACTTTATCGCTTTTAATCGCTTCTGCAAGATACCAGAAAAGCAATTGGTTATTATTAGAGTTGAAAGAGATGAGGTTTTTATTGCAGAGCTTGCAAGATTAGCGCAGAAAACAATTGTTTTGCGTGATGAGATATTAAAACAAATTAGAGGCTAAAGAAATAATTATAATAAATCCCGGTACAGAATCAGTTAATGATGCTTCATTGGAAGAAGCTATAAAATCAGCGAAGGAATTTACAAGAGCTTTAGATT
>Ga0315277_10013917_pt1 | contig 10011 bp, 13 predicted proteins | sample YL17G05_15_MG_FD_203695 | JGI IMG/M metagenome (GOLD analysis project Ga0315277, IMG submission 203695) | Sediment microbial communities from Yellowstone Lake, YNP, Wyoming, USA - YL17G05_15 | ecosystem: Environmental > Aquatic > Freshwater > Lake > Sediment | place: USA: Wyoming | collected...
TCAATGCCACGATCACAGTAAGTGTGGCAATGCCAACCACAATAGCCAATACAATAAGAAGCGTGCGCACCTTATGCTTTGCTACGGCACCCAAAGAGACGCTGGTAATCCTGAATAGCTTCATTTCAGCACCTCTTCTTTATCCACCCTGCCGTCTTTCAAATATATAGCCCTCCCGGCCTGTCGGGCGACAGCACTATCATGCGTAACCACAATGATTGTCCTGCCTTGGCTGTGCAATGACTTAAATATCTCCATAATTTCCTTGGCTGAAGCGCTATCCAAATTACCCGTAGGTTCATCTGCTAAAATAACCGCAGGATCGTTGATAAGGGCGCGGGCAATCGCAACTCTCTGTTGCTGGCCTCCGGAAAGCTCATTCGGCTTATAATGAATCCTTTCTTTTAAGCCTACCGCCTCTAAAAGTCCAACGGCTTTTTTTGAGGCGCCGGCAGGATATATATCCGAATACACAAGAGGCAGAAGCACATTATCAAGCGCGCTTGTTTTCTCCAAAAGATTGAATGTCTGAAAAACAAAACCTATCTTCTTATTCCTGATTTCGGAAAGCTGATCGTCGTTCAATGTTTCGATATTATGCCCCTCAAATAAATAGGAACCGCTTGTCGCTTTCATTAAACATCCGAGAACATTCAACAATGTCGTCTTGCCTGTCCCCGAAGGCGCCATAATGGAAACAAACTCGCCGTTGCCCACTTTAAAAGAAACGCCCTTAAGAACTTCTGTTTTTATCGCGCCACTTGTAAAAGATTTGGTAATATCGTTAAACTCTATCATCGAAATCCCCCTCCTTAATCCCGCTTAATACCGATAGTGTCGCCTTCCTTGAGACCGGAAACTATCTCAATATCCTTTCCGCTTTGTATACCGGTTTTAATCTCTTTTTTCTCAAAAGAGCCGGAAGGTTCCTTCACAAAAACAAACCTTTCATTCCCTTCCTTAACAACCGCCGCGCGAGGAATCACCAAAACCCCTGCTCTTTCTTCCTGATAGATAGTCACGCTAGTAGTCATATCAGGCCGCAAAAGCTCGCTATCAAGATCGTCAATTCCTACTACAACATCAAAATTAACCACATTCTCCTGAATGATTGCTTTAGGATAAATGGCTTTTACCTTACCGGTAAATTCCTTATCCGGGTAAGTATCAACGGTGAATAATGCCTTTTGTCCCACCTTAACTCGTCCGATATCCGTTTCATCCACAAACGCATCGACTTGAAGCCTGGAAAGATCAATTATGGTCACGAATGTCGGAGCGTTAAGACCGGCAGCAACGGTCTCTCCTTCCTGCGTAGTCACGGAAGCAATTACTCCGGAAATAGGAGCCCTAATAGTAGAATAGGACAACTGGACTTTGGAAAATTCAAGAGCTGCCTTCGTAGCCTCTTTAACCGCCTTGGACTGTTTAATGGTGTATAAATCCTGACCATTAAAGATTGGCATGGTTACTTTTAACCCGGCAAAATTATCTCCTTGATTCGGCAAATATGTCGTTCCCTTAAATCCGTAATCTGTCTCTGCGCTTAATGCCGGCCAAAATGACGCCTTTGATATGCCAACACCGGCCTCTGAAGCTTTAAGATTGGCTTCTGCCTGAGCTACTTGAGCCTCTAAATCCTTCTTTTCTATCTCAGCGATAATCTGATCCTTTTCAACCCTGTCTCCTATATTGGCATAGAGATGTTCAACCTTTCCGGAGATCCTCGCCCCTACCTTAACTTCCGCGCCGATAACCGGCTTCACCGTACCTGTGGCAAGTATCGAGGCGCCGATATTTCTCTTCTTAACGTTCACGGTTTCATAAGAAGATTTATTTTCTGTTTTGCCGCGAAACAAGAAACTGCCCGCAAAAGCCATTCCTGATAATGCCGTAAAGATAAGTAGGATAAATAAAATCTTCTTCATTTGTCACCTCTTTTTATTTATTCTTAAAACATTGCTTATATTGCTTGAGAAATTTTTCTAGCACCAGCTTTCGCGTTGCGATACTTTCCGCCCAAAGATGAAGCAAACCCAAGCCTTTCGGGGTTAATTCATAAATTCTTTTTGCCGGTCCTGCCTCCTTAGTATTCCACCTTGACAAGACAAAGCCTTCTTTTTCCAGGTAGCGGAGCGTTCGGTACACCATTGCCGGATCAGGATTGGCTTTAGGGAAACCAAACCCATCCAGTTTCGCCATTAACTCGTAGCCGTAAGAAGCGTGTTGAGAAAGGAAAAACAATAGACACGGCTCAACGAACCGCGTCATCTTCCCGCTTGGGCACTCGCATTTCTTGATTTTATATTTTTTCGCCAACGGACTGCCTTCAAACATACAAGCCTCCTTCTATTATTTAACATCTATATGTAATATACATATAGTATACATCATTTATACCCTATGTCAATAAAAAACTTGTGGGGGTCTCGTAGAAAATTACGGCAGGCTAAGCCAATTCTTAATCTTGGCTTCGATCTGATTCCTGACCTCTATTGTCTTCTTGAGTTTTTCCTCGAACGATCCGGTAAAGCTGGAAGGGTCTGTAAAACCCCAGTGAAGCCTTTGCCCTTTACCCGGGAATACCGGGCAAGCGCCTGACTGGGATTCGTCACAAACTGTAATAACGTAGTCATACTGCTTTCCCTGTTTATAGAAATCAAACACGCTCTTGGTTTTATTTTGTGAGATATCTATTCCGACTTCCTTCATTGCCTCAACGGCTATCGGATTCAGCTTGCCCGGTTTAAGGCCTGCGCTTTCTACTTCAAACCTATCACCTGCGATCTGCTTTAAAAATGCTTCAGCCATTTGCGAACGCGCCGAATTATGCACACAGACAAATAAAACACTTTTTTTATTCATTGGTTGCTCCATTTTGACTATTATTGCTTGGTTGAATAGAAAAAGGACAACAATGCCCTTTTCCTTTCCCTTGAGTCATGCTCGAAAAAATATGAAGCAATAATAATCCTAGGGCAATTAGTAAATACTTTTTAATTGCTTTCACGCCAAACTCGTTTCTTAAAATACAGCGAAACATTCACTAGGCTTATAAGAACGGGAACCTCTACCAGAGGGCCAATGACAGCCGCAAATGCCGCGCCTGAATTAATTCCGAATACCGCTACGGCTACCGCTATAGCAAGCTCAAAATTGTTGCTAGCTGCGGTGAATGACAACGTCGCGGTTTTCGAATAGCCGGCTTTGAATTTCCAACCCATATAGAAAGAAACAAGGAACATCAACACGAAATAGATCAAAAGCGGTATAGCAATCCGTACAACATCCAGGGGTATCCGGACGATATATTCGCCTTTCAACGAAAACATTACCAGAATGGTAAATAATAAAGCTACCAGGGTCATAGGGCTAATCCTGGGGATAAATTTCTTCTCATACCATTCCTTATTCTTTAACTTTATCAGAGAAAAGCGCGTAATGATTCCAGCTATAAAGGGAATGCCCAGATAAATAAAAACGCTTTTAGCTATTTCGGCTATTGTGACATGGACATGGATTCCTTTTAGTCCGAACCAGGTCGGCAAAACTGTAATAAATATCCAGGCGTATAGCGAATAAAACAAAACCTGGAATATAGAATTAAAAGCGACTAATCCTGCGCAATATTCGGTATCCCCGCCAGCCAGGTCATTCCAAACAATTACCATGGCTATGCAGCGCGCCAGGCCTATCATGATCAATCCCACCATGTAATCAGGATACCCTCGTAAAAACACGACAGCCAAAATAAACATCAATATTGGCCCAATTATCCAGTTTTGCACTAATGATAACGCCAGCACCTTAGTATTTCGAAAAACATCGCCCAACTCTTCGTACTTCACTTTAGCCAAAGGCGGATACATCATCAGAATCAACCCAATCGCAATAGGGATATTGGTCGTGCCGACTTGAAATGTATTCCAGAAACCTACTATCTGCGGGAAGAAATAACCTGATCCAACGCCTATCGCCATCGCCGCAAAAATCCATAAGGTCAGAAAACGATCAAGAAAAGATAATCTTTTTATAACACCCTCGCTCATCCGGCCCCCCTTTTTTGCCCTCTCAAAACTCTCAATTTGTTTACCACCTGCGGCAATATTTCCAAACAATAATCAATATCATTTTCCGTCGTCTGCGTTCCTAGGCTAAAGCGTACCGCTTCCGCTGCGGACTGTCCAGAAAAACCCAGCGCCAGCAGCACATGGGAAGGCTCAAAGCTCCCTGACGTACACGCAGATCCCGCTGAACAGGCAATTCCCATAGTGTCTAATTGAAAAACCAGGGCTTCCGCGTCAACGCCGGCAATAGATATGTTTATATTATTAGGAAGTCTTTGCGCGGGATGGCCGTTAAGCGTTACAGCATCAATCCGCTTCATAATGCCGGAAATAAACTTATCCCGCAGTAGTATTTGCGTGCTAGACTCAACCATAATTCTTTTGGTTCTCAATTCAATTGCTTTAGCCATACCTACAATTCCTGCAACGTTATGTGTGGAAGCCCGTAATCCGCGTTCCTGTCCTCCGCCGCGCAAAAAAGGTTCCAGCAAAGTACCGTTGCGCACATACAAGCCGCCGACACCTTTAGGCCCATAAAATTTATGCGCCGAGAAACTAAGCAAATCAATTCCAAGTCCATTCACAGTGAAATCAAGATGACAAAATGTCTGTACTGCATCAGTATGAACGTAGACTCCGTGCTTATGCGCAATGTTCGCAATATCCTTGATGGGTTCAATTGTGCCTATTTCATTATTCGCGTGCATAATCGACACGAGAACCGTTCCCGGGGTAATCGCTTTCTCAACATCATCGGGATCAACTAAACCGTTAAGATCAACCGGCACCAGCGTAACTTGAAACCCCTGTTTCTCCAGAAATTTTAGGGGCTCAAGGACGGAATGATGCTCAATTGAAGAAGCTATTATATGGTTCCCTTTTTCCTTTAAGGCATAAGCCACGCCCAAAATCGCTAAATTATTGCTTTCCGTTCCTCCGCCGGTAAAGATAATTTCCTCGGGCCGGGAAACCAGATATCCGGCAACCTTACAGCGAGCCTCTTCAAGCGCTGACTTGGCTTGACGCCCCATATGATGAGGACTGGATGCATTGCCGTAAATATCAGTAAAATATGGAGCCATTGCCTCAACGACTTCAGGGGCAACCGGTGTTGTTGCGGCATAATCAAGATACACGCTTTTTTCCATAAATTAAATCCCAAGCGCCTCAGTTAATTCCTGCATGATGAGCTTATTTTGCGCGAAAGATGATTCAGTAATCAAGGGACGGCAGTTATTTAATTTCTGTTCTCCCAGAAGTAACTTTACCGCAAAGGCAAGACATGTAGGCTCACCACAGGCCTTACAGTTGCTTTTAGGAAGCCAACCATAGATCTGCAGGGCAGTTACTTTGACCTTTTCTTCATAATTTGGTTTTATGGTATCCTTATTTTTATAAGTTCTATTTATAAGTTCTTTAACTTCATCCAACACTTTCCAGGCGTCGATAATATCATCTGCCTTGGCAATGGCAATCTTAATATTATAAAGATTAATAAGCCGACGTTCTTTTGTATAGGTCAATGTCGAAGCGTTCTTATTATATGAGGCGCCTTTTATAACTGCGTTTATATACGGCAATATTTCCGTGATGTCCCTGTCGAAATATCCGATGAGCCGTATCTTCTTCTCATCAGCCATACAGGGAGCTGCGTAACATAACGTGATACTCTTCAAAAACTCTCCGTTTGATTCCGAAACCTTGTAATCTTTGGCTCTCTTAAAGAAATCCTCCTCATAATCGCGGTATAAGAACGGATAATGCCCGCTAATAAGCGTATCCCCTTTTATGATATCTTGACATACTTTTCGGCTGCGCTCTTCAGGCACAGCCACAGCCAATGTAGAAATATGCTTAAAATTTTCCCCCTTGGAAACCAATATCCGCTGGGCTTTTAAGCCTTCGTCTTGATTAGGAAAAACGATTATTTCATATTGTTTGCTCTTGTCTATTTCCAATTGCCCACCCTAAAATAATCTAAAAATATATATCCCTGTATAGTACAACCCTACTATGATAAATACAGCTCCGGTAATCTTGCGGGTGTAATATTCAAGCCGTGTGATTCTATGAAACCAGTGACTCAAAGATGTCGCGCCCAAAGCAATAGCGACAGCAAATACAAGAACCGGTAATCCCGTACCAATTCCATAGATAAATGGCAAGACAATGCCGCTTTTGCTATTAATCGCCAAAGGAATAAGGCTTCCGAAGTATAACGCGGCAGAAATAGGACAAAACGCCAAAGCGAAAATAAAACCAAGTAAAAAAGCGCCCGGCGCACCGGATTCTGCAAGCTTGTTATGATGCTTTTGCGAAAGAGACACTCCCGGCAAGCGGATAGTAATTATTTCTAACAAAATAAGTCCGGTAATAATTAAAAGCGGGCCTAGAGCCTTACCCATGTATTTCTGTAAAAACTGGGCAACTTGTGGGACACTTAAAAGAGAACTAATGATAATCCATCCCAGAACAGCATATGAAACCATTCGCCCTAGCGTGTACGCCAATCCTGAAATAAATACAAGCGCAGGATGAGTTATTTTCTTAGAGAGAAACGAAATAGCAGCCACGTTACTGGCCAAAGGACAAGGACTGATAGAAGTCAAAATCCCAAGCCAAACGGCTGACAATATTCCTGCCCAAAACCCATCCATTACGAACCTTTCAAAAAGTTATTGATCTCGCTTGTCACATAGTCAAAAAACTTCTGTTTATTACCAACATAATCCCAAATCTTAGCCAAGTTCTTGGATTTCACCTCTTTACCGTTTTCTATTAACGAAATAACAAGCGATTTAGTATAAAGCTGATAATCGCTCGCATAATGCTCGTTGCCTTTATCTTCGACGTTTACAGCCTTAAATTCCAACTTCCCAGACGCAAGCGCATCCTTAAAGTTGGTTTCTATCGCTTCCTTTGAATACTGTTCAAGTTTATGGCAAGTAGGACACCGAAATGTCCCGTGGAAATAATAGGCAATAACTTTGGCTGAAGGATTGCTCTGACCGGCAAAAGCTGGAAAACTTATGCTAATTACCGCAACAGCCGCTAGAATTACGAGAAATATTTTTTTCAATTTTACCCCCTGTGATTTTTGATGCCGCTTTCTCAATATTTTCCTCATTAACTTTAGTTTTACCCTTCTCAAAACCCATATCTTTCAGGTTGAAAGCCATAACCTTAAAACCAGCATGCTCAAGCGTCTTCTTCGAACAGGAAACCGGACAACCATCGATAGCAATCAGCTTGTTAGCCGCTTTTGTGGATTCGATCATGCCCGGGATGTGCGCACCTATACCTGAAAGACAAAACATTTTCGCCTGCCCGCATTTGGCCATTTTTCGCGCAACTCTGTCCGATAACTCACCCACATCCGATCCTCCGGAACACGGAAATATCAACACGCCCGCTTCGTTACACATACAATTACCAGCCATCAAAATACCTCCTATTTTGAGATAATCTTTTTAATATCGTCTTTACTTAGGACTTTTCCAGCTGAGACCACCGTACCGTCAACAGCCAAAGCTGGAGTCATCATCACCCCATATTCGGTAATCTTATCAATATCCGTCACTTTGGAGATCTCAGCGGCTATATTGAGTTCTTTTATTGCAGTCTCGACGTTCACCGTAAGTTGTTTGCACTTCGGACAACCCATGCCTAAAATTTCTATTTTCATACTTAGATTCCTCCCTCGAATTAAATATTATTCTCTCTTCGCATTTTTGAAGCGTTCTGGCCATCAATTTGTTTCTTAACCACTTCCTTGATGAAATCCAACGCCCCTTCTTTGTCACGATCAATAACGATCTGCTCCACCTTAAGCAGATCATCTTCATTAAGGCTAATGAGTTTCTTTTTCTCCATATCTTACACCTTGACCAAAGGAACCCCTTTGCATGAATTAAACTCAATCTGCAAAGTTACATGTGTAATGGCAAAATGTTCTTTAAGTGCTTCTTCAACTTGTTTTACTAAAAGGCATGTTTCACTTACGGGCATATCTCGTGAAACATTTATATGCGCCTCAAAATGAATATCCCGTTCAGTAACTGCCCACAAATGCGCGTGGTGAATGTCTTTTACTCCGTCAATACCCTCTATCAGCGCTTGAATTTCCCTCAAATTTATTCCTTTCGGAACATGCTGCATGAGAATACGCGTACTTTCTTCAATAATCTTGTATCCCTCTTTGAGTACATAAACCCCGACAAGAATCGTTAAAGCTGGATCAATCCAGTATGCTTTGTATATCAAAATCACGCAGGCCCCGATAATCACCGTAATAGAAGAAAGAAAATCAGAAAAAAGATGCACGTATGCGGCTCTTACATTTAAATCTTCATGCGCATGCGCCTTAAGAAGAAACACTGAAATAATGTTCGCGATCAAGCCGATCGAAGCAACAGACAGCATCAATACGCTGTTTATAGGATGCGGATGAAAAAATCTGGCGAAAGCCTCTTTAAAGAGGAATATCGAAACCACTACCAGTGCGCAGGCATTAAAGAGGGCTGCCAGAATCTCAGCGCGTTTATAGCCAAAGGTCTGTGCTTCGGTATTTTTGCGCTTAGCAAGCCGCACCGCGAAGAAGCTGATTACCAAAGCCACGGTATCACTTAAATTATGCAGCGCGTCAGAGATTAACGAAAGGCTCCCCGAAAGAATACCTCCGATAATCTGCGCCAAAGTTGTGGCAAGATTAAGCCCTGCGGATATAATCAATCGGCTCTCTTTATTGTTTTCTTTATGTGAATGCATTATTCCTCTGTTTATTTAACAATCGCACCGAAGATCATGCCGCTTATGGTTGCCATAACCACAACCAAAGCTACATATACGGCCGTTTTCTTAGTGCCGATTATCCCTCGTATGACCAACATACTGGGTAAACTTAACGCCGGTCCTGCTAAAAGCAGCGCTAAGGCAGGCCCTTTGCCCATGCCTGAGCCAATAAGCCCCTGTAAAATAGGAACCTCAGTAAGGGTAGCAAAATACATAAACGCTGCCACAATCGAAGAAAAGAAATTTGCACGAAAAGAATTACCGCCAACAAGCGCCTCAACCCAGCGTGAAGGAATAATCCCCTCATGACCAACCCTGCCCAAAAGGAATCCGGAAATCAAAACGCCACCCAAAAGAAGCGGCAGTATCTGAAGCGCAAAACCCCACGTCGCCCCAGTCCATTCCTTCAGCTCATCCTTTTTAAACCATCTAAAAAGAGCGAACCCTAAAACCATTAAGAAAAACCCGGTGATCCACCATTTAGAAGCGTAGATCAAACTCCAAATCCCTGTGTCTCCCGCTAAAGGTCTACCCCAGTTTGCGAAAACAAGTATTGCGACCATAGAAAAGAAGTAAATCATATCTTTCCAGAGAGGCCTGGATAATTTAACTTCGCCAAATTGAAGATCGCCATTAGCATGGCGCGCGCGCTCTTCCTTTAAGAAAATAAGGTGCATCAACAAGCCAATGACAACGCTAAAAACAACCGCGCCTATGGCTCTTGCCAACCCCAACTGCCAGCCAAGAATGCGCGCCGTGAGAATAATAGCTAAAACATTGATGGCGGGTCCAGAATATAGGAAAGCAGTCGCGGGGCCTAGCCCTGCGCCCCTTTTATATATTCCGGAGAAGAGCGGCAGAACTGTACACGAACAAACAGCAAGAATCGTCCCAGATACCGATGCCACGCTATAGGATAGAAACTTATTCGCCTTGGCGCCGAAATACTTCATGACAGATGCCTGGCTGACAAATACCGAGATTGCGCCCGCTATAAAGAAAGCCGGAACAAGGCATAAAAGTACATGTTCCCGCGCGTACCATTTGACAAGCGCCAAAGCTTCAAATATAGCGTTCGAAAACCGTAGATTCTCAACCGGTAGATAGAAACACGCCAAAAATGCCGCTACTATAAAAAGAAGTTTTTTCCACT
>Ga0315277_10013918_pt1 | contig 10010 bp, 13 predicted proteins | sample YL17G05_15_MG_FD_203695 | JGI IMG/M metagenome (GOLD analysis project Ga0315277, IMG submission 203695) | Sediment microbial communities from Yellowstone Lake, YNP, Wyoming, USA - YL17G05_15 | ecosystem: Environmental > Aquatic > Freshwater > Lake > Sediment | place: USA: Wyoming | collected...
CACGGCCCAGACTGTGACGCTCGGTGACCGGTCAAGTGTCCCTGGCAAACTGACCCACTTCCGGGTGGTCGACTCCGTTGAGCGGCCCACCGCCCGATGCTATAATTCCCGCAGCCTGTCGAGCTGACGCCCGCGCGTTCTTGCTCATTCCCCGAGCCTGACCACCATGGACTACCCTCACGCCCTGCGCTTTCTCCTGAGCCTGTCCGACTGGGAGCGTCTACCCGCCGGACAGGCGGGCTTGCCCGCCGCACCTGGCGCCCTGGCGGTGGTGCAGACCCGCGAGGCGGCCCGCTTCAATCTCGAGCGTGTGCGCTGCCTCCTGGCCCGCCTGGGCGACCCCCACCTCGGCCGTGGCACCATCCACGTCGCCGGGAGCAAGGGCAAAGGCAGCGTCGCGGCCATGATCGCCTCCGTCCTGCGGGCGGCGGGCGTCCGCGCCGGCCTCTACACCAGCCCTCACCTCCACCGCATTACGGAGCGCATCGCCGTCGATGGCGAGGCCATCAGCCCCGACGACTTCGCCCGCCTGACGGAGCCCCTGCGCGACGCCGTCGCGGCCGAGAACGCCGGCGGCCCGGCTCAGCCGGGCGGCCAGCTAACGACCTTCGAGGCCCTGACCGCCCTGGCCTTCCTCTACTTCCGGGAGCGAGGCGTAGAGTGGCAGGTGCTGGAGGTGGGCCTGGGCGGCCGCCTGGACGCTACCAACGTGGTCGAGGAGAAGGCTGTCTGCGTCATCACCCCCATCAGCCTGGAGCACACGGCCGTCCTGGGGGAGACGGTGGGCCAGATCGCTGCCGAGAAAGCGGCTATAATCACCCCTGGGGCCACGGTGGTCATGGGCCTCCAACGGGAGTCGGCCGCTGACGTCGTACGCCGCGCCTGCGCCGAGCGTGGTGCCCATCTCCTGGAGGTGGCGCAGGCCTGCGCCGTCACCCGCCTGGGCTTCTCGTCCGAGGGCCAGGACTTCCGGCTGAGGACGCCTCGCGGCACGTACGGCCTCCGGCTGCCCCTTCTGGGCCGCCACCAATTGGAGAACGCGGCCACGGCCGTCCTGGCCCTGGAGTCCCTGCCCGACCGGCCAGCCTGTCCGGCCAGCCTGTCCGGCAGGCAGGCAGGCAGGCAGGCGGGCCTGGCCGACCACGGCCTAACGATCCCGGAGGCGGCCCTGCGCCGCGGCCTCCAGGAGGTGCGCTGGCCGGCGCGGCTGGAGATCATCCGGCGCCGGCCCCTGGTGGTCCTGGACGGCGCCCACAACGTCGATTCGGTGCGGCGCCTTCGCCAGGCTTTGGAGGAGTACCTGCCCTACTCGCGGGCCATCGTCGTGGCTGGCTTCTCGGCCGACAAGGACATCGGCGCCATCGCCGCCGAGATGGAGCGCCTGCCTCGCCTGGCCCGGGTCATCGCCACACGCTCGCCCCACCCGAGGGCGGCGCCGGCGGACGCGGTGGCGGCGGCCTTCCTGGAGCGAGAGATGGAGACGACCTGGGAGGAAGACGTGTCGGCAGCCCTGGAGGTCGCCTTGAGCCTGGCGGCGCCCGAGGACGTAGTCTGCGTCATGGGTTCGCTCTTCGTGGCCGCCGAGGCGCGCCGGCACATCCTGGGCTTAGAAGCGGACCCGGCGCTGGCTCCGGCCAGCCTGGCCTCCGCCTCCGGCAGCGAGCGGACATCGGCGGCGCTATAGGACCGGCCCCGTAGGGAAGGAGACGCCTGGAGCGATGGGCCCCAGCGACAGCCGCCAGCGAGTGGTCATCACGGGCATGGGCGCTATCACGCCCCTGGGCCTCACCGTAGACGAGTTCTGGAAGGGCTGCATCGAGGGTCGGTCCGGCGCCGGGCCCCTGACGCTCATCGACCCCGCCAACTATCCCACCAAGATCGCCTGCGAGGTGAAGGGCTTCGATCCCCTCAACTACATGGACCGCCGCGAGGCCCGGCGCATGGCGCGCTTCAGCCAGATGGCCGTGGCCGCCGCCCGCCAGGCCCTGGAAGACGCCGGCCTGCGCCTGGAGAAGGAGGACACGACCCGCATCGGGGTGCTCATCGGCAACGGCAACGGCGGCTACCCGGACACGGAGGAGGCTGTCCGTACCATCGTCGAGAAGGGGGGCATGCGCATCGACCCCTTCTACATGGCCAAGATGCTCCCCAATATGGCAGCCTCCCAGATCGCCCTCCAGTTCGGGGTCCGCGGCTACAACAACACCGTAACTACGGCCTGCGCCGCCGGCACCCAGGCTCTAGGCGACGCCGTCGAGCGCCTTCGCTTCGGTCGCGCCGAGGTCATGCTGGCAGGAGGGGCCGAGGCCGGCATCAGCGAGCTGGGGCTCTCCGCCTTCTCGGTGATGCGCGCCATCTCCACCCGCAACGACGAGCCCGAGAAGGCCAGCCGCCCCTTCGATGCCCAGCGCGACGGCTTCGTCTGCGCCGAAGGCGCCGCCATCTTCGTGGTGGAGACCCTGGAGCACGCCCTGCGCCGCAGCGCCCGCATCCTGGCCGAGGTGACGGGCTACGGCGCGTCCGCCGACGCCTACCATCTGGTGGCCCCCTGTCCCGACGGCGACGGCGCCATCCGCGCCATGCGCGAGGCCCTCAACGACGCCGCCGTCGCTCCCCAGGACGTGGACTACGTCAACGCCCACGGCACCTCGACGCCGCTCAACGATGCCGTCGAGACGCTGGCCATCAAAGCCGTCTTCGGCGAGCACGCCTATCGCATCCCCGTCAGCTCCACAAAGTCCATGGTTGGACACGGCCTGGGCGCCTCCGGTGCCATCGAGTCGGTGGCCTGCGTGAAGACCCTCCAGACCGGCATCATCCATCCCACCATCAACTACGAGTTCCCGGACCCGCAGTGCGACCTGGACTACGTGCCCAACCAGGCCCGCACTGCCGATGTCCGGGTCATCCTGAAGAACAGCTTCGGGTTCGGGGGCCAGAACGCCTGTCTGGTCCTCCGCCGTTTCGAGGGGTAGCGTGCATCTTCTGGTCGTAGGCGGAGCCGGCTACATCGGCAGCGTGACGGTGGCGGAAGCCCTGGCCGCCGGCCACCGGGTTACCGTCTACGACAGCCTCGTCACGGGCCACCGCGCTGCCATCAGCCCTGGCGCCCGATTTGTCCAGGCTGACTTCTCGGATGCCGCGGCCCTGGACCGCCTTCTGTCCGGGGATCACCCGGACGGCGTGGTCTACTACGGGGGCTTCATCGCCGCCGGCGAGTCGATGGAGAAGCCGGGCCTCTACTTCGCCAACAACGTCTCCGGCGTCATCACCCTGCTGAACGCGCTTGTGGCTCACGGGGTGCGCCGCTTCGTGTTCAGCTCAAGCGCCGCCGTCTACGGAGACCCGAAGACGCTGCCCATTCCTGAGGACGCGCCCCTTGTCCCCACCAACCCCTACGCCGAAACCAAGGTAGTGGTGGAGCGCCTCCTGGCCTGGTACGACTCGCGCTGCGGTCTGCGCTCCGTCTCCCTGCGTTACTTCAACGCCGCCGGCGCCACCGAGACCCTGGGCGAGGACCACCGGCCGGAGACACACCTCATCCCGATGGTCCTGCGGGTGGCCCTGGGCCGCCAGCCCGCCCTCGATCTCTACGGCACGGACTACCCAACGCCCGATGGCACCTGCGTCCGGGACTACGTGCACGTGGTGGACCTGGCTCGGGCCCACCTGCTGGCCCTGGCCCGCTGCGACGACCTGCGTGCGTCCGCCAGAGGCGGATCCGCCTCCGGCGGAGGACAGGCAGGGGGGAGCGCCGTCTACAACCTGGGCAACGGCTTCGGCTTCTCGAACCTCCAGGTGATCGAGGCGGCCCGGGGCGTCACCGGCCAGCCAATTCCGGTGCGGGAGTGCCCCCGGCGCCCCGGCGACCCTGAATCCCTCATCGCCAGCAGCGAGAAGGCCCGTCGCGAGTTGGGGTGGGAGCCCAGGTTCCCCCGCCTGGAGGACATGATCGAGAGCGCCTGGCGCTGGCACCAGGCGCACCCCGAAGGCTACCCCGAGTAGTCGGGCGGGTAGTGGGAAAGCCCCGGCCCGGACCGCCGCCAAGTACGAAGGCCAGGCTTAATAGCCCTGTTCAAAACTGTGCCAGAAATGGGGTGGACAGAACCCGCAAACCCAGCGTGTACGAGTTGACTTGGGCACATGTATGGTGTAGATTGTATTCACAAAAGCAGGCAAATCCCCGCCTCAGAGATACGCATTTTGGCTCTTGACATGCTGGAGAGCGTCCGAGTATATATACGGGGCGGCTAGGAGTTGTTCTCTAGTCGGGAGGTGGACTACATGGCGAGGCCGATTGAGGGGATTCCTCCATTCAAGGGCAAGGCGGCGAAGTGGATGACGGATTACCTCAAGACAGCGCGGCCAGACGCCGAGAAGGTAGAGCAGGCGCGCCGTGACCAAGAGGTAGCAAAGCGGGTCAAGCCGTTACCTTAGTAGAGGAAGCACCCAGATTCTACAGTGACCCGGTCTACTCAGACCGGGTCACTCGTTTCTGGAGTCGATGTCTGCGGCGATCCAACCAAGTCATATAGCATCAATTGGCGGTTATGGTGAGCTTTCACATAGGGCGGTTTGAAGAAGCCCTGCTTTCGGTAGAACTCCGTGGCGGCCGCATTCTCCCTGTCTACGTGGAGGGCTAAGAACCGGCATCCAATGGGTAACGACAGCGCCATATCCCGAATCCATGCCAGAATCGTGCTTCCGTACCCCTTTCCTTGATGTCGCCGATCCACCGCAAGTCGTGCTATCAACAAGGCCGAAATGGAGTGATAGTGCGTACCGTCCAGGACCTGTGGCCCCTCCTTGTTCGCTTGGTTCTGGATTTGGCCGGTCGAAAGGGCCACAAATGCCACCGGGTTACTTCCCTCATCCCAGAAGACGTAGGTTATGCTGAGTCGGGTGCTTCCCTCGTGCATCGCATCGTCTCTCAAGAAGTCATCTAAGTCGCGGTGCCAAGCCTCGTCACCGCAACAGAAATCCGAGAATCTAGCCAAGTGGTCAGGCGACAACTTATCGTAGTACAGGGTCGGCTCTTGTTGCGGGTTCGGCTTCACCTGCTACGCTACCCCTCTCGCACACTCGCGCATCCTGTCGAAGTCACCATGTCTACTTCTCTGCCTCATCCTCCGTTCTCTCCCCGAGCTTCTTTATCTCCTCGATGTATTCCCGGATGAGATCCAGGTCCGTGGCGGGGACCTCTTTGACCTTCTCGACAAGAACCTGCCGCAGGCGCTCGATGGGGCCGACCTGGGTGGCTTGGGTCTGCAGTTCGGGTCGTGACTGTGAGAGTTCGGCGCGAACCTCCCCCACTTGCGGGGGGAGAGTCTGCGCCCACTGCTCCGCCGCTTCGTCGCGTGCTTCAGCCATGACAGGTGCGACGAAGTGCGTTCGCGCGCCCCCTCTCGCGTCGTACAGCCCCGCCTGGCCCGCCGAATCCATGAGGACTCTGTACGCTATCTGAGTCCGGGCACGAGGGATGCCGTAGTGGGTCTCCATCGCGTTCCGGAGTCCCATCTCTGGCGGAAGCTGGCCGTCCTTGTATCGCTCATAGAGACTGCGATACAAGGGTACTGCCATGAACGCCTCGAAACGGGCGCGCACGTCGTCTCTCCCCGGATGCTCAGGGGCGATGATGGCGCTAGCGAGAGCAGTGGGGACGAGAAGGCGCTCTCCGCTCTCGATGAGGCCGAAGAGACGCGCACCAGCGATACGAGTGATGAAGGACCCACTCTTCGTAGTGCTGTACCCCAGGAAGCTGGCCAAGTGAGGCTGGTCGGCCGAGCCACCTCCCTGCTCGCGAATCGCACGTGCGACCGTAATCGAGCTTTCCAAGTCATAGATAGGGTAGCGATGTTCTGCCTTAACCCGGCTCCTACGACCCGGTTGCGGTGCTTGTTGAAACTGCTGAACCATTAGCCGATCCCCCTTGCTGTCCAGGCGCTTTTCGTATTGCGGGCCTGCAGCATCCCAAGAGTATCACACTCAGGATTTCCTGTCAAACGGTCTAACGGTATCCGCTTAGCTAGTCCTTAACGAGGAGTCACAGCTAGATTCGGTCGGCGCCCGCGCGGAGGGGAGTTTCGCAACAGCCTACTAGAGGTGATCCAGCAATGACCCAACCTATGTTGATTCGAACAAAGAATGGATGGCTAGCGCGGGGAGATGGGTGGACCGTTCATGGTGCTACCGAAGAGGAGGCCCTATGGAAGTTCGAGGAGGTCGAGCGGCGACGCCGGGAAATAGAGGCCCGCCCTCCGTTCTACGAGAGACTCAGGAGGGCGGACTCGGCAAAGTAATGAACAGGGCTACTAAGCCTGGCCTTCAGTCACGTTCGGGCGGGCCCGCCCGCCGGCGGGCAGGCAGGTGGCCTAGACGTGGGCCATGTGCTGCGAAAGCACCTTCTCTGGAAGCATACCCTCCAGGACCCTCTCCAGGGCCATGGTATGGCAACAGAAGCCCCATCCGGCAAAGAAGTCGCAGGAGCAGTGCCAGCTTTCGTCCTCCAGCCACACGTTGTGGGAGTCGTTCTCTCCTCGGAAGTCCACCCGGAGGCTGGAAAAGCGGATGCGATCCTGCTCCTGAGCGTAGCGCTTGGCCTTCTCGATCTTGCCGATGAGACTCGACTGCATTTCTCCTCCTTCGATGGCACCCAGCAGAGAAAGCACAGGGCACCGGCTGCTGTCAGGCCGGTGCCCTAGAACTTCCCTATTCGGTTGTAAGCGCCGCCAGTCATGCCGTTTGGCTCCTTTTGGCGCGTGCCCCCAAGTGAGAACCATTATAGGGGCTGCCCCTGAGAGAGTCAACCCCAATGCGCGGCTGTAACCAGTTCGTCACCGTTGAGTGGACGCGGCGCTCCGACGCGTCCCGCTATGCCTTGATGGGGGAAGACTTGGGGAACCGGGCCAGGCACTGGTAGCGTGCCCCTCCCGCTTCGAGGGTGCTCTGCATGAGGCTCACCGTTTCCAGGGTTGCCCCCGGTAGCGGCGGCAGTTCCAGGGAACGGACGAGCTCGAAGAGGCGGAGGCGGTCCTGGGGGCTGGCGCTCTCCTTCACCCGCGCCAGGGTGAGGTGGGCGGCGAAGGGGCGCCGTTCGCGGGGGAAGCCCATGGGCTCCAGGGCGCCTTCCACCCGCGCTGCCAGGCGGGCCAGCGCCTCCACGTCTCCGTCCAGACCTACCCACACGACCCGCAGGCCGGTGGAGCCGCCGAAGGAGCCCAGCCGGCCCAGCCTCACCGACAGGCTGAACGGCTCGCGTACCGCCCGCTCCAGTGCCGCTTCGATGGCCTTCAGCCGGCGGGCCGGCACCTCGCCCAGGAACTTCAGGGTGAGGTGAATGCCCTCGGGCCTCACCCAGCGCGGACCCTCGGCGCCTCGCTCCTGGAGAAGGCGCTGCACGGCGGCCAGGGCCTCCCTGGTCTCGCCGGGTAGCTCGCAGGCCACGAAGAGGCGGAGACTCGGCCCGCTCGGACCCGCCTGCCTGCCTGCCTGCCTGCCGGACAGGCGGGCCGGCCAGGCGGGCCGGACAGGTGGGCCCTCCGAAGTCCGCCCAGGCCTTCGGCCTGCGCTCAGGCCTGGGGGCTCGCGGCGCGTCATGGGGGCAGCCTCAGCAGGCGGCGGGCGTTCTCGCCCAGGACAAGACGCTGCTCCTCCTCGTGCAGGCCGGCCTCCCGGACCTGGGCTAGGCAGCGGCCCTGGGAGAGCAACGGGAAGTCGCTGGCGAAGAGGATGCGGTCGGCTCCTACCAGGTCGATAGCCCGCCGGTAGATGAGGGGATCGTAGAGGAGGGGGGTGGCGGCCGTGTCGAAGAAGGTGCTTCCCAGGGCTTCCTTCACCTCCGGCATGAGGGCGTAGAAGGGGAGGCCGCCGCCCCAGTGGGCGGCCACCACCGTCACATCCGGAAAGCTATCGACGAAGTGGTAGAGCGAAGACAGGTCCAGCCCCCTCTTGCCAGGATAGCCATGTCCCACCGGCTCGCTGACGTGGAGGAGCAGGGGCAGGTTATAGGCGCTGGAGGCCCAGGCCAGCAGGTCGGCCTCTTCGCTGTCTGCCAGGTCGTAGCCCTGGTTCCAGGGGCGCAGCCCTTCGGCAGGCTCAGGACGTAGCTCACCAAGGCCGCGGGCTCCCGCCGCGGCGCAGCGTTGCACCTCGGTGCGGGCCTCGTCGCCGGCGTGGGCTGGCACGCAGCAGAAGGCCACCAGGCGTCCTCCGCTGCCGGCCGCCGCCTCCAGGATGTAGTCGTTCGTCTGACGGCAGAGGTCTGTCTTGCCCCAGGCGAACCCCACGATGACGCTGACATCGACGCCGGCCTCGTCCATGCTGGCCAGTACCTCTTCGGCGCTGGCGAGCTTCGAGCGGGGGTCGCTGTAGATCTCGCGGAAGGTAGCGTCACGCCGCAGGTACTCCTTTCGCCGGTCGCGCACCTGCGGTGGGAAGACGTGGGTGTGGAAATCGACGATCACGGCGGCGTCTTCAGGCTGGTGGCCAGCTTCTCCATCCCTCTGACTTTCTGGGCCCGTCAGGCGGAGGCGGCGCCTACTTTCGTCTTGCGGCGGGCCCGCCTCCGGCGGGCGGACGCGGCGGCTCCGGCGGCCGGCCGAAGTCCACGCGACGGAAGGCCTCGGCGTACTTGCAACCCGCCTTCTTGCCCAGCTCCCGGTACCAGCGCCGGATCCGCTTCACCATCTCCCGCCCCGGCCGGTCTCCAACCTGGCTGGCATGCTGCCGCAGCGCCTCCATCTTCTGGTCGAAGTAGGGGGTGATGTCAACGTAGTGGTCGGGCTCCTCAGTGCCGGCGAGCCACAGCTCGGAGGCCCGGTAGGGCCCGAGCCCCTCCTCTCGGTGCTCCGGATAGAAGAGCAGGGAGCGCGCCGCCGGGTAGATGGCATCGTAGACCACGCGCCCCACGATGCGGTGGTCGCGATGGTTGAAGCCGCGCCGGAAGCCGTCCCAGGTCACCACCACCTCCGGCTGGTACTTCCGTAGCAGCCGCACGATTTGCTCACGGAGCTCCAGGCTCTCCTCCAGGAAGCCGTCGGCGTAGCCCAGGAAGATGCATTCGCTGACGCCCAGGACGCGGGCGGCGTTCCGCTGCTCCTTCTCGCGGAGGGCGGCCAGCTCCTGGTGGGAGACGCTCTCGTCGCGACTCCCCTTGTCGCCGCTGGTAGCGATGACGTAGTAGACCTCCCAGCCCTCGTCGCACCAGCGGGCGACGGCGCCGGCGCAGAGGAACTCGGCGTCATCGGGGTGGGCCATGATGACCATGGCTCGCTGGGGACCCTGCGCTTCAGTCATTCTTTCGTTCTTTCCATTGATTGGTGACAATCAGCCGGAGATGCGTGGCGAACGTCTCACCGTCCAGTTGCGGGGCCGTAGCGACACTGCCTAGCTGGTGCTGCCAGTAGAGGGGTGCCGGTGGCTCCTCTTCCCACGTGACGCCGGCCTGGTAGGCCAAGTATACGTCCCACGCCGGGCAGTGCGTGGAGAGGCTCAAGACGCTGCTGAACAGACGCGGCAGCGTGCTCTGAGCATCCCAGAAGTGGGCCGACCGCTTGTCAGGAACAAGAGAGCGTGCCTCCTGAGCTGCCACATCCTCGTCCCCCGACAGGATGGGAACCCAAGCCACGTACACCCGCAGAGCTGGATCCCTTATCCTGTCGAGAACGGCGGTCTGGATGACAGAGGACCCCTGTCGGCACATCGGTCAGGTGGGCGACACCAGTAATAGGAGGCGGACCTTGTCGACATCCCGGTTGAACGCCTCCCGAAGGGGTCCGATGTCGGCAGGGAGGGTCACTAGCGGGGTTAGGGCGCGCTTTCTCGGGTTCATTGACTCAGGTTCTTGCCGGCAGGAGCCTTCTGGCATTCGAGAGCGCAGCCACGAACGCTTCTCTGGCTCTTACCTAACTCCGCATCCCCGCCACATCGCATGGCGTCAGGTGGCTGCCGAGGGGAGCGCGGCTCCTGCCTGGGGGCTGGCCTCCCCCAGGAGCTCTCGGTACAGTCCCACC
>Ga0315277_10013920_pt1 | contig 10009 bp, 12 predicted proteins | sample YL17G05_15_MG_FD_203695 | JGI IMG/M metagenome (GOLD analysis project Ga0315277, IMG submission 203695) | Sediment microbial communities from Yellowstone Lake, YNP, Wyoming, USA - YL17G05_15 | ecosystem: Environmental > Aquatic > Freshwater > Lake > Sediment | place: USA: Wyoming | collected...
CGGCAGCGGGTGGCCGTGGGTCGGGCTATTGTCCGCGAACCCTCGGTGTTCCTCTTCGACGAGCCACTCTCCAACCTCGACGCCAAGTTACGGGTTCAAACGCGGGCCCAAATCTCCAAACTGCACCAACGATTGCAGACGACCTTCATTTACGTGACACACGACCAGATGGAGGCCATGACCATGGCCACGCGCATCGCCGTGATGCGTGACGGACTGCTGCACCAGTTGGATACGCCGCAGGCGCTGTATGACAACCCAACCAACGTGTTCGTGGCCGGGTTTATTGGCTCGCCGGCGATGAACTTCTTCGATGCGAAGCTGCAGCGCAGCGAAGGCAAGCTCATCATTGACTGCGGCGCGTTCCATGTGCAGATTCCCGACGGGCGGGCGTCCAAGTATCAGTCCTATGCAGGGCGCGAAGTAGTCTTCGGCATTCGCCCGGAGAATATTCACGACCCGAGCTTTTTGCCGCCGGGGATTGTTGAAACCCGCGTCGAATCTTCGGTGGATGTCACCGAGCTCATGGGAAACGAGGTCTTCCTGCATCTTCTCGCAGGTGATCGGCCCTTCATTGCGCGGGTGGATCCGCGCACCAAGGCACACATTGGCGATCGGATGCCGCTCAGTTTCGATATGAACCACATTCACGTTTTCGATAAGCAGTCCCAGCTTGCTGTTAGCTGATGCGTGATGTGCGCATGGTTTTCGAGGCCCGTTAAGGCTGCATTGCCACCGCCAACGCCTGACGGGCAACACCGAAGCTGCTATGACATCTCGTGACGTGCGGTATCTCGATAGGGTTCTGATTGTGGCGCACAACAAGCACAACCTCCACACACGGCATTAGGCCTTCCGGTACCGCACGAAACTGAATTTGCCGTCTATGATGAGGTAGCGTGAACAAGTGCTCTTGGCCGTAGACTTCTCTTCCTGTCCTCCAGGCTGTCTGCGGGAAATGGTAGGTGGGGGGACGGCGGTCAGCAAGAAGCCAACATGATGCGTGGAGAGTTGGGCCGGGCAGCGAATTCCGCGCAACGCGAACAGAATCGAGTCGCTTTATTCGTCGAGTCACCGACGGCGTCATCGTAGAGAATCAGGGAAAAGCAAGGGGTGTGGGCGATCTGAGAGTCGTCCTCTTCCCAAGCAAGCATTCGCGGGTTCGAATCCCGTCACCCGCTCACACAGCCAATAGCAAGACCATCCGGCCTCCGATTGGAGGCCGGATGGCGTGTAAGTCACTTACCATCTAGTCAAGAGTACGAGGCATCCAATCCCTTACCTCCGCCCTTTCGCTTATCTCGGCCAGACTCTCGCGCATGAGGCCCCTCCGCGAAGGAGAATCATTCGCGAAGGTCACTTTATTCGGGAACTGACCAGGCCTCATTTGCCGCCCGCGCTCCAGAAGCGAAGCTCATGACCTAGAGATCCCGGGTTCCCCTGCCTGCGATGGAGCGACAGACCAGGGGGCAAGCTGGACCGGCAGGCCAAGGTGGCCGCCCGGCGTGGCGAGAACGACTTCTATTCCATGGCCTGGACGACGCCTAGCAATTGCACGTTCCCGCTGCGGCGGAAGCCGCGCTGGCACTCGTGAGTGGTCGGGCGGCGGGGGGCACGCCACGGAGGTGCTAGACCGACGGGTCTCCAGACAGTGCTGGAGGTTGAAGGGTTGCGCGGTCGGTCGTCTACGCTGCTTTCTTCTGCGGCATGATGAAGAACCCAAATGCCACCGCGAAGAACAGGTAGATCAACGCCGCGAACCATCCTAGCGGACCGAGCACGCCGGAGAACTGGGCCATCAACGTGATTACGAATCCAATGGCGTCGTACACACACAAGGCGAGAGCGATGGCCCGACGAGGTTCCGTGTCGACGGCGTTTCTTGCGAACCAGGTCAGCATCAGATTTCCGATGAGGGACGCGCCATACTCCCTGGCTGCGAACACGCCTCCCGCAGTCAAGGATGCCCCGAACAGGGAGTAGAGGAAGACTGGCGCGAGAAGGATGGGTACGCCCAGGAAAAGGCATACGACGGCTTTGATGATCATCAACGTCTTGAATTTCATAGGAAGCCTCCCCTCAGGTAGTCGAGCGCGGTTTCGGAGAAATGGCGGCCAAGCAATCAGACGCGGACGTGCCCCGTATGTAGCAACACGGCGTCGGCGACAGGGATACCCCCTCCCGGGATCTGAGATTGGACTGCGCTTGCGTGAACGCGGGTTGGAGCCGCCCAATGGCCTCGAACCGTGCCACGCGGCGTCACGGGCAGGACTCCTATTCTATAACCTGTCAGATGGTTGGCACCTGCGCATTTCCCCTGCGACGGATGTCTCCTACGGCACAAGTGGGGCATATCCAAGATCTGCTAGAACACGCGCGATAACCTCGTTGCCCTTGTCCGAGGGATGGGTGTAATCCTTGCCAAGCAGATCCCCCGAGGGCGTGAGGCCGGCATGGCCGTTGAACGTGTGGTAGATGTCCGCACAGGTAAAGCCGTTCGCCTGCGCGGTTTCGCAGACCATCGCGCTCCACGCGTCGACAACGACACGCGTTGCGTCCGTGGCTTCGGGCGGATTGGTTTCGCCGGCCTCGCCGGTCCAGCCGATCCAGTCGTTGTACCGGTTGATCGTCCGGAACATCGTCGGCTTCCCCTCGCGCAAGGCAACGATCTTGGCATAGACGCTCTCGAACTTTGGGCGGAAGATCTCCGCTGCCGCGGAAGCACAGGTCGAGTTGTACTTGGACCAGTCGGGCTTGTTGCCATTCGGCCCGTCGCACGGGTCATCGCTACGGAGCCAAGGAGTATCGTTGAAGGCGATGCTGACGATGATGAGGTCCGCATTGGCAAGGGCGTCGCGTCGCAAGGCGTCGGTCTTCAATTCTTCGAGGAGAGCGTCGACTCGGAGCATGGGCTGGGAGAGGTTTCTGACCTTCACCGGGTGGCCGGTTGCCTCAAAGATGGTGTCTGCATACCGGTCGACGAAGCCGGTGCAACCGGGACAGACCATCGAGCTGTTGACAGCAATCGAGTCGCCAACCACGACGAGGGACCAAGGTGTCGGCGACGGAATGGATGTTTCGGTTGCCGGCGAAACAGGTGTTGAAGCAGGAGCGCAACCACTTAATAGAACCGCCAGGAAGGCAAGTGCAACGAGACTCGACCTAATTGATTCTCTCATAGAGCCGTCTCCTTAGAAGTACGACTTGCGGGACGCGGGCCAAGGGCCTCGAACTGCCTGCCCTGGAAGCGGGCCAGGGTGCCGCGCGGCGTGGCCGGGCACGAGTTCTATTCTAGGACCTCTGTGATGGCTGGCAAGTGCGTGTCCCCCTGCGGCGGCACCGGTGAGTGGTTAGGCCGCCGCTCGGTCGAGGCGATCATCATGGCCATTGGGCTCGAGCTCGATTGGGTCGACGCGGACATGTGCCAGCGGGCCTCGATGGATCTCCCTAGTCGCCAACTCCCGTCGTCGGATTCGCCAAGACGATTCGGTAGCGGGCCTTATTCTCCTTCACCTTGCGAATCGCCTCATTGACTTGGGACATGGGCATCAGTTCAATCACAGGAGTAATGCCATGGTCCTGCGCAAATAGTAGCATCTCCTTCATTGTGGCTCGAGTCCCGAGGAAGGAGCCTGTGATCGAGATCTGGTGGGCTACAAGGTCAGTTGAGTTGAGTACGACATCTGGAAAGCCAAGCAAGACCAGCCTACCTTTCTTCTTCAAAGTCATCAGAAGCGCTTCCCAGTTCATCCCGCCGCTCGCTGCGCACATCAGGATGTCGAATGCATAGTCGGCTTGGCCCATGCTTGCTTGGTCGCTGGTGTCGATGAAATGGTCAGCGCCGAAGGCAAGCGCTTGTTCTCTCTTGGCTGGGGAGGAGGAAAGTGCAGTCACCTCGCAGCCAAGCGAATGAGCGAATTGGATTGCCAAATGGCCAAGCCCTCCCACACCGATAACCGCGACCTTCTTGGTGTGATCGGCTGCGTACGTTCGGAGTGGGGAATAGACAGTGACACCAGCACACATGAGCACAGCGGCCACTGGCGAGGGCATGGCCGGGGGCAGAGGGTATGCGAATCGGCTATCCACTACAACGGACGAGGAGAAGCCCCCGTGGGGGATCCATGTCCCCGACGGGACGATGTCTATGCAGAGCTGTTCTTCTCCCTTCAGACACCACTCGCACTTCATGCAAGACCGGCCCTGCCAGCCGATGCCCACTCGGTCGCCTTCCTTCAGCGAGGAGACCGCACGCCCAACGGCTGAAACGTGACCGACGATCTCGTGGCCGGGGACGAAGGGATAACTGGTTATTGAATAGTAGTTATCGATCGCGTGGATGTCAGTGTGACAAAGGCCGCAATGAGTGACGGAGACGCGGACATCAAGCTCACCCAGTTCGGGGGGTTCATACTCGATCAGCTCGAGCGGTTGTCCGACTTCCTTCGCAGCGTATCCCATCAGGCTGGACGTTGACATTGCTGGAACCTCCCCTCTCTATCGATGCGCATGCACGCAGAAAGGCAGGAATGCTGCCTAACGGCTTCGAACTGCCTGCCCCCTGGCCCTGCACCAGGGCAAGCTGGACCGGCAGCCTGCCCTGGCCCGTCAGGCCGGGGGCCAGGGTGCGCGCGCGGCGAGGTGGCCGTGACCTCTATTCTATGGAAGGCTGGATGGCTGGCAAGTGCGCGTTCACCCTGCGGCGGAAGCCGCGTCGGCAGAGGCAACAGATGTGTTCGTCACAATCGAATTCGGGCTGCCATTCAAATCGTGGCATGGATCTCGAAGAAACATGACAGCTGTGGTCGCCATTCCCGGTCTTCCGCCGAATCTCCGGGGCTGAAATCCTCCCGTTCCAAGACGCGAACGTCTTCCAGCCGGTCCGGGAAACGCCGTCTCATGGGCGTGTGTTGATCCTGCTCCATCTGCCAGCCCGGCCATTGCTGCCCGGCCTTTCCCTTGAACCTGTTCGATCAGTCAACCCAGGCCGAGCGCCAGGGCGCTTCCCCGCTGCCCACCCCAATCCAGGGAATCACACAGCTGCGCCTTCCCTTGCCACCTACGATGAGGTAACATAGACAAGTGCTCTTGGCCCTGGACTTCATTTCATATGCTCCAAGCTGCCCGCGCCGAATGGTGGGTTCGTGGGGCTGAGGTCAGCGAGGAGAGGATGTCGCGCACGGAGAGTTGGGACGCCGAGCGCACAAAATGCAATTCGAGCAGAATTGAGTCACTTTATTCGTCGAAACATCGATGGCGTTATCGCAGAGAATCAGGGAATAACAAGGCATCCGGGTGATCTGAGAGTCGCCCTATTCCCAAGCAAGCATTCGCGGGTTCGAATCCCGTCACCCGCTCACGAAGCCAAGAACAAGCGCATCCGGCCTCCGATTGGAGGCCGGATGGCTAAAAAGGCACTTACCTTATCGTCAAGAATACTCGTGATCCAGTCCCGTTACTCCCCACTTTCACTTCCCTCAGCCCGAATCTCGGACGTGATGGCCCTCCGGGAAATGAGAATCATGCGCGAAGGTCACTTTATTCGGGAACTTCACTGGATCCATTTGGCGCCCCCGCTTCAGAAGCGAAGGTCATAGCCCGGAGGCCAGTGGTTCGAGTCCGCCCCCCGCCACTTAAATGAAGAACCGAGGCTCAGAGGGCCTCGGTTCTTCTCATTCGGACTGATAACCTGCTGATCCCGGGTTCGAGTCCTGAGAGCGTCACTGCCCCAACCATAGTCCAACTGGCTAGCGCCGGTACGTTTCGACTGATTCTTTCACCGCCGACATGTTCGGATGGGGTTTTCGGCCAGCACAGGTTGAAAGCTAGAGGCGGTTGACCCAAACGCGAACCAGGTACGCCGAGCGGAACTGGAAATAGGCCCAGAGTGCCCACTGTTTGCTGAAGTTGCCCGGCCAAGGGTCCCTGCAGATGGCCTTTGTGATGAAGGGAATCCCTGGAAAGAAGAACTGCATGTATTCGACGGCGGTGAGGACGCAGGCGTGCCCGATGGGTGAGCCCCGGAATCCCACAATGAGAGGCCAGTTGTTGGACAGGTCGGCGACAATCTGTGCTGGCGTAGCTCCGAGCAAAGTTGCGTGGATAGTGGATGCCCGTCCTCTCGTGTCTGGAGCCCAGCCGGACAGTGCGAGGAGCATCTGGTTAAGGAAGGCTGGGGAATTGACTAGTTGGCCGAATGCCCTCTGGACGATTTGCTCTTGGCTTACGTAGAGGCCATGGTAGTTGAGGATCATCTGAATACATGCAGCCCAGCACCACATGGACTGCCTCTGGCGACCCTGGTATTGAGGGGCGGCGAAGAATTCGAATTCGTTCGATGGGACTCCGGCCCTGTATTGGTTCAGGCCGATTTGAGAATGCATATGTGACCCCGGCCTTGCGGCTGCGAGCCCGTTGAACACCGCCTAACGGCCTCGCACTGTGCCGCGCGGCGTGGCGGGCACGACTTCCTATTCTATGATCTCTGAGATGGCTGGCAAGTGCGCGTTCCCCCTGCGGCGGAAGCCGTGTCGGCACCAGTGAGTGGTTAGGCAGTGCACTAGGTGCGCTCTAGACTTGGATAGGAGGCTCTGGTTGAGCAACCCGGGTCTTGCGGCGAGATGGTCGGGGCTTGCGCGCGATGTCGCGCAATTCATTCGCGAGCTTACTAAGCTCCGTGTTAGTTCTGGCCAAATCGTTCAGGAGCTCGGTGTAACGTGGGTATTTGCGCTGGAGCTTCTGTGGGCTTAGCCGCGAATTGCGGGATTGAGCGCATGCGCGCGTGTGCCAAGCCCGATAGTCGGCCTGCCATTTCGTCAGGTGAGGACGGACGCCATCATTTAGGACCCTGAGCATAAGAGTGTCAAGTCCCTGCGGGCGCTCGAATTCACGGGCGGGGATCTCCAGCAGCAGGTTTCTGGTTATCTGGAATAGCTCAAACAAGGAGTCATAAACCTCAAGAATGACGTCACATTGCGGGTCGAAAGGTAATGCGGCCTTTCGTGTGATCAATTGGACGTACAACTTCCATGCGAGGATTCGATCAGATGGCGTCGTGTCATATGTCGCACTGCCAAGGCCAAATGGCAGGTTGATGGAAACGGACTTGGTCGCGGTGCGACGGAGGGTTTGATGAGCGAGAAGGGGACCGGCGACGACGGCGACGCCCAGCCAGAACTGCACGCTAGATAGTTGGGTGGACAGCCATTCAAGGACTTTGGCGGCGATGGTCTCGAAAAGTGGCGTGTTCATGGCTTTGACCGGCGCGTGTAGGCCCACTCGATCCAGGATGCGAACTTGTCAGGTTGCCAACCGCCGACTGCGTCTGCTGGAATCCGGTCGGGGACTCTGCCGGTTGAGCCAAGGAGACGGATGCCGAGGATGCCCATTCCTTGGTTGAGGCTCTCGTCGATCTCCCATTTGACCCACCCGCTGTCCGCAGTCCTATTTCCGATGAGCACAACAGTGACGGATGCGGGCGTGATGTACTCTTCGCGGATTACTTTGGCCACGTAGTTGGAGTCAGTGCTCTGGATGCGGTGATCGAGCTTGTGGTTGTAGAACTCGAACCCGTCGATGATTTGGCGAAGCCCCAGGAATCCGCTTACTTGGGCTGTGTCGTCATGGTCGAAGCTTAGGAAGATACGGCGTTTGGTCATGTTTGTCCCCCCATTCTGAGTAAGCGGTGTGGCTGATTGTACTTTCCTTGGTGACGGCTGGCTGGAGCCTGCACTGCCTAACGGCCTCGAACTGTGCCGCGCGGCGTCGTAGGCACGACCTCTATTCTATGACCTCTGACATGGCTGGCAAGCGCGCGTTCCCTCTGCGGCGGAAGCCGCGTCGGCACTAGTGAGTGGTTAGGCAGCTATGGTTGCACAGCGCGCTGGTAGATGCACCTAGCGCAGGAGGAAGGGCCCCAGTATGGCCCATGCGAACCCGAGAATCAGCAGGGCGAAAGTTGCTCGCTCGAAAAGGTCGCCCCACTTCTTGAGGCGAGCAATGTCTTTGGCAGAGGCTGCGATGTGAGGATGGGTGTCGTTGATGATTCCAGCTAGAAGCTTGGGGTTGACCTTGTGAGCGCGTAGATCGAGCTTGTGGAGGTCGATTAGCGCGAGCTTCGCAACGAAGAATAGATCGTCTTTGACCGCAATCTCCCCAGCGAGGAAATGGGCAACGACGCCTGACATTGTGGATAGGACCCAGGGAAGGGACAGGAGAACCAGGGATGCAGATGTGAGATCGCGCCCCGCCAAAGAAGCCCACAGGGGGCGAGCATTGAGAATCGAGTACCCAGCGATTGCCACATACCAGACAAGGCGAGACAGGAATGGTGCGCGGGAGTCGGTGACTGTTTGGCGAAGGGCCAGGAACACCTTCTCGTAGCCTTCGAGAACTTCCAAGGGCGAGGGACTTGGTGTGCGGATAGTTGGTGGCATCATTCCTCCTCGACTGACGGTGTGGAGAGCTGCCTAACGGCCTCGAGCTAAGCTGCCCGGCGGAAGCGGGCAGCTCCTCCATCAATGTACGTCAGGCCGGCGGGTTATTCAACCGGCACTGAAGGCCACGCCCGCCAGGTCAGCTTCAGCGAGTTGATTATATGAAAGCGCTGCACCTCCCGCTACACTAGTAGATGCGGCTCAACCAATGCACAGGAGGTGCAGCATGTCGAAGCAATCCCATTATAAGGTCGGCTGTGACGCGCACAAGCACTATTCGCTCTTCGCAGTTCTCGATCACCGAGGCCGGCCCGTCGAGCAGACCCGGGTCAACCACGAACCCGGTGCCATCCGGGCTTTCGTCTCCCGCTTCCCGCCAGGCACGCCTGTCGCCCTGGAAACCGTGGGGAACTGGTACTGGATCGTGGATGAGATCGAACAAGCCGGCTGCGTCCCTCTCCTGGCCCACGCGCAAATGGCGAAGAAGATGATGGGGCACGTGCATAAGACGGATAAGCTCGACGCGCAGGGGCTGGCTATCCTCCAGCACCTGGGCTCGTTGCCCACCGTCTGGATCGCCCCGGGAGAGATCCGGGATGAGCGCGAACTGCCCCGCACCCGGATGGCCTTGTCCAAGATGCGAACAGCTCTGAAGAACCGCATGCATTCCACCCTGGCCAAGTACGCGCTCTCCCTCGACACCCAGAGCGATATCTACGCTCCCAAATGGCGCCCGCAGCTCATGCAGCTCATCGGCTCTTTTCCCAACGAAACGCGGCGCTGCATGGAGCAGGAGCTCGAACTGCTGGATCAGGTGCAGGAGCAGATCCATCGGCTGGAGGCTCGCATCCTGGAACGGGTGCAGATGACCCCCACCATCCAGCTCATCCAGTCGGTCCCGGGCCCGGCGAAGATCCTCTCCATCGTCATCGACCGCGAGGTGGGGTCAATCGATCGCTTCCCGTCGCCCCATCACTTTGCTAGCTACTCCGGGCTCGTCCCCAAGGTCAAGGCCAGCGGCGGGAAAACCCACTACGGCAAGATGATCAAGGCCGCCAACAACTACCTCAAGTGGGCGTTCATCGAAGCCGCTAACGTCGTCGTCCGCCAGCAGCACCACCCCAACTGGCGCCAGAAGTACGTCGTCGCCCTCTTTGAGCGCACCCGACAAAGGAAGGGGCACGCCGTCGCCGTGGGGACCGTGGCTCGATACTTGGCCGAAGCGACCTATTGGGTCCTGAAGAAGGGCGAGCCCTACCGAGAGCCGGTGCCGCAGCACCGGCTGGGAAGAAAGTCAGCCGTTTCGTTCGAGCAGGGGCAGGTGCGCACCTAACATGGCTCCCTTGAGAGCCGCGAGTTGATTGCACCGCCCCTGCTGAATACTACTCATGCCCGAAAGAGGGCGAATAGATGTTTCCGGGCGAAGGTCCCGCGATGTTGGCGGGGCGAGACCGGCTTGACTTGATCGGCGCGGGGCCCTGGTTCGATATCGACAAGCTGCCTCCAGGAGCGAGGTGACCTCTGATTCCAACAGTTCACACTTGACAGGTGCTGCGCTTTCATAGATGTTAGGC
>Ga0315277_10013922_pt1 | contig 10007 bp, 8 predicted proteins | sample YL17G05_15_MG_FD_203695 | JGI IMG/M metagenome (GOLD analysis project Ga0315277, IMG submission 203695) | Sediment microbial communities from Yellowstone Lake, YNP, Wyoming, USA - YL17G05_15 | ecosystem: Environmental > Aquatic > Freshwater > Lake > Sediment | place: USA: Wyoming | collected...
TATATGCTTTCCACCACGTGTTATCTTACTATTGCCATCTAAAGACATTAACGAAGCGCCGAACGCAGAGTTTATATTCCAAATCATCCACCTTTTAGACAAATCACATATAAAAACCATATTGGTGAACAAATTATGGCGCAACCTGGGCCTTCGGCTGAAGATCAAGAAAAAATTCATAAATACAAGGTACGAGGAACTATTTTGGTGGCAGTGGGTGCCTGCGTGACCATGATCGGACCTATCTCAATCCTGGTTCGTTTGCAAGATCCTGGACACATGTTTGATTATGGAATTATCGGATTCATGGCACCAATGCTTATTTTTATGCTTGGAGGCTTTTTTATTTTGATATATGGGCAAATAAGCCTGCGCCGGTGGCGGCTCATGTCGTGGGGCATCGATCCGAAACGGCCTATTGGCTACATGCCCTCACACGGAGTGATATACGGAATGCCTCCACCACAACCCTACTATCCTCCCCCTGCCCCGGCACCCCAGACGGTTGTTAAAGTGAAATGCAAAGCGTGCGGCAATCTGAACGATGAAAAGGCCGGTTTTTGTTCCACTTGCGGGGCCAAGCTCTGATTTCTTTTTGGTTTTTTTATCCTTGTCTTTTTTTAATGGAAACGAAGGTTTTTCCGAGCATCGTGGGGGAATCTCAGCAGGTCCGAGACGAGGTAAAACTATTCAAACCATTAGCGTACCTAATTGATCAGCAAACGGGATTGCGCCCACGTTGCCACCGGCTAACGCCACACGAAAATCTGGATCTATAAAAAACATCTGTTGAATGGCGTTACAAGATCAATAAACGCCAATAAAACAAGGCTGGAAGACTGATAATGGGAAAAAAGAAAAGCATTCTTGATGCGCACGGAAATTATATCGATGGATGGGAGAAGATCGGTTTCCATCGTGCAGTTGGCGGATTCTTCTTTAATTATGTTCCAGCCTTGGTCCTTTCCTTGCTGTACTTGTTTGTCGCAGGGGTCATCATTCCCTCGATTCTGCCATTCCCTGATGCAAAAGGCTATTACGCAATTGCGACAAACATGTATTCATTACTTTTTTTGTTATTTGATATGGGAACCCAGAATTCCATCGGACGATTCGTTCCCGAGTATCGAATTAAAGATCCGCAAAAGGCCTGCCAATACGTGAGCTTTTTCATCTGGTACCAAATGTGTACGGGGCTTATCCAGGTCACAGGCATTGCGTTTTATGTTTTCCTCTGGATCCCGCCGAGCCAGGCGCACTTGATGTGGATATTTTTAATCTATTCCACGATACAGTATCCGGGAATGCTCAGCATTCTCACGAGCGTGTTGAAGTCTTTCCAGCATTATTCGAAATATCTCGTCGTGCGTATGTTCGAAGATGTCGTGGATTTTTCGGGTCAAATTGCATTTATCATTCTCGGCCGGTTATGGGGCGCTTCAAATCCGGCGATCGGTGAATTGATGGGAATGTCAATCGGACTCGTTATCGGCCTTTACGTGCATTATTTCTTCGCATTCGTGATAAGTGCAAAATTATTCGACAAGATCTTGAGAGGCATTGGATTAAACATTGGTATATGCTTGCGGCCAACATTCACGCGGGAAATCGCCAAGGAATCCTTGTCCTTCGGGGTCAAAACGATGCCTGGCGCCATTTACGGCACGGTTCTCGGGTTCTTGTCATTCCTGGTCACGTTCAATCTCTTACCTCAATATGCCACGTGGATGGGCTTGATCAGCCTCACGACGAACTTCACAAACTTGATCGACACGCCAGGCACGATACGGGACAACTGCAATTATTCAGTCACCGAGGCGTATAACAACAACAAGAAAAACCTGAGCCACTATTACATTGCCCAATCTCTCAAGTGGCGTTATTTCTTGACATTGTATCTCGGAATCACGATCGTCGTGATGGTACCCATTGCCCTGGGTTCCTTGCTCAAGGTCTTCGGGGAGAACTGGCTTCCTGCTATGGCCTTGATGCCGGTATTGTCAATCCCACAATTCCTGCTCATGTTTGAGAAACCTGTCTCCTTCACGCAATTAAATCATCCGGGTTATGATCAATGGATAGCCATAGCACAGTCAACAGTGGCATTTCTCTGGTACATGTTCCTCATCTATGGCATCAACGTGAATCTCACCATAACGCTGTTCATCTTGAAGGACATTCCAATCACCTTGATCTTTTACATTATAGGGTGGATCTTGCTGGATAAAAAAGTCTTGAACATTCACCTTCGCGATTTCATCGTGCAAGTGTTCCTCTTGCCCATTCCGCCAATGATCATCTATGCATTCTTTGCATTTGCATATGGCTTGTACCTTTTTCCGATCGGGGCATATTTCATTGGAGAAATTCCTTTCGCTTTTGTGACGATCGTCATGGTCCTCTTTGTCTGGCCGTACTTGATCGTGTGCCCGTTGATGGGCTTCTTCGGAGCGTGGGATGATTACGGCATCCAAACCTTCAAGGAATCGACCGAGCTCTCAGGCCCTTCCAAGTTCATGATGAAATTGATGTTTAAAACGACCTTATTCTTTTACAAGCGGAGCCCGTGGAAAGGTAAATATCCGATCCTAGGTAGCGAAATCGCTGTCCAAGAAGCCCTCGAGTTGGAAAATTTCAAGAAAACGCAAGATATGAAAAACGTCATTTGAGCTTTTTTGCCCTATTTTCTCTCCATATTGTGTGAGGGAAACTTTGCTGGTCCGAGACGAGGTAAAGCTATTCAAACTACCAGCGTGCCTTATGATCATCCCATCTAAGAGAAGTAGGGACCAAGAAAAAATGGATGGTACCATGCCCGCAGCAGAAAGCTCTGATATTGTCCTTCAAAAAGGCACGAATGCAATAGATGCACACGGGAACTACATCACGGGGTGGGAAAAGATAGGTTTTCACCGCGCCATAGGTGGTTGGTTTATTAACTACTTGCCCGCTTTATTTTTGGCCGTTTTATTCATTTTCGTGAGCGGCATGCTCATCCCCTCCCTCCTCCCCTATCCTGATGCCACCGGGTACTACGAGGTTGCCAAGAGTATGTATGGCCTAATGTTTCTCCTATTCGATGCGGGAACTGGTGCCGCGCTCGGGCGGTTTGTACCGGAATATCGCGTGAAAAACCCGAGGAAAGCCTTGCAATACATCTCATTCTTTGTCTGGTTCCAGATGTTTACTGGATTAACTCAGGTGACAGCAATTTCCCTTTTTGTTTTGTTCTGGATGCCTCACCTCACGACCGCTCACCTCGCCTGGATATTTCTCGTTTACTCCACGATTCAGTTTCCCGGTATGCTTGCAGTATTGGATGGTGTCTTGAAGTCCTTCCAGCATTATGGCAAGTACATCACGGTCAAAGTTTTCCAGGACATATTCCAGTTCTGCACGCAAATAATTTTCATAATGCTCGGTCGTTGGTGGGGCGTTTCGAATCCTGCCGTCGGCGAGCTCATCGGCATGAGCGTTGGCCTCGTGCTCGGCCTCTACATCGATGACTTCCTCGCTTTCATCCTCGCGGCACGGTTATTCGACAAGGTGCTCAAGGACATCGGCCTCTCGATCGGGAGCTGCTTGCGGCCCACCTTCACCCGAGCCATAGCCAAGGAATCCCTGATCTATGGACTCAAGACCATGCCCGCGGGTATCTACGGGAACATGCTCGGGTTCTTTTCATTCCTTGTCACGTTCTCGATCTTGCCGCAATACGCCGCCTGGATGGGGCTCATAAGCCTTGCAAAAAATTTCACGACGCTGATCGATACGCCCGGCACGATCAAGAGCAACACGGATTACAGCGTCGCGGAATCGTATAACAACGGGAAGAAAAACTTGTCTCATTTCTACATAACGCAAGAGCTCAAGTGGCGATTTTTCTTGACATTGTATCTCGCGATCACGATCGTCATCATGATCCCCATCGCGCTTGGATCTATGCTCGAAGTATTCGGTAAAAACTGGATACCGGCACTCGGTTTGATTCCATTGCTGGCGATCCCCGAGCTGATCAATGTGTTCGAGAAACCCGTTTCGTTCACGCAAGTCAACCACCCGGGGTACGACCAAGGCATAAGCCTCCTGGGTTCAACAGTTTCATTCTTGTGGTACATGTTCTTGATTTACGTGGTCAACATCGACCTAAACATCACGATTTTCATAATGAAAGACATCCCCATACAAATCACCTTCTTGTGCATCAACTGGATCATTCTCCACAAGAAGATCTTGCCGATACGGGTTCGAGATTTCGCCGTGCAAGTCTTCTTCCTGCCCTTGATTCCCCTGGGCATTTACGGGGTTTTTTGCTACTTTTATGGCGGGGTCATCTTCCCCCTAGGTGCAGCTCTCCTTGGTTCGATCCCGTTTGCTGTGATCACGATCGCAATGGTGCTTTTCTTGTGGCCAGCCCTCCTCGTCTGCCCGCTCATGGGCATCTTCGGCGCGTGGGATCAATACAGCCTGGATTCGTTTCAACGAACGATCGAGCTATCCGGGCCCTCGAAATGGCTTGTCAACTGGATGTTCAAGACCGCGCGGTTTTTTTACATGAAGAGTCCCTTGCGGAACCGGTTTCCGGTCAAGGGCGCGGAGCTCGCTGTGAAGGAAGCCGGGGAACTCGAGGAAACCAAGCGAGCACAAGACTTGAAAAATGTCAAGGAACAATCCGGGCATTGAATCGCGTGCAAGTCATTGGAGCAGCCCTCGGATCTCCTTTAGAAGTTTTCCATCGAAGAGGCCGTGGATGAGGCCACCCGCGTAAAAATCGGTCACGCAGTCTTGCATCCACGTGCATTCCCCGTTGCACTTCCCCGGCCCTTTGCCGTGAAAAAACGCCGGATTTATCATCTTCGCGGCCTCCGCGTGAACCCCGGCAACGTTCTTGTGCTTGAGCACGTCGACCTTGATCGCTTGCGGATAGGTCTTACAAGGCCAAAAGAGCGTCCCGTCGTGGTCGATGTGGTCGAAGACGCGTGGGAAGCACGACGTGAACTTGGCTCTCAAGAGCCGATCGAGCATGTACTTGGAAGCAATCATCGGATATCCTTGCTCGGCTCGTGAAAGTATCTTGTCGACGAGTTGCTGGTACTCCGGGTTCGCGAGCAATCCTTGGTCTGCCTTGTCTACGATGTTCTCTGCAACTGCTGCAAAGGTCAAACCTAAGTCGTTGCACCAATCGAGGACATCAAAAGCGTCGTGGAAGTTTTTTTGGCCGACGACGATGTTGATCGATAGCTTGAACGGGAAAAAATGTTTCAAGATGCGCAAGGCGAGGATATTACGTATGACTTTCCTCGCCACGCTTTCGCTCGTTTTGCAGATCGCCGCGAGCTTGGTAAGTTCCATGGCATCGAGCGACACGATGATAACGTCCATCTCGGAAAGGAACTTGCGGTACCTGGGTTTCAACAAGAGGTCCCCGATGAGGCTGCCATTAGTATTGATCATATTAAACATCGCGATGCGCAGCTTGCTGGAATAATCGAGCAGCTCGGGTAGATCCCTCCGGATGGTCGGCTCGCCGCCGCAAAAGTAGATCGCGGAAGCATCCTTCATGATCCCGAGCAATTGCTTTCCTTGCGCCGTGGACAAGTTCCTCGTCTCGCCCTTCTGGAAAAGCAAGGGATACTTCCCACCACGATGATTGCTGCAAAAACTACACGTAAAATTACAAGCGTTAGTCATTGTCCAGATATAGAAAAGCGGGATGAAATTGTGATTGCTTTTCGCCATTCGAATCTTATTCCTGAAAAAATTACGCATGGTCTTGAGAATTGCGAGCACTCGCTTGGTCGACCGATACATTTTGCGTCCCGGGGAAAATGGCTCCTGGTTTTTCAGGATCTGGATGGCTAATCGAACGGCGTCCTTGTTGATTGCTGCCCAGTCAGGATGGCCGGGTTTTGGCTCGTAATACTTGAATGGCAAGCGAACCAGATCCCGAACTTTTTGCGACATCATGGTGCACCCTCCGATTTTGCGCCTTTTTGCTTCAATACATACTCGACCATGTCAAACACTTCCTTGATGAAAATCGGCACGAGGAACATCCACCAGATCATGAGCCATAATGGCAGGCCCATGAAGGCGGGATTGTAATACACGTAAAGACCGAATGACACCATCAAGCCCTCGAAGATGAAGGCGTAGGGCAAGATGGCAATGATGCACCACTCGTTTTTTCTGGGTCGGAACACGACGAATCGCGCGATGACGGTAACGCCGTAGATAAGGGCTGGAATCCACGCGTCCCAGTTATAGGTCGTGTAGATGACGGTCCTGAGGAGCACGATTAACCCGATATCAACGAGCAACTTGGGATGCACCCAACCCTTCAGAAACCGGTTATTTTTCTTGAATTCTTCGCCGGAAAACAACGGAAAATTGAATATCTTCCTGAAAAGCAAGAAAACTTGCCCCCAAAAACATATCATCCACACCGGCATCAAATCATTCAAGAAAGGCAGGTATGTGAGCGATGTGTAGTCATAGACGCCTCGGATCATCGACAGCAAGTCGTTTCCACCGCCACCCGCGATGCCGATTAGGAAAAAGATCCAATCTCCCCGGTCGTTGACGAACTTGAATCGCAGCACGATGTTCACCGCGAAAATGATCGAAAGGATACCCGTGTAAAGGACATCAATCGCCGCAAAACTACCGAACAATGCAACGGCAACGATGATGGGGATCAAGAACACGATTTCCCATGCCAATCGCTGCCCCGGATTTCGCGGCGGGTAAAAACCCCGCAAAGTTCGATGCACGTTGCTCGCAACTACCACCTGCACGTGGCTCTACATGTGATACTCCGTGTTACCAAATAAAGGTGTTAGTCAACGAGAGCACGTGGACGGTTCAAGCCACGGCGATCCACACGATGAAGCAAACCGTCCAGATGACCAATTCCGTGATGATACCTCGATGCTTCTCGGTCCAATCGGGTAATCGCGAAAAGCACTTGGCACGTAAACGCCCGATCCAGTAATGCATAAAATAATGTGGCAGCAGATCTGGATTCGTTGATAATTTCCGTTTCTTTATCGCGAAAGCAGTCCTCATTATCACCCAGTCGTAAAGGTCGGGAATATTTGACACGATAAGTGCCCAAAGATAAGGCATAAAAAACGTGAAGTAGATCGCGACGAGGACCGAACCGATTATTATGACGCCGTGCCAGGCCACCCAGATCTTGTCGTTCAGTCGTGGGGTCCGCGTGTGGAAGGTGATAAACACGATGGCATCGATGAAAAAGTGCAGCAATATTCCCAATGGCACGAGCAACACCAGCACGAGCCACGTGGTCGGAATGAAGTGCTGGAGAATCGCCATCACGAAGATACCGCTGAAGAAATGCGTTATTGCTTCCATGGAGATCTAAACTATTTAATGATTGGAGTGAAATAATTATTGATATCCAAGCCAAAGTAGACTGACAACGACTTTTTCGAGATGCTCTTGATGAAAAAAGAATTTAGTAAAGCCGATTTCTTGCGGGTATTCACGATCGTCGTGTTCATCATTCTCGCGTCCATCGACAACAGCGTGCTCGATATGGCCTCGTCCGTGTACTATTTTATGAAGCCAGCGTTCGTATCCGCGCCCATTACACCGGAAAAGCTAGCAGAAATGGAGATCTATCTCGGTTTTGTGAATTCATTGCTCATCTGGATCGTGGCAGGATTAGCTCTCTACTGGGGTTATCTCGGCGACAAGGGTAATCGGAAACGATTGCTGCTTATCGGTACTGCAATCTGGAGCGCGTCTCTTGCCTTCACGCCCCTGGTTTTCAACATCATTTCATGGTTGATCGTCCAATGCTTTGCGGGTGTCGGCTTAGCTTGCATCGCTAGCGTCGGATTTTCAGTTATCGTTGATTTTGTTTCACCGGAACGGCGAGGACTGGCGTTGAGCTTCTGGGGTTTAAGCCAGGGTGTCGGTACAATATTGGGTAAAGGATTGGCCGCAGTGATCGTCAAGGAGCCGTCCCAATGGTGGTGGCCGTTCTTTTCCTTCTCGATTATTGGTTTTATTATGATCGGGCTCTATTTCTTCACCCTAGATCCAAAGCGGGGTGCAACGGAAAGCGAGCTGAAGAATACCGATTACGATTACAAGATAAAACGTGCTGATCTTGGCTTTATCCTACGAAAACGAACAAACCTTGCACTCATGCTCCAAGGATTGACAGCACAAGTGGTTTGGGGGTCCCTCACGTGGCTCCCATTCGTGTTCACGCAGAAAGTTGTTGATCAAGGCTTACCTCAAAGTTCGGGGGGCCTTGTTGGGAACATCATAGCTGGCTTGTTTGGAATCGGCGGGATTTTTAGTATCCTTTTCGGCGCGCTGGGCGACCGGTTGCAAAAAAAAACGCTGAAAGCTCGTCCCTTGATTTCCGCGGTCACGGCGCTCGCCGGTATCCCGTTATTCATGGTCATGTTACTCGTTCCATTCGACTTATCCGCGATCGTTGGCGTTACTGGCACCTTTCCTTTGATCGGGGCGTTATTGAACCAACTGGTTGTAAATCCGTTATTTGCGCTTATGTTCTGGTGCTCGATCGCGGCTGCGGCATTTATGAATGCGAGTTCACCAAACTGGTTTGCTTTGATTGGCGACGTGAATTTGCCTGAACATCGCGGGACGGTCTTTGGATTAGGAAACCTGGTTAACGGAATTGGACGAGGCATCGGCAGCATCGTGCTTCCCGTGATTTCCACGGCATTTCTCGTGTATTATCCAAACCCGTGGAATTACCTATGGAGCCTCGTCGTGGTCCAGCTGTTTTTCATTCCCACCGGAATTTGTTACTGGTATGCTTGCCGGCACGTCGAGCATGATTATATGGAAGTTAGGACCATTCTCGCAGAACGCGCGGCCACCTCCAAGGCAAACCGGGATGAAAAACCGGCTGCATGAAGGATTTAGCTATAAATACTTTTTAAATCTATTTTTCTTTCATAATGAAACTCAATTTCCCAGTAAGCATCACTTGTAACCTGGATCCCGATTATAGCGATTATCAACAATACTTGAATAATTTGCTCAAGTTTCTCAAGCCTCTTGGTTACATGGGCATCGAAGCGCGGGTCTCGGAGCTGGAAAAAGTTCCCGTGAAGAAGATCAACGAGATTTTGACGTCGTTCCAGATGAAGGTATCGGCATTGGGCACCGGGACAATTTATTTGCGATACGGATTATCAATCGGATCTTCTGACGAAAAGATTCGTCAGAAGGCAGTCGAGAAACTGGCTGCATTTGCCGGGTTGGCTACAGAGCTCGTGGGGGTTCCGAAGCTGGTCGTTGGCCAAATCCGGGGCCACCGGATGTGGAATGAGACTCGAGAAGATGAGCACGTCAACTTGATCGAGGCGCTCGAAGCGATTGATTCCATCGCCAATGACCTCGGGATTCAAGTCTTGCTGGAACCCGTCAACCGGTTCGAGACCGATTCCATCAACCAGCTCTCGGAAGCAATTGCCTTCATTGAAGAAGGGGGATTCGAACATATATTTCCCATGATCGACACGTTCCACGCGAACATCGAAGAGGATCAAGATGTGTTGTTTCCCGCCTTGTTAGAGAATGCTAAATCCATCAAGCACGTCCACATCGCAGGTTGCAACCGGCGGGCTCCCGCTCCCGGGTGCTTCAACTTCAAGCGATTCGTGAAGTCCCTCGTCGAAGGCGGGTACTGGGGATATTTCAACGTGGACACCATCATGAAACCGTCGTTCGAGGATGTGGCGAAGGCCGCGGCGGATTATCTTGCAAAGATTTTGTAATACACGAAAAACTCAAAGGATCTCGTACCTGTCCGTTATCCACTCCGCATTCTTGAAACGTTTCGCCATTTTTAAAAGGAACGACAAGAACATGGCCGCGTATTTCATCACGATGATCCGCGCGATGGTTTTTTTCAAGAAAAAGAACCTCGACGAGATGTTTTCACCATCCTTGTAATACCGGCGTACCAGGACGAAATACGGCCGCTGGTTCGG
>Ga0315277_10013924_pt1 | contig 10007 bp, 10 predicted proteins | sample YL17G05_15_MG_FD_203695 | JGI IMG/M metagenome (GOLD analysis project Ga0315277, IMG submission 203695) | Sediment microbial communities from Yellowstone Lake, YNP, Wyoming, USA - YL17G05_15 | ecosystem: Environmental > Aquatic > Freshwater > Lake > Sediment | place: USA: Wyoming | collected...
TAGACTTCTTTTGCTTTTTCTTTCAGGTCATTGTAGGCCTGCTTTACTCTTTCACCCAGCTCCTCTTTAGTCATCCTCATTCCTCTTATGTGCGCCTTTGCATTCCTTCCGAGGTATTCTGTTATTTTGGGGTTTTCCTCAGCCTTTTTCCTGACAGCATCAAACATAATCATTGATGTTGCAGGCGCGTACTTTGTATTTCCTTTTTCCATGCTTTTGATGCATTTCTGCACCAAAGCATTTGCATATTCGGGGTTATTTTTTAGAAGTTGATCAATAGATTTTGACACATCTGCGTACTTATCATCTTTCGGCTCAGACACTTCCGTCTGAAGCACTTCAGTTAGCACATCTTCTTTCTTATTGTCCCATGTCGGTTTTGTAAACCTGTTCGCGCAGTATATGCCTGCAGCGATAAGCCCTCCGTACAAAATTAGTTTTTTAATGCCCATTTTGAATCCTCCCCATAATGGTATTGACTGAATACATCTATGTTGGCAGGCAAACTATATTAAGAAAAGTTGTAGCAGCTATGACGACACTAGACATAGATTGTGCTGCAGATGTCTTCTGTAGAATAATCATTCCCGATATTTTTTATCTGCTCTTCAAGCGAGCTGCCTTTGCAAATCTGGGTTCTGCCAAGCTCTTTTGCCCCTCTTACAGTTATATTCCAGCCTTTTGCAGCCTCGTATGCTTTCACGCCTATTTTTCTTGTTGTTAGAATCTCGCCTTCAACAGCACCCATAAGCCTCATTTTTTTGTAGAAATGCATAACATCCTGAATTTCAACATCCCTGTTCTTTGCTTCAACAGGCACAACCTTCTTAATTGTCCTTGGGTTTGGATTTGGCGCAGAATAAATCTGCAAGAACTGGACATCAACCTGGAAGCTGCCAAGACTCTTGCCAGTTCTTCTGCTTTTTAGAGTATAAACTATATTCCTTTCCACGTTTTGGCAGCCTTTCTGCAAATAATACAGCTCAGCCCACCTCTCAAACTTGAAGCAGGGCCTTTTCGCATCTATTTTGAACATGATTTTATTATACGCATTTGTTTCTTTTTAACCTGCGTTGTCCTTCAAATCACAACAGCGGGGTACATATTCGGTATATGGTAAATCTTTATATAGCTTTAAACTGTTCTATTATACAGAATTGATTATCAATTCGAACTACGTTCGGGGGAGGCGCCGTATGGGAAAAAATGTTTCTGAAAATGCAAAGAAAATGTATTACAAGCACGTCCTTAACCTAGATATTGATGAAGAGGACATGTTCGAGAGCAAGGAGATTACCGCAAAATTCAAGAAGCAGGGCTTGGGGAAGCAGCTTGAGGGATTGAAAAAGATTAAGAAAGAGTTCCCTGCAAAAAAGCCGACAGTGCTTATTGTTGATGATGAGCCCCATATTGTCAACCTGATAAAATTAAGCCTCCAGGATGATTATAATACAATTGTAGCTAACTCAGGAAACGAAGCAATACACATGATTGAAGATGAGAGGCCTGACCTTGTCACAATGGACATAATGATGCCGGGAATGTCAGGATATGAGGTTGTTGAGGAGATGAGAAAATTTGACTCAACAAAAGACATTCCAGTAATCTTTCTTTCTGCAAAAGACTCACTGAAGGACATGCAGCAGGGAATTGAGAAAGGCGGGGATGATTTCATAACAAAGCCGTTTGAGCCTGAAGAGCTTATCAAAAGAGTTAAGGAAAACCTTAACGTGAGGAAGTAAAATGAAACAGAAAATCCTCGTGGCAGATGACGAAGAAAATATACTGAACTTGGTAAAGCTCAGCCTCTCGCACCAGTATGATGTTGTTCTTGCAAAAAACGGGAAAGAAGCAGTGAAAGTTTTTGAAAAAGAAAAGCCAGTGCTTGTGCTTGTTGACTTAATGATGCCTGGCATGGACGGATATGAAGTATGCAAGGCAATAAAAAAGAAGTCAAAAAGCACGCTTGTTGTTGTGCTGTCTGCAAAAGGGCACAGGGAGGACATTCTGAAAGGCATGGGCTGCGGCGCAGATGATTATATAACAAAGCCTTTCGACCCTGCAGAGCTTGTAGTCAGGGTTGAGATGAATCTTTTGAGGTGATAAGATGGAATCATTAAACCAGGACATTGTAAATAAAATTGTGAATTTTATAAAAACAAAAGAAATAGGATCGAGCGCGAGCGAGATTTCAAGGGCAATAAACCATAACAGGGTGACTATTTCAAAATATCTTGAGGTAATGAAAGCACGCGGTTTGCTGGGCTCAAAAGTAATTGCGCAGGCGCGGCTCTGGGCGGTTATTGATGACCACAGAAAGCCGACAATTTTGATAGTTGAAGATGAACCCAACGTACTGGAGCTCATAAAATTGAGCCTTATCCCGGGGCAGTACAACATTGTTGAGGCAACTGACGGAATAACTGCACTTTCTTTTGTAAAAGAGAAAAAGCCAAGCTTAATACTTCTTGACTTGATGCTTCCAAAGCTTGACGGCAGGGAAGTGTGCAAGATTGTGAAGAAAGACCCAAGCACGCAGGATATTCCAATCGTTATGCTGACTGCAAAATCGCAGACAATAGACAAGGTCGAAGGCCTGAAGATTGGTGCAGACGATTACATGACAAAGCCATTTGACCCTCTTGAGCTTGAAGCAAGGGTTGAGAGCATTCTCAAGAGAACAAACCTTCATCTTACAAAAAACAGCGTTACAGGCTTGCCTGGAATAAGCGTGCTTGCAGAATCTCTTGAAGAATTTAACGGCAGCCTGATTTTTGTTGACGTTAAGAACCTTGGAAAATACAACAAAGAGAACGGCTACAAAAAAGGGAACGAGCTTCTGCTTGTTGTTTCAAGAATCATAAAGCACGCTCTGCTGAAAAGAGGCTCTGCCGCAGATTTGGTTGCGCACCTTGACTCAGACAATTTTGTTATCCTTACAAACAAGCTTCCTGAACCGATTGCAGAGGAAATCTGTGAGTCAGCTGAGCTTTTCCTTTCAGAGAACGGGAAGAAAATCTGTCTTGTTGTCAAATCAATAGCTGCAGCAGAAGTAAAAAAGGAGATTGAAAACGGAGAGATAGAGAAAATAGAGAAAAAAGCTAAACTGTGCAGATAAGCGCAGGAGCATTATGGCATCAGCAAAAACAAAGGAAGAGAAAGCTGCAAAGTGCTATCTTGACAAGTTTCTTGCAGATACAACTCTGTATGCAATAAGTGTCACAGATTTGGATGGCACAATCCGTTTCTTCAACAAGGGAGCGCAAAGGCTGTTTGAGTATTCTCCCGAAGACGCAGTTGGAATAAATATAAGGCAGTTTCTTTCAAGGCACTATACTGATGAGGAGTTTTCTTCAATAGTTTCTGAAGTTCTTGATTCAGAGACATACATGCGTGACCTGATACTGCTGAAAAAAGGCGGCAAGAAATTTCAGGGCAGGGTGAGGATAAGCAAGCTTCAGGATGAAAAAGGAAAGATAATCGGCTTGGTGATTTTTGCAAGAGATTTCGTAAAGAGAAAAAAGTTTGAAGAAGAGATGGTGAAGACAAAAAATCTTCTTGAGGGGATTTTTGACAGCATAACTGATGATATTTTTATTGTTGACAGGAAGCTGAAAATTGCAAGATGCAACAGGGCTTTGCTCAAGAGGGTTGGCAAGGAGAAATTTACTGATCTTTTGGAAAAGAACTGCTACAATGTGATTTACGGCATGGACAAGCCGTGCAAAAACTGCCCGACACTGACTGCGTTCAGGACAAAAGAGCCGAGTGCTGTTGAGCTTTCGCATGAACGAAACGGAAAGACTTACTACAGGGAGGTTTATGCATATCCGATAAAAGACGGGACTGGGAAAGTCACACAGGTTGTTCATTACAGCAAAGATATCACAAAAAGAAAAAGGCTTGAGATGAATCTTGCAAAACAAAACACAAGATTATTCTTCTTGCAGGAAGTTTCAAAATCAATGCACTCAGTGCATAAGCTAAGCGAGCTTCTTAACCAGATTCTTAACTCTGTTTTGAAGCTTGGGTTCAGCAGGTCTGCAATCTATCTTGTTTCAAAGCAGAAAAAAATGCTTGAAGGAGTCATGTCAATCGGCTATAAGGATGACAATGTAAAAAAAGTCCAGATTCCAATTGGCGAGGGAAGGCACAGCCTCGTCTCGCAGCTTCTGCAGACAAAAGAGCCATTGTTTGTTGACAATATTTTTGACCCGAATTCAAAGATTTATGTTGCAGAAGAGCTGCTCAATACATTTGAGGGTGATTCAATTCTTGCACTTCCTTTGATTATTGAAGGCGAAGTCATTGGAATAATGACAGTTGATGACAGGGACAAGAAGATGAAATTTGAGAAAGATGACCTTGAGCTACTGAAAATGTTTGCAGGGACTGCTGCAATTGCAATCAACAGGGCCCTGCTTTACAGCAAGCTAAACACATTCAACCAGCAGCTGCAGGAAAAAATCAAGGATGCAACTGCAGAGCTCAGCTATAACAACAGGAAGCTTGAGGAGCTTGACAGGATGAAAACTAATTTCCTGGCAACAATCTCGCACGAGCTGAAAACTCCTTTGACAAGCATAAGGGGATATTCTGCGCTTCTCCGTTCAGGAAGAGTCGGGCAGCTCACATTCCAGCAGCTTCAGTGCCTTGATGTCCTCAACCAGGAATCCCAGAAACTTTCTGAGCTTATCGAGGAGATTTTGAACATCACAAAGCTTGAGAGCGGAAGGACTCCTTTGATTTTGCAGAAATCTGACATGAATATGCTTGTTGAGTCAGCAATACACCAGCTCAAGCCATTGATTCACCAGAAAAGAATCAATGTTGAGTTCCAGCAGAAGCCTTATGCAATGATGAAAGTTGACCCTGACCAGATTGAAAGGGTTTTCAAGAACCTGATTTCAAATGCAATAAAGTACAATAAAGATGAGGGTTATGTTAAGATTTATTTTGATGAGAATCCAACAGAGATTATTGCATGCATAGAGGATTCTGGAAAGGGGATTGAGAAAAGCAAGATTAACAGGCTTTTTGCAAAGTTTGAGCAGCTTGACGAGCACATGATTAGAAGCGCAGGGGGCACAGGAATAGGGCTTGCTGTTGTCAAGAGCATTGTTGAAAAGCATAACGGAAAAATCTGGATTAAAGAAACTTCAAGCAAAGGCACAACTGTTGCATTTTCAATACCAAAGCACATAAGGGTGGAGAAAGCAGAGTCTGAGCAGGCAAATTTGATAAGAAATCTCGAGGAGCTAAGAAGCGTTAGAAAAATATTCAACATAATGCACACTGATTCCAGCCTTAAGCAGATTTTGAAGATGATTCTTAATGAAATCCACAACACAATTGGCTTTGAAAGAATAAGGCTGTATCTTTTGGACAATAAAAATAAAGTGCTGAAAGGCGAGGTTGCAATTGGAGTGCCAAATTTTGAAAAGATACAGGCAAAAATTTCAAAATACTGGATTGTCCAGCACATACTGAAGAGCAGGCAGGCTGAAATTTATGACCCAGTATACCAGGACCCTCTTGAAGATAATCTTGGAAAAGAGTTTAATTTGAAGTCAGCAGTCATGCCAATTATTGTAAAGGGAAAGGCAATTGGGGTTGTTGCTGCAGACAACGGGGTTTCAAAAAAAGAAATTACCCAAGAGGACTTGAACTCGCTTACAGTTTTTGCAAACAGCGCAGCAATCACAATAGAGAACTTCAGATTATACGAAGAGACTGAAAAGAAAGTTGTTGAGAGGACAAAGCAGCTTACAAAGCTTAACAAGCAGAAAGATGATTTCATCAGCTATGCAAGCCATGAATTGAGGACTCCATTAACATCTCTTCTTGGATATTCCAAGCTCATGCTTTCTGAAAGAATGGATGAGAAAACAAAAAAGCAGAGCGCCGAGGTAATTTATGCAGAAGCAACAAGATTAAGGGACATGATTAATAATCTTCTTGACTTGAGCAAGATTGAGGCTGGAAAAGTAAAGCTTGAATGGCAGGAAACTGACGTGGTTAAACTTGCAGGCGATGCTGTAACTGTAATGAAGAAACTGGCAGATGAAAAAGGGCTTGAGCTTTCTGTTGAGGCTTCTGCCCCGATTAATGTTGATGTTGACAGGGCAAAGATTGAGCAGGTTTTGCTGAACCTGCTTTCAAATGCAATCAAATTCACGCCAAAAGGCTCTGTTAAAGTTCTTTTGAAAGAAAAATCTAATGTTGTTGAGGTTGAGGTTAAGGACTCTGGAATAGGGATTGCGAAAAAAGATTATCCGAAGGTTTTCAGCAAGTTTGTGCAGATACAGAACGAGCTCAAGACAGAAAAGGGAACTGGCTTGGGGATGCCTATTGCACGAGAGATAATAAACCTGCACGGCGGAAAGATTTGGATTAACAGCAAACTTGGCGAGGGGACAAGTTTTACTTTCACAATCCCAAAAAAGAAATAGTTTAGCTCGAAGTCATTATTTCTACAATATCCCTGTGCTTCAGTATGTAGTCTTTGCCAATCGGCATCTTTTTCCTGACATCAATTGCTTTTACAAACTTGTTTCCAATGTCAGTATGGATTCTGAATGCAAAGTCTAATGCTGTTGCATTTCCAGGCAGCAGATAGCAGTCAGGCAGCACATTTCCATGCTTGTCTTCAAGCTTGCTGACTCCGCCAGGGAAAATGGCTTTGTACTGCAGCAATTCAAAAACAGCTTTGTCAAGAACCTGCTGTACTCCTGTTGCCTTGTTTTTGTCAAGGAACTTTTTCATAAACTCCAGAGCCTTGATTTGTTTTTCATTAAGCTTTTCCTTGTTAAGTATTTCAAAATGGTCTTCCCCAGGAATGTAATTGATTAGTTTGTGCTTTGCAGCTTCTTTTAATGCAAGCTCTGTTTCTGCAGAGCATGGAACCAAAATCCTGTCTGGGAACAGTTTCTTGATTCTTTCGAAGTTATTTTCTGCTGCAGGTATGTCCATCTTGTTGCACGCAATTATCATTGGCTTTGTCTTTTTCCTGAACCAGACTGCAAGCCTCATCAAATCATCCTCTGTCCACGCAGTTAGATTTTCCCTGTTCAGGTTTAGCTGCTTGACTGCATCTTCAACCATGCCTTCATCAACACCAAGTGCTGAAAGCTGCTTTCCAAGTGCTTTCTGAACCTGCTGGTGCTCCTGACTGACTGTTCTTGCAAACTTTTCCCAGCCTCTCTTGATTATGCCGACATACCACATGTCAAGCTCAACTTCCAAAAACCTGATGTCTTTTTCAGGGTCATAGCTTCCTGGCTGAACAGGCTCACCTTTTTCATTTGTTGTGCCTGCCATGTCAACAATGTGGATGAGCACATCTGCCTGCCTCAAATCATCCAAGAACTGGTTGCCCATTCCTTTTCCTTCATGTGCTCCAGGAACCAAGCCTGCAACATCAATCATGTTGATAGGAACAAATCTCCATCCTTCAATACAGTAGCCTTCCCTTGGATTGCACTGCTTTTTGAATTCAGCATCAACGCATTTTACTTTTACGTGCCCGACTCCATGGTTTGGGGCAATTGTTGCAAAAGGATAGTTAGCTATCTCTACTTCAGCCAGAGTGGCTGCCTTGAAGAAAGTTGATTTCCCTGTGTTTGCCTTGCCTACGACTCCTACAAGCATAGTGTTGGATTTTTGGCTTTTCCTTATAAAACTTATGGTTCCAAAACCTTTTTAAACCTCGAACATGTTTAATGATTTATGCTTAAATGTGACTTTCACATGCATGCAAAAGAGGATCCGGAGGACAGGTTAAGCTACAGTGCAAAGGATTTGATAAAATATGCAAAAAAGCTTAACTATGATGTTTTAGCCATAACTCTGCACAATAAATTTTTCTTTAACCAGGACATTAAGAATTTTGCAAAAAGGCACGGCATTTTATTGATTTCGGGAATGGAAGCAACAGTTGAGGGAAAGCACATTCTTTTTCATGATTTAAAGGAAGACCCTGTTGTCTTTGATTTTGAAGAGCTTGAAAGCTACAAGGATGAATTTTTCATAACTCCAGCTCATCCATTTTATCCTTCGTGTTCAGTAGGCAGGGAAATGCTTTATGATTACAGGAAATTGTGGGATTTTGTTGAATACTCTCACTTTTATACTACACATCTGAATTTGAACAAAAGCGCAGAGCCTTTCTGCAGAAGGTTCAAGATTCCTTTTATTGGAAACTCTGACGCGCATCACCTGCATGACTTGGGAATGACTTATACTATTGTTGATGCTGACAAAAACAAGGATTCTGTGCTCGAGGCAATCAGAAAGCATAAGTTCAGGGTAAGCAAAAAGCCAGAATCCCCTTTCATGTTTTTCGAGGATACTTTGTGGTCAGTTGGCACTCAATTCCGAAATGTATTTAAATAAACCAACTATGAAGTTAACATGGCAGATAAAAAAAACTGGTTCGGGATAAAAAAGAATGAGAGTACTAAACAAGTTAGCACGCCATCTAAAACAATTCAATGGTTCAGGGCAAGAAAGTATGACGGCACTATGCCGAAGATTACTGTCACCTATAAAGGGATTTTTAATTTTGAGGCATTGTATGAACTAGTCCATGATTTTCTTCTTGAAAATGGTTTTGTTGACTATGACTTTCCTGAAGCACAGGGTGATGTAGACCTGTTTGAGAAAAGGTATCTCGAGAAAGGGGCGCCTCTTACCGGCTACTGGATTGACTGGAAAGTCAAAAAAATCCCCGAGGAAAACCCGTATTTCAGGTATGTTATTGATTTGCAGTTCCAGGGTGTTGCAATAAGCAAAGCAGATGTTGTTGAGCAGGGCAAGAAAGTTACAAGGGAGAAGGGAGAGGTTAATATTTTCATTTATGCTAAAATAGAGACTGACTACAAGAAAGAATGGGAGAACCATTGGTTCCTGAAGCACTTGATTAACTATTACAACTCAAAGATATTTTTTGAAGAGTTCAATGACATGCATGAGACAACCTTGTATAGGACGGTGTATAGATTGCAGTCAGTTGTCAAAAGGTACCTGAAGATGATGGGCGGAGAGCTTGCCCCAGAGAAGACTGCGCCTATGCGTGGATAATTACAATATTAGTCGCTATTTTTGGGCTTTCAAAAAAGAAATAATTAAATAGCGGCTTCATTATTTTGTTTCCATTCAAGGAGGATATGAAAATGTTTAGATTGTTACGAAAAAATTATGCACAAATTGAATATGATGAAATCCATAAAATGGCTTGTTTGGTTCAAAATTTAAGAGCACGATTAGACACTCTTGCTGAATTCTTGGTGCCTATAGTCCGTGATAAATATAAACCAACAAAACAGGATGAAGCCCATATTAAAGACATCATTAGAGCTATAACTGATGAATTAAGTAAATTGAATAAAGAAGCTAAGGATATTCTTGTAGAAGAACTTCGAAGAGAAAGAGTAAAGTAAGCCCAAAAATCGTGCCGTCATACTTTCTCCTCAATTTGTTCGTCTGACTTTTCCTTTTCGAAAAAGGAAAATAAAAATAGTTAAGTGCTCGGTATTTTAGATAATCTCTTTAAGAGAGTCAATAATAAGATAATCCCAAGGCATAACTTTCAGTTTTTTAGCTTCTTCCAGACTAAATAATTCCCCTCTTTTACCTTCTTTTACGATAAACTTCTTAAAAGGCAACCGGGCTGTAAAAACATATAAATTAACATCAAATTCATGATTTAAATAATGAAATTTTCTGAAAAAAGAAAAATCCTTCAAATCATAATCAAGCTCCTCTTTTGTCTCCCGCACAACTGCTTCTTCAGGAGTCTCGCCATTTTCTATACCCCCTCCAAAAAATCCCCATTCCTCGCCAAACTTACTAATTTCACTGCGGTCCTGCAGAAGTATTCTCTTATTGCCGTCATAGAATATGATTACTGAGACATCACGCTTTTTCATTTGGTGTTAATCTCTCCCGTAATTATACCATTCTCTAAATAAATGAACAAAGACATTAATCATTTGCTCTGAAACTTT
>Ga0315277_10013926_pt1 | contig 10007 bp, 10 predicted proteins | sample YL17G05_15_MG_FD_203695 | JGI IMG/M metagenome (GOLD analysis project Ga0315277, IMG submission 203695) | Sediment microbial communities from Yellowstone Lake, YNP, Wyoming, USA - YL17G05_15 | ecosystem: Environmental > Aquatic > Freshwater > Lake > Sediment | place: USA: Wyoming | collected...
CGCAAATCATCAGATTCAGCAGCAGCCAGCCAAAGAGGATGTTCAAGTATTTGGTCTCTTGTCATATTTTTACCCTGGCCTGCCTTTCTCAGTTCTTTGCGGCTGAAAATAGGGCCTTTTAGATCAGCATATGTCTCTTTTGCCATAAATAATGCCCCTCTGTATAATTGAGAATCTCTGTTTATGTTCAAAAGAGGCTCTGCATTTGGAACAATTTTAATTTCATCATTAAAAGTAGCTATTCCCGTGCTAGAATCATAGGGGCCCATAGAGTAACCGTCTCCCCACCAGGCATCTATCAAATCTTTATCTTTAGAATCCAAAACTTCTATCCTTCTTTTCATCAAGGCAGAAATTGACATAGGCATTCTGCCTTCTGCTCTTAATAGAGGCATAGCATCTACGTACCTGCCCTTAAACAGCTTATAGCTGTGTGCTTCAGGATTTTCGTTTAATTTTGGCTGTTGTTTAACCATATAAATACAATATAGAAAAGATGTTTAAAAAGCTTTCTGTTGTTCAATATTTGCTAATTCTTCTTTAACTCTCCTTACCCATTTTTCATAATGTTTCTTATAATGATGCCTTGCAATGGCGTGCTCCATAACTTTAACATTTTCTGTCAGTAACATTTGTTTTTCTGTAAAATCTTTTGTATTCTGAGCCAAGCGGTACAATACAAAAGAATAGCTATAGTAAGCATATTTAGGAAATTTGCTATTATTATTATCAAACAGCGAGCTGAATGTTTTCCTGGCCTCATATAAGTAATAATCACTGTCCATTCCTTCTATGTTATTTCCTGCTAGATGCAAAATACGCGAAATTGTAGCATACGCTTCGCCAATATGCGCAGGCAATCTGCCGTCTTCTGTAAATTGCTTTTGTGCAGATTCCAGCAATTCTATTTCTTTAATCTTAAGGTCAACTGCCTGTCTTATATGGCCTGAATCTTGCACTATCCTTGCGCTCTCGCCATACTCTTTTGCTTCTGTTAAAATATCTTCAACAGTTTTAGTCATCTAAACAAGCAATTAGAAAGCAGTTTAAACCTTTTGGAAATGCCCCCAATTGAACTCACACCTCAGCTTCACAAAGTTGGCATGTAATACCATCTTCGCTCCGCTTGATGGTAATTTTAAGTGCCTCGGGCCGGAATCGAACCGGCGACCTTTGCCTTACCAAGGCTTAGCGGATTTCCATTTCTTTTTTGAAAACCTAACGCTCTTCCTGGCTGAGCTACCGAGGCATGCTTTGATTTTAATTACAGATTTTATAAGGTTAGCGTGTTAACAACATCGCTAAGTTCAAAATAGTTTATAGTATACGGCGGCCTGCCATAATTTAAATGAGCTTTTTTTGCCAATTTAGTCTGCAAAACGAAATAAGATTCATTTCTAGAAGTCCATGCACCATTTGGCTTATAGCCTAGCATCATAAGAAAATCTTTGTATTTTTCAGCCTTAGCTGCTGTAAGTACCAAATCCTCTTCCAGGCGTATTTTGGCATTATAATAAGAGCCATCCTGCTGCTGCTCAGCTTGCAGTGAAATCTCAAATAATATTCTACCTATATTTCCAATTTTGGCAGGTGGAATTTCTTTAATGATAAGCTCTAACATATTGCAAAGCCAAATTAAAATCTTAAAAGGCTTCTGTAACATATTTTATCATGACAGCCTATGATTACAAAGCTGTAAACAAATTTGCAAGTTTGGCTCTGCAAAAAGGAGTAAAAACAATAGATGTAATTGTAGCAGAGTATGAGCAAACTTACCTTCTGAAATCTGATAAAGTTTACCATTATAATATAATGTTAAAGGCAGATAACAAAAATCCGCCGCACAATGCACTCCAAAGGATAAAATACGGGGTTCTAGCAAGATTTTCCAACAAAAATGAAATTAGCATACTTGACCTGAAATTTCCAAAACATTCGAAAGAGCATAGATCGCGCGCATATGAGGAAGCTAAAGCTGCCATGAAAAAACTAAAAGATTGGCACATTGATGCCTATGCACTCCCGAAATTTGTTGAATACAGCTGGTTTTTTGCTAAACCATTGCTAGACAAGCCTATAGCAAATAAGCCTTAGTAACAATTCCAAAAACCCTATCTAAATCTTTTCCCTCAACAATTGAACGCAATTCCATCCTTGCTGATGCTTTTGCCAACCTTGTTATGCCTATTACTGTTCTTGGTGTTATCTCAAAAGGCAGTTCTGCTTCCTTTTCCTTCAGATTTGTTACAAAATCCTTGATTTTATCTGCAAGATTCTGCGGGATCTCTGCATCAAGTTTTGATGCAAACCTGACATAATTTTTCAGGAATAAAATATCTGCCAAATTTATTTTAACCTTGTCTTCAGAAATTATTTTTTCTGCAATTTCTGAGAATTCTGATAATGTTGCCTTCTTTACAAGAAAAACTAAATGAAACCTTGAAAGCAATGCAGAATCAAAAGGCATTTGTGATTTTACAGTTTCCAAATCATAGGCGGTAAATTTATCCCCTTTTGGATTTCCAGTCGCTAAAACTTTAACTCTTGCATTAAATCTATAGTGATGTCCTCCTTTGTCATATGTTATGAAACCTTTCTCCATTGAATTGTATAAGGCTGCATAATCATCTTTCTTCATCAGGTTTAATTCATCTATACAAGCTAAGCCTAAATCTGCTTTCGGAAGCAAACCTGGTGAAACATATTTTCCTTTTACTGTAACAGCAAGGCCGACGCCAGATGTGCCTGAGCCTAATCCAAATACAGAAACAGGGCTTAAGTCAACTGTTGACCGGAGTATGTCTGTTTTGCCTGTTCCTGGGTCTCCCAATAATAAAATATGCGTTTGTTCTTTGCAAAACAACTGCAAAGCTGCAGCTTCCTTGACATGTTTTAATCCAATAATGTTTGGTGCGATGAATTGTGGCGCAGCCATCCATGCTTTTTCTGCAAATTCCCTGAAATTTCTTTCGAAAAACTGTCTTCTTATTCTTTTATCAAGCTCTTCTATCCAAAATTGCTGCTTACTCTCTACATCGCGGTCTGGATTTAATTTTCTTTTCTCGGGCTTTACGAAAAATATTTTTGGGCGCAAATCATTTCCAGAAATAAGGAAGGACCAGCCATATCTGTTTAATTTAATTTTGGCCTTGCCTTGCTTAATTGCTGTCTGCAGCTTGAATTCCTCTCCTTCTCTCAAATAAGGCCTTACTTTTGAAAATGTAAAACTCTCTTTTTTATTCAAAGGTCTTGCCAAAAGAATAGAATCCCTGAAAAGTTTCCCTGTTTTCCTGCCAAGCCAAGATAATCCTGCAAGAGTTTTCTTGCCAGCTTCTTTTGCAAGTTTCCCCTTTTCTCTATCCCTTTGCGCCTCCATACAACTTTTTGATGAAATAAGTTTAAATCTCTATTTGTTTCTATTTGATTGTTATGGAAGCTGTTCTGTTTAAAGAGCTACAAAAGGGCTTGGATGACCTTCTCGGAAAATTTAACAACGAATTAGACCCGCTCGAGAAACTTGGAAAAAAAGAATATCATTTGCGCACAGAGGATAATGTTATGGAAATTTACAAAACTTCCAGAATTTCAAGAAAAGGCAGTAGCAAGATAATGATGAATATTGAGCTGCATGGAAATATTATTGTAGCAACGCCTCAAAGTTCAGACTGGCGCATGAATAAGGTTAAAGGTTATTTGCAAACTTTTTCAGACAAGTATGAAGGTAAAAGCGTAATGCTGAAATATGCAGAATTTACAATACCTATGCCGCCAGCCACACATCCTTATGACAGTATTTAATTTTAGCTAATGGCGAGGGCCGGAATTGAACCGGCGACATCTAGCTTACTCAGCCGAGCAAGCAGAGACAAGCCCTGCTTTCTGAGGCGCATCTTACGCCTCCGGCGTTATATGAGACTAGTGTTCTACCACTGAACTACCCCGCCAATGGACCGACCGGGATTTTCCATCAGGGAAACTAGCGAAACTAGTTTCGCTCTGTTCGAACCCGGAGCCTCACGCATGCCATGCGTGCGTCATAACCGTTAGACCATCGGCCCAGGATAAAGCAAATTTTTAGAATTTTAAAAGCCTTTAGTTACTGCCAGGGCAGAGTCTATCTATCAATTTATCGTAGGCCAAACACCTTTCATAGCCTTTTCCAGTTATTACTAAAGATTCGCCCTTAACAACTAAATAATTATGCGCTAGCAGTTCTTCCAAATGCTCACCTGCGGATTGTCCTAAACGTTCGATAATGGCTTTTCGCGTATATGCCCCCTGAACAATTTCAGATAACACTAAGTAATCTAACAATACTTCTCCAACGACATCACTTACTTTTTCGTCAGTCATAGCTTTTTACCTTTTGAAAAAATAATAACTCTGCTTATTTTATCTTTGTGTTTCACCTTGTAGCCAGTTAATTTTGTAATTTTCCTTGCAAAATCCTCTAATTCCTGCATGGAAGGCATATCTTCTCGCTTCAGCCTTTGCCTTGATTCGCCAAGCCACGTATACCCTTTGAATTCAACAATCTTCGGCTGTGCCAGCTTGATTAATTTAGCCCAGCCTTCAGCATCTTTCAAATTAAGACCCTTTACGAGTGTTAATCTCATAATAGTTCTAGCTTCCTTGAATTTCTTCATAAGCATAAGGGATTCAAGAACGCGTTCCCATGCGTTCGGCAGGAAAGAATTAGTTATTTTCTGGTAGTCTTTTGGGTTTGTAGCATAAACAGAAATGTAAAGGTTTGTTGGCTCAGCTTTCTTCTTTAGAATTTCCTTTAATCTGTTTGGCATAGTACCATTTGTAACAAGAAACGCAGTCATTCCTCTTTTTTTGATTTCCTTAATCAACTCTGCAATTTTTGGATAAAGAGTGGGCTCGCCATCTAAAGAAATAGCAACATGTTTCGGGTTTAAGGCTTCTTTATATCTTTCAATTGTTGTAAGTTTATTTCCTTTCCAGCCATTCATCAGATTTCTTTGAGCCGCTATCGCAGCATCCAGGATTTCTTTAGGCTTGTCCCATTTCGCCGTTGATTTAAACCGTTCTTTTCCGAATGAACGCCAGCAGAATTTGCAATTAAAGGTGCAAAAATCAAGTGTAGGAGTCATTTGCAGACATCTATGCGAAGAAACACCATAAACTCCCTTGTAACAATTGCGGCCACCTCTCATTACAGATTTAGCCCATCTGCAGACCTCAACACCTGAATGCTGATTCTTGCCAATTATGCGATAACCTGCATTTTTGTATTTCTCTATTCTTGCAGGAGTGAGCTTGGCAAATTTCTTGGCTTTCATGTTCATTAAATATAAGCGGGCCCGAAGGGACTTTCTCAAACAGTTCACATCTGTGTGCTTGAGCGAAGCGAAACACACTTCGCAATCAAACAGCGAGCTGTTTGTTTTGAACCCTTGACGTCTGACTTAAGAGGTCAGCGCTCTACCTGACTGAGCTACGAGCCCGTAAAAATAGAACTTGAAGTTGATTTAAAAACATATCTGGTTCGCTAAACAAAAGCATTTAAGCACGTTAGTGTTAGCAAGAATTCGCCCAATAAAAACAAATTGAAAAGTCTTTTAACAGTTATCATCATTAAGGGCTGATGGCATTACTAGGCCAAACTAGCTCGACGGACAAACCACTAACTGTTGATACCCTTGCCAAAGCAATTTTAATTACGACAAATAGCACGATGGAAAAAGAAGAGGCTAGAGAAACAGCTGTCAGAGTTTTACACTTTTTTGGATATAATTCCCAAATCATAGATAATATCTTAGAACCTGACGATAGGGATGTTTTTTACATGCTCGAAGAAGAAGACCTGCTAAAATCAGATAGGGAAGAAACAACGCTTTATGATGGCAGGGAATGGAGGATTCATTACTGGTATTTTAACAAAGACAGAATATTTGCAATAGCTGATGGTAAAATTAAGATACTTGATTTACTACAGGGTAAAGTTGCAAAAAATCCGGGTCTTTATCGCTCTCTTACAGATCACATAATGGGAGGTTGCACTAGTTCCATTTTAAAATACGCTTATTCAGACTCTATACAAAAACCTGCTAAACCGGCTGACGAGAAAACCGACTTAAAAAAGAAAAAATCAAAAAAAGAATTGAAACCCGAAAATCCTCTTGATTTGAGAGAAAAAGCAATACAAGAAATGCTAACATCAGGCATGCGCAGTGAAATGGCAGAGGCGCTATCCACACTAATGAGACTTGGTGTTGTAAAAGCTGTTCCTGATAAGTATAGTGCTGGCGAAATGATATATAAATTAACACCCGAATACTTTTCTTTCTTCGATTGTGTGGCGACTGATTTTGCAAACGTTACAAACCCTTCTATAAGTAATGAATATATCGACAAACTAGAGTATAGCTTGCAGACATCTAATTTTGAAATAACTAAGGTAGATATCACACAATTGCTTGCGAAAGGCATACTTCCATTAAACAAAGCCACAAGAGCTGAGCAAACTTTAGACCTGCTTAAAAATGAAGTTTCAGACCTCGAAAGCAGAATATCAAAAGATGTCCAGATTTTGAAAAATATCCCTCATGCGTTGTTAAAAAATTTGGATAACGTATTTGATTATGCTGGAAAAATCAGGGAGATTCGCGGAGAGCTGGGCAATTATGTAGATACTATTATTGAGCAACGCTTGGAGGACTGGAAAAAATTTGAGTCTTATATATCACAAGCCCAGAAGAATGACCTGTCTTCACTTGACCAGCAACTGCGAAGAGTACTTCGTGAATCAAACTTCAATTTTTCCATCAACGGTATAGAACTGCAAGGCAAGAAAGTTATACTAGAAAATGCGTATAGCAAAGGCCGAAGTATTTTAAAAACTTACGACACATTTATGTCCGAATTTGCAAGAGTGACGAGATGCTATACTAATGCCATTGAGTTAAGCGAAAATATTCTGCAAACAGTACAAGGTAATGAAAATGGATGATGCCGGAAAAATAAAGGAATTACGTAAAATTTGCGATTCAATACAAGTAGACAGAAAGGCGCTAAAAGACTATAGTTCTCGAAAGGGCATATCTTCTATGGATGTAGATAGATTTATTCGTGAAGGCGCGTTTGTTGATGATGGCGCAGGACGCATCATAACTAATGAAGATTACAAAACTTCAGATAGCCCAGGACAGCCCACATCTAAACCTGAACCTGAGCCGGAATCTGAACCTGAAACAGAAGAAAATGATGACGTTGAACCTGAAACAAAACCCATCAGGCAGCCTTCAAAAACCATTGATGAAATACTTGCAGAGGACTTTGGCGAGAATATTTCTCCTGAAGTCAACACAAAAGCTAAGACTTTGCTGGAAGATTACCTCAAAGCTAATCCTACAGATCATATTCCAATAAATGCTGTTCGAGCAACGGTGTATTTAGCAAGCAATTTGTTAGGCTATTCGTTAAGTCAAGGCAAAATAACCAAACAAACAGGGGCATCACCCGCCAAACTTTCAGGTCACATAAAGGATTTAGCTAAATTTCACAACATAAACGTGCCATTTAAGGTTCCACAGGGAAATCTGCCCAAAACTGAAGCACAAAAACCTAGCATACAGCTGGAACAATCATCACCAAAAATAGGCTATAATGATATGGCTGCAGCTGCCAGCTTGCTTGACTTAACCACTAATGACGCATTGCGCCAATTTAGTGATTTAATATATATCAATGCGGACGTACCATTACCCGAATTAGATCGCACTACTGCACAATTTGTTGATTTTGTAACTAAAAAGGGTGGCGTAGAACGCGCAGCAGAACGTGGAAATGCTAAACTTATCATGCAATACCTACCTGTACTGCAAAAAAAGATTATTGAGCACGCGACAAAGCACAACATAGACAATACTACTGAAGAAATCCACACCAGATATGCGCCAATAATGATAAAGGGCGTAGAAATACCTTCTAGTGCTTTAGAGAAATTAGGTACAAACCAACGTGACCTCCTAACATTAATTGGTGCTGGAAAGGATCGGTCAGCAATCTGTGAGGCAATGTACTATTCAGTGAAAGGATTTAGGCATGCAATTTACTTGCTTGACAAGAGATTAACGCAGATAAATGTAAAAGTAGATTTAAGCATCGATGGCGAAAGTCTTAATAAAGTTAGCACTCTGAAAGAGGAACGAGGCGATATTGATATGGCTAAAGAGGACTCTCAATTTAATTATGCGGACATAGCATCAGCTGCCAAAGAAGCAGGTATAAACGGCAAGGACAAAACAGCTTTGCGAAACTTTGCAATGCAGATATACGAAAATGCTGGCTCAAACCACAAAGCAGCATATATGCAATCATATAATTTTCTAACCAGATTAAACCAAAAAGGTACCTTAGCAAAACTTGCAACAGACGGAAACATTGACAACATTAAAAAATATTTGCCAAGTGAAGAAACTATTGATGATAAAGTAGATGGTAAGGAGAAAGCTGCAAAATCAAAGGCTGGTGCAGTGGATACTAAAACTGAAGCACCCAAGCCAAAAAAAGGTTCTTTCTTTACATATGGAGATGTAGCTTTAGCAATTAAAGAAAACCACATTAAGGAAGATGACTGGCTAGATTTTGCGACTGCAGCATATAAGAATACTGGCCTAAACAAACAAAAATCAAAAAGCCGTGCCTACGCATTCAAGAATTACGTAAAAGGAGACGGAGAAGGCCTTGCTAATGTTGCAAAAACAGGCAGTTTAGACAGAATACAAAAATATTTGCCAAAGTCTGCTGAAGAATCTATTGATGATAAAGCAGAAGAGACTAGCGAGCAAGATGAAGCTAGAACACCTGCTACAACCGCCAAGCCATTCGAAGCAGAGTCTCTAACTGACGAGCAACACATTTTAGTTACAAATATAACAAACGACATATCCCGCAGCTTAGAATTTGTTCTTCACATGGATTTACAGCCGATGGATCTTAACACTATAAAAACAAAGTCTGAGGAATTTGCACGAGGCATATACGCAATTGGTAAAACTTACGTGACACAAGAGGAAACTCGTGTGACTGGACTGAAGAAAAGGCTGGAAGATTTCAAGAAAGAAAACAATATACCTGGCTGAGAAGTGCAGCGTTTAATACAGCTGCAGATTTTTCTTTTTAGATTGATTAAAAGAATAAAGCAAGAACTCTACAGCAGTGCTGCAGCAGCTATCAAGCCTGCTACCAAAATGAAGATTGTCCAATCATTCAAGTCCATTTTTCCTCCCTATAATATCTGTGTTGCTATCAGGAATCCTAATATGAAACCGACTAGCAAACCTTGCAGGAATTCTTTTAGACCGTATTCAATCTCCAACTCGCGTTCTCTTTCCAAATTTCGTAACAAACTCATTCGTCTTTTAGCCATGATTATTACCTCCTTCTCCCTTTGCCAGGCATAGCTTCTCTTAATTCAATTCCGCCTAATACAAAGAGAAGTGCACCTAATCCGTAGAATATGGGGAATATCAATAATTCCTTTCCTACTAGAAGCGGGACGTTTGCAAGCAACAGTCTATTTGCCGCAAGTAATGTTCCATAGAGCGCAAAGCCTAACCACGTCGCTCCCACGAAAATCAAGAATAGTCCAATAAACTCGTGTTGCCTTAAATTCAACTTTGCCATAATCCTTAAACAAAATATAGCTATAAATAATTCTTTAATTTAGGGAGAGTGACTACAAAATTAAAGTATATGGCTGCGCTGAAAAGCTAACCGCTTTCGCAGGTCAACTTTATTGCATAAACATGGCAGCGCTAAGGCAAGCTTAGCTAGTCCCACTTCATATTGAAAGCTTAGCTTTCAATTGTGCAGCTGAATTCTATTCAGCTCGCATATTGCATAAAATGGGGCAACGCAAAGGCTTCGCTTTGCGGGTCCCACTTTATTACATAAAGTGGGGTTACCAGGATTTGAACCTGGATCGCCAGTGTACTAGCACAACAACATTTTCTGATGCTGTGTCCCAAGACTGGAGT
>Ga0315277_10013928_pt1 | contig 10006 bp, 8 predicted proteins | sample YL17G05_15_MG_FD_203695 | JGI IMG/M metagenome (GOLD analysis project Ga0315277, IMG submission 203695) | Sediment microbial communities from Yellowstone Lake, YNP, Wyoming, USA - YL17G05_15 | ecosystem: Environmental > Aquatic > Freshwater > Lake > Sediment | place: USA: Wyoming | collected...
CAGCTCCTCCCGCTTGACGGGGGAAAGTTGGGTGGGGGCGAGGTGGTATGAACCGGATCACGAAAGTTCTCAAGGAACTCGATGGAGTGTCACAGGACATTCGAGCCTGCTGCCTCAACACAGAATCCACGCCCTCCCCCTGGTCTCCTCCGGTCGAGGGAGGGGAGATAGGACTCGGTAAGTTCGCGAGCACTCGTACATCTCGGACAGTCTCAAGATCAAACATCACCTCCCCCTTGATGGAGGAGGTGGGGAGAGGGTGTGGGGTGCCTCGCTTGAGATGACTCATTGAACCATCAATGCTCCCGAGACGCAAACTTGAAACTGCAACAGAACACCCTACTCAACCGCGGATGAGAATTGTCGTTCTTGACGGTTACACCGTCAATCCGGGAGATCTCGATTGGAAGCCGCTCGAAGCGCTGGGCAAGCTCACGGTTCACGACCGAACGCCGATCGGTGAAGTGATCGCACGTTCGCAGGGCGCAGAGATCATATTGACGAACAAGACGATCGTGTCCCAGCACGCGATCGCGCATCTCCCGGTGTTGCGCTACATCGGTGTCCTGGCGACGGGGTACAACGTCGTCGATATCAAAGCTGCAGATGAGCGCGGTCTCACTGTCGCCAATATTCCCGGCTACAGCAGTAATTCGGTCTCCCAGTTCGTTTTTGCCCTCATGCTGGAGCTGACCTGTCATACCTCTGAACACGGCCTCGCAGTAAGGGAGGGCGGATGGGTCAGAAGCCCGGATTGGAGTTTCACCGTGGGACCGATCCGAGAGCTCGCAGGCAAAACGCTCGGCATCATCGGCCTGGGAGCGATCGGAAAGCGCGTCGCCCTGATCGGCCACGCTCTCGGGATGAGGGTGATCGCGGTTGGCAAGCCGGAGCGGAACCCGGAGCAGTTGCCGGGATTCCGGATTTTCCGCTTCCCGCTGGACGGGCTTCTGGCGATATCCGACATGGTCACTCTCCATTGTCCATTGACTGAAGAAACGAGGAAACTGATCAACGCCCATCGGCTCGCCAAGATGAAGCCCACGGCCATCCTCATTAACACCGCGCGCGGCCCCCTCATCGATGAACCGGCCCTGGCCGAGGCGCTGCACAAAGGAACGATCGCCGGGGCAGGGCTGGACGTCTTGAGCTCCGAACCCCCGAGTGCGGACAACCCCTTGCTCTCCGCCCCGCGCTGCATTATCACGCCGCATATCGCGTGGGCAAGCAGAGAAGCGCGTCGGAGGCTGATTCAGCTAGCAGCGGGGAACATTCAGGCATTTCTTCAGGACACACCGATCAACGTCGTCCGCGGATAGATGAGGCAACGTTGCGGCCGGGAAGGTTTTTCCCAGTTCCGAGCGCTGGGAGGTCGTCGCGTGTTGTTTGCCGTTCCGGATGGTGTGCCAGCGCTGGTGAAAAGGCAGGCGGGAAGGAGACAAAAAAGCCTCTCCTGATCGGAGAGGCGTTGTTTTTGATTGACGTTGAGCGATGAAAATGGTCAGTGAAACGAATGTCCGCCGCGAACGTGTCCTGCGTTGACGCTCAGGACCGTCCTCAGCGACTTGAACCCCCGTTTGTTTTTCTTCTTCCGTTCCTCCAGCAAGCTGATTTTTCTGAGAATCGACTTCGGTTGTTCCGCGTTCATCTTCAGAGGTACATGAGCTTGCTTCATACATTCCTCCTCAAGAGTTATTGGGTTTCAAAGAACGCTTCTGACCATCCCCCACCGAATTGTACTCAGGCGCCCACTCAATGTCAAGTGCGCGAATGCAAAAAATGATGTTGCCCGTTGGGCGGTTTTTCGCTATGTTTGTTGTTGATTGTTGAATTCCTGTTCGCTCATGAAAGCCGCCAAAGTCAAAGCGGCGCCATCACTGGTGAGTCCCGCCTTTCTGTTGGACTCCACCGAGCGAGGGGTTCGAGACTTTCATATTGAGACCTGATCTGCCATGGGTGATAAGAAGACTGAACAAGCGATCCTCGACTACGTAAAGAAATATCCGACAGCCAAAGCGAAGGTCGAAGAGATCGGCCGATATTGGCTCGGCGACCTGAAAGTCACCGACTACAAGCTTCTCCGCCTGACGCTCGAAGAGCTCGTGCGGAAGCGGAAGCTCCGAAAACAGCGCCGGAGGGATGGGGAAGAACTCTATTCATCAGGCGAGCAAGAGTAAGAACGTCCCGCTAATCTACCGCTGCGCCGTCATCACCTACGCGCTCCGTCGGCTGTCAGGAAGCCCGGCTCAGTGCAAGTCGCTCTATCTAGTCGGGTAAACAACTTCCGACGGCACGTCCCGTCGTCCGCGCCTCGACCGAAAAGCCCACCGCAATCTGCTGAGGGCTAGTAGAACTCATCTCAAAAACACTATCCTTGTCATAGATGTCATTCCCGCACGCCTTAAGCGGCCAGCCCGCCCCGACGTTGTCGGGGCCCGCCAGCGGCTTGCCCGCCGCTCTTTGTGGCGGGTCTGGCGGGGAATCCAGATGGCGCTTTCTGGACCCCCGATAGAGACATTCGGGGGTGACAGGGGTTCTTGAGATGGCTTCTAATCTCTTGTCCCCCCATTTCTGAGTAATGCCCCTTTGCTGAAAAGCGCGCGATCCCCCCGGTTCATCTGAAACTAATCGCTTGCGGCCGTTGTTTATCCGGAACAGAACGGAAACCTCAACACAAGAACGGAGCGATACAATGGCAAGAAGAATTGGAATTCTTGGAAGCGGCATGGTCGGAAGTGCTATCGGAGCAAAGCTCGTGCAGTTCGGACATGAAGTGAAGATGGGTTCCAGGACGGCGGGGAATGAAAAGGCCGCAGGCTGGGCGAAATCTCAGGGCGCAAAGGCCTCGCATGGCACGTTCGAGGATGCGGCGAAGTTCGGGGAGATCATTTTCGTCTGCACGAAGGGGGACGTAACGCTCGACGCGCTGAAGCTCGTCAAGCCGGAGAGCCTGAAAGGGAAGACCGTCATCGATGTCTCGAACCCTCTCGATTTCTCAAAAGGCATGCCCCCGACGCTGGTCCCACGGTTCGCCAATACAAACTCTCTGGGGGAGGAAGTGCAGAAAATACTCCCTGGGGCGAATGTTGTGAAGTCGCTCAACATTGTAAATTGTGAGGTGATGGTGAATCCCAAGAAGTCGGGGGGCGAGCCGACGATGTTTGTCGCCGGCAATAGCGCTCCGGCGAAGGATGAGGTAAAGGGAATCCTGAAGCAGTTCGGCTGGTCCGACATCATCGACCTGGGTGACATCACCGGCGCCAGAGGGATGGAGATGATCCTCCCGATATGGCTTCGGACGTGGGGGGCGACGCAGAATGGTTACTTCGGCTTCAAGATCGTGAGGTAGCAGCCCTTCGTCTTCATCAGACTCCACACCCTGCCCTGAATCCCCTCCAGTCTGTACAAAGCGGCAGGGCGGTCCGGAATCCAGAAGAAGACCAGAAGTCATTCCGCGTAGGGGGCAATCCAGAACAAAGCTCAGATCTGGACCCCTGCCTCCGCAGGGGTGACAAGGTACCACGATGTCATTCCCACGAAAGTGGGAATCCAGAACAAAGCTCAGATCTGGACCCCTGCCCGCCGGGCCAGGAAGTTGCACACAAGTCGGGCAGGCTTCCGCAGGGGTGACAGAGTGTTAAGATGTCATTCCCGCGTAAGCGGGAATCCAGAACAAAGCTCAGATCTGGGCCCCTGCCCCCGCAGGGGTGACAAGGTACCACGATGTCATTCCCGCGCAAGCGGGAATCCAGAGCGGAGCTAGGACCTGGGCCCCTGCTTTCGCAGGGGCGACAAGGTACCACGATGTCATTCCCGCGCAAGCGGGAATCCAAGAAAAGGCTCAGATCTGGACCCTTGCCCGCCTGACCGCACGTTGCTCTGCCCAGTCGGGCAGGCTTTCGCAGGGGTGACAAGGTACCACGATGTCATTCCCGCGCAAGCGGGAATCCAAGAAAAGGCTCAGATCTGGACCCTTGCCCGCCTGACCGCACGTTGCTCTGCCCAGTCGGGCAGGCTTTCGCAGGGGCGACAAGGTACCACGATGTCATTCCCGCGTAAGCGGGAATCCAGAACAGAGCTCAGATCTGGACCCTTGCCCGCCTGACCGCACGTTGCTCTGCCCAGTCGGGCAGGCTTCCGCAGGGGTGACATGGTGTTAAGAAGTCATTCCCGCGTAAGCGGGAATCCAGAACAAAGCTCAGATCTGGGCCCCTGCCCGCCCGGCCAGGAAGTTGCACACAAGTCGGGCAGGCTTCCGCAGGCGTGATACAAGAAGTGTGGAGGGAAGACTCACTCGCAACAGTGAGAAGGGTGCACCAACGACGCGCCAAATCCCCCGCAAGCTCGTCTAACCTGGCATAGACTTCAGGGAGGGGAAATGAGCAAGTACATCTCTGTGCTTCTCTTGAGCAGCCTCTGGTTGTGTGGCCCGCGCTCCTATAGCCAATCCAATGCGGTGAGGGCGCTGCACTACACTCTCCGGCTTCAAATTCTTCCGTCCGAACAGAAGATGGCGGCCACCGCCGAGGTCCTGCTCGCGAACCCGAGCGCAATCAGGGCGGACACCATCAAGATGAATCTGTTGTTCGAGACGATCGAATCGATCAAGGACGACAAGGAAGTCGATCTGCCCTATACTTCAGAGGAGCTGATCCGCGACCTCCCCGATGGCAATCTCCACATTTTCCGCGCGCTCGCTCCACGTGAAAGCCTCCTCATCCGAATCAGGTACACCAGCCTCTTTTCTGGAGGGATTGCAGCGACGATCGGCCCGAAGAATTCCTGGCTCCTCTTCGAATCCCGCTACTATCCTCAGCCCATCAGCCAGGATGACGCTCCAAACTGGGTTGCCGCCGACATCTACGTCACCGTGCCCGATTCTCAGACTGCCGTCTGCTCGGGGAGGCTCATTGATAGCGAGGCCCTTCGCGGAAAACGCACGTTCCACTGGAAGCTCTCCGATCCGCCGGCCACCTACCTCTCTGTTTCCTCGGCGGCATACTCCCAACGACAACATCACTACAACGGATTGAAGATCACGACATTTCTCTACCCCGAAGATGCGGACCGATCCGACTCCCTCGTGGCGACGCTGGGGCCTGTCCTCGCGTTCTATCAGGAGCTCTTTGGACGATACCCCCATGACGATCTGAAGATCGTGGAGACCGACCGCCGCGGAGGGTATGGCCCTCCGGGCATGATCTTGATCAGCGGGAGCTTTGTCCGGCAGGCGTCAAGCGATCCATTCGCGCGGCTCATGCGGGATTTCACGCTCGCGCACGAGCTGGCCCATCACTGGTGGGGAGGCAAGGTGGCCCACAGGTTTTCGGCCCCCGGAGAGCAGTTCCTCACGGAGGCGCTGGCTCAGTTCTGCGCCTTGAAATACACTCAGGAGCAAACGAACGCCGCGTCGCTGACCACTCCGTTCAAACTGATCAACATTCCGCGAATCGGCCTGAGGATCGCCACCGACCTCAATCTGTTCGAGTACGCCTACTGGGCCTACCAGAAACCTGTCGAATACCTCCCGCTTTCCGGCATCAAGTTGGGCGATCCGGAATATCGGTGGGCCGGATACTACAAGGGGGCGTTCTTCTTCCGGGGATTGGGCAGGTACCTCGGCGATTCCGTCCTGTTCCGGGGACTTCGGTCGTACGCGGACCGGTTTCGATTCAAGACCGCGTCGCTGCAGGACCTGCGGGAATCCCTGGAGGCAGCAAGCGGCAAGGATCTAAAACCATTCTTCGGCGATTGGCTCACAACCACGAAGCGGTTCGACTACGCGCTGAGCGGCGTCGAATCGAGCAGGGAAGCGGATGGAAAGTACCGGACGAAGATCTCTGTCTCGAACAACGGCGGTCTTGAATTGCCGGTGACGGTTGTTGCGCGTACGACGGGCGGCAACGAGGTGCCGCTGGATTTCCCATCGTCCTCTCTCCGCACCCAATCCCGGGAGGTCGTGACGGACAGTGCGGTCTCCTCCGCCGAGCTCGATCCCGGTTGGTTCACCTTCGATGCCGACCGGACGAACAATGTCTATCCTCGCCGGGGGTCATTCACGTTCCTCGTGTCGCCGCCGAGCGTACTCGACCGGGGATTTTACTATGGACCGATCACGACGTGGGGATTGACGGATCGATTTCGCTTCGGAGCTTGGTTGACGAACGTACACCCGTTGGCCGCCTTCCGAAAAGTGCAGTTCCCGCTCGAGTGGAGGGTGGCGGGCTCCTATGGCGTGAAGAGCAAGAGGGCGGGCTACTCATTGACGCTGAATTCCTGGATCGGCATGCCGTCTGAGCGGTGGACGTACGGGGTGACAGTAGAGGATGTCAGGGGAACGCAGACGCGCGAGCTTCATGCTCTCTACCGATGGTCCCCATCGAGCTCCCTGAAAGCTTCGTTCGAGCGGACTCGCATCTACGACGCAACGTATTACGATGAACAAGACTTCGAGGCCGGGACGTCGTCCACCGCATCACTTCATCTCGAGCACGGTCTCCGGAATCTCGATCTTTCGGTGAATCTGAGGATCGGCGCCAGGGCGCTCGGCAGCCCGTACGAATTCACCCGATTTGGGGGCAGCATATCTGTCTGGCCGACGTTTCTTGACGGCTTACAGGTGAGGCTCTTCGGCGGCTTGCTGCGCGGGACAGCTCCTTCCCAGGAAGCCCTGTTCCTTTCAGGATCTGTCCGATCTTCGAGCGCGGCATATTGGTTCCTCGATCCCGACCGGAGGATCTCGACGCAGAGCCATCTCCATACGGCAGGGGACGCGGATCTGCGCGGCTACATCGGCACTCATCTGAGAGGGAGAAATGCGTTCTCATTGAGCGCCGAATATCGGCCGCTGCCGGCGTTTCGGTATCTCCGAGTATACGTTGGAAGTGGGAGCGTCTGGGAGAGTTCGAAGCCGCGCCTTTTCTGGAACGCAGGGGTTGCCCTCGATCTCGGTATCTTCCGCATAGACGTTCCAGCCTACGTGAGCCGTCCGCTGCCGGGGGAGAGGAAGTTGGACTTCCGCTGGCTCATTGAGATCAGGTTGTAGAAGCGTCAGAGAGAGCGCATCGTCCGAGCTGCTCAACAAGAGCACGCCCCCTCTCGGGGGACGTACCATCACGACGTGTCCTGACGGGACAGGGGTTACTCCATACTTCACCCAGACCCTCTCCGATGAGGAAAGGGGGCGTCGTTCTTCTATTTATTCTTACAGACAGTCCCTCCCTTCATCACAAACCTGACATTCTCCACGGTCTTCACATCCTGCGTCGGATCGCCGCTGACCGCCACGAGGTCGGCATAGAGGTTGGGACGGATGCGCCCGAGTTTGTCCTCCATCCGGATAATCTTGGCGTTGACGGAGGTCGCCGCTAGCAAGGCTTGCGTCGGTGTCATTCCGCCGCGCACCATCCACTCCAGTTCCCGATAGTTGGTGCCGTGCGTGAAGACGCCGACATCGCTCCCGAGCCCGATCGTGACCCCGGCATCCATCGCGAGCTTGAATGCGTGCAGCGCCTGCTCCATCCCTTTCGTTAGAGGTCCGCCGCGCTTGTACCCGCCGAAATATTCTCCGTAAGCTTCCTCGGCTGTCAGGGTGGGGAGGAATGCAGTGCCGCGCTTCGCCATGAGGCGGAACACCTCCTCCGTGCCTCCATACCCATGTTCGATGGAATCCACTCCCGCGAGGACCGCACGCTTCATCCCTTCGGCGGTGGTGGCGTGGGCAGAAACAGGCCTGCCGGCTGAACGGGCTTCTTCCACGAGCGTGCGCAATTCCTCCTCGCTGAATGTCGGGACGGTCCCGCCGACCCCGTGCCTGTAGTCCGCGTACACCTTGACCCAGTCCGCGCCGCCTCCGATCTGCTCGCGCACGGCTTTGATCATCTCGGCCGTGCCGCTCACCTCCTGGCCGCCCTTTGGCAGATCGAGGTCCGGTCTGAAGCCGGCCGGCCCCGGCCCGTAGCTGGCGGTGGCGACGATGGCCCGCGTCGCGACGAGCAGGCGCGGCCCCGGGATGATGCCTTCGCGAATGGAGCGCTGCACCGAGACATCGGCGTACCCGGCACCCTCGGTGCCAAGATCGCGCAGGAGTGTAAATCCCGCCATCAGCGTGTGATCGCAGTGAATGACGGCTTCGATCGTGCGATAGGGGACAGGTTCCTTCAGGACCTGGTCGTCCCAGAGCGTTTCATTGTAGGGGTGGAGGAAGATATGCGAGTGGATGTCCATCAAGCCGGGCAGGAGCGTCATTCCGGCGAGGTCGATCGTCTTCGTGCCGCCAGGAGCCTGGACCTGGGAGGGGGGACCGACGGCCGCGATGCGTTCACCCCGCACCAGCACGACCCATCCCTCGTGGATCTTTCCATCCTCGGCGTCGAAGACGCGGGCGGGCTTGAGGAGCTGAGCCGCGGAGCCCTGACTTTCTTTTTGTTGGGTCATCACTTTCGCTCTGAGTCTCCTGGGCAGGAAGGGAATGAGGAGCGCTCCGGCGCTCGACAAGATGCTTTGCTGCAGAAACCTACGACGATCCATTTGGCTGCTCATAATTATCCTCCTGTGCATCGATTGAACGATCTTGATTATAGCTCATGTCACAAATCGTCTTCGTCTAGAAAGAAGAATGTCATCCTGGGCGCCTGCCCGACTGACGCGGTCAGGCGGGGAGTCGAAGGAAACACTTTTTGCCCGGAGCAGGCTTCGACTTTCAGCCCGCCTTGCCCCGAGCCTTCGGTGCAAGCGGTCTGGCGGGCGCTCAGCCTGGCTGAAGAGTGGTTTCTACGGTTGCTTCCAGTCTCTGCGGGCTTTGCGCCTTGGCGTGAACATTCTTGAGGTGTCCTCCGGCGCTTATGAATGTATGAAAAAAGGATTGGCCTCACAACCGGAGATCGAGATTCTGCGGCTGTCCAGAAAGAATCCCGGGGGTGTCACGGTCTACACGGTGACACTTAAGACGATTTGTTTTCGGCATCTTGGCGTCACGCAATGGTTCCCCCTGGAAAGACACGGGGCAGGCGTGACCCCCTGTGTTACCACTTGCTTGACAGCCTCTGCCCCTCGCAGATGTGGCTTCCCCCCCGTTGGCTCAACGGCGCGAATCTGTGTTCCGGGCCTCTCTGTCGCAGATGTGGCCTCAGCCCGTGGTTCAAACGACCGAATGCATGTTCCGAGCTGTCGGCCCAGGTGGTCTTGCGGGTTTGTTGCTGCGGCAAAGCGGGACGCCCCGGCTGCTCTGCGTTTTCCGTGCCTCCCCCTGTCTCTCAAGCGGGATTGGCGGAAGGAGCATCCGCGGGGAATGCGCCTGTTCGGTAATGAGCTATGAGACAGAAGGAATGGCGCCTGACTTGCAGGAAGTGAGAAATTTTCTGGAGAAATGAGACGTGAAGGTGAAGCAATGACCTCTTCGTTGCAAACAATGAGAACTTTTTCGAAGCAATGAGAAGTTGAGGTTGAACAATGCAATCTTCATTGCAAGCAATGAGAATTTTTTTGAAACAATGACAACTTCGGGTTGAACAATGCAATCTTCATTGCAAGCAATGAGAACTTTTTTGAAGCAATGACAACTTCGGGTCACGCAATGAGGTCTTCGGCTGAAACAATGTCATCTTCGACTGAAACAATGTCAGCTTCAAGCGGCGCAAAGCCATCTTCGGGTTGCGCAATGCAATCTTCGGCTCGGGCAATGCCGTCTTCGGGTCCAACAATGCCATCGCGCGATCGAGCGAAGCAATCGTAGGCTCAAGAAATGCGGTCTGGGGTCCCAAAACGAGTTGGTGATTCAAGGAAAGCAGAGCGTCTGGCCAAGCCGAAGCAGAAGTCGCGACCCGCGATCAAGGGTCCGTGAAGAATCTTACTGTGATTTCCCGGAAAGTTGTGCCGGAATCCCCGCCTTTTATGTAAGCAGTCAAGTCTCGTGCGGGTTGTTTTAGGTCAAACTCCTTTAGGAACGATCGATCATTCCAGAAGCCTTTTATGAGTAGACATCTCTGTAGTGAGAGAGAGCTACATA